>OBAR01000453.1_pt1 | contig 49980 bp, 61 predicted proteins | sample 1517911 | NCBI WGS metagenome assembly OBAR01 (sample SAMN04571709, study PRJEB22368) | human gut metagenome | biome: human gut; material: stool | host: Homo sapiens | place: Luxembourg | collected 2012-10-26
CCGCCGATGCAGCTGCCGACACAGGCAGACATCTCAATGAAACACTTGTGAATGCGCCCGCTTTCAATATCGCGCAGCACGGCAATGCAGTTGTCAACACCGTCTATTGCCATGTATGTGTAATCACTGTTGCTGCAATCCATCGTCTTAAGGATACCGCCGGTGGTGGGGAACAGGCGCGCACGGCTGTCCTCCTTCGGAACAATCTTTTTCTCGGGTTCAATACCCTTTTCTTTGAACCACGCGCTGAGTTCATCGAACGTCAGGACGGCATCGACAATACCGTCATAATGCTCTGCTTCATCTTTTTTTGCAACGCAGGGCCCGATAAACACCGTTTTAGCCTCGGGGTGACGCCGCTTAATGTCACGGCAATGTGCCTGCATTGGGGAAAGAACGGGTGCAAGACAGGACAGCTCGCGAGGGTAGTGTTTCTGAATCAAAAGATTCACGGAGTGGCAGCATGACGAAATGACAACATCCGGTGCATCCTCACGCAGCATGCGTTCATATTCTGTTTTTACAACGGTTGCGCCGATTGCGGTTTCTTCAGCGTCAAAAAAACCGAGTTTCTTCAGTGCATCACGCATGGCTTCAATGCCCACGCCGTCGTAGTTGGCAACAAACGAAGGTGCGATGCTTGCAATAACAGGCGCAGGCGACTGAATAAGGACTTTTGCCTTTTCTGTTTCGTCAACGATTTGTTTAGCATTTTGAGGGCACACAACGAAGCAATGCCCGCAAAGAATGCATTCATTGTCGATTATGTAAGCCTGGTTGCCTGAAAACCTGATAGCTTTAACAGGACAATGGCGAATGCACTTGTAGCAATTTTTGCAGTTGGATTTTTTTAAAGCGATGCAATTCACTGCATGAAGCTCCTTTCATTTTTTGGAATAAGTCGAGCAATTCGCTTTTCAAAAGCATTCCCTTATCTATCGCGGGTTTGTCCGGATAAACAAAGCAATAACCGCTCGGTTTATTTAAGCTTTGCGAGAACGTTCTGCTCAAAAAACGAATTGACCGTTGCGGGTGAAACAGAATGAAATTCGTCGTCAACGGTAACGCAAACACCCTGCTGGCATTTGCCCATGCAGAACGTGCCGGCAAGCTCCACTTGATCGTCCAGATGGTTGCTCTTGATAAGGTACTGGAGCTGTTCAACGACCTGGCGCGAACCCTTGATGTGACATGATGAGCCGATACAAACAGTGATTTTCATAGTTGTTCCTCCTGAAACATTAAGTTTAATATTGATAATTTCAAAGTAATCAACGATTAAGCGGGAAAGCATTCGGTTTTATCCCGAAACCAATCAGAGGTTACTTCATTATTGAAAGCAGCAGTTTCTTTCCGGCTGCATTATAAAGCATGGATGCCGCAAACGGCAAAAGTGTCGTAATTGCATCGGAAGAGCAGGATCCGTTACGCTTTAGATAGAGCTCGAAATATTCGCGTGCCGTTTGTTCTCCGCATGTGAGCCAAAGCATAAGGCAGCATATTGCAGCATCGGATTCCGGAGTTCCCGGGTAAGCGTACGCCCAGTCGATAATATAAAGCTCGCTGCCTGAAGATAAAATGACATTTTCGGGCGCAAGGTTGCCGTGACAAAGCTTATCCCCGGCAAAAGCCGCATGTTTACCGCTGTTAAAAGCAATTTGAACGATATCCGCGGCGTTCGGTTCATCGTGCGCCGTACATGCAGTACCTGTGCTGCGAAAATTCGGCACTGTGCGCGGATTGCGGATGCATTCGGGGCAGCGTGTACCGTTTATCGAAAGCTGAGCATCAATAAGCAGATTCAGCCGCTGCGCGCGGAAATCAGCATCATCCCTGTCGCTGCACAAAATCGGACTTCCGACGATATAGTCATAGGTAATGAGGCGTTTGTTGCCGTGCAAATTGACTTCACGCAGCTTGGGAACATTCAGCCCGGCTTCGGCGGCGGCGACCATGTTTGTTGCTTCGGAGAGCACAAAAGAAGCGGGAAAGTCATCTTCCAACACTTTTATGCAGAGTTCTCCGTCTCGAAAAACGGTTCTGTTGTTGCGGACGGAAATTATTCTGTCGAATTGCATGTGTGCACTCCTTTTATAACCAATCACAGCGATTGAGCTTTAAGCACAGCAAGTGATTGAGCAATATTCTCGTAGCGAATGATCGTATCGTTCGGCGGGATCAACTTGCAGGGCGCAAGGCAGAGCATCATCTTTATTCCGACATTGTATAATTCATTGCAAGCCTGCTGTGCTGCTTCGGCCGGAACTGCAATGATGCCGATCCTTGCATTGTGTTCGCTGCAGAAAGAATCAAGCTCTGAAACAGGATAAATATATTTACCTTTTGGTGAAGCAACAGGTTCGGCAACAGCAATGTCGAAAGCGGCAAGAATATTTAAACCGTAATCCGCAAATCCGGCATAGTCAAGCAATGCCCTTCCGAGTTTCCCGGCACCGATAATAACTGTTCCGCCGTCCTTTTCGCTTAGGCAGGAAGCAAGGCTTGCCGTCAATTCGCCGACTTTGTATCCGGTTTTCGGCTTTCCGGAACCGCAGAGTGCGCGCAAATCTTTCCGCACCTGAACTTCGCCCAATTCAAGTTCTTTCGCAATCGTTGTTGCGGATATATTCGCCGTGCTGTCTTCAATTCCGCGCAGAAACTTAAGGTAAGCGGGTGCGCGTCCGAGCGTTGCACGGGATATCTTGGGGTTGATCATTTCGGTTCCTCCTTTGGCATTGATTCGTCCGCATTTCGGCAGGCAATGCTTTGTCGATTTTTCGACTGACTGCACTTTTCATGTTGATATTCTAAAGCAATGAGCGGATAATTGGAATTGCCGTTTTCGCATAACGGTATTGAATTTATCGATATACATGAGTTTATTTAATTAAATGAAGGAAAAAATACGATACTTACCGGATTGGGAAATGAAAAGCGCATTTCAAAAAGTGCGTTTCAGACCATTGACAAAGGGTTCGGGACGAGAGTTCCGGGCCCTTTGCCGTACTATAAAAGGTTTTGAAAAGTGATACAATATATGCGCAAAAAGCAGTGCGGAGGAACGGCATATTCTATCCTTCGCCAAGGTGCTGGAGCAGGTGCGTCCGGGCGGCGCGATTCGCCTGCTCAACAATGCGTTCCGCGCCAATGCCGGTACGGATGTCGTTTCGGATATTATCTTTCTCCAAAAGCGGGACAGATCCATTGAGATCGAACCCGATTGGGTGCACACGGGTATCCGGCGAAACCCGGGAGAGAACGCGGACAGCTTTGCCGTCAATCAGTATTTCATCGACCACCCGGAGATGGTGCCGGGGCGGCAGAGCTCGGAGAGCACGCAGTACGGCAGGCAGGACTTTTGACGACATCCGTGAAAAGCTCATCGCCGGAGGAATCCCCCGCGAGGAGGTCGCATTCATCCATGAAGCCAACACCGAGACGCGGAAGAAGGAGCTGTTTGCAAAAGTCCGCTCCGGTCAGGTGCGTGTGCTCATGGGCAGCACCTTCAAAATGGGCGCGGGTATGAACGTGCAGGACAGGCTCGTGGCGCTCCACGACCTTGACTGCCCGTGGCGGCCGGGCGATCTGGAGCAGCGCAGCGGGCGCATCATCCGTCAGGGCAACCGCAACAAGGAAGTGCATATCTACCGCTACGTCACGGAATCCACCTTCGACGCCTACCTCTGGCAGACGGTGGAGAATAAGCAGAAGTTCATCTCCCAGATCATGACCTCAAAATCCCCTGTTCGCTCCTGCGAGGATGTGGATGAGACTGCTCTTTCCTATGCGGAGATCAAGGCGCTGTGCGCCGGAGACGAGAGAATTAAAGAGAAGATGGACTTGGATGTGGACGTTGCCCGCCTGAAGCTCATGAAGGCCAGCCATCAGAGCCAACAGTTCCGTCTGGAGGACAATCTGCTCAGGCATTTCCCCGAACAGATCCGGCAGAACGAGAGCTTCGTGGAGGGCTTCACCGCCGATATGCAGACGCTCGCCGGGCATCCGCACCCCGTGGACGGCTTTGCGGGCATGGAGGTCAAGGGCGACCTTCTCACTGACAAGGACAACGCAGGCGCTGCCATTCTGGAAGCCTTCAAGGACGCAAAGGGCTTGGAGCCCGTTCCCATCGGCAGCTACCGGGGCTTTGCCATGTCCCTGACCGTGGAGGACTTCGGGCGGGACTTTATTCTCACCCTCAAGGGTAAGATGAACCACCGCGTGACGCTGGGCAAGGACGCGCGGGGCAACCTCACCCGCATTGACAACGCCCTGAACGCCATGCCGGACAGATTGCAGAATGTCCGAAACACGCTGGATGCGCTCACCGCGCAGATGGAGACGGCAAAGGCGGAGCTGGGCAAGCCCTTCCCCCAGGAGGATGAGCTGCGAACAAAATCCGCGCGGCTTGCGGAGCTGAACGCCGAGCTGAACATCGACGACCGCACGCCCATGGAGCAGATGGCGGAGGACGCGCCCGCCGTGCAGAGCGCAAAGGCGGAGCGTCCCTCCGTGCTGGCAAAGCTGAAAGCGCCGCTGTCCCAGCCCTGCGCCGAGGACAAAATCAGGCGCAGGAACAAGGAGGAACGATAAAAAAACGGCGGCTTCGGCGAAGAATGGATTTTGCCGGAGCCGCTTCACTACAGCTTAATGAAAGGAAGGATGCACCAATATGAAGAATATTCCCGTTTACAGATTTCCCGCCGAGCACGCCCGTGAAAACGGCGAGCTGGAGCTTTACCGCGCCTCCAACAAGGCCAATGCCGCCTGCAAGGAGGCCATCGAGAAAGCGATCTCCGAGCATTATTGCGATAACGTCCTGCACAGGGAAGCCGTCGCGCAGGTGGCGGAGCAGTTCGGGCATGAGCGCATTTTATATGTGCTGGCGATTACCATCCGGCAGAAGGATTGGGACGGGCGGTTCTCAGCGGACAACAAACAATGGGCAAAGACCGTTCCCGTTTCGGAGAACCCCGACGCATGGGGGACGGATCGGAACTGCTATCTGGCGGTGAACAGCCACAGCGGGCTGGTTGATCTGTTTACCAAGCTGGCGCGGGAGGACGCAAGGGCGCATGAGCGCAAGCCCTCGGTGCTCGGCAGACTGAAAAGCAGACCGCCCGAAGCGGCAACGGAGGCAGTCAAAAAGACAAAGGAGCCGTCCCTGTGAGCGCGCAGTTCATGCGCCGGAGCATCCGCATCTCCGTTCGCCTGACGGAGGAAGAGCACCGGCTGCTGAAGGAAAAGATGGCGCGGATCGGCGTTACCAATCAGGAGGCGTTCCTGCGGAAGATGGCGCTGGACGGGCTGGTGATCAGGCTGGATTTGCCGGAGCTGAAGCAGATGATATCGCTTCTGCGCTACACGAGCAACAACATCAATCAGATCGCCAAACGGCTCAACGAGAGCGGCAGAGCCTACGACACCGACCTTGCGGAGATTCTGGAAAAGCAGAAGCAGCTATGGGGACTTGCCAACAAAATTCTTATGAAGCTGTCCACCATTCAGTGAGCAGGCAGAAATATACGATAAGCCCATGCTGCCGGCATCCTTGTTTTAGGGCAGCTCTTTCTGTATAATGAAATCAAAAAGGACGGAAAACGACTATGAAATTCATTTTGAAACTGCTGCTTGCGCCCCTTATGCTGGTTTTGTGGATCGTGGAATGGGCGCTCACGCTGGCGCTCAAGGCTTCCGCCGTGGTCTGTGTCATCGCCTCCGCCCTGTTTCTGCTTTCAGGTGTTTTTTACTTTGTGGACGGCAACGTGCAGAACGGCTGCATCTGTCTGGGCATTGCGTTTCTGCTCTCGCCTTACGGACTGCACTATTTGGCGGTGAAGCTCACAGCGCGGTTTATCGGCATGAGGATTCTTCTCAGGGAGCGAATCTACGGATAAACGGAATATGCGTAATGTGAAAAGGCGCAGGCTCCCTCCTGCGTCTTTTTCCATGGAGGGAATATGGCGACCACACGAATCATACCCATGCACTTAAACAAGGACAAGACGCTGGCGCAGTGCCTTGCCGACCGGACGGAGTACGGCATGAACCCGGATAAGACTGAGGGCGGCGCGCTGATCTCCGCGTTCGCCTGCGAGCCGGAGACCGCCGTTTCCGAATTTGCCCTGTCCAAGCGGGAGTACCGGGAGCTGACCGGACGGGTGCAGGAAAGCGACGTCATCGCCTATCAGGTACGGCAATCCTTTAAGCCCGGAGAGGTAACGCCGGAGGAGGCCAACCGCATCGGCTACGAATTTGCCAAACGCTTCCTAAAGGGCCGGCACGCTTTTTTCGTCTGCACCCACACCGACAAAAAGCACATTCACAACCACATCTACTGGAACTCCACGGCGCTGGACTGTACGCGGAAGTTCAAGAACTTCATCGGCAGCTACCGCGCTGTCCGCAGGCTGTCCGACCTGATCTGCGCCGAGCACCGGCTGTCCGTGGTGGAGAATCCACAGAAACACGGGCTAAGCTACAACAAATGGCGCGGCGGTCACGACAAGCTCTCCAACCGCGATCTTCTGCGCATGGCGATAGACGCGGCGCTTGAAAAGCAGCCTGGGGACTTCGACGCGCTGCTGGCGCTTTTGAAGGATTGCGGCTATTCCGTCGCCCGAAAGAGCAGGCTGTCGCTGCGGCACGAAAACCAGAAACAGAGCATCCGTCTGGATTCCCTGGGCGAGGGATATTCCGAGCAGGAGCTGCGCGCCGTCCTTGCGGGAAGCAGGACGCACAAGCCCTTTATCAGGAAAAAATATCCGAAGCGCAGGGAGCGCGCCACGCTGATTTCCGACATTGAGGCGAAGCTCAACGCAGGAAAAGGCTACCGTTACGATCAGGCGATGAAGGTGGCAAAGCTCAAGCAGATGGCAAAGACGCTGATATATCTGGAGGAAAAGGGCTTTGCCGATTTCGACGCGCTGGCCGACGCCGCCGCCGATGCGGAAAAGCGGTTCTATGCTTTGAAGGCGACCATAAAGGCGGCGGAAGCACGGATGGGCGAGATACAGACCCTGCGGACGCACATCATGAACTATTCCAGGACGCGCAGCGTTTACACCGGCTACCGCAAAGCGGGGTACTCGAAAAAATACCTTGCGGAGCATGAGGGGGATATCCTCATCCACAAGGCGGCGAAGAAAGCCTTTGATGCGTTCGGCCTGAAAAAGCTGCCCACGGTCAGGAGCCTGAACGAAGAATTTGCAAGGCTCATGGCAGAGAAAAAGGCTGCCTACGCCGAGTACCACCGGGCGCAGGAGCAGATGCGGGAGCTGCTGATCCACAAGGCGAACGCCGCCTATCTGCTGGGGCTGAACGAACAGAACCGGCAGACCACCGAGCGGCAGCGCGAGGAAAAATAGCGATGGCACATCGCGCAGCCACAGATGAAATCTGTGTTACAGGGGGTATGGGGAACGCCACATCAAGCAAAAGGTGGGGACTCGTCAGAGTCTCCGCCTGGTGTCTTTTGGCTCCAAAAGACCTTGCTTGCCAAAGCGTTATCTCTATCCTCACTCCTACGGTGATTGCATCAAAATAGAATGACTTTGCCGATAATGTGTTCCTTTGAGATGATTCCAAAGTCTCGGCTGTCAATGCTCGCCCCATCATTATCTCCCAGAACAAAGTAGTGATCTGCCTCCAAATTGTATGCAGCAGCAATGTCTGCATCACAAGTGTAGGGGGAAAGGTAAACGTGATTTATATAAACACGTGAATCCTTGAGTTGAACAGTATCTCCGGCAACTGCAACAATGCGTTTAATGTAGACGGTTTCATCAACGCGAAAGACGATTATATCATCCCTTTGAATGCTTGCAGCAGTTCTTTTGACTAAGACAAGCTGATGGGATTTGAGAGTGGGCTCCATTGATTGCCCATCAACGAATGTCACCCTGAAGTTCACTGCAAAAAGCACGCAGGCTGTTATTGCAGCAATCGCCGCTATCCAAGATTTATATGTCTTTTTGCACATGCGCTCACCGTAGGATCATGCGTTACAACAACGATGGTCTTTCCTTCCTCATTAAGTTGTCGAAGCATTGCGAGAACTATGTCGCGATTCCGCGCATCAAGACTGCCCGTAGGCTCGTCTGCTAAAATCAGTTGGGGAGATTTAACCATTATCTTTGCCAGAGCAATGCGCTGCTGTTCGCCCCCGCTGAGTGTATATATCTTTCTTTTCTCATAGCCGGGGAGCCCGACCCGTTCAAGTGCAGATGAATAAAGCTGCTTTTTCTTAGCTTTTGACAGCTTCTTGAAGTGAACGGAGATAGAGAGATTGTATTTTACTGTTTCCGTATCAATTAAGCCGTAGTTCTGCATAAGATAAGAAATGTGATTCCTCCTGAGCAACGTTGCGGTACGGGACGAAAAGCTTGAACTCTGCTGCCCGCAAACCGTTACATTTCCCCGATCGGGAGGTTCCAACATTCCAATGATATTAAGAAGCGTTGTCTTGCCTGCACCGGATTCTCCCATAATCGAGACAAACTCGCCCTGCTCTATCTCCATTGACAGGTTGTTAAACAGATTCTTTTCTCCAAAACGCTTGCAAACGCCTTCAAGTTTGATTAAGTTCATTTTATTCAGCTCCCTTCATTATGCTATACAGATTGGCGGTGGAATAGCGGCGACACAAACCATAAGTAACTGCAATATCCAGCAGAAGGGCTATGGGGAGTATTAAGCTTTCCGCCGTTATTCCGATAACATTCATTTTTTCTATTGCCCAAAGGGCCAAGATGCTGACCCCGTAAACGAATATTGTTAGGATAAGATGACCCCGGATACAGTTCGTCAGAGAATATCCTTCGATCATGCAGGCAGCAATTTTGCGTTTGTAATTCTCGCAATAGAGGCTTGCAGTAAATATGATTAGTGCAAATAGACCAATTAACAAAAATACAGACTGAGTGCCAAAAATACGAAGCATGGTTAGCTGCCGGGCTATGACCTTCTCATAGTTATCGGCAACCGAACGCAATTCCAGAGTGTATGCTTCGATTCCCGATGCCTTCAAAAGCGGGTATAATTCCGTATACGGAGAATCCGTTTGAGTCTTGATAAAATATGCTCCTTTTGAGATATAGCTGGTTATATAAAGGCCATCCAAATGATGATTTTCTACAACAACGATTATAGGCTGGTCTATAAGCCCATTGCCGGTACTAATATTGGGGTTATACGCATAAATTTCAGATGCTTGACCGTCATAAAGCAAGATATTAGGATCGCTGGAATATACGAGCCGCACGTTTTCACGGTATGTATCAATCCTTTCGGATTTGTCTTCCGGAAACAGCACGTTAATTACATCATCTGAAAGCATTGACTCATCAATTACTCTTCCGTCAGACGTCAAGATAGGATTGAAGTGCAGGTAGTTCCTATTTACAACAATGTAGTCTCGATTCTCATGAGCAAATTCCTCGTTTATCGTTTTGCCGCTTGTAACATCATAGTCATAGTTACCGGAATATACGAGAATTCCATCGTATGCAGAGACGGAGTTCAGGTAAAATTGGAGATATCCGTTTTCGGCCTCTTTATCAAGCGAAGCGTTATTGATGTATATCGGTACAGTCATATAGCCGGAAACCTTTTCTGATAGATTTTTTGCGGTATGATAGGTATGAAGTGTAACAGAAACATTTCGTACCGCAATGGAAATAAAAACAGCTGAAAAGAGAAGAATCACGCATTTGGAAAGGGTAGCAATATTGTATATCCCGTTTTTCGGAATCTGTCCCTTGCTGTGCGTGGCCTTCCGTTGGGTCGAAATAATAATAGCTGCGGCTGCCAAGCCTGTAATCAATGTGCATATACCTATGGCAAAATATTTGAGGTAGAACAAAAGAAACAGCATAAGCGCGTTTTTGAACAGAACCGCTGATAGAATGAGTGTTACGAGCAAAAGCAAGCCAAATGAAGCGGCAAGAGGAACGCCGAGTTCACAAAACTCATTCTTGAGTATATTTCTTCCCGAATACCCGTCAATTCTTTTTAGTACATTTTTCTTGGCAATGGAGAATGTATAGAACATCACGCTGATAACAAACAGGAAGGCTGGCACAAAGCCGAACAGCCAGAAAGAGTATCCCGCATGGACAAAAGCGCTCCGATCCAATACGACATCCATTCCAAGCTCAGATATTGCACCGGACACGGTTGCGGTATCGGTTTCTTTTGCATAAAAAATCCCGTTTGAAATGTCTGAATTCTCAAGCTCATACCAATCGAATATGGCTATATCCTGTGAAAGCGCAGGCAATCCCAGCCGGTGGGTGGTATATCCCTTTTGCTCGACAGTAGCAATGCATTCGTTCCCGGTAATAACGATTCCGCAATCCGTTTTGATATCAAGAAAATCAGATGTATGATTTGTTTTGTAATATCTGTTGATCGGCTTGCCGTCCTCAAGAGACACAATACGCATCATGATGTCAGCATTTTTATCTTTCAATGCGTTGTCAATCGCCGTAAGAAAATATGTGTTGTCCATACCTTGCGGTTTCACAATCATCATTCTGCTCATTTTGCCCTCCATAGCGCCAACCGCCTCGCCATCAAAATTTAAGATTGACAGCGCAGACAGAACGCCAAACAGCAGACAGAAGCAGAAAACTACCAGCCGTTTCATAATTACAGCCACCTCACTTTCATAAATCCTTCATCGTGGGCAAACCCGCCACTACAGGAATGCAACGGGCTTACCCTCCATACAATTTGATGATCATACGCTACTCGAACTATAAGGCATTCTTACGGATTATTATCCCACCAGACGCGACAAGTCCCAAAAAGGCCCCACGCAGTTGCTATAGCTGTTTTATTTGCATCAACAACGTCGCGAACGATTTCGCCTGCGCCTACTTGAGCCGAAGCTGAATGCCTTTGCAAGCGATGCAGATAAGACGATTTTGCCATGAACCCCGGAATCGTTTCCCAAGCCCAAAAACCTCCGCCTACGTTTTCGCTGCCAGACGCTGCTGCTGCAACTATACAGCAACTTGCCAAAAGCATGATACAGATCATCACGGCAATAGTATTACGAATTTTCATGGTATCCACCTCCTTTCATTAAATTTGCTATAAACTATCGTTTTAGATAGCCAATGCACTTTTTTGTTGTTTGTGTAGCAGACACTTTATCTGCTACCGTCCCTGCGCATATCCCGCAGTTCTTTCCTACTGTAGAAGATGCTCAGCGCAAGCAGCATAGCGCAGTAGAACAGAATGCCGATTGCAAGGATCATCTGAGCATCACGCCATTCCGAGTAGGAGAGAGTGTGAAAGCCCAGCACACAGAGATGTCCAAGCATGTAGGCGATGGGAATCAGAATCAGCCGTTCTACCAGACGGCGCGGCTTCTCCTTTTTGCGCAGATTCAGCCATATTACACCGAGGATCACAAGCAGGACTATGTTTATCGCCAACCAGTAGCCCATCGAAAGCCCTGGCAGCGCCATCCATCCGCCACTGTCGGGTTCAATCTCGCCGTAGATGCACACAGCGCTGTTACTGGAGCTTTGGTTAATAAACTGCGTAAAATAGATGAGCAGTTCATGACCATTCTCGGGCTTTACGGTCACATCCTGTGCGCCGGGTTTGGAGAACATCCTGTCCCATGCACAAGTCCACACTTCAAGGTGGTAGACTGTCTGCTTATCGGCCGGATCGGCGATCCGTTGGAGCTTGTAGTTCGTGATTTCACTGCTGAAAGAGATAGTTGCTTCTCCGTTTGCTCCCTCTGTTACCGTAACCAGTTCCTGCGAATAGGCGAAGTATTCCGGCGCGGTTAGAAAGGAGAGCCCCGACAGCATCAGTGCCAACAGTACCGCCGCCGTGCATAGAATAGCTTGTACCTTCTCCATCAGCAGCGCTTTTTTTAGGCGTTTCAGCGGCTCGGCATCGATATCCGGCACGTGCTGCGCAGCTACCGGCTGAACAGGCTTTCGCAGCTTTTCCAGCTCCGCACGGCAGGTGGGGCAGTTTCCCAAGTGTTCCTTTACAAATTCCGCCGTATCCTCCGATACCATATCCTCCGCATAGAGCGGCAGAAGGTCACATACAATGCTGCACTCATTTTTCATCCTCGCAAGCCTCCATTCCTTTTTGTATCATTTTTCGTGCCCGATGATAGGTGACACACGCCCAGTTCTCCGTCTTTTGAAAACGCTCCCCAATTTGCTTGAAACTCATCTCACCAAGAACTCGCCACATGAAAACCTCTTTATACGGGTCGGGCAGCTCATGCAGCAGCTTTTTTATCTGCCGAACAGTCTCGCTGCGCAGCAGGATTTCCTCGGGCAATTCCTCCGCTTCCAGCATATACCGTTCTACGTCCGCCGCGAATTGGGTCTTACTGCTCTGTTTCAGGTAAGTAAAATAACAGTTCTTTGCGATTTGGCACAGCCACACCCGTATGTCGCAGTCGCCGCGGAAGCTGTCAATGCACCGCAGCGCACGGGAGAAGACTTCACTGGTAATGTCCTCCGCTAACTGTTCGTTCCCGCCGGAGAGCTGCCGCAAATAGAGAAACACATCCCTGAAATAGTCCCTGTATATCTGCTCAAAGTCTGCCACCTTTTCACCTCCTTGACCCGTTTACCTATATGACTTCGCAAAACGCAAAATCTTACAAGGTCTTCGAAATATATTTTTGGTTTGCACCTCTTTTTGATCTTATCGATTAAACGTCAGGGCATCGGCCCTTTTGTGCAAAGCCGATGCCCCATTTGTGTGGCCTGTGGGCTTTGCGTTGTACGTAGCGCCTACGGGTCGTTAAATATGGTTATCTGTTTTCTGTCGTGATTGCTAATGCTGTTGGACTCGTTGTTGATGTTATCGCCACGGCTCAAGCGGCAGTAAAGAGCGGCTGTGCCGAGGGTGATTTTCTTGACTGACTGTTTCAAAATAGCCTCCTTCCCACAGCCAAACAGGAGGAGTTTATCCTAACTATATTATACCTCTGCCGACCGCCTATGTTAAGGATGTCGATGAAAAAGTTAAGCTGGCTCAAAGTCGGCCAGCATCAGTTTCAAAAGAATGTCACGCATAGACTCACCCTCGTCCTTGTAGACGGGCGTGATAATGAATGTGTTTTTTCCTGCTTGATAGGTGTATTCCTCCTTGCAGTGACTTCATCCATAGCGTCCTCCACCAAGCTACTTGCTCAAAGTATTCCCTGTTTCGTAAGCGATTGCCGTGGGCACGTTAGCACGCCCAAATCGCGCGGTTATAGAAAGTCAAATAGAGAGCTACCTTTTCCCGCATTTGGGGCATCTTTTCTACGCTTCTTCCGTTTGTTTCTTAATTTTATCCATTATACCACGAAATCTTTATTTTGGACGTTCCCTTATGAAAAAGTAGCTATCCCCAACTGGAATAGCTACTTTCAGTCAACGTATGGCAACTAAAAAGTGTGATGGAATCCGTTCTATCATCTTCAATTCTAACAAATCAATATGTTAGCTCAGTTCCATCTACTTTTCGGCATTTTTAGAAATTCGTTTCCGTATCTCATTTACAGCTTCTGAACGATTGTGAAGTGCCAGCACCTCATATGTTGCATAAACAGTGTAGATACAAATTGTCTTTCCAGTTTCAGTGACATTGTTGATTTCACTATAGTTGATAGCAAATTTTTGCATAGGCATATTGGGCTGATTCATGCTCAACGCTGTCATACCTACAACGGAATTTTCATAAACATCACAATATGAACGACTTCCTAAAAAAGTAGTAATCAAACAGAATAAAGCATATCCAATTAAAACCGATCCTATTAAAATAGCAATCAAACGATAATGCTGATGGCTTAGTTCATAAAAGGCTTCTGGAGTAGCCATAATAAAGATGCCCAAAAGAATCAACAAAGGACACAAAACACAAAGTAAAACTTTTCTACCTGCTGCTCCAGTTTTTGTCGATACTAACAGTTCACCCATATCGGAGCCTGTACTTATAGAAGATGTACTATTAAGCGGTGCCCCACACTCTTTGCAAAAGGTCGCATTTTCCAGATTTTGCGCTCCACATTTTCCACAGAACATATTTACTACCTCTCTTTTCTATATTATTCGTTATCGTTGTTCGATTTTCGTTCCGCAATGGTTGCAGAATGCGTTGCCAGCAGTGACGGGATTATGGCACTTCGGACACAAAGCTCCCGACTCGTTAGAGGATATATCCTCAACCTTTGCCGCAGGAGGAATTTTCGTGCCGCAGGCGTTACAGAACGCTGCGTCAAGAGAAACATCAGCACCGCAATTGGGGCATTTCGTCACCCCTTTTATCTGCTTGATGTTTTCTTTGCACTCCAATATTTCAGCGTTCAGCGAGCTTATTTTTTGTATGCGTTCAATTTCCTCGCCCTGCGGATCAATTTTATGATGCTCATAGTATGCTTGCCCGATCTCAATGTAAAGCTGGGCAATCTGCTTTTCCTTTTCGGAAATGATACTATTCAGCCGTGCAACATCAGCGAAATTTTTTACCTGCTGTGCAACACCTTGTCCGGCACCTGAAAGTTTCTCCCCAATTTTTTCAAAGATAGACATACTTTTTCCTCCGATTTTCAGTCTTTTTCAATAACCAGGAACGAAGAATCATTCTCACTGGTGGTGCAAATAGACTTAGAAAATTTCTTCATTATCTTTCACCTCATGAATTATTTAGCTATTTCCTTGTATAAGAACGTAGAGTTCTAAAATCAAGAATAATCAATTTATTGCCCGATAAGTAATACCCGCCGTTCTCTTCTACATCTTCCGCGCTGTCCTGTTTTCTAAAGCGTTTGGAATCAATATTTCCCTTGCTGCTGCTCAAAACCAGCGTCCCATCATCATCAACAGAATAGCGGTCGCAGCTTTCCCACCAACCACCATCATAAGTAAACGGGACAGAACAAGTACCATCTTTATTAAAAATAAGGACTTCCTCTCCATCGTCGCTGCTCCAGGTCCCAACAATGGAAGTGCGGCTCTTTCCACATGCAACCAATGACAGAATCATTGTAAGGGTTAATGCCAGCACTAAAAACCGGATTTTGGAACTGTTTTTCATTATCATTTACCTCCAGTATCAAAATTCTTAACAGTAATAATCAAAAAGTATGTCCTTTGAACGGAATGATTTCACCAATGGAGCAGCTTTGCAAAAGGAGCGGCTTTACAAATTCCGTATGGAAATGCCATCTCGCGGTGCTTTGGGTTGAAGCTATATCTGTTTGCAACCATATAACTTGCGTTAGTAAACTGAGCAGTAAATTCATAGATGGTGTTGCTGCGCAGCCGCGGCCTCTGCCGAGTTCACGACGGCTTCCGTTCTGAGTTACGAAGGATACTGCGCATAACTGCAAAATGTATATTTACGCGCTCTCCTAATTTGGAAAACAGTATGCGAAGAACCGTTCTGCATAGTCAAGCAATACCTATGTTCAGCGAATATGCTGTCCTTCTCATGCCATTATTGTACACAATTGTGGCAATATCTGTCAACACCGTGAATGCATAAATATGCATTATATGCAAATATATTTTTTTCTTATAAGTGGGCATTGCGAATGACGGGCAGCGTTGCGCGTAAATAGAAAAGCAAAGCCGCCTCAAGCGGTGGGTCTTATTCAGCCAATGTTTAGTCAGCACATGCACCATATAAAAACGCAAGATCTGTATTTTTTATCTGATTCTGCGTTTAAGGAGCCATTCCCCAAAATGTGACCGTGGTTGTTGTTAACCATGGAATGAGCTGTAACCTCTATGTCAATGAGAAACGTTGAATATGTAAAGAGCTATCGTGGGGACATTTCTCTTGATAGCATCACCACAAGCAAGGAAGTATAGGAGGAACCGAATATGATCAAAAAAAGAAGAAACCTGTTTATCATGCTGGTTGTCATCGTTCTGATGCTCAGCGCGACAGTCGGCGTGATTGTCGCATCATCGAACGGAACGCGCTTTAACAACACCATACTGGCAAGCAGCGTTGCAGCCGTTTCAAGCAGCGGCCTGTTGACAGTAACCAATCAATATCAAGGGATTCCCGGAAAAACAACCAAAGGTGAGATCACGACTTATATTGAGAAGAAAACGTGGGGATTGTTTTGGAAGCGCGTTGATATTGGCGAGCCTAATAACGAATGGTACGATGTGATATACAATTACGTTTATGCCGGCGATCACACGTTCCAGCTTCCATCGAAAGGGACATATCGCATCACGGTTGTCTATGTGATATCCGGTTCGGGTGGTGCTCCCGACACGATTACTCGAACAATCAAGAAAACGTATTAGGCGCACTGCCAAGCATTGTTTGGAATGCCTTTCAGTGTGAGATACAAACGAGGGAGATTGTCGGCATTAGCCTGCAACCTCCCTCGTTTCGTTTGTGCTGTTGTTTCACTGTCTTTGAACCGAGTCTATTAACTTAATCATCAGGTCAATCCCGTAGTCTCCATAAACCGTTAGACTGAAAGCGTATTGATCGTGAAGCCACACTGCAACCATAACGCCGGCAGATTCATAAATTGATACATCTGTGCCGGATAGGTCAATTTGGGAGTGTTTCCCATTCTCATTATCCACATCAATTGCAAAATCTTCTGTTACGCTTTGCGCAAAGATGATCCGTTCTCCCGCCTCATTTTGATAAAAGGAAATACAACAGGAGTCATTTTTTACGACGATTTCTTCTGCATATCCATCCGGAAGTTCCGTTAGACGGTAATGCTCTGTAATCTGTCTTCTTTCAGACTTTTCCGTAAAGAAGTGAACATAGGAGTCAAATGTCTCCCGGATGAATTTAGTTGCCGCAGCTCGTACCGAAGGAATGCTGCAAGCGGTCAGCGCAATCAGTAAAAATGCGGCTGCGACGGCTGCAACCCGCTTAGGCACAGTGTTCGTCATTCGCCAGAACCTACTTCGCTGTGCATGTGTAAGCTTATCCATTCTGCGCAAAAAATCATCTGAGAATGAATGGTTTATCTCTCGTTCATTCCTTGGAATCTCGGCGAACTCAGCAGAAACAACTTCCCGAATCGCCGTTTTAAGTTTGTTTTCAGCCATTATTGTTCTCCCCTTTCGAATAGCTGCACATGAAGAAGCTTTTTCCCACGCACCAGCCTTTGCTTTACGGTTGACACCTTGCAGTTCAGCAACTTAGCCGTTTCAGGCACCGATAGCTCCAATACAAAGTGATAATACAGGGCATCTCTGTATATGTCGCTCATAGATGCTATTGCTGATACAATCTTTTTGTACTCAATGCGATTATGTATCCTTTCGACAAGAGCATCGTCCGGCATTTCTTCCGAATCAGGCACATCTGTTTCGTTTTCTTCCTTCGTTCGAACACGTTCATGACGATGCTTTCTTAGGTGATCTAAGGCAGCGTTTTTTGTCGCTTTTAACAAATAGTTCCTTAAATCAGTCTCGTTTTCGATGGTACTGATTTTTGCCATATACTTCTTTGCAATCCTCAGAAAGACGTCATGTACAATATCCTCGGCATCAGAATCGTTTTTAAGCACGGTGCGTGCAACGAGAAACATCTGTTTTCGATAACTGAGGTATATTTCCTCAAATAGTCGGCGATGAGATTCGTCGTCTATAAAGCTCATATAAATCAATAGCATTAGTTTTCCTTTCTATAGCCCATGAGCCTCCATTAATACAACGATTGTAACGGGAAACAGGTTACAATCAAAGCTCAAGAATGCTATTGGCAAATTCTTCCCATCGGTACCACTTTTCCTTCTTATGCACAAGGTAATCAATACCGCTCTCGGTTGCCTTATACACCTTGCGTTCTCTGCCGGCTACCGGGACAAGCCGTGATGACAAATAGCCCTTAGCCTCCAAAGCGGACAGCAGAGGATAAAGCATTCCCGTTTTCAGTTCAAACTCAGCATCTGTGCACCTATCGCTGACTTTCTTTATGACTTGGAACCCGTACATCTCCTCTCTGCTCAACAAATGCAAAATCAGGAAATCATAGCGACCATTCATGTTTTCACTCCTCAATGTCAGTACAAATTCTACTGTATGATTTCTACTGTATAAATTATACCATACCCTTGGCGTGCGTTCAAGGCAGGGTGGGAAAATTTCTTTCGGGAATCTGTAATCGATTCTTAGCCTCAAAACGTTGTATGTGTAAAGGCGGCAATAGAGCGGCTCAACAGATTGAGAGGAGGCGATGCTTTATGATTGAGGAATAGTAGGTCAACATTTCAACGCAAAAAATACGATTTACGAGGAGGTTTATTTATGAAAAGAATTCTTTCTGGCATTTTTGCCGCTTTGCTTATCCTCTGCGTTTTGCCGGTTGCGGCATTTGCAGAGCAACAGCCTTCGGATATTGATCCGATTACTGTTCAACCAATAGGTGCTTCCGGTGGGGAGATCGTTCGACCCACTTGGCTTGCATATGGGCCAATCACCCAGTATCCCGCTGAGGGAGGAACATGGGAATACGGCTTTTGGGATGCAAAAGTTCGATCCTATTACACCGTGGATCGTTGCCATGGCAGTACCGTTGTATTGAATGGCAATACCGTTCGTTCGGTAGATACTGCCGCTGGGGAAACGTCAATCGCAGAAAAATGGGCACTTCAGTGGCCTTCGCACGATGACCGCTATTACTACCGTGTTTGCAACTAAGTATCTCTTTAGCAGTTCATTTTTCGAGCAGTTAGGCTGACAGTAGTTGTCTTCGGAAGTGTTTCATTCACCTCCGAAGACCATCCTTGTGGAGATGAGCAAAACACCGGTTTGTTCACAAATGCACACAAAATATAGTGCATTAGTATTGCAAGGCTCTTGTTTTACTCATCTCCGCTATCCTTGAAGCAAGGAGGTTTTTTTGTGATTAAACAGAGCATTAGACTGGTGGGGGGCATTATTGCATTGTTCGCCCTTATATTGGTTTTTAAGCATTCGCATTTGATGCAGGAAGAGAAACCTTTGAATACAACCGAAAGATTTAACATAGCTGTTTTATCAACAACTATATCGAAAGAACGACTTGTAAACGAGCTAAATGCTCTTGTCGATCAGTACGGCGCTGTCTTAGTGAAGGTTGTTCCAAACCAAGATAATTATGATAGTCAGAAAGATATCATATGGTTTGGTTCTCTCCAGCCTGACGGAACCAGTCCCAGAATCCGGGATAACCGCATTTCGTGGTTGGAGCCTTCTGTCGGCGGTGAACTGATCCATTCTTCCGATATGGGAGTAAGACCGCTGTACGGCAGCTACTCGATGCTTGGAAGTACAGAGTTCAAGGTTGCCTTGGCAGAATGGTGCAACAAAAATGAGATGAGCATAGACTTCTATAAACAGTACCCGCTTCCGGCAGTGTTCCTTGTATACTTTATCCAACATGGAATCGGAAACGCTGTGTTAATCTCATTCTTTTTGTTCCTGACAACAGTTATTGTCTGGTTTGTAACACACGCGAAGGCCAGGGCTTTGCGATTACTTGGCGGAGTCCCGTTGCAGCGTATTCATTTTGAGGATACGCTGACAATTATATCTTTGACCTCTCAAGGCTTTTTTGTGGGGTGTGCAGCGTTTTTCATATATTTAGGCATTGCTTCCGGAATTGATCAGCTTTCCGTTATGTTTCTGCCTTTTATATATACTGCAATTACTTTCATCACAATATCGGCTGTTGTTGTGCTGCTGATATCTCTGTTTGTGCAGCCTAAAGCAAAGCATTTATCTTTTAGGAAGATACCCTTGAAACAGTTCAGGCTGCTTGGACGAGCTGCCCTGATATTCTCCATTGTTCTTGCCTTAATGGTTGTGCCTACTACCATTACGATGGCTTCGGCATACAGGGCTCTCTCGAACGACTATGCTTCATGGGAAAGCCTTAAGGACGCCGTAGGAATTTCATATAACGATGTGAACGGACTGTACAACGATTATTGGATGCCTATGGTCGAGAACTTTTTCGCGGAGATGGCGGATAGAGACAATCTTTGTCTGTCAATGGCTGTTGACAGAGCCATTGTGCTTGATAATGCTGAAATGGGAAAATACGATCATATCGTTGTCACAGACCGCGCATGGGTGGAAACCACCGTATTCGGGGACAATTCCGATAAAGCTGATAGTCTGATTCCGATAGGCTTTGATGATATTCACGCCGAATTGAAAGACTTTTTGTCTAAGCAGCTCCCTATTTGGACGAATACAGGAGAAATACAACCGGAAGGCATGGGTTTCTGCGAATTTAACGGCGACAGCTTTTTGGTTTTGCCTCCAAACGCATCGTATGGCAACAGCACCATACAAGCGAAAAATCCATTGATTATTCTGGTGGAGGAGCCCGTGAAAACGTTGAAAGTAAGCAGCTTCCTTCTCCCTATGTCTTCGAGTGGAAACATTGTTTTCAAAAATGAAGCTGTCTTACGGTCTGTTCTCAACGAATCACCTCTTATGGAAAAAATATCCTCCATAGATTCGTTCACAGAGGGCGCACTGAAATATGCGCAGCTTTTTAAGCAGGAGTCTTTCTATTACTTTGCGGCGTGTGCGCTTTGCCTTGTTTCAATGGGCGCTGCGGGGATCATGAGTGCGCAGCTCTGGATCGGAGAGAACAGGAAGCGTATCTTCACACTGCATACGGCAGGGATCAAATACAGCGCAATCATCCTGCCTGTACTGCGAAAGGAAGTCATAGTGGCGGTTTGTACGGTTCTTGTCGGAGGGATTGTTGTTTATTCCATTCGTCACCCGGAACCGCTGTTGTTGCTGTTATCATCGGCTGTACTGTTTTTGATGTATGTACTGTTGAATTTTGTTGGGTATATTTTCTTTTCGAAGCGAGAGTTTTTGCAAATGTCATTTAGGCGGGAATGACCGTCCTTAGATAAAATGCGAACAAATACAGAGTGGAGGTTGAGCAAATGAATATCAGAGCCAATAATGTATCCTTGTCGATAAATGGTCGGAGAATCCTGTCCAATGTGACATTGCTTGCGGAAGGCGGAAAAATGACTGCGCTTACCGGGAAATCCGGAAGCGGCAAGACAACTCTCTTGAATTGCTTGGGATTGATACATCCTATCGACAGCGGAAAAATATTTGTGGATAATAACGATGTAACGGGGTGGCGTGAGTCACAACGAACGCTGTTTTGGAAGGATCATGCATCTTTCATTTATCAAGATTACGGGATTATTGATGATGAAACAGTTTCATTCAATGTTTCTTTGAAAAAGTTTGGAAATAACCAGGGACAGATAAAAGAGGTTTTGGAAATTGTCGGGTTGCAGGGCAGGGAGAAAGATAAAGCCCTCGTCCTTTCAGGTGGAGAAAAGCAGCGATTGGGAATTGCAAGAGCAATTCTGAAAAACGCTTCCGTTATCTTTGCGGATGAGCCAACCGCTTCACTTGACAATTCCAACAGGCAGCTTGTAGTCTCGTTGCTGAAAGACTGTGCAAATAGGGGCGCTGCCATAATTCTTGCAACGCATGACGAACGTTTGGTTGCCGAATGTGACACAGTGGTTAGACTCGGAACGTAATAGATTGTCAAACCGAACAGATGAAGGATACATGCAGCGAATATCTGATTGCACACCTTCTTTTTTTCTCTTGACTTTCTCCGAGTTATGTGTATAATAGAGCTATCAGGAACTTTTGTTCCAGATAGGAGAAAAGTACAATATGAGAAGCAAGAGCGAGGAGCTTATGCTCCGCATCCGGGAGTACATCGAAAGCTACTTTGAGCGGTATTCCTCTACCCCCACTGTCCGGGAGATCGCCGGAGCTATGAAGATCGCGGTTTCCTCCGCACACAGATACCTGGTGGCTATGGCGGAGAAGGATATGGTTTTCTACGAAAACGGCACACTCTCCACGCCGAAGATCCAACGGATGAATCCGGCGGTGAGCCCCGCCGCCATTGTCGGTTCCATCCCCTGCGGCTCGCCGGAGGAAAAGGAAGCCCGGGTGGAGGAATACCTGCCCCTGTCCGTGTCCTTCTTCGGCAAGGGGGACTTCTACGCCCTCCGCGCCTCCGGCAGCTCCATGACGGGGGCGCAGATTGACGATGGCGACCTTGTTATCATCCGCCAGCAGCACACCGCTCAGGTTGGAGAGATCGTCGTTGCCCTCACCGACGAGGACAAGAACACGCTGAAACGGCTCTTATATGACGATGACCGGCAGAGCTATTACCTCCACCCGGAGAACAAAGACATGGAGGATATCTATGTATCCGGGCTTCGGGTACAGGGCGTAGCCACCCATGTGATCAAAGCCCTTTGACGGAGGTATTGCCCATGCAGAAAAAATATGTGTCCGTCAACGCGGAGGTGGATACGGACGGCGTGATCCGCCCGCTTCTTATCCGCTGGCATGACGGCAGACAGTGGGAGGTGACAAAGGTGCTTCATACCTGTACTGCATCTCACGATGAGTTTGAAGGCGTCCGCTACACCGTCAAGATCGGTCGTGCGGTAAGATATTTGTATCGGGAGGGTCAGCGCTGGTATGTTGACCGCTCCCCGTAGGAGGTGTTTGTGAGACATGAGGATTTTTTCCTATGAGGAACTCGACGAATTGGGCGAGGGCTTGATTCGCCAATACCTTGGGAAGGAAGCGGAGCGCACCTGCTGCGTGGACATCGAGGGGTTCGTTACGGACTTTCTGAAGCTGCCCCTGCTGTACCGCAGCTTTGCCGAGGAGGACAGCGACAAGATTGGCTTCATTGCGGATGGTTCAACCCCGCTTTGCGTGTATGAGAACGGAGAAATCAAAAACCGCATTTACCCAAGAGGTACAATCGTGATCGAGCGCTGCCTGCGGCAGGAGCACGAAAGCGGCAGACGGCGCTTCACCATCAGCCACGAGTGCGCCCACTACATCATGGACAGGGCGGTTCCCTCTGCTGCTTTCCACAGAGAGTTTGATAACGAACGCATCTACTCTCAAGAGGACTTCAAAAACCTGTTCAGCTTCCGGGAAACGCAGATCGACCGCATGGGCGCAGCTCTCTTGATGCCCCGCTTCATGGTTCACAACGTAATGATCTCGCATGGATGTTCTTCTTGCATTCCCGTGTTCGGAGACAGCATTCTGAAATTGACGGACAAGCGCCTTATTAGGCAAATGGCAAATACAATGGGCGTGTCCTTCTCCGCCTTTCTTATTCGGCTGCGGGAGCTGGGCTGTCTGTGTTACCGCCCGCTTTCGGAGTACATCACGGAGGAAATGGGGCTGGGACAGGACGGTGGCGCAGGATGAGAAAAGCAAACGCTCCCCGTAAACTCTCGCCGGATGTGTCACGCAGGCTGTCCGATTCCCGCAGGCAATCCGCCGCGCTGACACTACGGGAGATCCACTGCCCCTTTTGCAGCTTTCTGGTAGAGAAGGTGTTCTCCGACGCAGCGGGACACAAAATGGTCTACTGCCGAAAATGCAAGTCGGAGTATCCCATCAATCTGGGCTGCTTCCGCAGGATGAAGGCGAAACAGGCCGTCTGCCGCCTGCTTTCAGGAAAACCGAGGCAGAAACGATAAACTGAATACAAAAACCGACTTTTAATCGAGCAAGCGGAGAGAATCAGATTCATTCTGAGGAGACTGCCAAGCGCCGTACAAAGTCAGACTGAACCGGTAAATGGGTTCGGTCTGCTTTGACGGCGCTTTTTTGCTGCCCGATTTCTTTGTACGGCGTTGAAAGTCCTTTCCCGGCTTGGCTCGGGAAGGGACTTTTTCCATGAAACGCCGCTTTGAACAGTACATCTGCCGCTACCCGTGAGCTCCGAATTTTTGATTTCACCCAAATTCAAAAATTCAAAGGAGATCACGGCATGAAAACATTAAAGGAGTTCGATTACGACCTTTGGGCAATCGAGGAAAACGGAAGAAAGAGATATTTCGCCAGAATCAAGGCCACCGGCGAGGAAACGGAGGTCAGCCTTGAGGTGATGCGGCTGCTGCTCCGTCAGGAAAAGCAGATGCGCCGGGAGTATGCAAAACAGCAGACCATCGGGCCGGTTCTGAGCCTTGACGCCATCCGCGACGGCGGAAGCATGGACGAGTCCGCATGGCTGCTGGATGTGCGGCAGCGCATCGACTCCGCGGTGCTCACGGCAGAACTCACAGACGCATTCTGCAAAACGCTGACGGACAGCCAGCGTTCGATCTTTCGGGAATGCCTCATCGAGGGGAAAAGCCAGACTGCGTATGCTGCGGAGCACGGCATCAGCGTCCCTATGGTCAACAAGCAGATTCGCGCCATCCGAGGAAAGGCAAAAATATATTTTTCCTGATGGTTAAAATTCCTCAAAAAAATGTCCATTGAAAGGTGAGAGGACAAATCTCACCGCAAGGGATACGGAGATTCAGTTTTCTCAGAGCCTTACGGCTCAGCGAACCTTGAAAACTGAATATCCAGGCATCAGGCACATTCCCAACGCTATGGGCTGAACCCCTGAGCCGCTTTCGTGAGTGCGCCACGACCTCAGAAATGAGCGAGCGATACAACTTACACGATAAAAGCCGGGCTGCTCCCGGTGGAGGCGACGACAGGTGTTGGGGACAATGATACTTCCGTAATTCGCGGCCCGGCCACAATGAAGGCGGGGAGGTTCGATTCCTATGGAGCGGTGCAGCACACCGCCGTCTGATGCTCTCCCTGCTCTCGGGGCGTCGAGGACAAATAGAGAGCGTACATACCCGAAAAACCAAAATGACAAAGGAGAAGGAGACGCAATATGAACGCACAGGACAGATACAACAGCGAGAGATATCCGGACATGACCTGCTTTCTCGCTTTGAGGAATATCGAAAGAAACGAAAGAAAGGAACGGAGAAACCGCATGAAGGAAAACTGGATTTACCGCAGGGGCGACGTGTACCTTGCCAACCTCGACCCCTACATAGGCTCCGAGCAGGGCGGCACCCGCCCTGTTGTCGTCCTGCAAAACAACACCGGCAACTACTACTGCCCCACGCTGATCATCGCACCCATCACGTCCAAGGCCGGAAAGAAGCCGTCCCAGCCCACCCATTACTACGCAGAGCGCATCCACGGGCTGGAGCTTCCCGGTATGGTGCTGCTGGAGCAGATCAAGACCATCGACAAGCGGCGTGTGAAGAAGTACCTGGGCAGGATGACCCGGCAGCAGATGGATGAGATTGGGGAAGCCATCGAGGAAGCCCTCGGGTTGTATGTCCCCGAAGAAATGGAGGCCCCGTAATGAATCCCGTACTGACCATCGACCCGGAGTTCGAGGCGAAATGCCCGCCGCTGACAGATGACGAGCTTTCGCAGCTCGAAGAAAACATCTTGGAGGAAGGGCTGGTGCTCATGCCCCTCATCGTCTGGAACGATACGATTGTGGACGGTCACAACCGCTACCGCATCGCGCAGGCGCATCCGGGCATCGGGTTCCGCACCCATGAAAAGCAGTTCAACAACCGCTACGAAGCCCTTTCCTGGATTTGCAAGAACCAGCTCGGGCGGCGCAACCTTACGCCGCAGCAGAAGAAATACCTGATTGGACAGCGATACAAGGCAGAGAAACAAATACACGGCGGCGATAGAAAAAGCGAGCAGGCAAAATCAAGTTCCCAAAATGGGAACTTGATTTCTCCACTTAAAACTTGTGACCGTATCGCAGAGGAAACTAATACCAGCAAAAACTATGTAATTCGTGCAGAGCACTTTTCGGATGGAATTGACGCTGCCGAGGAAGTCCTTCCGGGCATCAAGAACGACCTGCTGCTGGGCAAATACAAGCCCCGCGAGACCGACGTTGCAGCTATCGCCAAGGCTGCCCCTGAAGAACGCCGGGAAAAAGCGGAACAGCTCAGGGTGATCCCGGAAAAGAAGCCCAAAGCAGATAAGGAATCTGCCCGGAGCGGCACAAAGCACCGGCAAGAGGTTTATGTGACTATCGACAAAAGCTACGAGGATATGAAGGACTCCAAGCGCGTCACGGAGGATTCGGCACTGGTAAGCCTGCGCTATACGGCGCGGAACATGGTCGAGACATGCGACGTGCTTTTTACGAACTTCCCCGGTCTATTGGAAAAGCCGGACTACAAAGATCAGGTCATTGAAATCATGCAGGAGCCAAAACAATACATTCTCAAATTGGAAGGAGAAACAGACAATGAACAGCATTAAGACACTCTACAAGCTGATGGAGGTCAGCAGCCGGGATTTGGAGATTCCCGATGCGTACCAGCGCAAGCTGAACACCGAGCGTGTGGCAAAGATCGTGGCCGGGTTCAATGAGCGTATCGCCAACGAACCGAAGGTTAGCTTTCGTGACGGTCACTATTATGTGTTTGACGGGCAACATACTATTGTGGCGCGCAAGCACATGAACGGCAACAACGACCTGCCGATCCTCTGTAAGGTGTACTACGGTATGACAGAGGCTGATGAAGCTCTGCTATTTGCCATGCAGACCGGCTACTCCGCAGCCCTGACGCCCAGTGCAAAGCTCCGCGCCAATCTTCGCGGAGAGGATAAGGCGTCGGGCGAGTTTTACGAAGCGACCGAGGACGTAGGATTTCATGTGGGCTTTGAGCGCGGCGGAGGCGTCGGGCGCATCATCTGCATCAATACCGCCTTTGCGGAGTTCAAGCGTGTCGGCGCAGAGATTTATAAGGAAGCGCTGACCCTCCTGCTGGAGGCATGGGGCGGCGATCCCGATTCCCTGAGAGCGGAAATCATTCAGGGAATCGTCCATTTCGTGGAGCTGTACCACGGCGAGTACGACCGGGAGCGGCTCATTTACAGCCTCCGCGCCTACGAGCCCAAGTTTGTTTACGCGGCGGGTAAGGCGGAAAAGGAGCTGCGGGGCGTAAAGCGCTACGTCAACCTGTTCTACCGCATTTACAACGGCAGGCGCAAGCACGAGATTCTTCCCATGAAGTTCTGACCGCCTGCACAGCTTCAATTCAACCATAAGGAGGTAATCCATGCAGGAAAAGCGGACAAAACCCGGCGAAAAAGCAAAACATGATCTGAATGAGAAAACGACCTATCGCTTCGGCAACAGGTCGTTTATTGTTGAACCGGTGTTCAAGGAGGAGACGCAGAACACATTGGGCTGCGTCCTTCTGCGCCTGATGAAATCGGAATCTGCTGGGGCGTAGTCCCAGGCGGTGGGGCATATCCCCGCCGCATACATGACAACAGGGCGAGACAGTGATATACTTGTTGTGGAATACAAGTGTTGCTGTTCGGCTGCCCGGAAAGGAGGACTGCATGAAACAGTCGAATAACAACAAAAAATCCCGTGACGTGACCGCCTTTCTGTATGAGAGGCTTTCCCGTGACGATAACATGGACGGCGAGAGCTACAGCATAGGGAATCAGAAAAAACTGCTCACCAAGGTAGCAAAGGAAAAAGGCTACACAAACCTGGTTCATTTTTTTGACGACGGCATCTCCGGCGTTACGATGGATCGCCCCGGCTTTGCCGATATGATTCAGCAGCTGGAGCAGGGAAAAGCGGCGGCTGTGTTTGTAAAAGATCTCAGCCGCCTGGGTCGTAATTACATCGAGGTCGGCAGACTGACTGAGGAATTCTTCCCCAATCACGACATTCGGCTGGTCGCTGTTTCGGACAACATCGACACCGACGAAGGTGAGAACGAGCTGGCTCCCATCCGCAATCTTTTCAACGAATGGTATGCGCGCGACATCAGCAAGAAGCGGCGCATCAGCAACAAGATCAAGGGCAATGCCGGAGAACCCATGGGGCAGCCTCCTTACGGGTACATCAAAGACCCTGAGAACCCCAAACGCTGGATCGTGGACGAGGAAGCGGCACAGGTTGTGCGGCGGATTTACCGCATGACGCTGGAAGGGGTCGGAACGGAGCAGATAGCCGCGAAGCTTGAAGAGGATGGTATCCTGACTCCACGCGCTTACTGGCACTCCAAGGGAATCAATCGCCCCGGCAAAGTCAAGGATCTGCCGCCCACCCATTGGAACAGCTCCAGCGTCATAAAGATGCTTTCCGTGCAGGAGTATTGCGGGGACATTCTCAACTTCAAGACCTATTCCAAGTCATACAAGAACAAGAAGCGGCTGGAGAATGACCGTGAGAACTGGGCGATTTTCAAGGATGTGCATGAGCCGATCATTGAGCGGGCCGTCTTTGAACAGGTGCAGCAAAAGCGCGGCAGGATGAGAAAGCGTCAAGCGAAGGACGGCGAAAGGAGCATGTTTTCCGGGCTTCTGGTCTGCGCCGACTGCGGGAGCAACCTTCATTTTCATTTCAATCAGGGAAACCCGGAGATCAAGTATTTCAACTGCTCCAACTACAAGGGCAATCGCGGCACCTGCGGCTCCACGCACTATGTCAGAGTGGACTTTTTGGAGCAGGTCGTTCTCGGCGAAATCCGCCGTCTGACGAAGTATGCCGGCCTTTACGAGGACGATTTTCTCAAGGAAGTGATCGGTCACTCCCGGCAGGCGGAGGAAACGGAGCGCAGACTGAAGGAGAAGGAGCTGAAATCACTCCTTGCCCGCGACGATGAACTGGACGGCCTGTTCGAGCGCATCTATGAGGACAATGTTTCCGGCAAGCTCAGCGACGACCGCTTTGCGAAGATGTCCCGCCGCTATGAGGAGGAACAGAAGGAGCTTTCGGAGAAAATAAAAAAGCTCCGTTCCGAGATAGAGAAGCAGAGCAGCCGCGCAACCTCAACGGATATGTTCGTGTCCATCGTCCGCAAATACACCCGCGCCAGAAAGCTCACGCCGCGGATGCTCAACGAACTGGTAGAGAAAATCGAGGTCTACAATGCCGAGAAGATCGACGGCGAATGGGTACAGCGGCTTCGCATTCACTACAACTGCGTGGGGGAAATGAACATTCCCAACGAACCGGCACTGCCCATCCCGGCCGTCACCGTCAACACCAGAAAAGGCGTGTTCGTGAGCTACACGACAGACGACAGACCCGCTGTTTGAGCAGAAAAAAAGCGAGTGTCCTCACAGCTTTTCAAATGCTGTAAGAACACTCGCCATGGTGCGCGGTACAGGACTCGAATTGACCCGGCGCCATGTCACCCTGGGTCGTCCGGTATCGAAAAGTACCGCAAGCAAAACCTCAATCGAGGTGGTTCGTGTTAGGCAGCGTTAAATCGGATTACCCAAGTTTATTGCCATAAGGCTAAAAATAAGGCTAAATTTTAAGGCCGCACGGAATGTACCAATTTGAGACATACTTGTTTCCCGCGATCAGGTAATAAGTCAATCGAACGCCCCGTTCTCCCAACACGCCCACGCTTGCCAAAACCGTGGAATTCGCTTATAATAGGAATGATCCTTGACGAAAAGGGGGCGTGAGCCATGTACAACCCGCAGCTTGAGACTTTTCTGCACGTGGCGGACGCAGGGAGCTTCAATAAGGCGGCGGAGGAGAGCTTCATCACGCCCACGGCTGTCATCAAGCAGATCAATTCGCTGGAGGAATCCCTTGGCGTCAGGCTTTTTGACCGCAGCCACCGGGGGCTGACATTGACAAAAGCTGGGCGCTCCATGTATCAGGACGCCAGATACATCATCCAATATTGCCGCGACTCTGTGACGCGGGCGAAGAACGCCATGCAGGAGGACGAAAACATCATCCGCATCGGCTCGTCCCCCATGACGCCCGCACAGCTTTTGATGGATCTCTGGTCGAGAGTGCAAGCATTGCACCCCGATATTAAATTCCAGATTGTGCCCTTTGAGAACACGCCGGAAAATGCGCGGGAAATTCTTGCCAATCTCGGCAAAAACATTGATATTGTAGGCGGTATTTTTGATGAGACCATGCTGCACCTGCGGGGCTGTGCCGGGTTGGAGCTGACGCGGGGGCGCTTCTGCTGTGCAGTCTCCATCCACCACCGGCTGGCGGACAAAGACAAGCTGCAAGTTTCTGACCTCTATGGGGAGAATCTGCTGCTGATGCACCGTGGCTGGAGCCACTATGTCGATCAGCTTCGGGACGATCTGTGGCAGCACCACCCGCAAATTCACATTGTGGATTTTGATTTTTACAGCATGGACGTGTTCAACCGCTGCGAGAACACCAACGATGTGCTGCTGGCGATTCCCGGCTGGGCGAATGTCCATCCGCTACTAAAGGTCATTCCTGTCGAATGGGAACACAACATCCCCTACGGCATCCTCCATTCCCCGGAGCCGACGCCTACAGTACGGCGGTTTCTGGATGCGGCGAAGGCCGTCAGAAAAGAACTGTACGGCTGATTATAACCCAAAGGTATATACTGATGAACAAAGCGAGACTTCCGAGGAAGTCTCGCTTTTCTTATAATAGGGGCAGAAAAAGCGAAAGGAGCTCCTGATATGAACAACTTCATTTTTGAGGACAAGACGAAGGTGTATTTCGGCAAGGGCGGCGTCAAGGAGTATCTCGGCAGTCTGCTGGGGAACTACGGCGAAACCGTCATGCTGGCCTACGGCGGCGGCTCCATCAAGCGCAACGGTGTGTACGATGAGATCATGGGTATCCTGAATGCCGCAGGCAAGCGCATCGTGGAGTTCGACCGTATCATGTCGAACCCCACTTATGCCAAGGTGCAGGAGGGCGCGAAGCTGGCGCGTGAAAATCACGTCGATCTGATTCTCGCCGTGGGCGGCGGCAGCGTTTCCGACTGCTGCAAGGTCATCTCCGCACAGGCGAAGCTGGACGAGGACATCTGGAAGATGCAGTACACGAAGCACACGCTGCCGACCAAGTTTATTCCCCTCGGCACGATTGTCACGGTGTTCGGTACCGGCAGCGAGATGAACAACGGGGCCGTCATCACCCACGAGGGAAAGAAGATCAAGGGCGCTCTTTGGGGCGCGCAGGCGGAGTTCGCGTTCCTTGACCCCAGCTACACGCTGTCCGTTCCCATGAAGCAGGTTATTTTCGGCGCGTTCGACACGCTGAGCCACGCGATGGAAACCTACTTCGGCAAGCCGGATGAAAACAACCTGTCCGACGATATTAACGAAGCCGTCATGCGCAGCGTCATCCGCAACATCCGCGTTCTGCTGACCGACCCGGAGAATTACGATGCCCGCAGTGAGCTGGCGTGGGCGTCCGCGATGGCAGAGAACGGCGTTCTGAAGATCGGAAAAGTCACGGACTTCCAGTGCCACATGATCGAGCATCAGTTGGGCGCGTACACCAACTGCAACCACGGTGCAGGTCTGGCGGTGATCCACCCCGTTCTGTACCGCCATATCTACAAGTCCGGCGCGGCGCGGTTTGCACGGTTTGCGCAGAATGTCTGGGGTGTCGCACCCAAGGGCAGCATTGAGGAGACGGCTGCTGCCGGTATCGACGCGCTGGCTGCGTTCATCAAGGAAATTGGTCTGCCGACCAGCTTTGCAGAGCTGGGTATCCCCGATGACACCGATTTTCGCGCCATCGCGGATTCCACCGTTCTCACCCCCGGCTGCTGCAAGAAGCTGAGCCATGACGAGATTTACGAAATTTTGAAGGAGTGCAGGTGACCATGAAGAAAATCACAGCAGGCAGAGATATGCTTGGTGAATTTGCGCCGAAGTTTGCGCAACTCAATGACGATGTTCTTTTCGGTGAGGTTTGGAGCCGGGAAAGCGAGCTTTCCGCCCGCGACCGTTCCCTCATCACCGTGACAGCGCTGATGGCGCAGGGGCTGACGGATACTTCCTTCGGACATCATCTGCAAATGGCCAAGGAAAACGGAATTACCCGCAGTGAAATTGCGGAGATCCTGACGCACGCTGCGTTTTATGCGGGTTGGCCGAAGGCTTGGGCGGCATTCCGCATGGCAAAGGACATCTGGGCAGATGCGGAAAACACTGATGAAAAGCAGCTGCACCAGAGCAGTATGGTCTTCCCCATCGGAGCGCCCAATGACGGCTTTGCACAGTATTTCAGCGGGCAGAGCTATCTTGCGCCGGTTTCCACGGAGCAGGTCAAAATCTTCAATGTGACCTTTGAACCCGGCTGCCGCAACAACTGGCACATCCACGAGGCGGACAAGGGCGGCGGACAGATCCTTATCTGCGTGGCCGGGCGCGGTTACTATCAGGAATGGGGCAAAGAGCCGCAGGAGCTGCACCCCGGCGATGTGATCAACATTATGCCCGGTGTAAAGCACTGGCACGGCGCTGCGCCGGACAGCTGGTTTTCCCATCTGGCTGTGGAAGTACCTGGAGGAAACTGCCGCAGTCAGTGGTGTGAGCCGGTCAGTGAAGAAGATTATCAAAAGCTGAAATAAGGAGTATCACTATGAGCATTTTATTTATCAACGGCAGTCCCAACAAAAACGGCAACACCGCCAAGCTGGCGGCGGAGCTGCTGAAAGGTCACGAATATGAGACTTTGAACCTTACGGACTACACCATCGGTGCATACGGGCAGAACCTCCCCGGCGACGGGCTGGATGCTGTCATTGGTGCCATGAAGCAGGCGGACATCGTCGTCATCGGCTCACCCCTGTACTGGCACAACATCTGCGGCAGCGTCCGCAATGTGCTGGATCGTTTCTACGGCAAGGTGGAGGACGGCGAACTGTCCGGACGCAAACTGTATTTTGTGTTTCAGGGCGCAGCTCCGGAGAAATGGATGCTGGATGCGGGCGAGTACACCATGAAGCGCTTCGCCGCTCTCTACGGTATGACCTACGGCGGCATGGCGACCAACAAGGCCGATGCCGCCAAGCTGAACAAGAGCCTGTGAGATAGAAAATACAAAAAAAAACAGAAAGGATGACACGACCATGAAAAAACTGACTGCTTTACTTTTGAGCCTTGCGATGGTTTTCAGCCTCGCTGCCTGCGGCAATACGGCTAACACCCCGGCGGACACATCTAAAGATGACGCCCAGACGCCCGCTGTTTCCCCTGTTGAAAAGCCCGACGACACCAATACTCCTGATGATGCCGAGACCCCCGATGACGCGAATACCACGGCGGAACAGCCCCAGACCGGCAAGACGCTGGTGGTCTATTACTCCGCCAGCGGCAACACCGCGCGGGTGGCCAAGGACATCGCTGCCGCCACGGGCGCAGACCTCTTTGAGATCGTCCCCACGCAGGTATATACCAGCGACGACCTGAACTGGACGAATGCCAACAGCCGCGTCAGTCGTGAGCACGACGATGAATCCCTGCGGAACGTACCCCTGACCTCCACCACCGTGGCGGACTGGAGCAGCTACGACACCGTGTTCATCGGCTACCCCATCTGGTGGGGCATCGCCGCATGGCCTGTCAACAACTTCGTGACCGACAACGACTTCACTGGCAAGACCGTGATCCCCTTCGCCACCTCGTCTTCCTCCGGCATGGGTCAGAGCGGCACCCTGCTGGCCAATATGGCGGGCACCGGCGACTGGCAGGAGGGCCACCGCTTCTCCTCCGGCGCTTCTACCTCTGATGTGGAGAGCTGGGTCAACGGTCTGGGCCTGTAACAGAAAGGAGCATCTATCATGGAATACGCAACTCTCAATAACGGCGTGAAAATGCCCATGGCCGGTATTGGCACATTTCTTTTGACCCCGGACGAGGCAGAGGCCTCCTGCGTCAGCGCCTTGCAGAACGGCTACCGTTTGATCGACACCGCCAACGCCTATGTAAACGAAAAGGCAGTTGGCCGCGCTATGAAGAAGTCTGGCTTGCAGCGGGAGGAGATTTTCCTCGAAACCAAGCTGTGGCCCAGCTTCTATGAGCAGCCCGACGCAGTGGACAAGACACTTGCCCGTCTGGACACTCCCTACATCGACCTGCTGCTGATCCACCAGCCCGCGGGCAATTATGTGGCGGGCTACCGTCAGATGGAGAAGGCGTACAAGGAGGGCAAGGCGCGCGCCATTGGCCTGTCCAACTTCAAGAAGGAGCAGATCGAGGAGATCCTCTCCCTCTGTGAAGTAAAGCCTACCGTCTTGCAGACCGAGCTGCATCCCTATCATCAGGAGTCGGAACTAAAGGCGTTTCTGAAAGAGAATGGCATCGTGCCGCAGGCGTGGTATCCGCTGGGTCACGGCGACAAGGCGCTGCTTCAGGAGCCGCTGTTCGCCCAGCTCGGCGCGAAGTACGGCAAGTCCGCGCCCCAGATCATTCTCCGCTGGCACATTCAGAGCGGCAACATCGTCATCCCCGGCTCCAAGAATCCGGAGCATATCAAGTACAACTTTGACCTCTTTGATTTTGCCTTGACCGATGATGAAATGGCGCAGATTACCGCCCTCAACAAGAATGTACGCTACTACACCAGCACCCCGGAAATGCTCAAAAAGTACGCGGAAATGGTTCCGCCGGTGGACGAGCAGAAGTGAATCGATTTCTTTCGCTTGCTGTGACTCTTGTGTTGATACTGACTCTCGCGGGGTGCGGAGCCAGAGAAGCGGAACCGTCCCAGCCGGAGCCGCCTGCCGTTACGGCACCGGACATAGACACGCCGACCACATCACCGGACGAGCCTGCTGAGAACACGCCGCCCGCCGAAACGTCGACGCCGGTGCAGACCGGTCTGTTTGCAGAGCAGATCCTCTCCGGTGCGGACGGTGACATCCATTACAGCTACTACCTGCCCGACAGCTACGACGGCAGTCGGAAGTTCCCCATGATGGTGGTTATGCCGGGCTACGACATGATGTGGTTCGGTGAAGATTCTTCCGGCAGCAATCTGAACTGGAGCGGCTTCACCGCATGGACGAAGCTGGACACGGAGATGATCGTGGTCTCCGCTCAACTGACGGACTGGGGCGAAAAATCCGCCCGGCAGGCCATTGAGTTGACGGAATACTTTATCAGCCATTTTGCTGTGGATACCAGCCGTGTCTACGCCGCCGGATACTCCGCGGGCGGCGAAACCATGTCCCGTGCGGTGTCCATGCGGCCCGACCTGTATGCCGCCTATCTTCACGGCGCTTCTCAGTGGGATGGCGACTATGCGCCCATTGCGGAGAACGGCGTGGCGGTCTATATCTACATGGCCGAGGGCGACGAGTATTACGGCAGCGCCAAGGCCCGCTCGGCCTATGAAAACCTCCATACGGCCTACGAGGCCGCCGGTTGGAGAGACGCGGACATTGACCGTGTGCTGCGGATCGAGACACCTGATAATGCCTTCTTCAACGCCAAGGGTATCTACAACTACCACGGCGGCGCTAATGTGGTCTTTGACGATCCGGATAACCTGAACTGGGTGATCTCCCACAGCAAAGGATGACAGTATGAAACCAGTCATGAAAGTGAAAATCAGCATCGACGCGGCCATGACGCTGGCGCTGCTGCTTCTGATGGCCTACGGCCTTGTGGGCGAAGCGGCCCACGAGTGGCTGGGGATGGGGATGTTTGCCCTTTTCCTCCTGCATCATCTCCTGAACCGGCGGTGGATCAGAGCGGTGCCGCAGGGACGCTATGCGCCCCCGCGCATCGTGCAGACGGTGCTGACGCTGCTGCTCCTTCTGACCATGCTGGGCTCCATGGTCAGCGGTGTGATCGTCTCGCGGTATGTGTTTCCCTTTCAGGCTGGCTTCGGCCTTACGTCATGGGCGGAAAAGCTGCATATGCTGTGCGCCTATTGGGGCTTCGTGCTGATGAGCCTGCATTTGGGAATGCACTGGAATATGCTTCTGGCCATGGCACGGAAGCACTTGCAGCCGAGCAAAATACGCACATGGGCGCTCCGAATTGCCGGATATTCCTTTGCCGCCTACGGAGCTGTGGCCTTCGTTCGCCGGGATGTGGGACTTTACCTGCTGCTGAAAAGCCATTTCGTGTTCTTTGATTATTCCGAGCCGCTCATCGCTTTCCTGCTGGACTATCTGGCTGTGATGGCTATGTTCGTATTGATCGGGTGCATCATATCAATACCATTGAAGGGACTACCCGCTTTTAACGCACATAAGGTGCGATGAAAAACGCTGCAATTCTCATCCAATCATTAGGATGAGAATTGCAGCGTTTTTATGCGATCAAGCTGCATTTCGCAGTTTGTATATGCACTGGAGAGGAAAATGAGGGATTTCAAAGGGAACATCCCTTTGACGCTGGGTTTCCAATAGGGGCGCGAGCATCCCTGTTGGCACACGATTTTCCGCAGGAAAGTCTAGTGTGTTATACCTTTGCTTCTATCTGGCGCGGAAAAGGGGTTGGCTTCGCCATCTGCTGTACGGGCAGATAGCGGTTGACAGACACTTTTCGGCGGCAGTATAAGTGACGCTCGAAATCTTTGATTTCGCCAGCGGAACTTATGCAGAGCTGGACAGGCGGATTTTGTGACACCAAGGTGACACAAACGCAGGATTTTTGAGCAGCAAAATCCGACTGGCCGGAAAAGGGAGTGAAGGTATATACATCAATCGAAGCATCACTCAAATGCAGCTCATGCAGAGCTGTGTTTGGGTGATTTTTTGTTTCCGTCCGTCCCATCAGATAGTCGCAGGAAACACCGTAATAGTCAGCCAGCAACAAAATGCTGTACGGGCTGATGTCCTTGCCGTTATCTGATTCATATTTGCCAAGTGCGGATTTCGAGATACCCACCTCGGCGGAAAGCTGCTCCAAGGTCAGCTTTCGCTCTACTCGTAAATCTTTCAACCGCTCTCCGATTGTCAGCTTGACTTGCATACAACAGCCTCCTTTTCCATTTTTCTGTATTATATCATGCTTTTTCGCTTTTGTCTCAAAGCGTGGAAAAATCCTACTTTCATCCGACTTTTCCTACCTCTTGGATATACGGGAAAGAGCCTGTTTTCTTACTAAAATTTAGACGTAAACCACGCAGCACCTTGAAAATTTCATGATCGTCCGATGAGGATATGCTTCCGGAGAAGTACCGCATTCCGCGTACCAAGGAAGAGGCAACGCCGGGGTAAGGACTCGGGCAGGAACGGCATCGGGTAGAACGGCGAAGTTCAATTATTTTACAGGAGAAAACAGGTATGGATTTATTTACACAAATCAAGATGGCAGTTTCCGTGAAAGAGGCTGCCGAATACTACGGATTGGGAGTAAATCGTGGCAGCATGGTCTGCTGTCCCTTCCACAATGACCGTACACCCAGTATGAAGCTGAATGAGGATTACTTCTACTGCTTCGGGTGCGGGGCCCACGGCGATGTGATCGACCTTGTGGCAAGGCTGTTCAACCTGAGCAGCTATGACGCAGCAAAAAAGCTGGCGTATGACTTTGGGATCGACCCGGACAAGCCCCCGGCCGCGGCAGCGCTGCGGAAAACAAAATATCCGCTGGCAAAGGCGTTCCAGAAAGAGGAACTACATTGTCAGCGGATATTGTACGATTATCTGCATCTTTTGGAGCATTGGAAGATGCAATACGAGCCCAATACGCCGGAGGATACTCTTGATGACCGCTTTGTGGAAGCCTGCCAGATGCTCGATTATATCGAGGATCTGGCAGATATTTTAACCTTTGCGGAGTTGGAGGTTCGCGTGAAAACCGTGGATATGCTTCAAAAGGACGGCATGATCGACCGGCTGGAAGAACGTCTGAAACGGCTGGCAAAGGAGGTAGATGCCCGTGACGAAGCTGAAATCGCTTGATAGGAATACTCCCATCTGGTTTGACGGTACCAATATCAATGAGGCGCTGTTCTGTGATGAATTTCTGAGCAGCAGGAAAATCATCTTTGCCAATGGCGCTTTCTTCACGCCGGATGGCAGGGTGATCGACGATCTGCCGCTTCGTGGCGAAATCTATGAGAAACTGAAATGCTGCGCCGTGAACAATATTCCCCGCAAAATCACCAACATTCTGGAAGTGATGAAGCTGGCAGCTCATGTGGAGGACTTTGCACCGGAAGCAGATAGAATCCATCTGGCAAACGGCACTTTGAAGCTGGACGGCAGCTTCACCGAGGGCAGACCGAATATTGTGCGGAGCAGACTGCCGGTGGCATATCGCCCTGACGCACCGGCTCCCGTCCGGTGGCTTTCTTTTCTGGATGGACTTCTCTATACAGAGGACATTCCCACCTTGCAGGAGTTCATCGGTTATTGCCTGATTCCCAGCAACAAGGGACAGCGGATGATGGTGATGAAGGGTAACGGCGGCGAAGGAAAATCGCAGATCGGCGCGGTGCTGGGTGCGCTTCTCGGCAGCAACATGAAGGACGGCAGCATCGGTAAAATTTCTGAAAACCGGTTTGCCCGCGCGGATCTGGAACACATTCTGCTGTGTGTCGATGATGATATGTGGATGGAAGCATTGCGGCAGACCAACTATGTCAAGTCCATCGTGACTGCCCAAGGTAAAATGGATTTGGAGCGCAAGGGCAAGCAGAGCTATCAGGGGTGGATGTTCGCTCGGCTGCTGGCGTTCTCTAACGGCGATTTGCAAGCACTCTATGACCGGAGCGATGGATTTTACCGCCGACAGCTTGTACTGACCACCAAAGAAAAGCCTGCCGGACGGGTAGATGATCCTGACCTTGCCGAAAAGATGAAAGCAGAGGTCGAGGGCATCTTCCTGTGGGCGTTTGAGGGCTTGCAGCGGCTTGTTGCCAACAACTTCAAGTTCACGGAGAGCCAGCGCACACGGGATAATCGAGAGGCAGTCAAGCGGGATAGCAACAACGTCTTTGATTTTCTGGAATCAGAGGGATACATCCGGCTGAAAGCAGACTGCACCATCAGCTCAAAAGATTTGTACGAAATTTACCGGATGTGGTGCGAGGAAAACAATCTGACGCCGCTGAAACGCCGCAGCTTCAGCGACAGTGTGATTGCCAGCCAGACCAAGTATAATCTGGAATACTGCAACAAAATCACCAACGCTGTCGGTCGGCGGGTATGGGGATTCTTCGGGATTGAAGCGATTGCCAGACCTAATATAAACGGGTTTTCTGATGTTTCAGAGCGTACGTACGTACCGGAGGACTGGCGATGATTTTTCTGCGACTGCGCCGTGTACGTATGTACGTTTTGCTTTTCCTGGAACGCCGCTATATGAAAAATTCTGACCGGCAAAGCCTATATTTTCGGGCACGAAATCAAGCTAAGTGAAATCCGTAAATTATTTGACTGATGGCTGAAATGGTTTTACGGAATCGCGCTTCTCGGAATAGCAAAGCAGATGCGCGGAAATATGAGAAATCACACGGTTTAGAGCAAAGCCACACAGAACAGAAAAGTCGATAGGTGTCACCTGTGAACAGGACATCACACCGGCAATTCTGAGCGGATTCGATGACAACAGAAATTTTCACCAGACAGCGAAGCGAATGCGCCGAATGGCGTGTTGGCATCGCTTTTTCATGATCTGAATTATGGAGGGGATTTGAATATGAGTGTACGCAATGAGATCAAGGCGCAGATCGTCCGCGCCGGATTTACCATGCAGGAGGTCGTTGACCGGCTGGCCGAGGAATACGATTGGAGCGACAGCGTTTCCAATCTGTCCGCAAAGCTGCAAAGGGAGAGCATCCGCTACAAGGAGGTCGTGGAGTTGGCCGACGTGCTGGACTGCGACATCGTGTGGGTGAAGCGAGGGGCGCGCCAATGAAAGCACAGTACGCCATTCTCCGTTTTGCCAAGTACAAGGGACCGGAGATTGGGCACATTGAGTCCCACAACGAGCGCACCAAGGAGAAATACGCCAGCAATCCGGATATTGACAAGAGCCGCAGCTGTCTGAATTTTCATCTACTCGAACCGGAACGTAAATATCGGGCGGAAGCAGAGCGGCAGATCAAGGATGCCGGTTGCCGCACCCGGTCAGACAGCGTTCGACTGGTGGAGGCTCTTGTGACCGCAACGCCGGAGTTCTTCAAGGGTAAGAAGAAAGCTGACATCGAAGCATATTTTCAGGAGGCATTGGACTTTATCCGGGGACACCAAGACCCGAAAACCATTATATCCGCTGTGGTGCATATGGACGAGAAAACGCCCCATATGCACCTTTCTTTTGTCCCGCTGACAGAGGATGGGCGGCTCTGTGCCAAAGAAATTGTTGGAAACAAGAAGAAGCTGACACAGTGGCAGGACAGGTTTTGGGAGCATATGGTCAGAAAATACCCCGATCTGGAGCGCGGCGAGAGCGCCAGCGAAACCGGACGCGACCATATCCCACCACGGGTATTCAAACAGATGGCTCGTTTGACGAAACAGGCGGAGCGGCTGGATATGCTGCTTTCTGATGTGAAATTCAGCAACTACAAGGAGCGCACGGCGCAGGTCATGGCGTTTCTGGACAAGTACATTCCGGATGTTGCCGCAATGGAGACACATATGAAGAAGTATCATAAATGTTTTACCACGGCGGAAGCGGAAAAGGCTGTATTAAAAGCAGAAAACGAGAGCTTGACGGATAAGTTGGAAAAAAGTCAGCAGCAGAGTACCCTCAAGAAACTGCAAGATGCCAAGCTGCAAAGTGATTACGAAGCGGCGCAGGCTGTTCTTGAACGGATTCCACCGGATATTATCAAGGCATACACACAGCGGGGCAACCGGGAAAGGAAGGTTGATCAGTATAGCGCACTGGAATAAGGATGAATGGAGCGGCCTTGCCGATTTGCTTGCAAATTTGATTGAAAAGTATGCCGTGGTTCTGAATCTTGACGCGCTGCCCGATCTCGTCATAGAGGAATCCGTGCCTGAAAAAGACGAGACCGATAAGAATATTCATGAAAACGATATTGAACCCGCGAAAGCGGCATGATATAATAAGTGTCCAAACCGCCATTGCAGGAGCATAAGCTCCTGCAATGGCAGAAAACGAGGTGAAGTGACCAAGGAACGCTGGGAGAATGAGCAGAACAATTCTGAAATGATGATTTTTACCACAGAGGACGGTTTGACAAAGATCGAAACGACCTTTGACGGCGATACGGTTTGGCTGTCCATTGACCAGATGGCGGAGCTGTTTCAGAGAGACAAGTCTACCATTTCCAGACATATCAAGAACATTTTCACTGAGGGCGAATTGAAGCGGGAAGCAGTTGCTGCAAATTTTGCAACAACTGCCGCTGACGGTAAGACTTATCAGGTGGATTACTATAATCTCGATGTCATCATTTCCGTTGGCTACCGTGTGAAATCCCAGCGCGGCGTGCAGTTTCGTATTTGGGCAACGGGGATTTTGAAGGAGTATATGCGAAAGGGCTTCGCGCTGGATGATGAGCGCCTGAAAAGTCTGGGCGGCGGTGGATACTTCAAGGAGCTGTTGGAGCGTATCCGCGACATCCGCGCCTCCGAAAAGGTGTTTTACCGTCAGGTGCTTGAAATCTACGCCACCAGCATTGACTATGACCCAAGTGCGGAAATCTCCATTCAGTTTTTCAGAAAAGTCCAGAACAAAATCCACTATGCCATTCACGGGCAGACAGCGGCGGAGGTCATTTACACACGCGCCGATGCGGAGAAAGAATTTATGGGCTTGACCACCTTTGCGGGCAGTCAGCCCACGCTGAAAGAGGCAGTAGTTGCCAAGAAATACCTGATTTCCGAGGTTGAGTTGTTCCCGCGTGAGGAGCAAAAGACGCAGAAACGCTTTGTAAAGGCGATTGCGTATAAGTTTCCCATTGAGCAAAAGGTGCTCACGCAATTTGACGAATGCGGGGCATCTGTCGAGACGGTGGTCCTGCTTTCCAAGGACATGCTCTGAATAAACAAGCCGAGGCTTCTTCGGAAGTCTCGGCTTGTTTATGGTATGGGCAGCTGCCGGGAGGGGCGCTTACTCCTTCTCGCAGATCACGTTGCTCTCATAGGGGCGCTGGCCGGAGAGAATTTCGTCATAGAAATTCTGCTTCCAGTCGATATAGGCCACGCCGTCCTCCAGCTCCCGGATAGAGCGGCGCAGCTCCTCCTGCTTCCGGGCCAGCATCTCCTTGCGCTGGGGGATCGTTGACTCTCCCATCAGGCACAGGGACAGATATTCCTTCATCTCCTGAATGCTCATGCCGCACTTTTTCAGGCAGATCAGGCTGCTGATCCAGGCGATGTCCCGGTCATCAAACACCCGGCGGTTGTTTTTGTCCCGCTTGACGTTGGGGACAAGCCCCTGGTTGCAGTAAAATTTCAGGGCCTGGTAGGTCATGTTGGTCTCCTTGCAGGCCTGCATCATGGTGTGCAGCATAACAGACTCCCTCGCAATTTACAGAATGTTCAAATATTTTCACATGAAAGCTCTTGACCGGTTGCAGCAACCGGTTATTATAATCGACGGTATCAACCGGAAGGAACAACCGGATCATAGCACAGGACTCCCTCCTGCGCAACCGGAAAAACACAGAAAGGATGATACCACCATGAAAAAACTGACCGCTTTACTTCTGAGCCTGGCGCTGGTGCTGGGCCTTGCCGCCTGCGGCAGCACCACCCCGGAGGTCCCCAAGGACGATCCCCAGACCCCGGCCGAAACTCCCGTCCAGGACCCCGCCGCGCCGGAGGAGCCCCAGACCGGCAAAACCCTGGTGGTTTACTATTCCGCCAGCGGCCACACCCGGCAGGTGGCCCAGGCCATCGCCCAGGCCGCAGAGCTGAACAAGGGAGTCTAAAGATCCGGGCAAAAAAATTTATCGCCGAAACCCCAGTAAAATGGGCAATGGTTACCTCCGGGTACCCTTGGTTACCGAAAAGTCACTGCTACAATTGGATCATCAAGAGGAAACACCCCTTCGAAAAGATTACCCTGGAGGTAAATATCATGAACAAAGTCGTTGCATTTCTGAATGCCAATCCCGTGCAGTATCTGGCCACTGTGGGCCGGGACGGCAAGGCCAAGTGCCGCCCCTTTATGTTCGCCGGCGAGCTGGAGGGCAAGCTCTGGTTCTGCACCAACAACCAGAAGGACGTGTACAAGGACATGCAGGCCAATCCCGAGATCGAGATCTCCGTCTCCAGCCCGGAGTACGCCTGGATCCGGCTCCACGGCAAGGCTGTCTTTGAGAACAACATGGCCGCCAAGGAGATGTGCATCCGGAACCCCATCGTGAAGGGTCAGTACCAGACCGCCGCCAACCCCATCTTTGAGGTGTTCTATCTGGACGCCCCCCACGGCGTCATTGCCGACTTCTCCGGCAATCCCCCCTATCAGTTCTGAAATCTGCCCCCGGCAGGTGATCGAAAGGAGAGGCTGACCATGACCCAAAGCGAAAAGCGGCTGTTTCTCATCCAATCGCTGCTGAAGGGGCGGCCGGAGTACCGGCAGGTGGAGACGCCCCGGGACTCGGAGGGCCAGCGGCAGCTTCTGCGGGGCCTGATGAACGTCCGGCCGCCTCAGGCGGCGGACCCGGACTTCCTGCGGGTGCAGGACGCGTATCTGCAGGCGGAGACCGCCGCCCGGGGCATCACCGACCTGGCGGACCTGACCCCGGTGCAGCCGGGGCTGTATGTGTGGCAGGGGGACATCACCACGGGGATTTTCCGCTTCCCCAACCAACCGGCGGCCCAGATCGCCGTGAAAACCGTCCGGGACTTCCTGGCCGGAAACACCAGCGTAAAGAAGGTGATCTTCAATGTTTTCAAAGACCGGGACAACGAAATCTACCACCGGCTCCTGTCCCGCTGACCGGCTGCGGCAGGCCCTGGCGGACTGCGACGCCGTGATCGTCGGCGCCGGGGCCGGGCTGTCTACGGCGGCGGGCTTCACCTATGACGGGGAGCGGTTTGAACGGAACTTCGCCGACTTTGAGCAGAAGTACGGCTTTCACGATATGTATACCGGCGGGTTCTACCCCTTCCCCACGGAGGAGGAGCACTGGGCGTACTGGAGCCGCTATATCTGGCTCAACCGCTACTCTCCAGCGCCCAAGCCGGTGTACGATGATCTGCTGAAGCTGGTGCGGGACAAGGACTATTTCGTCATCACCACCAACGTGGACCACCAGTTTCAGGCGGCGGGGTTTGACAAGAAGCGGCTGTTCTATACCCAGGGGGATTACGGCCTGTTCCAGTGCTCGGAGCCCTGCTGTCAGGAGACCTTTGACAACCGGGAGACGGTCCGGCAGATGGTGGAGCGCCAGCGAGATATGCGGGTGCCCTCCGACCTGGCGCCCCGGTGCCCCCACTGCGGCAGGCCCATGACCATGAACCTGCGCTGTGACGACCGCTTCGCGGAGGATGAGGGCTGGCACCGGGCGGCGGAGCGGTATGAAAGCTTTCTCCGCACCCGCCGGGGGCAGAAGCTCCTATTTCTGGAGCTGGGGGTGGGGTACAACACCCCGGTGATCATCAAGTATCCCTTCTGGCGGATGACCGCCGCCAACCCCCGGGCGGTGTATGCCTGCCTGAACCTGGGCCAGGCCGCCGCTCCCCGGGAGATTCAGAAGCAGTCCATCTGCATCGACGGGGACATCGGAGCCGTGCTGACCGGTCTGGGCGAAAACACTTCTCAGTCTGCAAGTGTGGAATTTGTTCGCTTTCGGCGAACAAATTCTGCGCGCGGCTGACTGCAAGCCTTTTGTCAAAAAAGGCGAAGCCCTTTTTTGACAGTCTCAAGCGCCCGGAGCCAAGTGCTCCGAGCGCTTTTCTGCCTTATTTTCCCGTTTCCGGCAGGGGGAACAGGGTCCAGGGCCAGACCGCCGGGGGCTGGTGGGTGAACACCATATCCCGGCCCGTCTCCGGATGGGTGAAGCCCAGCCGCCAGGCCCACAGGGCCAGGGTCTCGCCGTCTCCGGCCCCGCCGTATTTCCGGTCCCCTACCAGGGGGAAGCCCCGTCCGGCGAACTGCACCCGGATCTGGTGGGTGCGGCCGGTGTGCAGAGTCACCCGCACCAGGGACAGCCCCTCCCGGACGGCCAGCGTCTCATAGGACAGCTCCGCCGGGCGGACGTCCTTCCCCGGCTCCCGGGCGATATATGTCACCCGGCGTACCGGGTCTCTCCCAAGCATGTCCCGCCATATCCCGCCTTGTCCCGGGTCACCCCGGACCACTGCCAGATAGATTTTCCGGAACCGGTGCTCCCGGACCTGGCCGGACAGGATGGAGGCCGCGGCGGCGGACCGGGCAAACACCATGACCCCACCGGTGGCGGCGTCCAGCCGGTGCACCGTCCGGATGCAGGGGGTGCCCAGCTGGGCCCGCAGCAGCTCCGGCATGCCGCCGGGCTCGTCGGTGCTGAGGACCCCCGGAGGCTTCACCGCCACGGCGATGCGCTTATCTGCGTACAGAAGTTCCATATCACTGGGCGCCTTCACCGGTGCAGACGCTTTCGCCCACGGTTCCGTCCCAGGCGTCCAGGCTTTCGCTGTACTCCACCCGGCCGATGGAGCAGCCCTCGCCGATGCGGACCCGGCGGCCCCGGACCACGTCGGCCTGGGTGTATTCCAGGTCCACGTCGTCGCCCTCGATGTCCCCCACCTGGGCGCAGGAGACGCTGCCGTGGAACAGGCCCAGCAGGGAGACCTGGGTGGGCTTATAGATGCGGATGCTGCTGCCGCCGATGCTGCCGATGCGGATGCCCCGGCTGGCGGAGATCTCCACGGTTTCGGCGTTCAGCAGGCCCTGGATCACGGCGCTGCCGGTGAGATGGACGCTTTCGGCCTCCACGCCGCCGGACACCCTGGCCCCGCCGGAGCAGTGCAGTCGTCCGCAGCGGACCTCCGCCGCCTCCAGGCCGCCGGACACGTCTACCTCGCCGCCCTCCAGGCTGCCGTCCACCTTCAGCGCGCCGGAGCTATGGACCCGGCCGTTGGCCCGGAGACTGCCCTCGCACCGGGTGGAGCCGGAGCAGCCCAGCTCCTGGCAGGTGATGTCGCCGGTGACACGGCTGCTGCCGCTGCACCGGATCTCCCCGGCGCAGTCCACGTCTCCCTGGACCCTGGCGCTGCCGGAGCAGCGCAGGCTCTCGCAGCGCAGGCTGCCCTGGACCTTGCCCGATCCGCTGATGGAAACCAGGCGGTATTCGCCGCCGGGCATGGCGCTGCTGCCGGAAATTTTCATATCCATGATGTCGTTCATAATGTGACCTCCTTTAATAATTGCAGTATGTCCTCCTGGTGCGTCCCCTCCGCCACCACGGCGCTGCGGACCTCCTCCAGGGGAAATTCCCTGCGGCCATAGGCCGTTTCGATGATGAGCTTTCGCCGGGCCAGCACCGTCTGGTGCTTTTCCGCCAGGCTGGCCGCCAGCTCGTCCAGCGTCTGGTGCTCCTTGTTGTCCAGGATCAGCCGGATCCGCTGGCAGATCTGGTCCCGGCGGAAAAATGTCTCCTGTCCGGTGGAAGTGGAGCGGCGCAGAAACCACGCCTCCGGGATCAGTCCCATCCGCTTCCACCGATACAGGGCCCCGTAGGAGATGCCGAACGTCTCCAGCAGCTCCTTCTTGGAAATCAACTCCTCGTCCATACCCTTCCTCCCATCCGTCAAAAGATTATCGTGCGGTGTTGCGTAACAATGTTCCGTAACACTGTTACGATAATAGCATAACAGTGTTACGTTGTCAATAGGGGCAGGAAAAATTTTTGAAAAGACCAAAAAATCCCGGTGCCGAAGCACCGGGATTTTTCGTTATAGCAAGCCCCTTCGGGCATTTTCACTTTACCGCTCCATAATGGGATAGCCCTGGGCACGCAGAGTCTCATATATCTGCTGCACATGGAGGGCGTCCCGGGTCTCCACCAGCAGGTGCACCACGCAGGAGCCCACCGGGGCCTTCAGGTTGCCCCGCTCGTGGTTCACCTCCAGCACGTTCACGCCCATGTCGGACATGATGTTCAGCAGAGTGGCCAGGGTTTTGGGCTGATCCGGCAGCACCGTGGCGAAGTTGGCGGTGCGCCCGGCCTTGGCCAGGCCCCGGGTGATGATCCGCTCCAGCATGGTCACGTCCACATTGCCGCCGGACAGCAGGGCGCACACGGTCTTGCCCCGCAGGTCCACCTTGCCGTACATGGCGGCGGCGATGCCCACGGCGCCTGCGCCCTCGGCCACCAGCTTCTGCTTCTCCAGCACCGACAGGATGGCTCTGGCGATCTCGTTTTCGCTGACGGCCACCACCTTGTCCACATACTGGCGGCACATTTCAAAGGTCAGGTCCCCGGGGGTCTTGACCTGGATGCCGTCGGCGATGGTGTGCACGCTGGGCAGGGTCAGAATATGCCCGGCCTCCAGGGAGTCCACCATGCTGGCGGCTCCGGCGGCCTGAACGCCGATGACCTGGCAGGAGGGCTTCAGATGCTTCACGGCATAGGCCAGACCCGAGATCAGTCCGCCGCCGCCGATGGGCACCAGGATCACGTCCACGTCCGGCAGCTGCTCCAGAATCTCCAGACCGATGGTGCCCTGACCGGCCATGACCCGATAGTCGTCAAAGGGATGAATAAACGTCAACCCCTGCTCATCCCGCAGGCGCACGGCCTCGGCATAGGCGTCGTCATACACGCCGTCCACCAGCACCACGTTGGCCCCATAGCTGCGGGTGGCCTGGATCTTGGAAATGGGGGCGGCGGCGGGGATGCAGATGGTGGCGGGGATCTTCATATCCCGGGAGGCAAAGCCCACGCCCTGGGCATGGTTGCCTGCGGAGCAGGCGATAACGCCCCGGCGCTTCTCCTCGTCGGACAGGGTGGCGATCTTATAGTACGCGCCCCGCAGCTTGAAGGCCCCCGTCTTCTGCAGGCAGTCCGCCTTCAGATAAAAGTCGCAGTCCGGCACCAGGCCCGGCGCGTGCAGCACAGGGGTCTGGTTGATAACGGGGGACAGCACCCGGCGTGCGTCCTGGAGCATTTCCATAGAGATCATATTGTTGCCTCCTTGATTCTGTTCTATATACAAAATCCTATTTTTTGTTCCTATGCCATGTACTACCATGATACCCTCTCCCGCCGCGATTGTCAATTCCTCTTTGGGCAGAGAGCCGCTTTTTTCGCAATATAGACGAAAAAAAGTGACCCGTCCGGCCCTTAAGAGTCGGACGGGAGGGATAAATCGCCGGTTTATCTTCTGTCCATAGGCACATAGGCCCGGCCCGCCAGCAGGTCCGTCAGATACTGCCGCATCTGCTCCGGGTCGGCGGGGTCTTGGACCCGGCTCCGCAGGTCCGCCATCATCTGCACCACCTTGGCGTTAGCTCCGCCGTGGCGGGGACCCTTCAGGGAGCACAGGGAGGCCGTCATGGCGGAATAGGTGTCGGTGCCGGTGGAGGTGGTACATGGTTGGTGAAGGTGGAGTTGTTGCTGCCGTGGTCGGCGTGGAGGATCAGCGCCGCGTCCAGGGCCCGGGCCTCCAGGTCCCGGACGTCATAGCCCCGGTAGTACAGCACGCCGGGGCAGGGGATGGTGTCCTGACCGTCCACGGTGCAGCCCTTTACCTCGGATATGCGGGTGAGGCTGGTGAGGACGCCCCGGCCCGTGGCGTCCCGCAGTCCCCGCTTCACATCATATTTTTCATAGAGCTGCCGGTCAATGTGGGCGTTTTTGCAATTCTAACATGATAAACTTGCAAAATCAATACATAGAAAGAAAATATTTCCGCCCATATGCAGGATTCAATGAGCGATTATGCAAAAATTCCGCGGCAGAGGCCCTCCCCTGCCGCGGAATTGAAAACCGGGTAAAGCTGTGCTATACTATATTACAACTGTGCGAATATCTCGCCGATGGGGCCGTCGATGGTCAGGTCTGCTCCCACGCCGCTGCCGGTCTGGCCCTTGTTCACCACCACCAGGTGGCGGCCCCGGAAATACTGCACCAGCCCCGCTGCCGGATACACCACCAGGGACGTGCCGCCGATGATCATCAGGTCCGCCTGGCGGATATAGTGGACGGCCCTGGCCAGCACGTCCTGGTCCAGGCTCTCCTCATACAGCACCACATCGGGCTTGATGTCCCCGCCGCAGGCGGGGCACCTGGGGACGCCGGTGGTAGAGAGGATGGTGTCCAGGCCGTAAAAGGCCCCGCATTTTTCGCAGTAGTTCCGCAGAACACTGCCGTGCAGCTCCAGCACCTGGCGGCTTCCCGCCTTCTGGTGCAGGCCGTCGATGTTCTGGGTGATCACGGCCTTCAGCTTTCTCTCCTGTTCCCACTGGGCCAGCTTCCGGTGGGCGGCGTTGGGCTGGGCCCAGGGGGCCAGCATCTTGGCCCGGTAAAAGTCGTAAAACTCCGCCTTGTGGCGGACGTAGAAGCTGTGGCTGAGGATGGTTTCCGGCGGGTATTGGAACTTCTGGTGATACAGGCCGTCCACACTGCGGAAATCCGGGATTCCGGACTCCGTGGACACCCCGGCCCCGCCGAAAAACACCATGTTGTCCGATTCCGCCACCCACTGCCGCAGCTTTTCGATCCATTCCGTCATCCGTAAGACCTCCATTTCTTGAATTTATAAGGAGTATGCCATGAACATTCAGATTTTCGGGGCCCGCAAGTCCTTCGACACCAAGAAGGCGGAGCGCTGGTTCAAGGAGCGCCGCATCAAATACCAGTACATCGACCTGGACAGCAAGGGCCTGTCCCCCGGGGAGTACCGCAGCATCCGGGCCGCCGTGGGCTATGACGCCCTGGTGGACCGGGACAGCCCCGACTACCGGGAGCTGGGGATTGACTATCTTCTGCCCCAGGCGGCGGAGGAGAAGCTGCTGGAAAACCCCTGGCTGTTCCGGGCGCCCATCGTCCGCAACGGCCGCCAGGCCACCGTGGGCTACTGCCCCGACGTGTGGAAAACCTGGGAATAAGGGGATTATACCACAAAAATCTGCTGGGGGACAGCCCCGGCGGAAAAATGCGCAAAAAAACAGGTCCGCTCCAGCGGACCTGTTTTTTTTATGGAGCGAGGCGATTACTTGTTGGCCAGAGCCTTGTCGGCAGCAGCCATTTCCTGGAAGATGCCCTGGTGCTTCTTGGCGGTGACAGCCTTGATCACCAGCAGGGTGCCGATCATCAGGACGATGGCGATGATCATGCAGACCACGACGTTCTGCACGAGACCGGCGATGATGAAGCTGACGAAGGACACGGCAGCCACGGTGACACCGTAGGGGATCTGGGTGGCCACGTGGTTCAGGTGGAAGCAGTGGGCACCGGCGGAAGCCATGATGGTGG
>OBAR01000469.1_pt1 | contig 49078 bp, 39 predicted proteins | sample 1517911 | NCBI WGS metagenome assembly OBAR01 (sample SAMN04571709, study PRJEB22368) | human gut metagenome | biome: human gut; material: stool | host: Homo sapiens | place: Luxembourg | collected 2012-10-26
CCGTAATAACCTCAGGGAATACGGTTCGTAATACTTGCCATTGCTTCATGGGGCAGATAATGTTTTTACACGATTATAGCAAGGATTGCAACCGGCTTTTCGGACTGACCCGTAATTCATGCGGGTTGCCTTTACCGTCATCTTTCACGCTTTTACGGGCTGTTTCCAAGAGCCCCATCGGTCGAGTGGCCCGTTCCGCCCCCTCTTCCGGCTTTGGAAGCCATTCGGGGAACTGCGCACTATCTGGTGGCAATTTAATTCAGGCAGCTACTTACATTTTAGTGCAACGCATCGTGGTGTTGGCGTTGGCAACCGGTTGGCCTTTTCTTAGTTTTGGTTATAATTTGAATTTTCGTGCGGAATATTTGGCCATGAGATTAAAAAACATTAACTTTGAACGCGATTTTCTGTTTGTGCTTTTAATGGCAATTAGCGTATTTAGCCATGATTTGCATTTTTAAGACTATATGTTTAACATCAAAACAAAGGGAGAATGAAGGAAAGAATACTAAAGGCAGGCCGTGTGTTGTTGCCGATGTTGCTCACAGCCATGATGCAAGTGTCGTGCGTTGAGGACGAGCACGCCCCGTTTACAGACGATTCGGTCGCAGACGGTTCAACAATCAATGTGATGCTGCCGAGTTACGGTGAGTTTTATACAGGGTCGGTGGTTACCCTGCGCGGCACTGGTTTTACTGCCGGCGACAGGGTGCTGGTGCAGAATGGCACCAACGAAAGTGGCCAACCGGGCTATAGCGAAGATTTAGATTATAATGGCGACGGCGTGGCCGACGTCTTGACCGAGGTTGAAGCCACTGTCATAAACTATGGCGACACATACCTTGACTTTGTCATCCCGGGCGAGATTGTATGGGGCAACGCCACTGTTTACGTTGTACGCAATGGGGTGAAGTATTTCATAGGCTACATACAGCTATACAATTATTCGTGCAATACCACATCGCAGACAGACGGGCTTACCACTTTCACCGTTGAAGGCATGGACCTTTCAGATGTCGACCGTATCTTTCTGCGTTCAATGACTTTCGACAACGAGGGCGGCATTACAGTCTCAACTGTTGAGCAGGAGGCCAACATACTCATCTATGACGATCAAATGATCGAGTCGGCGGCATACATATTGGGCGAAGCCCAAGTCTACCTTGAGCGCAACGGCGAGGAGTTCTACGTTGGCCAAGTGTCTGCACCACCGTATTCGTGCTTGAGTTACCCTGCCGCCGACACATATCGTCCGGGCGAGACCCTGACCATAGGCGGCCAATGTTTCATTCAGGGCGACCGCGTATTGCTCTATGGCGGCAACGAGAACCAGGATTATCATTATGCCGAGACAACCGTGACCGCCGACGGCATCACATTTGTGGTTCCCGACAGTGGCGATGCCGGCTTGGTTATTTATGACGTGCTGATAGAGCGTGGCGGCGTGTACATCTTCCTTGACTGGAACTTCATGGCAGAAATGGATAGAATATAACATTGCTAACATAAAACTACGATTACAACAATGACAATGAAAAGTATGATTATGGCTGCGATTGCAGTGTTGGCTTCGGGCCACGCCGCAGCCCAACAGATACAAGAGGTGGCACCCGGAGTACACTCGGGCGACTCTCTCACCATGCTTGTCGACTCGCTGCAGCAAGAGATGCGTTCGCTGAAGTCGAGCAACCAGGAGCTGGAGGAAGACTCGCGCAACCGCAGGATATGGAACGACCGCGCCAAGTATTTCAACATTGCCTACGTCAACCAGAGCCTCACCCAGAAAGACATCAACGGCACATGGCGGTCAAACCTGGGCGTGGCGCTTACCAGCGGGCGCACATATTATTTGCACAAGAAGCCAATCCTGGGCATGATTAAGTTTGGCATCGACTGGAGTTATTTCGACATCAACTTCGCGAAGTATGAAGACAAGTTCGGGTTCTTTGGAGGCGACGGCTACGATTCGTCGCAAGACGGCGGCAACTATTACGACCCAGGCGACTACGGCACGTCGGGCGGCGACGATGGCACCGGCGTTGAGACCGAAGACATGTACCAGGCCGAGATAGGCTTGTCGATAGGCCCTTCTGTCACGGTCAATCCCGTCGATGAGCTGAAGGCCAGCCTTTATTTCCGTGTCACGCCTACGATGTCGATGCTTTACGCCGCCGAGGAGTTCAGCACAAGCTACGGCACATTCTTCTCGTTTGGCGGCGCAGTGGCCTGGAAGGCCATCTCCTTAGGCATCGAGGGCCGTTGGGGCAATGTCAAGTACGACAGCATGTTCGACCTAAGCGAGCTCGAAGACATTGAGGACGGCGGCGACATCGACCTGTCGGGCGACGAGCCGTCGGCCAAGTGGAAGGTGGGCTCCATGCGCTTCTATATCAGCCTGAGGTTCTGACCGCCGGCGGCCTGCTTGCGGTGGGCCTCAGCGTCAGCGGCCTGCGGCTCCGGCAGCCTCGCCGCATGCGCCGGCCGGCGGCTGCCTGTGCCCATTCCTGCCCGATGTCCTGTCGTGCCTTGGCCCGGCGGGGCATCGGGCTTGCGTTTTTTCGGCGCGCCTACCGTCCGCCGTGTGGCGTCGGCACAGGCCGTAATCCGGCCCGCTTGCCGGCCCCGGTGATTTTTGTTTGCGTGCCGGCGTGGCTTTGCCGGTGGCGGCCCAGCAGCCCACATGGCGGCAAAAGCACAGGCCGCCGCTACGATTTTCGGCAAAAGGGTAGGCAGTTTCATTTTTTTTTCGTAAGTTTGCAGACACTATCGCCGCTACGCCCGATAAAGGTATGGGCACAGCGGCGCAAATGCAAAAATACAGCACAAATGCACAAGGCAGGATTTGTAAACATAGTGGGCAATCCCAACGTGGGCAAGTCTACGCTGATGAACCAGCTCGTAGGCGAACGCATATCGATAGCTACGTTTAAGGCGCAGACAACACGCCACCGCATCATGGGCATAGTGAATACGCCCGAGATGCAGATTGTATTTTCAGACACACCGGGTGTGCTCAAGCCAAACTACAAGCTGCAGGAGTCTATGCTCGCTTTCTCTGAGTCGGCACTGCAGGACGCCGACGTGTTGCTCTATGTCACCGACGTGATAGAAGACCCTACGAAAAACAAGGACTTCCTCGACAAGGTGGCAAAGATGACCGTCCCGGTGCTGCTTCTCATCAACAAGATAGACCAGACCGACCAGAAGACGCTCGGCCAGATAGTGGGCCGCTGGCACGAGCTGCTGCCCAAGGCAGAGATTCTGCCCATATCGGCGCTCAACAAGTTTGGCACCGACCTGCTTCTAAAGCGCATCGGCGAGCTGCTGCCCGACAGTCCGCCCTACTTCGGCAAAGACCAGCTCACCGACAAGCCGGCCCGGTTCTTCGTGAGCGAGATAATACGCGAGAAGATACTGCTATACTATGCCAAGGAGATACCCTATTCGGTGGAGGTGAGGGTGGAGAGCTTCAAGGAAGACGACACACACATACACATCAACGCCGTCATCTACGTGGAGCGCGAGTCGCAGAAGGGCATCGTCATAGGCCACAAGGGCATTGCCCTGAAGCGGGTGAGCACCGAGAGCCGCAAGGCCCTCGAGCGCTTCTTCGGCAAGAGCGTCTACCTCGAAGTGTTCGTAAAGGTCGACAAAGACTGGCGTAGCTCCGACAAAGAGCTCGACAGCTTCGGCTACAACCCCGTTTGACGGTGGTGGCCGTGGGCCGCGCGGGCATGGCATTGATTCAGCAACAAAGCGGCACCGGGCGTTGCCCGCGTGCCGCAACAACACATAGTAAACAAGCAAATGGCAAATTTAGTAGCAATAGTAGGACGACCCAACGTGGGCAAGTCTACACTTTTCAACCGCCTCACCCAGTCGCGACAGGCGATTGTGAGCGACGAGGCAGGCACCACGCGCGACCGTCAGTACGGCAAGTGCGAATGGAACGGGCGTGAGTTTTCCGTTGTTGACACCGGCGGATGGGTGGTCAATTCCGACGACATCTTCGAGGAGGAGATACGCAAGCAGGTATTGATAGCCACCGAAGAGGCCGACCTGGTGCTCTTCCTCGTCGACGTGAACAACGGCGTCACAGACCTCGACATGGACGTAGCCAAGATACTGAGGCGCACCAAGCTCCCCGTGATACTCGTGGCCAACAAGGCCGACGACAACGCGCAGCGCTATTATGCGGCCGAGTTCTACAAGCTGGGCTTGGGCGACCCCTATTGTGTGAGCGCCATATCGGGCGGAGGCACGGGCGACCTGCTCGATGCCGTGGTGGCCAAGCTGCCCGAGGGCAACGGCGAACTGCTCGAGGACGGCATACCCCGCTTTGCCGTGGTGGGCCGACCCAATGCAGGCAAGAGCAGCATCATCAACGCCTTCATCGGCGAAGACCGCAACATAGTGACCGAGATTGCCGGAACCACGCGCGACAGCATATACACGCGGTACGACAAGTTTGGCTTCGACTTCTACCTGGTAGACACCGCCGGCATACGCCGCAAGAACAAGGTGACGGGCGACCTCGAGTTTTACTCCGTCATGCGCTCCATACGCGCCATCGAGAACAGCGACGTATGCATACTCATGATTGACGCCACGCGGGGCATCGAGGCCCAGGACATGAACATCTTCCAGATAATACAGAAGAACAACAAGAGCCTTGTCGTGGTGGTCAACAAGTGGGACCTTGTGGAAGACAAGACGCAGAAGGTGATAGACACCTTCACCACGGCCATACGCAACCGCATGGCACCGTTCACCGACTTCCCCATAGTGTTTGCGTCGGCACTCACCAAGCAGCGCATCTTCAAGGTGCTCGAGACGGCCAAGGACGTTTACCTCAGCCGCAAGCTGCGCATCGGCACCACCAAGCTCAACGAGGTGATGCTGCCGTTGATAGAGGCTTATCCGCCACCATCTATCAAGGGCAAGTACATCAAGATAAAGTACTGCTCGCAGCTGCCCAACACCCAGATACCGTCGTTTGTGTTCTACGCCAACCTGCCGCAGTATATCAAGGAGCCCTACCGCCGTTTCCTCGAGAACAAGATACGCGAAAACTGGACTCTGACGGGCTCGCCCATCAACATCTTCATACGCCAGAAGTAGCATGAAAGGCCCGGTCGTCGCATTGTTGTGCATCGTGGCTGCTGCCTTCGCTGCTTGCAAGGAAGAGCCCAAGCCCGGCGAACAGGCTGCCAAGGCTGCCGTCGAGGGCTATGGCCACCTCATTGCGGGGCGCTATGCCGACTATCTGGCCGGTGTGGCCGGCGCCGACAGCCTGCCTGCGGCCTACCGCGAGCAGTTGCTGGCCGGCGCCAAGCAGTTCATGGCCCGGCAGCGGGAGGAGCACGGCGGCATAGCCAGTGTGAGCGTGGTGAAGTATGTGGCCGACTCGGTGGCCCGCCAAACCAACGTGTTCCTGTTGCTGTGCTTCGGCGACAGCACCAGGGAAGAGGTGGTGGTGCCAATGGTTGAGGGCCCCTCGGGGTGGCGCATTAAGTGACGCTGTGCGCCTGCCTCTTTGGCCTGTTACGGGCAGCAATGCCGGGTTGCGGCTTTGCCGTGGCAGGCATGCCGATATGCCAGGCGCGCCGTTCCACACTGTGGAGCGGCGCGCCTGGCTTTTTATCTCGTTTTGCCTTTCTTTTCCGCGCCGTTGCCACACCCGTATTTCGGTAGCGGGGTGGCAGCGCAATTCCGGTTCAAGTTGGCTTTCGTGCGGCTTTACTTTGCGCCATCCAAAATCATCAAAGCCTAATGAACCTTTAACTTTCTGCTGTTTTTTTCGTGATATAGTCTGTATTTCACTTTATTTATACTATCTTTGCATTCTGTATGAATAACTACAAATGAAGCCCGTGCACGCGCAATTATGCTTATTTGCAACTTAAATCCAATCTGTCACAAGCTAATCGAATAACAATGAGAATCATCCTTTTCGCCATAATGGCATTTGCAACACTCAGGGCCACAGCCCAAACAACAATCACCGGCCATTTGATAGACAACGAAAAGAACAACCTGCAGAAGGCAACCATACGCTGCTACATTGACGACAGCGTGTATGCCGGTGGCACCACAACCGACGGCAAAGGCGAGTTCAAGCTAAAAATAGCGCAAGAAAACAGGGCTTTGAAGCTCAAGGCCGAATACATAGGCTTCAAGCCAACCACGATGGCCATCAGCCCTACAAAGGAGCATGCAATCCGCTTGGGCGACATTGCCATGGACAAGTCGACCGCGAAAATAGCCGAAGTGGTGGTGCTGGGCAGCAACACGGTGCGCACAGAAGACAGAACCATGATTTACCCCACCAAGGAGCAAATGCGCCACGCCTACGACGGATACAGTGCGATAGACGTGATGAGGATTCTCGGGCTTGACGCCGACCCATTGGAAAACACCATTAGATACCACAACCAAAGCGTGGCACTTTGCATCGACGGCAGGGAGGCTACAAACGAAGAAGTGCAAAACCTCAACCCCAAAGACATAAAACGCATAGACCTATACACGCAAGGCAAGCCGGAATACCCTGATGCATACGCCGTGCTCGACTATGTGCTGAAAGAACGCGCCTACGCAGGGACTGTTGCCATAAGCGCATTGCACAAGCTGACCACACCCGAAGGCAACGCCCGGGCCACGGCACAATACTTTGAGGGGAAGTCGGAATATGCCATATCGGCAAACGGCAGCTACAACAACTTCAGCGGACAACCGCAAGACTGCAGGGCTACGACATACAGATTCCCCGAAGCCACAGTGACGCGCCGCACCGAATCAATGTCTGCCCTCAACCGGCAAGATGCCATGGGAGCCTACTTCACCTACCTCTACTCTGACACCAGGCAAAGCCTCTACGCCTCGGCACGCTTCAACAGGAGCCACAGCAATGACGAAAGCGGCAGCACCCTTGCATACAGCAACGCCCCAGAGGCGTACACACGGCGTGAAAACGCCACCTCGCAGTCCATCAGCCCCGCCCTGAAGTTGTGCTATAGCCGCACGCTGCCCAAGCGGCAAAGCCTGCGCGTGGAAGCATATTACAGCTACGGTAACAACCATTACGACCGACACTACGAGAACATAGCCGGCAGCGCATGCGACCGCTATGCCAACGGAACGCGCGAGGACAGCCACTACCTGTCGGCCACGGCCAACTACACTAAGGCATTCGGCCGCAAGTCGTCGCTAAACATCAACGCTGCCATGGGATTTACTGACATAAACGACCTCACCATGCGCCAGGCCACGCGTGGCGACTTAAGGCTGCGCAAGCATACGGAAAGGCTGCACGTAACATATCTTTATAAGATAAAGAGGACTTTCAGCATACAGGCAAGCCTGGCGGGCAAAGCGGCCACTGTAAAGTCAGGCGGCAACGAGCAGACAAACCTATTTTTCACCCCGGGCATACGTATGTCTTACCTCAAGGGCAAGCATGCGTTGAGCCTGTCGCTGACGGCCATGAGCACGGAAGCAAGCAACGCCAACCGCACGGGTGACGAGTACCGCATAAACGAATACGAAGTCTTTGTAGGCAACCCAAAGCTCAAGGATTACATGAGCTACAACTCCATCGTCGACCACACGTTCGACATATCGCCAAGGCTGCAGTGGTTCAACTACGCCGCGCTGAAAGTATGCCCCGACTTCACCTACATGCAAATAAACCACGACGCCGGGCGCGGCGCGTTTGTACGCCAAAACGTAAACAACGGTACATACTGGAACGCGCACCTGGAAACGGGAGCCAAGTACTACATCATACCGAAACTGCTCGACATCATGGGAATAGCCATGTTCAACCACTCAAAGTCGAGTGCATGGACCGACATCTGTGAAAACAGGATTTACTTCTCCATAAGCCCGCAACTGCTGTACAAAGGCTGGCGGGCCTTGGTTTCATACATGACGCCAAGCAAAGGCGTAAACCACACACTGGGCAATTACATAAAAAGCCCCCACAGGCTCAGGCTCACCATTGCCTACAGCATAAACGACTGGAACATCGAGGCGGAATACACAAACCCCTTCAGGGCTGCCACGCGGACGGAGTTCGACAACGGCGAGTACGCCACATGCAGCACATCGCGCACACCCCTCGTAACCGACAACTACGGACACATAAGAGTCAGCTACCGCTTCAACTTCGGCAAGAAGAAGCACAAGTTCAGCAACCCTGACACGCAAGACATCAACCAGACCTCAATATCCAAGGAAAATTGAAATGGAAAGCAAAAGGGAAATGAACCTTAAAGGCAAAACCATAATGGGGGCTTGACTCACCAACAGATTTGCCGGGTAATACCCCGGCAAGCGCTATTGCGGCGCCTGCTGTCGCTGGGCTGTGGCCGGCTCATTGCCTGTCGCCATGCCGGCGGTCCGGCCTGTGTGGCCTGCACCGGCAGTCTGCATGCGGCCTTCAGCGAGCAGTTGCGGGCGGGCGCCCGGCTGTTTGCGGCCCGGGCGGGGGGCTGCTTCACCATTCCGCCGGTGATAAAATCATTACAAGCCGGTTGTGGCCCTGTCGTGGCGGGCATGCCGACATGCCAAACGTGCCGCCCCACAGTGTGGAACGGCACGTCTGGCTTTGTAGTCCGGCCCGTTATGCCCGGCGTTTCCCGGCGTTTGGCAACATGCTGTGGCCAGGGGTGTTTCCGTGGCATGGCTTGTCAGGAAAAAGTATTACACCGATGGGCTGCGGGCCGTGGCCGTGGCTTGTGTCCTGTTGCCTGACAGTTGCGCGCCGGTGTATGCCGTCGGTCACTTGTTTTTCACCTTTACCATCACTATGGGCTGTTCGTCCACATCGTCGAGCGGTGCCGTCTGGTATTTCACCTTGCCAAAGTCTATGGCCTTGAGGTCTATGCAGCGTATGGCGCTGTTGCGCATGGTGCGGTAGTATATGCGGCCGTTCATGATGTCGGTGGCCGACGTCCACTGCGTGGCACTGGGCAGGTCGGCGTGCTGTTCGCCCCTGGCCGTCTCAATGCCTATGGGTATGTCGAAGTTGTTCAGTATCTGGAAGCACTGGCGCACGGCCTCCGTAGCCGTGGCTGCGCGCGGTGTCGACGCCTGGTAGAAGGCTGCGCGGACAAAGCGCGAGGGCGGTGTGACGTCGCCCGGCAGCCCGAGGAAGCCGCTGCCGGCGCCAAACGACACGAGCGACAGTTCGCCGAGCCGGTTTTGCGGAGCCGTGCCCGGCAGCAGGTTGACGTAGTTGTTGAGGTTGGTCAGTTGCCACTCGTAGCCCGGCGAGTTGGTCAGCACGCCGAGCTTCGACTCGAAGAAGTGGGCCTTGCCGTCGGTTATCTCCAATATGGCCTGGCGTCCCGATGCGTCGGTAAACCGCCAGTGGGCCGTTGACGCGCGCGGGTCGACGGCCACCACGTGGACGCTGCCCACGGCTTGCTTCACGTCGTCCACCGTCTTGCAGCTGCCCAGCACCCATGCCACGAGCTGCAGGTCGGCTATCGACGTGGTGCGGACGGCCTCGTCGAAAGCCTCGTACTTGCCGTATTGCGGAAAGTAGAACAGTCCGGCCGACAGTCCGGCCTCGTTGAGGCCCTCGGCCACAAACTCCTCCTGCTCTACGGCCAGGCCCACATAGCCGTACTTGGCCGTAAACGCCATGGCGCTCTTCTGCCCGCCGGGGGCGTACGACGTTTGGGCGTAGCCCCTGGGCACCACCACATACCGGCTCTTGAGGTCGCTGCCGCCCCATTCGATGGTGCGTGCCGGTATGCATGCCCCGTCGGCAGCTTTCAGGGTGATGCCTGTGCAGGCCTTGGCCTTGGTTGGTATTATGGCCAGTAGCATGGCTGCTGCCATGGTTGCGATTTTTGCTTTTCTCATGATTGTTGTTGTTTTTGTTGTTGATTATACTTGTTTACCGTAGACATTGCCTTGCGGTAATATTGTTGTCGGACGGCCCTTGCGGCTTGCCTGCCCGTAGTGCAGGCTAAAGTTACCTCAAACTTTTGACATGGCAATGCCCGTTGCAGTTAATTTTGTGTTGTTGGTTGTCTTTTGGCTCTTCCACGTATGTTGCAGAACAATTTGGGCCGCCTTGCATGTTGTTGCATGGCGGCCCGGATTGTGTATGCAGGTGTCTGTCGGTCAGCCGTTTGCCGACTATATGGCTGTGTTGCCTATGTTTCGTTTCTCCAGCACTGCTTTGCGCATGTTTTTCAGCAGGTCGCTGGCGAATATGAAGTCGGTAAGGTTTTCGTTGGGCGACTCCATTATCTCGCTGCTGTGGCCTTGCCATTCTTTACGGCCCTCGTGTATGAAGATGATGTTCTCGCCGATGCCCATCACCGAGTTCATGTCGTGGGTGTTGATGATGGTGGTGATGTTGAATTCCTGTGTGATGCCGTGCAGCAGGTCGTCGATCACGAGCGACGTCTTGGGGTCGAGGCCCGAGTTGGGTTCGTCGCAAAACAGGTACTTGGGGTTCAGGGCGATGGCCCTGGCTATGGCCACGCGCTTCTGCATGCCTCCCGAAATCTCGCCGGGGTATTTGTTTTCGGCGTCCACCAGGTTGACGCGGTCGAGGCATGTGCGTGCCCTTCGCACGCGGTCGCGCGCCGTCTTGTCTGAAAACATGTCGAGGGGGAACATCACGTTCTGCAGCACCGTCATCGAGTCGAACAGCGCGGCGCTCTGAAACAGCATGCCCATCTCCCTGCGCAGCATTATCTTCTCCTTCTTTGTCATCGACCCGAAGTCGCGGCCGTCGTACAGAATCTCACCGCTCGTAGGCGTAAGCAAGCCCACGAGGTTGCGTATGAGCACAGTCTTGCCGGAGCCGCTCCGGCCTATTATCAGGTTTGTCTTGCCGTTCTCGAACACTGTGCTGATGTCTTTCAGCACCTCTTTGTCGCCAAACGACTTGCATAGGTGTCTTATTTCGATCATATTCTTTTTATTTAGTGGTCAGGAGTTCAGGAGTTGCAGTAGTTCAGACGTATGTCTTTACTGTTTCCGCTTGTGATGTGCTTATGGCTCTTGTCCATTCTTCCTGCCTGTAGTATTTTATTTAGTGGTCAGGAGTTCAGGAGTTGCAGTAGTTCAGACGTATGTCTTTACTGTTTCCGCTTGTGATGTGCTTATGGCTCTTGTCCATTCTTCCTGCCTGTAGTATTTTATTTAGTGGTCAGGAGTTCAGGAGTTGCAGTAGTTCAGACGTATGTCTTTACTGTTTCCGCTTGTGATGTGCTTATGGCTCTTGTCCATTCTTCCTGCCTGTAGTATTTTATTTAGTGGTCAGGAGTTCGGGAGTTGCAGTAGTTCAGACATTTGGCTTTGCTTTGTCGAGACAGATGGCCGCTTTGCTTCATTCCTTCTGTTGTTGGTTTATCCATGTCTGTTCTTAATCCCTTATTCCGCTGTTGTTTATTATTCCATTGCAATATCCGAGAAGCAGTTTGCTGGCTTCTTCTATCCTTTCATATAAGGATTGGAATTGTGTGCAGTCAATGTATCCGAGGTCTCTCGACAATATTATGTAGTCGCGGCATTCTTCAAGGCTGCCTTGGGCGATGTTCATGAAGCGCAGCTTGTCGGCCTTGCCCAGTTTCTTGTAGCCCTCGGCAATGTTTGCCTCGATGGAGATGGCCGCCCGTCGGAACTGCGACGTGAGGCCAAAGCGCTCTTCGTCGGGAAAATGTTTGGTGGCCTCATAAACGTTAAGCACAAACTTATGGGCTTTCTGCCATGCAACGAGGTTCTCAAAATTGAATGTCACCATGTTTGTGTTATGCTTGTTTCGTTTGACTACCGGAATGCTTTGTGGCGTAGACAGTGCCGATGCCTGTTTCTGATGATAAAATCCTGCGAATGTGGTTTGGCTTGGCGCACACAAAAACATTTGTCTGAACTCCTGCAACTCCTGAACTCCTGCAACTCCTAAAGATACCCTCAGCTCAACAACTGCGTCAGGAACACGTCGGAGCAGAGAATCAGCACGCTGCTGCTGACCACGGCGTCGGTGCTGGCCTTGCCCACGTTGACCGAGCCGCCCTCGACAGTATAGCCGAAGTACGACGGCACGCTCGATATGATGAAGGCAAAGAAGAGGCTCTTGATGATGCTCATCCATACGAACCATGGGTTGAAGGCGTGCTGCAGGCCGGCGGTCAGGTCTTCGGGCGAGAGCACGTGGCCTATGTATGCCGTGCCGTATGCGCCGAGTATTCCCGTGGCCGAAGAGAAGATGACCAGGAAGGGCATGATGGTGATCAGGCCGAGCACCTTGGGCAGGATGAGGTAGCAGGCCGAGTTGACGCCCATGATGTCGAGGGCGTCAATCTGCTGGGTGACGCGCATCGTGCCTATTTCGGAGGCTATGTTCGAGCCAACCTTGCCCGCAAGTATGAGGCACATGATTGACGACGAGAACTCCAGCAGCATTATCTCGCGCGTCACGTAGCCCGTGGTCCACCGCGGCATCCACGGGCTTTGAATGTTGAGCTTCATCTGTATGCATATCACCGCCCCGATGAAAAACGATATCAGCAGCACGATGCCAATGGAGTTGACACCGAGCTGGGCCATTTCCTTCAGGTATTCCTTGAAGAACATGCGCATGCGCTCGGGCCGCTGGAACGTGCGCCCCATCAGCTCGAGGTAGCGGCCGAGGCTGTTCAGCCATTTGTATATTACCATCCTTTGAGTCATTTGTCACTGCAAAGGTAGCTATTATCCAATAGAAACCGAAATGTTGCAGTGGGTTTTTTGCTTCGCGTTCGTTAAAAATGGTGTATGTGGCAGGTGCTGCCGTGGCGGGCCGTGGGCCGTGTCGGGCCATGGCTTTGCATTTGTTTATGTGATTTTAAGGGGCATTCGCTTCGCATACTCGAATTTTTGCTGTACCTTTGCACAGGTTATAAGCATTATGGACGAAAACATCAGCATCTCGGCAGGGCCTGCCGTAGACGAGAGAAAGCAGGGAGGAATGACGCTTCGCACCGAAGGGCTGGTAAAGCGCTACGGCAAGCGCACCGTGGTCAACGACGTTTCCATCGACGTCAAGCAGGGGGAGATTGTGGGGTTGCTCGGGCCCAACGGGGCCGGCAAGACCACGTCGTTCTACATGACCACAGGCCTTATCGTGCCCAACTCAGGCCACATCTACCTCGACGACCTCGACATATCCAAGTTTCCGGTGTACAAGCGTGCGCGGGCGGGCATAGGCTATCTTGCCCAGGAGAACAGTGTGTTCCGCAAGATGAGCGTAGAAGACAACATACTCTCAGTGCTCGAGATGACGGGCAAGCCACGTGAGTACCAGATGGAGAAGCTCGAGAGCCTGATAAAGGAGTTCCGGCTGCAGAAGGTGCGCAAGAACAAGGGCGACCAGCTGTCGGGAGGCGAGCGCCGCCGCACGGAGATTGCGCGCTGCCTGGCCATCGACCCTAAGTTCATAATGCTCGACGAGCCTTTCGCCGGTGTCGACCCCATTGCCGTTGAAGACATACAGCAGATTGTCTGGAAGCTGAAATACCGCAACATCGGCATCCTTATCACCGACCACAACGTGCAGGAGACGCTGTCGATAACCGACCGTGCATACCTGCTTTTCGAGGGGCGCATCCTCTTCCAGGGCAGTCCCGAAGAGCTTGCGTCGAACAAGATTGTCAGGGAAAAGTATCTCAGCAACAGCTTTGTGCTGCGCAAGAAAGACTTCCAGTTGATGGAAGAAGAGCGCAAGGCGCGAGAAAACGAAGTCTAAGCAAGATTAAGTGTTAAGTATTGGTGATTAGTGATTAAGTTATGAAGGATTAAGGGTTAAAAGCGGGAGGCGCTAATTCAATGCTTGGATGCTGTCTGTTGTCACAGCAAGTATTTGCGTCTGAACCCACGGTTCCCGTTCCTTTAATACTTAACTCTTAATACCTAATCACTAATACTTAACACTTAAACTTAATCACCAATACTTAACACTTAACACTCTCTCACATTGAGTATCCCCAGTCTTTTAGGGCGTATCCCCAGTTTTCTTCCACGAGCCTTACCGTGCGGTCGTCATACTTGTATGCGTTTTTCTTGTAGCCCTTCTTCTTGTCGGTGTAGGCCCTTATGGCCTCTTCGGCCTCTTTGAATCCGGGCAGCCCCAGGTCGGCATATATCTGGCGCGTCATGCCGAAGGCGTCGGTCTCGTAGTCCTCAAACTTCACCTCGACAAGGTTGCCCTTGGGTATGAGCGCCTTGTCGGCCTGGTAGCGCTTGTACAGCTTTGTGTATATGTCGAGGATGTTGCGTTCCATCTCCTCGGGACTGATGTCTTCGAGCTTCAGCGGCTTTATGGTGTTGTTGAAGAAGCTGCGCGTGCTCTCAAACACCGTGTAGGGATTGCGCACAAGGTAAATGAACTTGGCGTCGGGAAACATCTTCACCAGTTCGCGCACGCGCCCGGTGTGCGGCGGGTTCTTCGACAGGAACTGCGTGCCGTGGGTGTTCCACAGGCTGATCTTTATCAGCTTGGTGAACACCTCCTCAAACACCCGCAGCTCCTCGGGCGTTATTCGCTCGAAGGTGAGGTAGCGGTCGCAGTATTCGTGCATGTATTTCGGGAAGAACCAGAAGTTGTAATACGTGTACGGCATCATGTTGGCCAGTGCAAACTCCTCCTCCTGCGGAAGGTCCACCGACAGCTCCATGTTGTCGGTGGGTCGCTTGTCGGGCATCAGCCACGCCATGTTTTTCTTGAAAAACGCCTGCCCGAACATCATTAGATGCGGGAAGACGGTCTGGTATGTGGTGTTGTAGCCGAAGTGTCTGTCGCACGAGAACACGTTGTGCATGAACGTTGTGCCGCTCCGCCAGTGGCCCAGTATGAACACTGGCGGGTGCTCCAGCGGCTTGTCGGCCAGCCGGCGGCGGTAGCGTGCGTCCTGTATTGGCGTGAGCAGGCTCAGCAGCCGGCACACGGCCTTGGTGAGCATGTACTTCTGTCTGTATCCACTGTCGATGTCGCGCCCGTCGCACACGGCCCTGAACGTGGCCCAGTCGGCTCCCACGAGCGTGTTGATGGGCAGTTTGTTGAATTCGAGTAATCCCATGGTGCTATGCTTCGTTGATTATGTCTTCCACTGCCTGCTGCATCTTGTCGGGCGCTATGGCCGTGGCCCCGGGCTGCGCCTTCCCGTCGGCCGCTATGGCCAGGCATACGTCGGTGGGCCTCACTGCCACGGCTTCCGGCCTTGTGCAGCACGCCACGGCCACGCCGCCGTCGGCCAGCTTGCGGGCCATGGCCATGGCCTCGGCGTCGGCACCGAGGCACTCGCCCGGCGTCAATGCCACGGCATACCGGCCTATGTCGAACAGGCGCCGCTCAAGCGTCAGCGCCAGCAGGCTTTGCTGCGCGTCGGTGCCACCCTCAATCCAGTATACCCGTCCTTGCTGCCCTATGCGCTCGGTGCGCTCGTCGTCGGCCACTATCGACCGGCCGCCCTCCATGCGCAGCCTGTCGTCGTCGGAGATGGGCGTAAACAGGTCGGCGGTGTCGGCCTTGGCTGTTATCATGCCCACGGCCGAGGTGTTGTTGGTCACGGGGTCGATGATGATGAACGACCCGCAGCTCTTGTTCTTCATGTAAGGGTCGAAGAACAGCTCCTTGTTTGTGGTGATTACCACCTTGCCAATCTCGTTGAGCTTGAGCGCGTCGGCGTTCGACTGCTCCATCGTGTTCACGTCTACTCGGTAGCGTATGCCGTCGATGCGTGCCCTTGTGGTGTTGGTTGTCTGCTTGAGGTAGAACTGCTTGCTGCGGTCCATGGGCTCCTCGTCCATCCATACGAGCATGGCCTCGAAGCACCGCGCCGTGACGGGCTGGTTGTCGGGGTGCACGAGCATCTCGCCCCGCGACACGTCGATCTCGTCGTCGAGCGTCAGCGTGACGCACTGCGGCGGGAATGCGCAGTCGAGGTCGCCGTCCTGGGTCACGATGGCCTTCACCCGGCTCTTCTTGCCCGACGGCAGGGCCATCACCTCGTCGCCCTTGCGCACCACGCCCGAGGCCACCTTGCCGCAGAACCCGCGGAAGTCGAGGTTGGGGCGCAGCACATACTGCACGGGGAAACGGAAGTCGGCCATGTTCTGGTCGTTGCCCACGCTGACGGTCTCGAGGAATCCGAGCAGCGTCGGCCCGTCGTACCACGGCGTGCGCTCCGACTTCTCCACCACGTTGTCGCCGTCGAGTGCCGATAGCGGTATGCACTGTATGTCGGGTATGCCGAGGGGCTTGACGAAGTCCATGTATTCGGCCACGATGCCGTCGAACGTCTGCTTGGCAAAGCCCACCAGGTCCATCTTGTTGACGGCCAGCACCACATGCTTTATGCCCAGCAGCGACACGAGGAACGTGTGGCGCCGCGTCTGCGTGATTACCCCGTTGCGCGCGTCGACCAGTATTACGGCCAGCGATGCCGTTGAGCCGCCTGTTATCATGTTGCGCGTATACTGCTCGTGCCCCGGTGTGTCGGCGATGATAAACTTGCGCTTGTTGGTCGAGAAGTAGCGGTAGGCCACGTCGATGGTTATGCCCTGCTCGCGCTCGGCCTTGAGCCCGTCGAGCAGCAGGGCGTAGTCAATGTGGTCGCCGGCGTTGCCCATGCGCTTGCTGTCGCGCTCGAGGGCGTCGAGCTGGTCTTCGTATATTTTCTTGCTGTCGAAAAGCAGCCGCCCTATCAGTGTCGACTTGCCGTCGTCCACCGAGCCGGCTGTGAGGAAGCGCAGCAAGTCCTTGCGCTCGTCGTTGTCGAGGAATTCTTCTATCGACATCCTCTTGCCGTTCTGGTTGTCTATGTCGTTCATAATCTTGTATGCTTTTTTGTTTGGAGGGATGATATTGCTGGTGAGGGTGGGTGTGGCTGTCGTGGCTGTGTTCAATCCTTGATTCTTAGCTTGGAGTTCAGGAGTTGCAGGAGTTTCAGGAGTTCAGGAGTTTCAGGAGTTCAGTAGTTTCAGGAGTTCAGACATTTGCATTTGACTATCACCTCGCAGCCCCATCTTCAATCCTTGATTCTTAGCTTGGAGTTCAGGAGTTGCAGGAGTTGCAGGAGTTCAGGAGTTGCAGGAGTACAGGAGTACAGACATTTGCATTTGACTATCACCTCGCAGCCCATCTTCAATCCTTAATCCTTCATCTTCAATCCTTAATCCTTAATTCCTCATCCTTCACCCTTAATCCTTAATTCTTCACCCTTCACCCTTAATTCTCATTCCTTCCCTCAGAAATATCCCTCTCGTTTCTTTTGCTCCATGCTCGAGTCCTGGTCAAAGTCAATCACCCTGGTGGTGCGTTCCGACTTGGTGGTGGTCATCATCTCCTCCACAATTTTCTCTATCGTGTCGGCTTCCGACTCCACGGCACCCGTCAGCGGCCAGCATCCAAGGGTGCGGAACCTTATCTTCTTCGTCTCTATCTTGTCGCGGTACTTCTCGGGCAGCCTGTCGTCGTCGGGCATGATGAGGTTGCCGTCAATCTCCACGCAGGGCCGTTCCTTGGCGAAATAGAGCGGCACTATTGGTATCTTCTCTATCCGGATGTACTGCCAGATGTCGAGCTCCGTCCAGTTTGACAGCGGGAACACGCGTATGTTCTCGCCCTTGCGCACCCTCGTGTTGTATATGTCCCACAGCTCCGGCCTCTGGTTCTTGGGGTCCCACTGGTGGAACTTGTTGCGGAACGAGAAGATGCGCTCCTTGGCCCTCGACTTCTCCTCGTCGCGCCGTGCGCCACCGAAGGCCGCGTCAAACTTGTATTTGTCGAGCGCGTTGAGCAGCGCCTGCGTCTTCATCAGGTCTGTGTGCACCTTGCTGCCGTGGGTGAACGGGCCCACGCCCTCGCGGAAAGCCTTCATGTTTGACTCCACGATGAGCTTCCAGCCGTGGGTTCGGGCATACTCGTCGCGGAACGCAATCATCTCCTTGAACTTCCATTTCGAGTCGATGTGCATCAGCGGGAAGGGCGGTTTGCCCGGATAGAAGGCCTTCTCGGCCAAGTGGGCCATTACCGACGAGTCCTTGCCTATGCTGTACAGCATGACAGGGTTTTCAAACTCGGCAGCCACCTCGCGTATGATGTAAATCGATTCGGCCTCGAGCTGCTTCAGATGGCTCAAATTGTAATCTTCTGCCATATATGTTCAGTTTTGTTTGTTTATCCTTGGTAAAATGCTGTTTAGTATCTCTTTCACGCTGTCGGCGAGCGGCATGGCCGACGTGTCTACCGTCATGGCCGGCGCCGCGGGCGCCTCGAATGGTGCCGATATGCCGGTGAACTCGCTAATCTCGCCGCGGCGCGCCTTGGCGTACAGGCCCTTCACGTCGCGCTGCTCGCACACGCTGAGCGGCGTGTTGACGTATATCTCAAAGAAGTCGGCCTCGCCCACAATGCCGGCGGCCATGCGCCGCAGCTCCTCGCTGGGGCTTATGAATGCCGCTATGGTCACTATGCCTGTGTCTACGAACAGGCGCGCCACCTCGGCTATGCGCCTGATGTTCTCGCGCCTGTCGGCGGGCGAGAAGCCAAGGTTGTTGTTGATGCCCGAGCGGATGTTGTCGCCGTCGAGTATGCGGCACAGTATGCCGCGCCTTTGCAGTTCGCGCTCCAGGGCTATGGCCAGCGTGCTCTTGCCCGAGCCGCTCAGCCCCGTCATCCATATCATGATGCCGCGTTGGCCCAGCAGGGCCTCCTTGTCGGCCCGGGTGAGCATCTTGTCGAATATGGGGTATATATGTTCCATGTCGCTATGGTTTTGTCAGGCTGCCGGCACAAACGGCCATATCATCGGGATGAGGCTTACAGACACCACCATCACTATGAAGTCCATGGGCAGGCCTATCTTTATGAAGTCGGTGAAACGGTAGTTGCCCGCTCCCTGCACTATCAGGTTGGTCTGGTAGCCTATGGGGGTGGCGAAGCCGGCCGAGGCCGCTATGCAGATGGCTATGAAGAAAGGCATGGGGTCGACGCCAAACTTGGCGGCCGTCTCCAGTGCCAGCGGGAATGCCAGGGCGGCCGCGGCGTTGTTGGTTATCAGCTCCGTGATCACGAGCGTGACGAAGTAGAGCATGGCCAGTGCGCCCCAGGCGCCCATCTGCCCGGCCACGCTCTTTATCGAGTTGGCTATCAGCGCGGCCAGGCCCGACTCTTCCATGGCCGCGCTTATGGCAAAGGCGCAGGCTATGGTTATCAGTATGTCCCAGCTGATGTACTTGGTGTATTTCTTCGGTGGGAACAGCTTGAGCCACGCCATCACCACGGCTGTCACCGAGGCAAAGAAGAACATGTCCATCTTCACCCCCGGGAAGCGCTCCTTGACGGCAGGCAGCTCGCCTATGGTGGCGCCGGCTATCATTATGATGAGCAGCGCAAGGGCCGTCCACTTCTTCCACACGGGCATGGGCCGCGTGGGTATCTCGCGCCCGTTGGTCATCATCAGGAACACCGAAGAGTCGCCCCAGGTGCGCGTAAACGCGTCGTCGGCCAGCAGCACGAGCGTGTCGCCCTGCTGCAGGCGCACCTCGCCCAGGTTGTCGGTTATCACCTGGCCGCCCTGCCTTATCTCTTTCACCTCGGCACCGTAGCGCCGCTTGAAGTCGAAGTTCTTAAGCTTGCGCTTCAGCCCGGGGAAGCGCGAGGCCAGCACCACCTCTACCACGTGCATGCCGGCGGCCTCCTGCGTGTCGGCCTCTTCGTCCTCAAACGTGTCGGGGCGCTCTTCGGGCAGCAGCCTCCCCGAGGTGAGCACGATGAAGGCCAGGCCCACCAGCGTGATGGGTATGCCTATGTATGCCAGGTCGAACATCTTGAGCCCCTCCATGCCGCGGTCTATCATCATGCCGTGTATCACAAGGTTGGTCGAGGTGCCTATGAGCGTGCACAGCCCGCCGAGTATAGTGGCATACGACAGCGGTATGAGGAACTTGGTGCAGGGCAGGCCAACGCGCTTGGCCCAGTTTTTCAGTATCGGGGCGAATATCACCACCACCGGCGTGTTGTTGAGGAAGGCCGAGAAACCGCTCACTATCGGAAGTATGCGCAGCTGCGCCCGCGTCACCGTGGCCCCCTGTCCGGGCAGCAGTTTCTTTACCACCGTGGTCAGGGCGCCGCTCTGCCTGATGCCCTCGCTCACGAGGAAGAGCAGCCCCACGGTTATCATGCCCCTGTTGCTGAAGCCGGCCACCATCTGCTTGGGCGTTATTATGCCCGTGGCCATGAACACCACCACCACGCTGAGCAACACTATGCCCGGGCGCATCTTGTCGCGGATGAGGGCCATCAGCATGGCCGCTAGGCACAGGATTACGAAGATTATCTCAAAGTTCATGGGCGTAGGGTGTTGTTGCGTGGCCGTCTTTGCGGCGCACTATGAACCAAGGGTTGTGCAGGTCGGGCTTGTTGTAGGCCAGCGGTGTGCCGTCGTCGGCCCTCACCACCTCGCATCCGGCGGCTGTGGCTATGGCGTGGCCGGCGGCCGTGTCCCATTCCATGGTGGGCGCAAAGCGCGGGTAGACGTCGGCAAGGCCCTCGGCCACCATGCACATCTTCAGCGAGCTGCCCCTCGACATCATGGCCATGGCCGGGTGGGATGTGCGCAAGGCGTCGATGAAGGCGCGCGTCTCGTCGCTCAGGTGGGAGCGCGATGCCACCACGGTGAACGGCCGTTGCTGCCCTGTCACGGGCAGCGGTGCCGACGCCGCGGCCAGTTCGCCGATGTCGGCAAAGCGCCTGTCGGAGCCCACTTTCGATGCCTTGCCGGCCCCGCGCCCGCGCAGTCCCCAATACAGTTCGCGCGTGGCGGGCACGTAGATGGCCCCGGCCACGGGCGTGCCCCCTTCGGCCAGTGCTATGTTCACGGTGAAGTCGCCGTTTTTCTTGATGAATTCCTTGGTGCCGTCGAGCGGGTCGACAATCCACATGCGCTCCCAGTGGCGCCGCTCGCCGTAGGGCGCGTGGGCGCTTTCCTCGCTCAGTATGCTTATGCCTGTGGGCTGCAAGGCGGCCGCTATGGCGGCGTCGGCCCTTCGGTCGGCCTTGGTCAGCGGCGAGTTGTCGGCCTTCAGCTCTATGCCGAAGTCCTGGGCCGGGTCGTCGTATACGTTCATTATCTCGCCGCCGGCGCCGATGGCGGCGTTGACGGCTGTCGTAAGCAGTGTTTCAATCGTATCCATAATCATGGTCATTCGGGGGATTCCCCACGGGTATCCCTATGGTTAGGCTTGCAAAGGTAACATCTATTTCTCGCCTTACGCCATTTGCGGGCCGTCTTTTATTTGTAATTAACATATTATATAGCGATGGCGGAAAATTTTAACCCCGGCAGCCTGCCGGGCAGGCGCCGCCACGGTGGCCTGTCGGGGGTGGGCGCAAGCAGGACGTTTTTGTGTGTGGCCTTGAGTGCGGCATGGCCGTGTAAGCCCCTTCGGCTGCGCTTTTCAGCCACAGTGCTGCCACTCGGTAAGGTATGGTCGGTGAAGCAGGCCGTTTGGTGAAAGAGAAATGCAGGTGTGAAGGAAATCCGGCCATGGTGGGCATCGGCCGTATTTGCCCTGCGAATGGCCTGTGTCGCAATGCCAAACGGTATGTTTCGCATGGCTGTTCGCCCCGTTTCCCGCGGGCGCCCCTCGGGCGCGTGGCCGCCGTTGGCGCGTGGCTGCCCGGCGCCGTGAAAAAATGTTTGCCCCTGCAGTTGCCCGTCCGGATTAATTTTGCTACCTTTGCATGGCAGCGCCGTGCCCGGCCGCCGCTGGGGCAGGCGGGTGCCGGTTGGCGGCTTGGGGCGCCGGGCCCCGGGGGCGGGCCGTGGTGTTAGTCCGGCGCAGGCTCAACATACATATTCATACTATGGCAATCTTCACAAGGCATTTGGCGGCAAGGGCCGTGGCCGTGGTGTTTGCGGCATGGCAGGCCCTTGCGTGCAGCGGCGCGGCGTGGGAGGCGCGCGTGGTCGACGCCGTCACCGGCAAGCCGTTGCCGTCGGCCAGCGTCAAGACGGCGGCCGGCCGCAAGACCATAACCAACTCCGAGGGGTGGTTTGAGGTGGAGTGCGCCCCGGCCGAGAACGTCACCGTGTCGTTCGTTGGCTACAGGCCGGTGACGGTGGCTGCCTCGCATGCCGCCTCGCGGGTGGCCTTGCAGCCCATGGCCGTGAGCCTGGAGGAGGTGGTGGTGATGCCCGTCGACAAGGTGGTGAAGGGCGTCATCGCCGAGGCCCGGCGCCAGATGAAGAAGCAGAGGCGGCGCAAGACCACGTTTTTCTACCGCCAGATATCGTTTGCCGACGGCGAGTGCATCGAGGTGCTCGAGGCTTTCTTCAAGGCCAAGCCGGTGGTGGCCGTCAGCGACATGGCGCTGATGTACGGGCGCTACGCGGCGGTTGGGGCCGACAGCACGGCGGCCCCGTCGTTTTTCGGCAATTTCTTCACATACTCGCAGATGGAGCTCGTGGGCGGCGAGCGGCCCCTGGACACGCAAGACGTGATGCCGCTCGTAGACAATTACGCCACCTATTACGATGTGGGCCTGCGCGTGATAACCGACGGCAGGCGCCGGCTCATGGTGCTGCGGTTCAGGCCTAAGGCCGGGGTGGGGCGCCCCATACTCGATTGCGAGCTCTACGTAGACATGCGCAGCATGCACATACTGCGCTGCGTGGGCAAAGGTGTCAACATGCGCGTGCTCAACATGTTCAACAAGGTGAATGTGGTGTCAGAGGTAGACGACATGTCTTTCGACATCAACATGGCCGACGAGGGCGGCTATTCCGAGGTGGAGTCGATGGCAGTGAGCGTTTCTTTCGCCTGCGGGGGCACGCGCAGCCACATCCGCTCGCTCATGTTCAACGTGGGCAAGGGCAAGAGGCTGAGGCAGGGGCGCTATATGCTGTTCTTCGACAACCTGCAGCGCAAGATAGACCGACAGGGGTATGACGCCGGCTTCTGGCGTGACAACGAGGTGGTGAAGCGCACGCCGTTGGAAGAAAAGGCCGTGCGGATGTTTGAGCGCCGCAATCTTTTCGGGCAGTTCTGACGCCACGCCACATGTGCTGTGGGCGGCAGGTATAGATGCTTTTCTTTGAGCAGCTGCGGCGTGCTCCCCAGAATCTGGCTGTGCCGTGCTTGAATTCAATATAAGTAGCTGTTCAAAATTAACCGATACAATATACTTTGCAGGTGTCCACTGTATCTTTGCCACCATCTTGTGTGCTCTTTCGGGCCGCATATCAAAGTCTCATCGGTCGCGTAGCCCGCTACGCTCTCTCTTCGGACTTAGGCATGTGTCTCCGAAATAGCGCACAATTTGCTGGCAATTAATTTTGAACACCTACTTAATAAATTACGTTAAAACAAAACAAATAATCAGCTAAAATGAGTCGGTTGGTATAGAAAAGTGTTATATTAGCAGCCTAAATCATGTAAAATGTCAAAAGTCTGCTTATGAAACACATAGTGCATTTGTTGCTATTGTTTTTTGTTTCCATTCCATTGCTTCCCCCTTCAGCAGAGGAACAAGATTATGGGAAATGCTACATATATACTTTAGGCGGCACCAAGGTTGGCAGAGTAGAGTCGTGTCACGGCACTTTGTCGGCTGGCATGTATGTGTTAAAGAACGGACATAATCATAGTGTTGGTAAAAAATGTGTCGTGCGATAGTCTTGTTTGCCACTCTCTGGGCATTGGCATATAATGTCATTGGCGCAGAAATTACTGATGACAGTATTGGAAACCTTCATTTGGTTGCTGTTATAGACGGTTGTTCTGTCCATGGCTCGGCAATTGCCGAGGACAATGACAGTTGCCTGTTCTTTCTTTCAGATGAAAAAGGAGAACCGGTTGATATTGGCAATTTGCATGTTTCATGGTTTGCGCAGTGCCACAGGGCTGGCCAGCCAGAGTTGAAGCATGAATACGGTCTTGGCAATGATGTTTCGTTTGCAGCGTTTAAGGTGAAACCGCGTATTTGGGGTGTGACGTTTGGCAAAGGGAGCTATTTGACGGCTTATGGTGTTCCGATGGCCGTTAGCGACACTGTTTCGATTGTCTGCCGGGTTTCGTCGGGTAGTGAAAGTGTGGACTATAGTGTCATGTTGAAATTGGATGTGTTGCCACCAACACCGACGTTGAAGATAGTTTCGATGGTTTACGATGAGACTTGCGTTTGGGGAGACGACCCGTTTGACTGTTCATTGGTGACCATCGAGTATGGTGGGAGTGCATTTGATTTTGCGCTGTCGACCATTCGTGACAATGGGGCCACACCGCCAACATTTGTGAATTATGACATTTTTGATTCGCCAGACCAATTGCCTGATACTGTGAGCTATTATGTGTATTATGGTAGCAGCTTTCTCTTTGGTGTGTCAAATGGATATGGATGGAGCGGTACGGAATGGATAACGCCAGACTGGGAGGCGTCTGGCATATCAGAGGCCAAGGTTGAGGCTGGTGGTGTAGGCATGTCGATAGGCAACGGCTTTTGCAACATTTCGTCAGATTCACCATTGGGTAATGTCTCCGTCACAGGCTTAGGGGGGCAAGTCTTTCTTTTCGGGTGTTGTCCATGCGAACAGTGTCTGCATATCGCTTCCCAAAGGTTTCTACATATTGAGAATACTTCGAGAGAGAGAGGGAAAAGAATTTGTACGTAGGATATTGATTAAGTAATTATGAAACAGGTTGTTCCATTGGCATTGATGTGCTGCCTGTCAGCTGCATTGTGCGCACAAGGAACAACAGCAGGTGTTTATTAAGTAGTTGTTCAAAATTAATTGCCATCAAATTGTGCGCTATTTCGGAGATGCATGCCAAAGTCCGAAGAGAGAGCGTAGCGGGCTACGCGACCGATGAGACTTTGGTATGCGGCCCGAAAGAGCACACAAGATGGTGGCAAAGATATAGAGGACACCTGCAAGGTCTATTGTATCGGTTAATTTTGAACAGCTACTTATGCCTTTCTGCCTACCCAAATGAGGGGCCATTGTCGTGTCAAAGAACAGTCGGTATCCATCAACGTTCAGGCTTACATACTACAACGACAATGGTGAGGTAGTGGGAGAGCCGCTGACGATTGACTTGACCGATGAGGCCACATTGGCCTTCAGTTCATCGATACGCCTGTGGCTGGATGGGAAGCGTCTCCGTTTCAAGATAAACTCTTCGTCGCCTGACAGTATGCAAAGGCCTTTCTTGATACGGAACATGGCAAATGCTTTGTACGGTAAAAATGGTATGATAGGCGGCAGTGAAGGAAGCGTCGACGTGGCAGAATTGCCGTCGGGCGTCTATACATTTTCAACAACAATAGACGGCAAGCATTGCTCTGTCAAGTGGACGAAATGACAAGGGGCAACATGGCCGTGCGGCATTAGTTAAAAATCCGAAATTGTTAGGCTGTTACACCATTTATCTGTAATTTTGCAACTCATATTAAGAACATCAAAAAATTAATAAATAGCAGACAGATGAATATTTCATTCGAGAACCCCGACAAAATCAACGGCCAGCTCACGCTGACCATTGAGAAGGAGGATTATGAGAAAGATGTAGAGAAGCAGCTTAAGGATTACCGCAAGAAAGCCAACATGCCGGGCTTCCGTCCGGGCATGGTGCCCATGGGGCTCATCAAGCGCCAGTATGGCGAGGCCGTTAAGGTGGACGTCATCAACAAGCTCATAGGCGAGAAGCTCTATGGCTACGTCCGCGACAACAAGATACAGATGCTCGGCGAGCCGCTGCCCAACGAGGAGAAGCAGAAGCCCGTTGACTTCAAGGCCGACGGCCCGTTTGAGTTTGTGTTCGACATCGCCGTGGCCCCGGAGTTCAAGGCCGAGCTTGGCGAGGGCGACACTGTTGACTACTACGACATCGAGGTGGACGACGAGCTCGTGAACCGCCAGGTGGACATGTTCGCATCGCGCGCAGGCCACTACGACAAGGTGGAAGACTACGACCCCGCGAAGAACGACATGCTGAAGGGCGACCTGCGCGAGCTCGGCCCCGACGGCAACGCCAAGGAAGACGGCGTAGTGGTTGAGGGAGCCGTGCTCATGCCCGAATATATTAAGGTGGAAGAGCAGAAAAACCTGTTCGACGGCGCCAAGCTGGGCAGCGTCATCACGTTCAACCCGAAGAAGGCTTACCCGGAGAACGACGCCGAGATAACGTCGCTGCTCAAGATAGACAAGGAGAAGGCAGCCACGATGGAGTCTGACTTCACCTACCTCGTGACGGAAATATCGCGCTTCGTCAAGGCCGAGGTCAACCAGGAGCTGTTTGACAACGTGTTCGGCAAGGACGAGGTGAAGAGCGAGGAGGAGTTCCGCCAGAAGATAAGCGAGGGCATCAAGGCCCAGCTGGCCACCGACTCCGACTATAAGTTCCTGCTCGACGTGCGCAAGTACATGGAAGACAAGGTGGGCGAGCTCCAGTTCCCCGACGCCATGCTCAAGCGCGTGATGCTCAAGAACAACGAAGACCGCGGCCAGAAGTTCGTCGACGACAACTACGCCGCAAGCATCGTCGAGCTGAAGTGGCACCTGATAAAGGAGCAGCTGGTTGCCGACAACGGCATCAAGGTAGACGACAACGACGTGAAGAACGTTGCAAAGGAAACCGCGCGCATACAGTTTGCACAGTATGGCATGGCCAACGTGCCCGACGAATACATCGAGAAGTATGCCAGCGACATGCTCAAGGAGCGCAAGAACGTGGACAGCCTTGTAGACCGCGCCGTAGACGTGAAGCTCATCGAGGCACTCAAGGGCAAGGTGAAACTGAATAAGAAATCCATCTCGCTCGACGACTTCAACAAGATGATGCAGGAAAAATAAGGGGTTTTAAGAAAAAAAAGCCCCACAGAAAGAAGGTTATCGACTTTTTTTATTAACTTTGTTCCACGGAACAAGTAAATAAGGTCGGCAGCCTTCTTTTTTAGTGCCTTATTCCGATAACATTAAAAACAACATTTAAAGATAAATATGAACGACTTCAGAAAATATGCCACACGGCATTTGGGAATCAACGGGCAGGTGCTCGACGGCGTGATAAGCGCCCAGTCGCAGTATCTCAACCCCTACATTCTCGAGGAGCGCCAGCTTAACGTGACGCAGATGGACGTGTTCTCGCGCCTGATGATGGACCGCGTCATCTTCCTCGGCACGCCCATCGACGACTATACGGCCAACACCCTGCAGGCCCAGCTGCTCTACCTCGACTCCGTTGACCCGGGCAAAGACATATCGATATACATCAACTCGCCCGGCGGCAGCGTCACCGCAGGGCTCGGCATCTACGACACCATGCAGTTCATCTCGAGCGACGTGGCCACCATCTGCACCGGCATGGCCGCCTCGATGGCCGCCGTGCTGCTCGTGGCCGGCGCCGAAGGCAAGCGCTCGGCCCTCACCCACAGCCGCGTGATGATTCACCAGCCGCTGGGCGGAGTGCAGGGCCAGGCCTCAGACATCGAGATAGAGGCAAAGGAGATAATGAAGTTCAAGAAAGAGCTTTACACCATCATATCCGAGCATTCGCACACCCCGTACGACAAAGTGTGGAACGACTCCGACCGCAACTACTGGATGACGGCCGACGAGGCCCGCGAGTATGGGATGATAGACACGGTGCTGACAAAAAAGAAGTAAGCGGTGGCAATGAAGAAAGTGTGCAGCTTCTGCGGAAGGAGCGACAAGGACGTGAGGCTCCTGATAACGGGGCTTACAGGTTACATCTGTGAGGATTGCGCCACGCAGGCATACCATATAGTGCAGTCGGCGGGCCTCGGCGAGCCGGAAGCCAAGAAGAGCGACAGGTTCCAGATAAAGAAAGTGCCGAAGCCAACCGAAATCAAGGCCTACCTCGACGAATACATCATAGGGCAGGACGAGGCCAAGCGCAACCTCTCGGTGGCCGTCTACAACCACTACAAGCGCTTGCAGCAGCCCGACGACCCCTCGGGCGTGGAGATAGAGAAGAGCAACATCATCATGGTGGGCAGCACCGGCACGGGCAAGACGCTGCTGGCGCGCACCATAGCCAAGCTGCTCGACGTGCCGTTCACCATCGTCGACGCCACGGTGTTCACCGAGGCGGGATACGTGGGCGAAGACGTGGAGAGCATACTCTCGCGGCTGCTCCAGGTGGCCGACTACGATGTGCCCGCCGCCGAGCGCGGCATAGTCTTCATTGACGAGATAGACAAGATAGCCCGCAAGAGCGACAACCCGTCGATAACGCGCGACGTCAGCGGCGAGGGCGTGCAGCAGAGCCTCTTGAAGCTGCTCGAGGGAACCGTCGTCAACGTGCCACCCAAGGGCGGGCGCAAGCACCCCGACCAAGACTACACCCAGGTGGACACGCGCAACATACTGTTCATCTGCGGCGGGGCCTTCGACGGCATAGAGCGCAAGATAGCCCAAAGGCTCAACACCCACACCGTGGGCTACAACTCGGTGCAGAACGTGAGGAAAATAGACAAGGAAGACCTCATGCAGTACATCCTGCCGCAAGACCTCAAGGCCTTTGGCCTCATACCCGAGATAATAGGCCGCCTGCCGGTGCTCACCTACCTCAAGCCGCTCGACCGCGACGCCCTTGCCCGCATCCTTACCGAGCCCAAGAACTCGATAGTGAAGCAATACGCCAAGCTGTTTGCCATGGACGGCATAGAGCTGACGTTCAGCGACGAGGCCCTGAACCTCATCGTCGACAAGGCCGTAGAGTACAAGCTCGGCGCCCGCGGGCTCCGCTCCATCGTCGAAAGCATAATGATGGACGCCATGTTCGAGGTGCCGTCCACCGATGCAAAGACCTTTGAGGTCACTCTCGATTATGCCCGGCAGCAGCTGGATAAGTCACATTTGCAGAAGCTCGCTTCCTGAGATGTGCCCCGGCCGGCCTTCAGGCCTGCAACATACGAATAACCCTGGCGGCCGGGATGACGCGGCTGCCCCAACCAAACCACGATATGACAGACAAGGTTAATCTTACAGAAGCGCTTAAGAAATATTTCGGTTTCGACAAGTTCAAGGGCGACCAGGAAGCCATCATACGCAACGTGCTCGACGGGCACGACACTTTCGTGCTCATGCCCACGGGCGGTGGCAAGTCGCTGTGCTACCAACTGCCGTCGCTGCTCATGGATGGCACGGCCATAGTCATCTCCCCCCTCATAGCGCTGATGAAGAACCAGGTTGACGTGATCAGCAACCTCAGCGAGGTGCAGGGGGTGGCCCACTACCTCAACTCGTCGCAGAACAAGGCCGCCACCGACCAGGTGAAGGCCGACATCCGCGCCGGGCGCACCAAGCTACTGTATGTCGCCCCGGAGTCGCTGACCAAAGAAGACAACGTGGAGTTCCTCAAGACGGTCAAAATATCGTTCTATGCCATCGACGAGGCGCATTGCATATCGGAGTGGGGGCATGATTTCAGGCCGGAGTATCGACGCATACGCCCGATAATCAACGAGATCGGGCAGGCACCGGTGATCGCGCTGACGGCCACGGCCACCGACAAGGTGCGGACAGACATAAAGAAGAGCCTCGGCATCGTCGACGCCAAAGAGTTCAAGAGCTCTTTCAACAGGCCCAACCTGTATTACGAGGTGCGCCCCAAGACGAAAGACGTAGACAAGGACATCATAAAGTTCATAAAGCAGCACCCGGGCAAGAGCGGCATCATATACTGCCTCTCGCGCAAGAAGGTGGAAGAGCTGGCCGCCATACTGCGCGCCAACGACATAAAGGCTGCCGCATACCACGCCGGGCTCGACTCCGCCACGCGCTCAAAGACGCAAGACGGCTTCCTCATGGAGAAGATCGACGTCATCGTGGCCACAATAGCCTTCGGCATGGGCATAGACAAGCCCGACGTGCGCTTCGTGATACACTACGACATACCCAAGAGCCTCGAGGGATATTACCAGGAGACGGGCCGGGCCGGGCGCGACGGGGGCGAGGGCCTCTGCGTGGCATTCTACTCGCACAAGGACCTGCAGAAACTCGACAAGTTCATGGAAGGCAAGCCCGTGGCAGAGCAGGACATCGGCCGGCAACTGCTGCAGGAGACGGCGGCATACGCCGAGACTTCCGTATGCAGGCGCAAGATGCTGCTGCATTATTTCGGCGAGAATTACACTCGCGACAATTGCGGCAATTGCGACAATTGCCTGCATCCCAAGCGGAAGATTGAGGCCGGGGCGCAATTGCTCACAGCACTCAAGGCCATTGCGGCAATAAAGGAGAACTTCCGCTCCGACTATGTGATAGACTTCATCATGGGGCGCGAGACCGACGAAATAGTGGCGCACAAGCACCACGAGCTCGAGGCCTTCGGCTCGGGTGAGGACGACAACGAGAAGATATGGAACCCGCTCATACGCCAGGCGCTCATAGCGGGATACCTGAAGAAAGACGTTGAGAACTACGGGCTGCTGAAGATAACGCCCGAAGGAAAGAAATTCATAAAAAAACCTGAATCATTCATGATTGTAGAAGACAACGAATTCAACGAGGACGACGAAGCCTCACTGGACGGCGCTGCCGGCGGCACGAGCGCGTTGGACCCGACATTGAGCGCAATGCTCAAAGACTTGCGCAAGAAGGTGTCAAAAAAAATGGGCCGCCCGCCGTACGTCATATTCCAAGACGTGTCGATAGACCAGATGGCCACCGACTACCCTGTCACCCTCGAGGAGCTCAAGAACATACAGGGAGTGGGCGAGGGCAAGGTGAAGCAGCCATACGCCAAGGAGTTTGTAGACCTCATCAAGCGATACTGCGACGAGAACGACATCGTGCGCCAGGCCGACCTGCGCGTGCGCACGGTGGCCAAGAAGTCGATGCTCAAGGTGAGCATCATCCAGAGCATCGACCGCCAGATAGCGCTCGACGACATCGCCAACGCCAAGGGCATCGACTTCGACGAGATGCTCGACGAGGTTGAGGCCATCGTTTACTCGGGAACAAAGATAAACATCGACTATTTCCTTGACGAGGTGATGGACGAAGACCATGTGGACGACATCTACGAGTATTTCAAGGAGTCGGAGACCGACGACCTCGAGACGGCCATACGCGAGTTGGGCGAAGACTACTCGGAAGACGAGATACGCCTGGTGCGCATCAAGTTCATATCCGACATGGCCAACTGACGTTCTCCGACGGGTCTCCCGGCCGCAACACGCCGGGGCAGGGCATGCCCACCGTATGCCTTGCCCCGGCGCTTTTTGTCTGTTGCCCCGGGCCTGCTCCCGGCGTCCGGCGCGCCCGGGCCGTGCCCCGGCTCACCCCTCGCCGTGCGGCAGCCTTGGCGGTTGCGTATACCGCTCCTTGTCGGCCTCGGTAATCGTCCTGATCACCCGGCAGGGGTTGCCGGCTGCCAGCACATTGGCCGGGATGCTCCTCGTTACCACGCTGCCCGCGCCAATCACCGTGTTGTCGCCTATGGTCACGCCGGGCAGCACGCACACCTGCGCCCCTATCCACACGTTGTTGCCCACGGTTATGGGGTAGGCATACTCCAGTCCGCTGTTGCGCCGCTGGCTGTCGAGCGGGTGGCCGGCGGTGTAGAACCCGCATCCGGGGGCAACAAACACGTTGTCGCCGAATGTCACCTTGGCCCCGTCGAGTATCACGCAGTTCATGTTCATGAAGAAATTGTCGCCAATGCTTATGTTGTAGCCATAGTCGCAGAAGAATGGCGAGAGAATGGTCAGCGCCTTGCCCGCCCTGCCCAGCAGCCGGCGCAGCAGGGCCTCGCGTTCGGCCGCCATCGACGGGCGCATCTGGTTCAGCTCGTGGGTCATGTCGGCACACTCGGCCCTTTCGCGCAGCAGCTGCCCGTCGTAGTTAGCGTCGTATAGCAGTCCTTCGCTTGCTTTTTCCTTTTCGCTTTTCATGTTGTCTGGTTTTGTCGTTACAATTGCTTGTGCCTGCACTGCCCTTGACGGCAACGCCGAGCCACTGTGGTGGGTCGATGCCCGATAGCGGCCGCCGTTGCTGTGTGGCGTAGCCCGGGGGCACGGCCATGCAGTCGCGGCCCGCTGGCGCGAGGGCAGTGGGATAGGCCGCCAGGCATCTGCAAAGATAGTTTTTTTATTTCATTCGGCCAATCGCAGTTGGCTGTTTTCATTATTTTGTAACTTGTTAGGAGTACAGGAGTTGGTTTTTTTAGAAGTTCAGGAGTACAGGAGTACAGACAATAGTTTTTGTGGATAATGGAGGTAGAGGGAGGTAGAGGGAGTTACAAGGAGGTACAAGGAGTTAGAGGACAATGGCATTGACTATCTTCATGCACCACTTTCACAATGCTCCCATAGAGTCCATGTTTCCATAACTATTGTCTGTACTCCCGTCTCCAGCCTCCCCTTGGCAGCACAGCTCCGCAAACCGCAGACATTCGCACGGCAGCCAAATCGTTGTCTCTGTTTCTGAAATACCCCGCTAAAGGTTTATTCCTCAATAGGGTGTACCAGACTGATGAAAAACTAAAATAATTTCATGCCGTGGCAGGGCCTCGGCAGGCAAGCCGTCATAGCCGTAGGATGGCTTGCCAGCCATGCCGGCCGTAGCGTGCCGTGCCGACGGCAGGCCCGCTATGCCTGCCCACCGGCGCCGGGCGGCCGTGGTGGCAATGCGCCGGTGGGGGCGGTGCCACTGGCGGCTCGGCATCAGGTCGTGCTACCGTCCTTTGTGCCTCGCTCACAGGCGGTTGCCCCGACGCATGGCGACTGTGCGCCCCTCTCATCCTCCGTGTGCCCGGTTGCCGTGAAACCCGCCGGCAGGCTCAATGTGCGGTGATATTGAACAGTGTTTTGCCGTGGCTCCTGCATCCGATTTTGCCGTGCGTGCTGCTAAACAGATGCCGGCGGCAGTAGCAATGGCTGTTGTTGCATCCATAGGCGAAACCGCGCGGGTTTGTAAAAAAAACTCCGACAGGTGCGGCGGTGGCCTCCGGCCGGAATGCCGTCGGGTGGACTGACGCCTTGACGCGGCTCGCCCCCGCCCAGGCTCCTGCTGTCGGGCTTGCACATTCGTCGGCAGCCGGTGGCACGGCGTGGCATGGCATGACACTGCAGTGCGCTTTATGCCATTTGCAATCTATCACTACACGGGGGTTAGTGCCAACTGCAATGTATATATAGAGATATACATTGCAGTTGGCACTATACACCCACATGTCGTCGTGCTTTTTTCCTTTGCAGTTGGCACTAAGCCCGGCAAGCGCCATCCGCAGTGCCAATTGCAGTGCCGTGGGCCCCCTCATGGGCGTGGCTTCGGGCCGTGGGCCGCCGTCGGTGCCGCCCGTTGGCCGTGGCCCTCGGCGGGCCAGGCTCTGTCCTGTCTTGGGCCATTGTTGGCGTGAGGGCGAAGAAACCATCCCGCGGGCTTGTTTTTTCCTTCCCCCTGTTGTACCTTTGTGGCCGTTGGGTGGCGTTCCGCTGCGGCCGGCAGTGGCCGGGCGGCTCGCCGCAAATGATAAGTAGGTGCTCAAAATTAATTGCCATCAAATTGTGCGCTATTTCGGAGATGCATGGTAAAGTCCGAAGAGAGAGCGTAGCGGGCTACGCGACCGATGAGACTTTGGCATGCGGCCCGAAAGAGCACACAAGATGGTGGCAAAGATATAGAGGACACCTGCAAGGTCAATTGTATCGGTTAATTTTGAACAGTTACTTAATCATCAAAGCGTGGATATATGGCAAGCAGCATTGAGTTTGTGGATTTTGTGTGCAGGCAGATATCGCCTGCCGGCGACGTCAGTTGGCGGAAGATGTTCGGCGACTACGTGGTTTACCTCGACGGCAAGCCCGTCTTCACGGTGTGCGACGACACCTGTTACGCCAAAGACCTCCCGGCCGTGGCCCGGCTCCTGCCCGACGCCGAGCGCGGCTGCCCCTACGACGGGGCCCGCGAACACATCATCGTCGACGTGGGGCACGGCGAGCTTGCCGTGCGGGTGGCCAGGGCGCTGTGGGAGGCGCTGCCCTTCCCGAAGAAGCGAAGCCGCAAGGGCTGAGCCGGGCGCCCCGTCATGCGGCCGCCGGGGCCGTATCGGCAGGCCAGACGGCCCGTATGGCATGGCCAGACGGCCCATCGGGGCCAAAGCCTTGGCGCGGCGTGGCAGAGGGGCGCGGGGCGGTCGGCATGGCCGGTGGCAGCCCGGCCGCGTGGTTTTGCCGCCGTCGCGTCGGCCGAAGCGAGATTTGGGCTAAATCGTGTTAACGGCCGAAGAAAATGGCGCGGCCATAACGGCTAACTGAAAAAAAAGTGCTAAATTTGCACGCAATAATTTTATACAGTATCAAATATGTCATCATTTATTGCAGATAAAATCGTGATGGACGGCTTGACTTTTGACGACGTCCTCTTAATCCCGGCTTATTCAGACGTGCTGCCCAAGACAGTGGAGTTGAAAACAAGGTTCTCGCGCAACATCGAGCTTAACGTGCCATTCGTGACAGCGGCCATGGACACCGTCACCGAGTCGCAGATGGCCATAGCCATAGCTCGTGAGGGCGGCATCGGCGTCATCCACAAGAACATGACCATCGAGGAGCAGGCCCGCCAGGTGGCAATCGTGAAGCGTGCAGAGAACGGAATGATATACGACCCCGTGACCATACGCCGCGGCTCCACCGTCAAGGACGCTCTCGACATGATGGCAGAATACCATATCGGCGGCATACCCGTGGTAGACGAAGACAACCACTTGGTGGGCATCGTCACCAACCGCGACCTGCGCTTTGAGCGCCACCTGGACAAGAAGGTGGACGACGTGATGTCGAAAGACAACCTCGTGACCACGCACATGCAGACCGACCTGGCCGCCGCAGCCCAGATACTGCAGGAGAACAAGATAGAGAAGCTGCCGGTGGTAGACAAAGACAACCACCTTGTGGGCCTGATAACCTACAAGGACATAACCAAGGCCAAGGACAAGCCCATGGCATGCAAAGACGAGAAGGGCCGCCTGCGCGTGGCCGCCGGCGTGGGCGTCACCGTCGACACGCTCGACCGCATGCAGGCCCTTGTCGACGCCGGGGCCGACGCCATAGTGATAGACACGGCCCACGGCCATTCAAAATATGTGGTAGAGAAGCTCGTGGAGGCCAAGAAGTCGTTCCCGCAGGTAGACATCGTGGTGGGCAACGTGGCCACGGGCGAGGCCGCACGGCTGCTCGTGGACAATGGTGCCGACGCCGTGAAGGTGGGCATCGGGCCGGGCTCTATATGCACCACGCGCGTGGTGGCAGGCGTGGGCGTGCCGCAGCTGTCGGCAGTCTACGATGTGTACAGCGCCCTTAAGGGCACGGGCGTGCCCCTCATAGCCGACGGCGGCCTGCGCTATTCGGGCGACATCGTCAAGGCCCTGGCCGCCGGCGGAAGCTCGGTGATGATAGGGTCGCTCGTGGCCGGCACCGAAGAGAGCCCCGGCGAGACCATCATCTTCAACGGGCGCAAGTTCAAGAGCTACCGCGGCATGGGCTCGCTCGAGGCCATGGAGCAGAAGAACGGCTCGAAAGACCGCTACTTCCAGAGCGACACGAAAGACGTGAAGAAGCTCGTGCCCGAGGGCATCGCCGGCCGCGTGCCTTACAAGGGCACCGTGCAGGAGGTGATCTACCAGCTCGTGGGCGGGCTGCGCTCGGGCATGGGCTATTGCGGGGCTGCCGACATAGAGCGCCTGCACCAGGCCAAGTTCACCCGGATAACCAACGCCGGCGTGCTTGAGAGCCATCCCCACGACATCGCCATCACGAGCGAGGCGCCAAACTATTCGAGACCTAACGATTGACCAAAGCAATGAAGATAGGAGCAATGATTGCCGCCCTGCTCATGGCAGCCGGGGCGGCAACCGCCCAGGACGACCCCACGGTGATGACCATCAACGGCCAGCCCGTGGCCCGTTCGGAGTTTGAGTATTCATACAACAAGAACAACGCCGAGGGCGTGATCGACAAGAAGACGGTGGACGAGTATGTCGACCTGTTCATAAACTACAAGCTCAAGGTGGCTGCGGCCCTCGACGCCAGGCTCGACACCATGGCCTCGTTCAAGACCGAGTTCGCGCAGTACCGCGACCAGCAGATAAGGCCAACGTTTGTGGGCGACGCCGACATCGAGGCCGAGGCGCGCAGGGTGTACGACAACACCAAGAGGGCCATAGGCCCGCGGGGGCTGGTGCGCCCGGCGCACATATTCCTATACGTGGGCCAGAAGGCCACCGACGCCGAGCGGCAGAAGGTGAAGGAGCGCATCGACTCTATATACGCGGCCCTCAAGGGCGGCGCCGACTTCGCCGAGACGGCCAAGAGCCTGTCGCAAGACCCGGGCTCGGCCGCCAACGGCGGACTGCTGCCGTGGATTGGGCCGAGCCAGACGCTGAAGGAGTTTGAAGACAAGGCCTACGCCCTGAAGGACGGCGAGATGAGCGAGCCGTTCCTCTCGCCCGCCGGCTACCACATCATACTCATGAAGGGCCACAAGCAGCTCGAGCCCTACGACTCGCTGCGCGGCAACATAATGAAGTTCATAGAGCAGCGCAACATACGCGAGCACCTGGCACTGGCGCGCATAGACACCATCGTGGCCCGCTCAGCAGGCACGCTGACGCGCGAGCAGGTGATAGAGCGCAGGGCCGACTCGCTGATGGCCGCCGACCCGGCCCTGAAGAACCTGATACGCGAATACCACGACGGACTGCTGCTCTACGAGATCAGCAACCGCATGGTGTGGAACAAGGCCGCCACCGACACGCTCGGGCTGGAGGCATTCTTCAAGAAAAACAAGAAGAAGTACGCATGGAGCCAACCGCGATACAAGGGCATGGCATACCACGTGAAGGACAAGGCCGACGTAGAGGCCGTGAAGGACTGCGTGAGGAAACTGCCGTTTGGCGAGTGGGCCGAAGCCCTGCGCACAACGTTCAACAACGACTCGGTGCTGCGCATCCGCGTGGAGAAGGGGGTGTTCAAGGAAGGAGACAACGCGCTCATCGACCGCGAGGTGTTCAAGAAAGACGTAAAGGTGGCGCCCACCAAAGACTTCCCCATCGACGCCGTCTACGGCAAGCTGCTCAAGAAAGGGCCTGAGGAATATACCGACGTGCGCGGCCTGGTGACCGCCGACTACCAAGACTTACTTGAGAAGAACTGGGTGGCCGAGCTGCGCAAGAAGTACAAGGTGGAGGTAAACAAAGACGTATTGAAAACAGTAAACAATCATAAATAGCAGATGAAACTAAAAGGCAATCTCTGTTTCGCCACGCTGCTGGCCTGTGCCTCGATGGCCGGCGTAGACTCTGCAGCCCAGACCGCGGCCGACTCTTCCGCACACAATGTGGTGGACGAGGTGATATGGGTGGTGGGCGACGAGCCCATACTGAAGTCGGAAGTGGAGGCGATGCGCATGCAGGCCGCACAGGAAGGTACCAGGTGGAACGGCGACCCCGACTGCGTGATACCCGAGCAACTGGCCGTGCAGAAGCTGTTTCTGCACCAGGCTGCCATCGACAGCGTCGAGGTGACCGAGGCCGACGTGCAGGGGCAGGTGGACAACTATGTGGAATACTGGATTCAGCAGGCCGGCTCGAGAGAGAAGCTTGAGGAATACAAGAAGCAGAGCATCAGCCAGATACGCAACGAGCTGCACGACATCGTACACGACCAGATGACCACGCAGAAGATGCGCGAGAAGCTGGTGGAGAACATCAAGGTGACACCCGGCGAGGTGAGGCGCTATTTCAAGGACATGCCCCAAGACAGCATACCCTTTGTGCCTACCGAGGTGGAGGTGCAAATAATCACACAGACGCCACGCATCGAGCAGGAAGAGATAAACAGGGTGAAAGACGAGCTGCGCTCGTTTACCGACAGGATAAACAAGGGCGAGACGTCGTTCTCTACCCTGGCACGGCTCTACTCGGAAGACCCGGGGTCGGCACGCTCGGGCGGAGAGATAGACTACGCGGGCCGCACCACCTTCGACCCGGCATTCGCCAACGTGGCCTTCAACCTGACCGACCCCAAGAAGGTGTCGAAGATCGTTGAGTCGGAGTTTGGCTTCCACATCATACAGCTCATCGACAAGCGCGGCGACAAGATCAAGGTGCGCCACATACTGCTCAAGCCGCGCATCTCGGACAAGGCCGTCAGCAGCTCGCTGGCACGCCTCGACTCTATACGCACGGACATAACCAAGGGCTTGTTCACCTTCGAAGAGGGCGCCACCGTCATCTCCGACGACAAGGACACGCGCAACAACCACGGGCTGATGTCTAACATAATGGGCTCGGCGCGCACCTCGAAATTCAGGATGCAAGACCTGCCGCCCGAGGTGGCAAGGGTTGTAGACACCATGAAGGTGGGCGAGATATCGGCACCTTTCAGCATGATAAACGACAGGGGAAAAACGGTTTGCGCCATCGTGAAGCTGAAAAACCGCGTCGACGGCCACAAGGCCACCATCACCGAAGACTTCCAGGTGATGAAGGACCTTGTGCTTGGCAAGCGCCGCGAGGAGAAGCTGCACGAGTGGGTGGTAGACAAGATAAAGACAACCTACGTGCGCATCAACGACCGCTACAAGGACTGCAAGTTTGAATATCAAGGCTGGATAAAATGACCAGGAAACCAATCCCTGCCAAACTTTTCAGCGGGCATAGAACCACCATCGCCTTGGTTCTATGCCTGTTTGGGCTATGTGTGGCCCGGTCGATGCTGCCCGTGAAGCAGCGCGCTGCCAGGGGCGCCGCCGACGACAACCGCGTTTACCTCATCCATGCCGACGTGCTGCACTACGACCGCTACAAAAACCCCGACGCCCAGATACTGAACGGCCATGTGGCCTTCCGCCACCAGGGCGCCACGCTATATTGCGACAGCGCGCATTTCTATGAGATGTCCAACTCGTTCGAGGCTTTCGGCCACGTGAAGATGTACCAGGGCGACACCTTGTCGCTGTTCAGCGACTACGCCTTCTACGACGGCAACGAGCAGATGGCCATGGCGCGATACAACGTCGTGCTCAAGCACCGCAAGTCGACGCTGTACACCGACAGCCTGAACTTCGACCGGCTGTATAATGTGGGCTACTTCTTCGAGGGCGGAAAGCTCGTTGACAAGGACAGCGAACTGACCTCCGACTGGGGCGAATACTACACCGAGACAAAGCAGGCGGTGTTCAACTACGACGTGCAGCTGCGCAACAAGAAGTTTTTCCTGACCAGCGACACGCTTTACTACGACACGGGCACGTCGGTGGCGCATGCCGTAGGCCCGTCGAACATCACATCGGGCGCAAGCCACATATATACCGAAGACGGATATTACAACACCAACCTCGACAGGGCCAGGCTCTTCGGACGCTCGGTGATGAGCGACAAGGGCAAGTGGATGACCGGCGACAGCGTATACTACGACAGCAAGCAGGGCACGAGCGAGGCTTTCGACAATGTGGTCTACGTTGACTCGCTGAACAAGAACATGATGACCTGCGACTATTATTGGTATAACGAGAACACCGGCTACGGCATGGCCACCAAGCGCGCCGTGGCCATAGACTACTCGCAGAAAGACTCGCTATACATGCATGCCGACACGTTCAAGATATATACGTTCAACATCGACACCGACTCGGCATACCGCAAGATACACGCATACAACAAGGTGAGGGCCTACCGCATAGACGTGCAGGCCGTGTGCGACTCGCTGGTGTACAACAGCAAGGACTCGTGCCTTACGATGTACCGCGACCCCATAGTGTGGAACCAGAGCCAGCAGCTGCTTGGCGAGGTGATAAAGGTCTACATGAAAGACTCTACCATCAACCGCGCCCATGTCATAGGCCAGGCGCTCTCGGTTGAGCAGCTGCCCGACTCGACCAACTACAACCAGGTGTCGTCCGACGAGATGTTCGCCTTCTTCCGCAACGGAGAGATATACGAGGCCGACGCCAACGACAATGTGCTCATCGTCTATTACCCCGTCGACGACAGCGACAGCTCGCTCATAGGGCTTAACTATACCGAGACCACCCAGCTGAAGGTGTTTCTCGAAAACCGGAAGATGAAGAAGGTGTGGATGCCGAAGGCCGAAGGCACCCTTTACCCCATGTCGCAGATACCCCCGGCCAAGCGTTTCCTGCCGAGCTACGCATGGTTTGACTACGTGCGCCCGCTCAACAAGGACGACATATTCAACTGGCGGGGCAAGAAGGCGGGCACCGAGCTCAAGGTGGTGGCCCGCAAGGAGGCCCCGCTGCAGCACCTGTCGGGCAAGCCGTCGGCGTCTGACTCGATACCTGTCGACAGGCCTAAGTCGCCCCTGGCGGCGCCGCCGGTGCCGCGCCGCTCCGGTGCCGACACGCTGAAGGCGCCTGCCTTGCCGGCCGACTCCGCAGGCTTGGCAGCCCCGGCCGACTCTGCGGCCGCCGCCGTGGCTCCCGCGGCCGTGACGCAACCGGCCCAGGCCGAAGCCGCAGGGGCCGATGGCGGAGAGGGCAACCGCGAGGGCGACAAGGCCGGCGTGACTGCCGCCCCGGCGGCAGCCACCCGCCCGGAAGACGGCGCCGGGGCCGGGGAGGGCGGGGCATGAGCCTGTTTTCCAGGCGCAAGCCCCGCGGCTTCAACCACAGGTACATATATTATGATGAGCGCCGCGAGCGGTTGAGGGCCATCGAGGAGCGTGCCCGGCGCGAGCTTGGCATCGAGGCGCCCGAGGAGTTCAGGCCGGAGCATTTGCGGGGGGTGTTCTCGGGCAGCACGCGCCACCTGCGCAGGGCCCGCGAGCGCGAGGCCTCCGGCCGCCCCAGGTTGCATGTGGCAGTGCTTGTGTTCCTGCTCATCGTGCTGCTGGCCTTGGTGCGCTACATACTCTGACGGGCGGCCGTGACGGGCGGCGCGGCCCGTGTGCCGCCGCCGCGATGCGGCAGCCCCATGCCCCCGCAGGCATGCTTTGATTATTGCCCGTGGCCCCGTTTGCGGCCACCCCGAGGCCGGGGCCGCGCGGGCGGGCGTTTGCTAACTGAAATACCAACGATCAATGAGTGACATCATACAATTGCTGCCCGACTCCGTGGCAAACCAGATAGCCGCCGGCGAGGTGATACAGCGCCCGGCTTCGGTGATAAAAGAATTGGTTGAGAACGCCGTCGATGCCGGCGCCACCGCCATCAACGTGCTTGTGGTCGACGCCGGGCGCACGTCGATACAGGTAATCGACAACGGCACGGGCATGTCGGAGACCGACGCGCGCCTGGCGTTCGAGCGCCACGCCACGTCGAAGATACGCAAGGCCGACGACTTGTTCGCCCTGCACACCATGGGGTTCAGGGGCGAGGCGCTCGCGTCGATAGCCGCCGTGGCGCAGGTGGAGCTCAAGACCCGGCTCGAGGGGCGCGACATAGGCACCCACCTGTCTATCTCCGGCTCGCGCGTGGTGGGCCAGGAGCCGGTGGCTTGCCCCGTAGGGTGCAACTTCATGGTCGAGAACCTGTTCTTCAACGTGCCGGCGCGGCGCAAGTTCCTCAAGACCAATGCCACCGAGCTAAACAACATCGTGGCGGCTTATGAGCGCATAGTGCTCGTCTATCCCGCCATCAGCTTCACGCTGCACAGCAATGGGGCGGAAATGATGAACCTGCGCGCGGGCAGCCTCAGGCAGCGCATAACCGACGTGTTCGGCCGCCGGATAAGCCAAGACCTGCTGCCGGTGGAGGTCGACACGGCCCTGTGCCGCATACGCGGCTATGTGGGCAAGCCGGAGTCGGCGCGAAAGAAGGGCGTGCATGAGTATTTCTTCGTCAACGGGCGGTATATGAAGCACCCATACTTCCACAAGGCTGTGATGAACGCTTTCGACCGTCTGGTGCCCGTGGGCATGCAGGTGCCTTATTTCATATACATCGAAGTGGATCCGGCAAACATCGATGTGAACATACACCCGACAAAGACCGAGATTAAGTTTGAGAACGAACAGGCTGTGTGGCAGATCATCACGGCTGCTGTGAAAGACTCCATAGGGCGCTTCTGCGAGGTGCCCACCATAGATTTCGACACCGAGGGATGCCCCGACATACCTGTGTTCGACCCGGGCAACGGGGCCGCGCAGCCGTCGGTCGACTTCAACCCGGCGTACAACCCCTTCAAGACCGACCACCAGGCAAGGCCAAAGATGCCCGGCAGTTGGGAGGAGATGTACTCGGAGGTGAAGGCCGACGTGCCTTCCGAGCCCGACAGCCTGTTTGGCGACGAGGGGATGGCCGAAGAGCCGGCTGATGCCGCGGGCGCCCCTGCCGGAGAGGCTCCGGCCGCCGACGACAAGTCGCCGGTGCATTACCAATACAAGGGCAGGTATATCATGACCGCCGTGAAGTCGGGGCTGATGATAATAGACCAGCACCGGGCCGACCTGCGCATACGCTATGAGCGCTACCTGGCTCAGTTTGGCGGGCGGGCGGCCGGCACACAGCGCGTGCTCTTCCCCGAGGTGGTGCAGTTTGCGCCGTCAGACGCCGTGGTGCTCGACAAGGTGATGCCCGAGCTCGAGGCCATAGGCTTCGAACTGACCGCCCTCGGCCAGAACAGCTATGCCGTCAACGGGGTGCCTGCCGGCTTTGACGGCATCGACTGCGTGGCGCTGCTCCGCACCATGGTGGCCGATGCACTGGAGTGCAGCTCGGGCTCTGTCGACGAGCTGAACAAGTCGCTCGCCATGAGCATGGCGCGGGCTGCGGCCATACCCGAGGGCCAGGTGCTTGACAACATGGCCATGGAGAGCCTTGTCAACGAGCTGTTTGCCTGTTCCAACGTGAACTACACACCCGACGGCAAGGCCATCATCTGCATACTGCCGCAGCGCGAGATCGAGCAGCTGCTCGGCTGACGGCGCCGCAGGCGCAAGGGGCTTGGCGGGATAGACGGCAGAGACGGCGTGGGGCAACAGTCTGTGGCCCCGCGCCGTCTGTGGTTTGTTTGTGCGCCGTTCACGCATCATGCATGGCCGGATTGGGGCGTGGGAGCCGGCCGTGGGCAGAGGGCCGTGCCACCTGTTGCGCCCGCGGGGCCACATGCCGCCTGCCGTTTTGGCGCATGCGCTTTTCCCCTTTAAGTAGGTGTTCAAAATTAATTGCCATCAAATTTTGCGCTATTTCGGAGGCACATGCCAAAGTCCGAAGAGAGAGCGTAGCGGGCTACGCGACCGATGAGACTTTGGTATGCGTCCCGAAAGAGCACACAAGATGGTGGCAAAGATATAGATGCCACCTGCAAGTTCTATTGTATCGGTTAATTTTGAACAGCTACTTATTATTAATAATGTGCAAGGGGTTGCGGCTTTAGCTGCCGGGACGTGGTTTTGTATGATTTGTTTCTTGGTGGCGGGCGGTGCCGGCCGCCCGTGGTTATTAATTGTAGCCGTAGACTGATTAAACGTGATTTTACGATGATTATTGCGCAATAATATTGGACATTTAGTAATATTTCACCCAAAAATTGTTTTTTAAGGCATGTTTTGTTTGGCTGAATGAAAAGAAATGTTTACTTTTGCACATACTACTAAGTGTGATATATTGTTTAAGTATAATTAGTATAGGTATGAAAAAGTTATTAATTATGCTGGCTTTTGCCAGCGTCTCTGTAGCCGGAATGGCTCAGGACAACGAATCAGCTGTACCTGAAATGAAGTACAGCGTTGCCACGAACTCCTTCTGGAGCAACTGGTTTGTACAGGCAAACCTTTCCGGAGGCGTTTTCTATAGCAACGAAGAGATGGGCTACGGCTTGTCTAAGAGCCCGTTCAAGGGATTCCGCAACAATCTCGGATTCTCTGTTGCAATAGGTAAGTGGTTTACTCCGGGCATCGGATTGCGCACGAAGTTCAACGGCGTATGGGGCCGCACTGTTGCCAGCGACGATAAAGACCTGAACGCAAGCAAGTATTGGGTGCTCAACGAGCAGGTGCTCTTCAACCTGAGCAACATGATTTGCGGTTACAACGAGACCCGTGTGTGGAACTTCATCCCCTATCTGGGTGCAGGTTACGGCCGTAACATGAGCTACAACCGTTACGTAATGGACCTCAACCTCGGTATCCTCAACACCTTCCGCCTGAGCCGCAAGGTGGCCATCAACCTCGACTTGTCGTGGGCTTGGTTCGAGCCCGACTTCGACGGCATCACCGAAGACGGCCCGACAGCTACAGGATGGCCCAAGACACGCGACAACATGCTGAACGTGGAAGTGGGTATCACCTACAACCTGGGCAAGGCTAAGTGGGACAAGACTCCCGACGTGGAGGCTCTCAAGGCTCTCTCGCAGGGCCAGATCGACGCCCTCAACGCACAGCTGGCCGACGCTCAGTCTGAGAACGCCAAGCTGAAGGACATGCTGGCCAACCAGAAGCCCGCTGAGACAAAGGTGGTGAAGGAAGTGGTTGCAGCCCCCGTATCTGTGTTCTTCAACATCGGCAAGTCTAAGATTGCCTCTAAGAAGGATCTCCAGAACGTCAAGGACCTCGTTGAGGTAGCCAAGGCCAACAACTCTAAGATTGTGGTTACCGGATATGCTGACAGCAAGACCGGAAGCGCAAGCTGGAACAAGAAGCTGAGCCAGAAGCGTGCCGACACTGTTGCCGACGAGCTCGTCAACATGGGCGTAAGCCGCGACAACATCGAGGTTGTTGCTGCCGGTGGCGTCAACACGCTGTCTCCGGTTTCTTACAACCGTCGCGCCACTGTTGCAATAAAGTAATTACAAGGAATTTTTATTTACTGGGCCGGCTGGGCATCATGCCCCGCCGGCCCTCTTTTTTTGCTTTCGATGGCCCTGCTTTGCTCGAGGCGCCCTTGTTTTTAGCTCGAATCGCCCCGCCGTTTTTGCTGTTGATGGCTTTTTGGCTGTGGCGTCATCGGTGTTTGACAGCCAGTTTCACGTTGCCCTTTGCGGGGGCTTTGGCGTTGTAGTGATGGCGGCGATGGGCCAGGATGATGAAAAAATGAAGGTAAGATTGAAAAAAAACGCCTCAAAATTTGGCCATGACAAAAAATGTTTGTACCTTTGCAACCGCTTAAGACAAGCAACTCGGGCGCTTAGCTCAGCTGGTTTAGAGCATCTGCCTTACAAGCAGAGGGTCGGGGGTTCGAATCCCTCAGCGCCCACACGAGTGAGAGACATCAGCACGGCTGATGTCTCTTTTGCGTTTACGGGATTCATGCTTTACGACATTTTTACGAGCCTTGGACACGAGAACTCAACCCGATATAAACTCTTATTGATCTTAATATATGCAATATTCTACATCAGGACTGTCTATAATCTTATACTGACGCCAACGTATATTAATCTTTGGTTGTATAACTTTATAAATCGTTCGTCATATTCTCTATCATAATAGAACAACCTTCTGATACGATAAAGATTATAAAGTGCTGTTATAAGCCTATGTGTAGACTTTTATACCTTATTATAAAGTTATTGCCGTCAGCAAAACTTTTTCTTAGAGTAAACCCACAAGTTAATATTCCTCCCATTTTGTCGTAGGCCCATCCTTCAAAGCCGTGCTGGTGCGGGGCGCTGGGTTGGCAGTAGTCGCGCAGCGAGTCGGGGCGTGTGCGGGCACGCCCCAACTTACAGACATTAAGCATGCGTTCAATTGGGGGCTGTGGAGATTGCAATTGCCTTGTATTCTTCGTACAGTTTTTCTTTCGATTCGATTTTTTATCGGGATGAGTTGAAAAACACTCGGTTACATAGTAATGCGAAATAATGGCAATTATAAGATGGAATGATGTAGCAAAAGTTTTTTATATATGCTTGAACAGTAAAATTTTCTTAATAACGGCGACTGTTTACGTCTGAAAAACCGTATTTTCCTTATATTTGAAGAAAATAATCATCTGTTTATGGGGCAACTTCACAAAAAATAGCTAAATTTGCCAACGGCTTCGGGGAGAAATCCGGAGTCACAGAAAGGCATTTGAGCTTTAGTTCTTTATTCTAAAATCAAATAAATTCGATGTCTAAATCGTTATTCAACTTACGACTTGTAGTTACGATTCTCTCTTGCAGTAGAGGAGGTATGTCAATAGAAGAGAAATTAGTTTCTTTATCCCTGTGAATGGGGAGAATAGCGAATCGGGGATTGGTTGATATGCAGACGTTGCGTAATGCGTCTATTGTTGCATGTCCGCTGGTATGAAGTTGTATCACATCCGTGAAGCGTTCTTGCAACTTTATATATTCTTCATTCCTTGTATCATCACGGTTGATGTAGCCCTCCCACATGGAATAGATGAGTAATGGTTTCTCTTCTATGGGCAGTATCGGAAGAATCCGATCTAAGAGTATGTGGAATTTATCACTTGCCCGTACAAACATCGTGAAGCCATTTTCTGCCATCCATTCTTTCAATTTAATGTTCCAATCTCTATAAGTGTATATGGTACCGAATTTGAAGCACGAAGAGCTTCTTCCCATCGAAGATCGCTTTTCTCCTGCCATTGCAGAGAAGATGTCAAGAATGTCCTTTTGGTAATCATCCGCCAATAAAGGACGTTGGGGAAACATGTTCCGGGTGGCATTCTTGAAACTTGCCAACCGTTCCATGTCTGTCGACGAACAATGAACAAACACATACTTATGCTTCTTCATTAGTTCGGTGGCTTTTTGCGACAATGCTGTTTCGGTCAGAATGGTTTCATCCTTTCGGGCAAGCATGGTTCCCTCTATGATTAACAAATCTACTTGACCGATATACTTTTGAATTGTAGGAAGCAACCCTTTGCTCAGATAGCCATGTCCACGGAAATCGCCAGTATGGAGGATGCGCTTCCCCTCCGCTTCTATCAGAAACATATAGGCATCATAGGCAGAATGGCTAACGAAATAAGGAGTGACCAAGATGTCCCCGAAACGCAATGGCTGTTTTTCGTGAAACGTGTGCATTCTAGAAGCAGTCTTTAAGGCACGTTGATACTTGCATTGGTCTGATTCGTTTGGCAAGAAACATAATTGTTTGTATTTCCTACAAATTACTTGCTTGGCCACTTCGCCGATATATTGAGGAACACTGTCCGGAACGTGATGAAATAATCCGATGTGGTCGCCATGATAATGCGTGTACAATATGGCGGAACAGCCTTCCGTGATTCTAGCTATCGCACGGTCGTTGTCATAGACATCTTCATCTTCTGCACGATTGGGCAAATTATGCCCTAAATCAATGATGATGCTTGCGTGGGCTGTCGATATGCGGGTAATCTGTCCGCCTATTTGCGTGGCACGATGAATGGTTATCTGCATAAGTCCGGATAACTTACGATAATGGTTTCAAACATTGTATTCTCTTTCAGCTCCTCTATGGAGTTTTTGCGATTTTCCCTTCCTTTAGAAAGTATGCCTTTGTAAGTATTTACAATCAATAATATAGGCTTTAGAGCTATGTGTTCTATTTCGGTCTCTCCATTCCATAAACCAATCCGTTTCTTAATCCGTAACAACTTGGTAGAATAATCCTTCAATACTTCCGTATGTTCACGGATGAAATGGCTGTATTTCGTCATCTGATTAATGATTTCAGGTTTCTTGTCATTGCTTCTCAAACGGGAATCAGTGATTAGCTTTATCTCGATGAACCTCAATTCATTTCCTTTCAGCTCCACCAAGTCAAATCGGATAAGATTGTTTTTCCCAATCCGATAGGCGAATTCCGAATCAATGTAGCGTTTTGGAAAACGTAATTTCAGTTCTCCTTGAACCCACTTCTCATTAGATGTATATACTCTATTTTGCTCATCCGTCTTTTCTCTTTTGGAAAGCTTATGGTATTCTTCACGGATATTTTCTTTGATGAGGTCTAAACCCTCCTTACTGTGAAGTATTTCCGTACAATCTTGATATAGGTCAGTTTCATCGGGTTTCCCTAAATACTTCCGATGTGTTTCAGCCGTAATCTTCCCACCTGTCCAACGAAGTAAGGCTACATTACCACCATAATAATAAACATTGACGTAGTTGTCTTTACGGATTTCCACATAAAGTGCCTTGTCTTCCAAAATGTTCTTCCAACATTGGGGAGGATTATTTTCTAATTCTTGCCACAAGCGGCATTCTTCATCTAAGGCATCAAAACAGCCGTTGGCATTAGGTTTGAGCATATTCATTGTTATATCGTTTATTTCTTTTTCGCTGATTTCCCGCTTGACTGGAGTTGTTTTCAATTTTCGGGATTTCATTTCTTGCTGCTCTGCTTTCATCACAGCTTCTAATCAAGACATTTTCTTCCTCTTGCTCATCATCCGATGTCGGTGTAGCAAGTCGCACTGTCCCATTGTGCATAGAATTGTCTATTAGTAAGGTCAATGGGAAGATACCCGCTTCTTCATCAATAACGACACTTCCATCCGGTCTCTCCATATAAGCAGAATCGATACCATAAACGAAGATGTGCCGACTATATTCTTCCATGGCGTGATTGATTTGTGGGTCTTGCTCCGCATCGAAAGCACCTCCTTGGGTTAAGTCCATGCCGTAACTTAGGAAAGAAGCCGCGCCGCACGATTTTTCGAGCAAGCGCATGGTGGCGGAATTGGCATATAAATTCAAGGCATAGTCACCGCTATGTCGCTGATGGAAATCACGCTCAAATACTTTTACCTCATCACGGAAGGTCTTGCCGTCCGACTTTCTACGCCCATCATAATAATCTTCAGGGTTGAATGCGTAAGTTTCTATAATCTCTTTTTCCATAAGCAGACGGATTTTATAGTACAAAGAAACTAAATTTTCCCTGCAATAACGAATCTTGTGCTTAAAATGTTATTGTAGTATATCCAATTTTTGTACTTTTGCGTCTGTAAGAGTTACTCAAACAAGCAAAGCGATGCAGACTACGGAAATTAGAACGGTTGCTAACTCATTACCCTAAAACGAGATAAATCTTCTAACTCTCTTGATTTCAAAGAGGTATATTCCTTATACAGATTTACGATAAAAAAATGAAATATTGCCTCATCTTTCCAAGGCAAAACGTGGTTATGCCACTCAA
>OBAR01000477.1_pt1 | contig 48328 bp, 53 predicted proteins | sample 1517911 | NCBI WGS metagenome assembly OBAR01 (sample SAMN04571709, study PRJEB22368) | human gut metagenome | biome: human gut; material: stool | host: Homo sapiens | place: Luxembourg | collected 2012-10-26
TGCTTCACTGGCAATGGTGCTCCATCTACGAGAGCATCAAAGATGCTGGTCTCAACGTCATCTTCGTTAGGGATGAAATACAAGGTGAGATTAGCCTGTCCATCGAGGTCAATGAGCAGGACTTTCTTTCCCATTTGCGCCATACAAGCCCCGATAGAGGCTGTGGAAGTGGTCTTTGATACCCCTCCTTTGTGATTGGCGAACGTAATGATTTTCTGTTTCATACTTATTTGTATATATGTATCAATGTTTACATGTACTCATGTACACATGAAATGAAAAGATGCATGATTATCGATGCATAGCCATAAGGCAGTCATTAAGATCATTGTAATCTCTATAGCGATATGACTCATCAATAACCTTACTGCCGTAAGCATTCATAATCGACTTTGTGGCATTCTTGCCTGCGTTATCATTGTCAAGATAACAGTGAATGGCCTTATAATTCTCCAAAAGAGGAATGAGTATTTTGATCTCACCAACTCCGTTGAGTACAAAGTAGTCAAATGTGCCATTGATGGAAATGCCGTTGTCTTGAATTTCTGCTTGCATCGTAAGAAAAGAAAGCAAATCAAAGAATCCCTCAAAAACGCAGCATTGCTGTTGAGATGATCCGTCTGCATAAATTACAGAGATACTCTTCTTTCCAATACAACGCTTGCAGAATACATTCCGTGCTTCCATACCATTAGCTACATTCTTGAATGCGATGGCATAGTATCTTCTGCCCCGAAAAGTATAGTGAACCTCTTTACAGAAATGTTGAGCTATTCTATAACTGATACGTCTCTTGAAAATATAATCGGTTAGAGCTGGATGAGTCAGAGGTACAACCATTTCCACAAATGTCTCTTGGTTTAAGTTATCAGAAAATTCCTTTCTTTTTCCTTCTAACCATTGACGTTTGTTTTCCTCTTCTCTTAGCACAGCGTTATAATCTTTACTGTATAGCAGTTTCTTTTCTTCAATTTGCCTTTGAAGAAATGAAAGAACTTGATGTTCAGACCATGCAGGATGCAGACGTTCAACAAGGTTGATGAGATTACCGCCAATGCCGCTTCCAAAATCATACCATAGATTTTCTTTGATATTAACAGCAAATGAAGGGCTATTTTCTGGGCGGAGTGGGGAGCAATAGAAAATACTCTTGCCTTTTCTGACACCATCCCCATAATCATTCTCTTTCATCCATTGATAAATACTTACAGATTTAATTTCTTCAATAGTCATGTTACATTGAGTATAAGTAATTGTACACGTGATTGCAGGTGTATGCGCGCGCGTATGTAATATATATACCTGTTAAACTTAAACCTAAACTTTCTTGCTTTCTTCAGTGCTTGGATTCACAAAACCCTCTGATTTATAAATATATGCATCATCTTGCTTCACAATAATACCTTTGCCTGAAAGAAGTTTAAGTAAGTCCTTGATTCCATTTGTTCCACGCTTATAACCTGCGTCCTCATATGCACGTGAGACCATTTCAACCAAATCACTGTATCGTGTAGGAGTGTTGTTCTTGAAAGCCTTGCTCAATATCTCCTGATGGACTTCGTTATCCAGGCTCACAAGAGACTTCTCCCTGCGTTTTACAACAGTCACAGAAATGCCATTGTCAAGTACAGGTAACTTGTTGTCATCAATATGGAATGCAAAGGTGCTGAACTCTTTATCTCTCATGTGCATAGGTCTAACCTCACTGATACTGTTATTTTGTAGGTTCTTACTGATAATCAGTACTGTTTCTGCCTTATTTTCAAGCTCAGTACCTATGTGTCCACGCGGATTGTTATCGTTCTTGTTTAAGTGGAGTACAGTATGGATATGAAGGTCATACACACTTGTCCATGCCATGAGAACGGTCATCACATCCGTGGCTTCTTTACCATTGTTTATGTCATACATCAGATCTCTGAGTCCGTCGATGATTACAAGACCGACCTCTTGGTGCTTTCTCAAAGCATAATCAATGAGAGCGATACGAAGTTTCGGCGTGTATTCACGCAACCCCCAAAACAGAAGGCGTGGGTCATCCTTCTTGACAGAAAGCCCTGACAGTTTATAGATTCGCTCCAGAACATTATGGCAATGGTATTTGCTCTGTTCCGTATCGAAATAGAGAATCTTCCGTTTCCCCTCAGGAAGGCACGCCCGGTAGTTAAGCACTGTGGTATTTGTAACTGCAGCTGCTACCATTGCAGAAATGTTGAATGTCTTTTTACTTTTAGCCTTACCTGTTGAAGCACTGAAATTTCCAAACGTGGCAATGGTACAGTCTCCAACGAAGAGAATCTTGGGAGGTATTGTAACCTTGTCAGTTGCTTTTATTTCACCTTTTGATAGATAGGACTCCAACTCTTCATCACTGAAATCGTCCTTCTCTAACATTGAAACTTCCAGTGACTTATGTTCAAGATTCATTTTCTGAACTAATTGCACTGGTTTATCTTCTCTTTTTTCCATCTTGATTTTGCTTTTTTTTATTTGTCTCAATGTCCTTTACGGATATTGCACACCTGTCAAGCAACTCCACCAAACGAGAGTCTGGAAGGTTGGTACCATCAATGCTGTTCTTCTTTGACCGCTTCTTCATCTTTACTTGATTCTATTGATTTCATGTTTACGGATAGGTTGGATAACTCCTTGTCATTTACCTTGTTCCTCTTAATCCACGCTATTAGCTCTTTCTTCTCAAAGAAAATCATTTTACCACGTGGCTTAAAATGAGGTATTTCACCACTACAAGTGAGCTTGTAAAGAAGACTCTTAGATATGTCAAGGTATTGGCACACATCCTTCATGTTAAGGATTTCCTTTGTGGTGTAAATCGCATCTTCCAACGATTTCAACTTTTCGTTCACCACACCTGGATCCACAGTCTTCAACTCTTTTATTTGCATTTCCAAGAGTTCTATTCGTCTTGAAAGTTGCTCGATGTCTTTTTTCGCCATTTCTTTAATTGTTTTGAGTGATACATAGAGGGAGCCACCCTCATCGTGAACCGATTCGAATGCAAAGGTATATTGATAGTGTTGCTTTATGGGATGATGTTACTATATAGGAGGAGTTATATAGTAACTATATAGCCACTTTCGTTTCATGTGGTTGGATTCTTATGTCCTTTCATCACTTATTTGCATCTGAATATATCATACTCATAGAAAAACTGTATTATAATAAGGGTATATATTACTTTATGACATCAGTGCGAATAGGCTGCACCATGATTGTATAACTTTGCACTAATTTGCCCAAATATGCATGAGAAAAGAAAGAAAACATTATTATACAGTACTATGGCATACGTTTGTGTGGCATGTATTATTCTTAATATAAACTTAACACAAAAAGAAAATGAAGCAGTTAAAAAACAACTTCGTTCTCTCTCTTTTTGTGTCCATGCTATCCAAGCTGTACAAAGAAAGAAGAGAAAGAGTTGCCTGAGAATGAACTTTGGCAACTCTATCGTGCTGCTTATGAGCAGTACCAGTGTGAAATCCTCAAAGGAGAGAAGAACTACTCTCGTTTTGTGAATGATTTCTTTGCATACCATCTTCCTACATCGTGTACACGTGAAGAGCAAATGCGACTTCATGTGATGCACGTCTTTAGCATCAAGGAACTCCTTGAAGAACGTCGAGACCTTGTCAATTTCTTCTTTTCAAAAGGAAGTTTTGAAGAGGAAGACTATCATCAGATGGAGCATCTGTTTAACACTGGCAGCAGCATCGAGCCAGAAAGAGAGAGTCTTGCCAATTTCTCAGAGAAGCAGATCAGTCTCATCACGGATTTTGTCAACACTACAAAACTCTTCAGACAGGATGTCTCAGAGAATGACATGGCAAATCTATTCAAATGCAAACTGAACGCACCATTGCAAGCAAATGTCAATAGACATGTCGCACTATTCTTCGGTGCTCTTAGGCAATATGGCTTATTGCCTTTCTCATGGCAGATGATTATTGAGGAGAACAGGCTGATTTCTTCATCAGCCAATAACCAGCCACTTCGTGCCAGTCATCTCAGATGCGGGTTGTCACAGGCAAAGAATGTCAAACTCGCAAAGGAAAAATCTTCCTTGAACAAGATGGAAGATATTGGCTTTGAAGCCACATGCAATGCTTTTGTAAAGAAGTTGAAAGAAGGTATCTAAGATGCAAGAAAGATAAGCAAATATGATATGTTCAACGATATAACAACTATATTCCAGTACCTATATAGTTGATATTATTATTCTTATGATTCTGAGGGGCTACCTTTGCAATCGAATCGATTTAGATACGGAGGTAGCCTCTCCATTTACGTAATCATAAGCACATAGACAATGAACAATAATACAGAAATAATATTCTCGGATAAAACGGTCACTTACGACCAGTTTGTCACAGATCTTGCAACAAGGATTGCATTGAAGATACATCAAGTAGAAAAAGGTCAGCTTGAAATCAGCCAGGCCAAAGCGTTCAAGATGTTTGGTAGGGCAGATGTTGAACGGTGGATTAGGAATGGTAAGTTAAAGCCGTGTAGGGTGTCACCAGGCAAGAAACGCTACAGGTTGATAGATCTACAGAAACTCGCAAACATTCAGCAGAATTACATTCTGTAGCCAGGTTCGAGAAGTACATTAAAAAACTCAGATGCAGCACCATACTGTATCTGAGTTTTTTGTATAAGTATCAGTTAAAAGAGAAAACTGTTTTATGGAATCAGACGTTGATACATCTGAGTCAAGTTTTTATCAACATTGGTTATCTTGAACTGAACTCGAGCATTGTGAATATTCTTAGGTAGGATATTCACAAGTTTGTCCATTACCTGATCAACATTGGAAAAACCTGTATCTTCAATAGCACAAACCTGCTTTCCCATCACATAGGCTTCTGCACGGACATAGTTGTACTTTGATATTTTCTCAAATGACTTATCCTCTTTTTCGATGTACTTTGACTCTTGATCAGTGAAGAACACAAAATCTATTACCTTTTCGTTAAGAATCCACGCAGGAGTGAAATCTATCTTGACATATACTTTTGCCATTCTGTTGATAGAATGGTTGAGTCCAAAATCAACATCATTCATTGTTGCTCCACATTCGTTCTGGGCTATGGTTGCCCAACTGTGTCTAAAGGCATAGAGCGATGCTCTGTAACCTGGCTCTACCTTTTCCCAAATCTGCTTAATGCCCGTATTGACGTTTGCACAGAAAGAATCAGATGTTGCTAAACGATCGTGGAAGTTAAACAACCATGGAGAACGTTCATCTTTCGTAAGATACTTCTCAAATGTTGGTTTCAAGAATGCTGGTACACGAACTTCAAAGTAACCTCTGTCAGAACGTGTCGACCTCGTCTTCTGTCGTTCGTAGTGAAAGATGTTCCCATCGTACTGATCCTTCTTAGCATTAAAGATGTCCACAGCATTTAAGCCGCACATACAGAATGAAATCAATGCCACATCCTGACCAACTTCCATTAGTGGGTGAGTGAATTTACTTCTATCTGGAACGACATTGAAGAATGCGCGCAATTTGCTTGCAGGAATGGCACGCTTCTCGGGCACATCACTTCTTGGGATAGTGACATTACTCCAAGGATTCTTAAGTTTAAGTATTCCTCGTTCTTCGTCATTGAATTCTCTTCTGGCAGCTTTGTACACCTCCCTCATACATACTGGATATTGTTCCTTGCTTCGAGTTGTGGTGGAAAGGGATTCTATCCATCGGTTAAGGAAAGCAGAAGTAAGACGTGAAAACATGATATTGTCTGTCCCTGCGAATCTTTCCATATGTTGCAGAGACCACTTATAGTTACGTGAAGTGCGTTCCTGTCCTCTTTTAATCAATTTCTCGATATGCGCTCTTGCGTAATCAGAGAAAGAAAGGTCTTTTCCATAGTCGGTCACATAAGTGAGTACTTCGTTTGCTGACCACGTAGAAGCATCAACTTGATTAAGCATATTATAAAACTTTTCTATCAAGATTGAAGTTTGCTGTATTACGAAGGGATCAATGATGTCTTTCTTATCATCACTTAATCCCTTATCGTTTACCATCCATGATGTTCTAACGTAAGCGAACTGTCTGTTTTGAGTAATACGGATATATACATTGTACATTCCGTTTCTTGTCCTTGACTTTACAATTGCTTTTAATGTTGCCATGCTGAAAATTGTTATTTGGGGTTATTCAAATTGTGATAAAATACCTGTTTGCAGAGTTCTAAAATCTGGGAAACACCGAGATTTTTTTGGGAAACATCCGGTGTTTTTTGGGAAACAAATGAATGGCTTGGGAAACACGCTCCTGATTTTTGGGAAACATTTGCCCTGATTTTGGCCTCTTATTCTGCATTTGGAACAGGCAGAATATGCACAAAAAACTAAGGGCAAGTACCTGTTTCCCAGATACTTGCCCTTTATATAGCTAATTTTCAGCACGTTTCGATTATTCTTCGACGGCGGCCTGCGCCATTTTGATATAACATTAACAATCAACCACTTGACTTTTTTGTGTAAGCCTACAGTAAGCGAATGTTTGTTTAATGTTTATCTAATTGAAGGACTCAATCTTCAAGGGCGGCTTGAGCGACAGCAATACGGTACTAATATACAGGAACTTACATCTTATGTGTAAGCGTTTTGTAAACACCACATAACATTAAGATTCCCTTGCTTCTAAGAATGAAATGACGAGCTTTGTGCTATAAATGACCCTGCTTTTCGTCATTGAAGCAACTCATTCACCATTCAATGGCAACATTTATTTCTGGTTCTTTATCTCCTTTCTTTTAATAGTTCAATAATAGCATCCTTATCCTTTAAGTTGGAATCAAGACGTTTTATCTGTGAATTAAGACTCTCAATCTGTTCCTTCAAAAGTTTGATAGTCTCTTTTAGATTTTCTGTATTTGATTGTTCTTTCTCCAATTGAGCTGCAAGTTCGGTGTCACCTATTATATTATGGGCACTTCCTTGTAAGGAAACTGCCGCCCAATAAGCGGAGATTTGCTGCGGAACGGAGCAGAACAATGAGAAGAAATTACAATCCAAAGCCTCGCTCACCTTGACGAGCCGGTTTGTTTCCATGGTTTCCCTCTCCAATATGCGGTTTACATGCTGTTGCGGCACACCTATCCTGCGTCCCAACTCGGATTTGGAAAGTCCAAGTTCAACGCGCCGTTTCTCGATTTCGGCACCTACATGCACGTGTTTGATGTTCATTTCCATCGGTTTCAATCATTAAACAGAGATTAAACCAAAAAATATCAAATATTTATTTGGCTACCTAAACATTATTATGTTACTTTGCAAGTATTATACACTTGATTAGTATATGCAAAGTTAAACATTAAACATTAAACAACCAAGTATTATGGCAGAAAATGTGATAAAAATTCGTCCCGCTCTCACCGCTCTCAAAATCGGTGAATCAATCACCTTCCCCATTTCCAAGTTGAAAAGTGTCCGCACCCAAGCCTCCGAACTGGGCGCCATTTATAACCGGCAGTACAAGACCCAAACCAACAGGGAGAATATGACTATCACCGTAAAGCGTATTGACTGAGCGGTTTAATTATATGGATATGAAAATACTCCAAGTTTTAGACCGATTGATTCCATACGATACTTTTCTAAACGACCTTGCAGCCAGAATTGTCGGAATGATGAAGGCAGACAGCAACGACCCTGAATTTGTTAGCCAAAGAAAGGCGTATGAATTATTTGGAAGGCGCAATGTCGAAAGATGGAAACGGCAAGGGAAGGTGGAATCTTACAAAAGACCTGGAAAGGTGGAATACAGGACTTCAGACCTTCGCCTTTTACAGCGTACCGTGCAAGATTACATAGAGCCTCCATCAAAAGAAAAGACCGGTAATAACAAGAAAAAGCAGAAGAGATAAACAATAATGTGGTTACTTTTAATCTGAAATAAAAACAATAGTGTACCGACAAATGAAGGAATTAAAGCCAACATGCGACCCGGAAGGTGTCTATTCAGTCAAACGCACGTGTGCGGAACTGGGCGTAAGCCACAAGACACTCCGTAAATACAGGGATAATGGCTATATCAAGCCGCTTAATCCCCAAAACCTTTGCCGCCCCAAATACTCGGGGCAATCAATCATCGAATGTTGGAACCTTCTCAAAACATTATGATAAGCGAATCCACCATCAACAAGGTCAGAAATCTTGCCATTGAAGACATCCTTAAACCCTACGTCAGGCTTTCGAAAAAAGGTCTGACGCTGATGGGGCTTTGCCCTTTCCATTCGGAACGGACAGGTTCGTTTGCGGTCACTCCCGGAAAGAACCTGTTCCACTGTTTCAGTTGTAACCGTGGAGGGGACGGCATCGCTTTCATCATGGAGAAAGAGAACCTGACCTTCATGGAGGCTGTGACGTTTATCGCCAAAAACAACGGCATACCAATAGAGTATTCTGATGAAGAACGCAGTGAAGAAGAACTATTGGAAGCCAAACATAAAGAATCACTTCTTATTACCCTTGACCATCTTCACCGTTTCTTTGTAGAAAACCTGAGGATGGAAATGACGGATGAAAGCCGAACAGCCCGTGAATACGCTTACGGCAGGTGGTCGGAAGAGTTCTGTTCCATCGCAGGAATCGGTTATGCACCCAAAGACGGCAGTTCATTCATGGAATATTGCTGGGCAAAAGGACTCAATGAGGAATCACTTTTCGAGCTTGGGATGCTCAAGCGCAGTGAGGATGGTAGCATATATGCCATGTTCAGGCAGCGCATCATGATTCCCGTCCGTAACAGATGGGGACGTATCATCGCTTACACTGCCCGATACATAGGTAATAGTGATAAAGTCCCCAAATACATCAACTCCTCAACGAGCATTGTTTACTCCAAAGGTGAAACCTTGTTCGGCATTGACCGGGCAAGCCGGCAACGGGATGCCGACTACTTTATTGTAGTGGAAGGCGCACCGGATGTACTGAGGATGCAGTCCATTGGTTATGAGAATACCGTGGCGGCTCTTGGTACAGCATGGACGGACAACCAGTTTGAGCAACTGAAAAGGTTTACCGCCTCACTTTGCTTCATACCGGATTCGGACACCACGGATGGTAAGCAATATGGGCCGGGATTCGAAGCGGTCATGGCAAACGGGGCTTCGGCAATAAAGAAAGGATTCCATGTAACGGTCAGGGAACTGCCCTTTGCGGAACAAAACAGAAAGAACGATGCGGACAGCTACATCCATTGCAAGGAGGATTATTTTTCCCTGAAAGAAAAGCATTTTATCGTATGGCTGGCACAGAAACGCTTCTGCATAGCCGGCTCTTTGATGGAAGAACGAAAATATGTAGCTGAAATCGCAGACCTTCTGCGTTATGTCAAGGACCAGTTGGTATTTGACCAGTGCATCGAGCAACTGGCCAAGCTGCACGGCAAGGTTAAGTTGTGGCGTGATGCCGTCACCCAGGCACGTGGCGAGGCACGGAAGAAACAGGAACATGGCTCGTCCATGAACGAGATGCAGCGTGAAGCGGAACTGTTACGCCAGTTCGGGCTGTTTATCCGGGAGAACTGCTATTACGCCATTGGAGAAGAAGACGAAGAACCGGCAAGAATTTCCAACTTCATCATGGAGCCGCTGTTCCATATCGAGGACGAGAACAACGCCACTCGAATTTTCCGGATGCGGAATATGTATGACGTATGTCGTGTTATCGAGCTGAAAGAGTCAGAACTATGCTCTTTAAGCAACTTCCAACAGAAAGTCGGCTCATTGGGCAATTATGTGTGGCTGGCGAAGATTGACAAGCTCAACCGGGTCAAGGAATACCTGTATTCTAAAACCGATACAGCGGAGCGAATCCGCAAGCTGGGCTGGAACGCATCCGAAGAGTTCTTTGCTTTCGGTAACGGCATATTATACGGCGGAACTTTCAAGAATGTCGATGACTTAGGAATCGTCCGTGGTGTCAACGACAAGGCGTTTTATATTCCTGCGACTTCCAGGATTTATCTCCATAACCAGGAAATCTTTCAGTTTGAGCGGTTGATGGTCCATGAGAACCGCAACGGCGTAAAACTGCATGATTTCGCATCAAGGCTGGTTGGGGTGTTCGGCGAGAATGCCTCTATCGCCTTGTGTTATCTCCTTGCCACCCTGTTCCGCGACATCATATTCAGGCGAACCCGGCATTTCCCCATCCTGAACCTCTTCGGCGAGAAGGGAACCGGTAAGACGACACTCGCCACTTCGCTCCAATCCTTCTTCCTGCACGGGGTTGATCCGCCCAACCTTGGTGTCACCTCCGTTCCGGCCATGAACGACCGCGTATCACAGGCGGTCAATACCTTAGTAGTACTCGATGAGTACAAGAATGACCTTGACATCCGCAAGATAGCCTACCTCAAAGGACTTTGGGGCGGTGGCGGTCAGACGAAGAAAAATACCAATACGGACGGAATGGCTGCACAAACCATCGTCAGTACCGGAGTTGCTTTATGCGGGCAGGACAAACCCACGCAGGATATGGCACTCTATACCCGTGTCATTTTCTTGGCCTTCTCCAAAACCTCATTCAATCAAGTAGAGAAAAGGAACTATGAAGATTTAGTCGCACTGTGCAACATGGGACTGACCCACTTGACCATCGAGATACTGAATCACCGGGAACTGTTCGAGAAGAACTTCCCGGAAACCTATTCCATCACCAAGAGGGAACTGGCGGCAAAGTTTGAGAACGAGAGTATCCATGACCGTATTTTCGGAAACTGGGTCATCCCGTTGGCAGCTTACCGGACTTTGGAAACGGTGCTGGATGTCCCGTTCAGTTATGCCGACCTGTTTGAAACGGCGGTTAAAGGCATCCGAAGCCAAAACGAGTTAGCACAGGAAAGTTCCGAAGTGGCCGACTTCTGGAGTATGCTGCAAGGATTCCAGACTTCAGGGAAATGTGTGGATAAAGCGCATTACCGCATCCGTTATATGAAATCGTTCCGACCAATCTCTGTCAAAGAAGATATTGAGTTTAAGGAGGCACGTCCCATCCTCTATTTGAATATGGCGGCGGTGGCATCTTTATTCAATAGTCGGAACATGAACGCTACCGCCAACCGTTCCAACTGGTCAACTATCATGTCCTACCTGAAATCTCATTCGTCATACCTCGGTTTGAAACAAAATAGGTTTACAATTCTGTTGCCCAGTGGTCTGCCTGACTACTCGATTGAGATAGTCAATAATGAACAGGTCAGGAAAGTCAAAATCAACCGTCCGAAGGCGTTGTGCTTTGATTATCTGCAATTGAAGGAAGCGTTTGGCTTGGAACTGGAAACGGAAGTAATAACCGATGTACAAGATTCCGAAGATTAGGCATTTTTTTGAAATGGGAATTATCATGAATGAATTTGTTCACATAATCATTCATGTTTACAAATTCATGAACGTGACAAAATAATGAACACAAAATTTGTTCAAGTGAGGAATGTTCACTAATTTTGCATTGTTCATTAATTTATGAACAGTATATAAAGACTGAACAACAAAGCGTGTATATGGGAACTGAGTATTTGGAATTACTTAATGAAGCCATTTTCAATTTGAAGGAAACGACAGGGAATGGTAGTATTGCCATTTGTGATGAATTGAATAAAACAATTTGCATCAATGGTATAAGATTTTATTGTAGTATAAAAAAGACAATAAGTAACGCCAATGTATTTTCTGCCATAGAAGAAATTAGAAGCAAACGTAAAAGCAAAAGCATGCCCATGATTTTAATTACCAATAAAATCTATCCTAAGTTAGCAAATACGCTTGCAGACAATCAAATCAATTGGATAGACAAAGCGGGTAATTGCGACATTAGACATGAGAATCTGACCATTAAGATTATCGGACAAAAGAATAACACGTCCACCAAGACGAGTACGGTTTCAAGAATAAGCGAGGCAAACATCAAGCTCATCTTATTTTTCTTGCAAAATCCAGAAAGTGTAAATTGGCCTTATCGTGAGATTCAAGAAAAAGTAGGACTATCTCTTGGCACTATCACAAAAGTATTTGACCTATTGAAAGCTAAACGTTACTTAGTGCAAACCGATAAAGGAAGACGACTTGCCATGCGCGAAGAGATTATTGAATGGTGGCAACAACAATACAATGAGTTTTTGAAGCCTAAATTACTTGTAAATCGGATGGCTTTTCGTACCCCCGAAGCGAGAAAAAAATGGAAAGAAATGGTACTTCCCAAAGGCATGTATTGGGGAGGTGATTGTGGTGCTAACTTAATTGACGGATATCTGATTCCAGGCGAATTTGAAATTTACACAGATGTGGTAAGTTCGTTGCTTCTTCGGACTGGTATGGTAATGCCCGCCTCGGACGGAGAAATACACATCTACAAGAGATTCTGGATTGGGGAAGAATCAGAAAACCTTGCCCCCATCTTAGTCATTTATGCAGATTTGATGGGCACCGGAGATAGTCGATGCCATGAAGCTGCTTTAAGAATAAAAGAAAATGGAATATAAAATCACACGAGACACATTACAAAACGATCCGCTTTATGATACCCTTAAAGCATTAAGTAAAGTGATGTATGACCTACAACTGGATGTGTATGTTGTAGGTGCATTGGCAAGAGACATTGCCATGGAAATACTTAAAATGCCGCCCTCGCCAAGAAGAACGGCCGATCTTGATGTTGCTATAGCATTGAAAGATTGGAGTCAGTTTGAGTTGTTAAAGGAACAGCTTCTGAAAAATAATTTCGTTAAAGGAAAGCCTAAACAACGATTTTATTACAAAGGTGAAGATGGTAACAATGATTATGAAATTGACATCGTTCCTTTCGGCGAATTAGAGACCGATGAGAAAGTTGCATGGCCACCTGAAGGCAATCCAGAAATGTCAGTCAAATGTTTTAAAGACGTAATGAATATCGCTGACACAGTAGTGATTGATGATACCATTATTGTAAAAATGGCTCCTTTGTCCGGCCAATTCTTGATTAAGTTTGATACATGGATAGACCGGCACTTGCTTACCGACAAAGATGCAGCCGATATGCTTTACATAATGGATAACTTCTATTTGGCATACGTTTCATTCAAACAACCTGTACCTGATGAAGTCCAGGAAACGAGTGAAAGTTTTGACCTTTTGAACGGTGGTGCCCGATGGATTGCTTGTGAAATGAGGGAATTTCTTACCAATGAACATCTTCAATTCTATACCAATCAACTACAAGAACAGATTGAACTGGATGAAAATAGTTCACTGATAAGAACTATGAGCAACAAATATTCTGCAAGCGACTCACATATGATTGTGAGAAATGCGCTTATCGGTATGGTTGAAGTATTAAAGAAAGGAAGGCACAATGAAGATTGATAGTTTTTCTATAGAAGGCATCCACTATTCCAATGAAGATAGTTTATCAGTCCTTCAAATTACAGATAACAAGGTTATTGCAGTTTTGGCAGATGGCATGGGCGGTTTAACATTTGGCAAGGTAGCTGCCGATTTGATTGTGAATTCAATCACAGACTTTGTCTGTGAACACGAAGGCAAATTAGCTGTTCAAGATTTATTAAATCAAGCGTTAGAATATGCAGATGAAATGGTTTCCCAAAAAAGTTTGGTGACTCATAGCAAAATGGGAGCAGCTGTTGCTGTTGCATTTATAGATGGCAGTAACATTCACTATACTTGGCAGGGAAATGTTAGAATCTATCTTTGGGGCCATGGTAAAGTTGCACAATTAACCTCAGACCATACGTTAGATGTCGGCTATGGCAAGCAGCTACTAACAAGATGTATCAAAGGTGCAGGTATAAGACCTGACGTACCTTATCAATGTGAGAAGGCCAATACAGGAAGTGTCCTTCTCCTTTGCACCGATGGACTTTATAAGCAAATAGAAGTTTGTCAAGTATTTGACAAGGCACTACCCATAGATGGAAAATATGAAGATGATGCTTCTTTAATAAAAATAGAATTATAGAAGAATGAAAATAGGAACTCATCATCTTATATACAAAAGGGGCTAATCGCCCCTTTTGCCATAAATATTGCCCACCTCCATTTTCATCCTCTCGGCTTTCCTGACCGTATAAGACGTACCGCCTTGGGGCTTGCCGTTATAATATGCAATCACACCGCAAGAATGCGAAAGCATATAATCATTACTTCTAAGCAAACATCCACGGAAATAGTTTCCGCTCAATACAACAACCTTATCCGCCTTGGCAAGAATTTGGCGATAACGTTCCTGTTCAGAAGAAGCCCATTGGCTACTTTGTCCTGAGAACGGGACGATGGCAATCAATCGTATATCGGGAAACTGGTCTTTGAGCGACAGCACGACCTCTGCCGCCATCATGTCAAACCCTAATGCCATGCCACAATAGAAACGGGTCATACCCGACTTGAAAGCAAAAGCCACGGTTGTTGCCAACCGTGCTCTTACTTCCTCTTGCCGGACTAATGGGATAATCCGATGCCCCGTAAAGGTTATGGATTTTTCCTTTTCTGAATACAATGACTTTTCCATCAGCTTTTTACTTTGTAATGGGTTCTTGCCAAGAAAATGCCACCAAGTACATTCGCCCCGAAACTTTCAAGTTGGCAGGCATAGAGGGCGTAACTCATTCCACGGGTGATTACATCATCATATACTAAAACACTCTTTCCGTCAAACCACTTCTCGTCAAACTCCAAGATACTGACCTTCCGGATTTCCTTTTCAGCCTTTCTGTGTTCATGGATGGATAGCCGTTCACCACATACCTTCACATGGTCATAGCCGTTTATCGCTCCGGTCAGTTTACACACTCTTTCGCAAAAAGCCTTGTATCGGATTTCATTCTTCTTGTGCGTAGATGCCGGAACCGGGGAGAATACGATGTCTGTACACGTCTCGCCATATTGTTCTTTCATGCTCGATGCGGTCATCCGGGCAATTTCCTCGTAAGCCTTTCCATCCTTGAAGGCATAAACAAGGTTTCTATCAGCAATTTCTTTCTCACCCACATTCTGAATACGTTTAGGGAAATACTTGCAGAACCAAGTCTGAGGCTTGTCCAACTGCTTTTTGATGTTCTCGTCAATCTGTGCCATACGCTCTGAATCTTTTTCCCTTTTGTTTCAAGCTTTCCGGCTTGCCCAAGGGATATTTTTTGCTTTTCCAGCGTGTTGGCAGGCAATAAGGCAAATAAGGGAACAGCAAATACGCTCAACCCGTTTGAGGAAGATTTGCCGTTCCCGGTTTGACGTTTGGTGATGCCGACAGAATCTTTGCAAAAGAATATCCGCAGAGGCAGGCCGGACTGAATCGCATGAAACAGTGGAAAAAACACTTCATTGTGCGATGGTTGTAGAAACGAATGAATCCCCATATTACAGACTCATTCTTTATGCATTTTCAAAAAATAATATGCACACATTTCACGGTTGACAGCGTTGACAAATCCTAAGAGACATCCTATCAATGACTTCACATAAAATTGATGCGTTGACAAACGTTGACAAACATAGCCACTTTTCCCATCCCCCTTAAAATCCGGTGCCAAGCGTTGACAAAACCATGTATCTATACTTTTTATACTTCTATTGAAGAAAAAAAATAATATATTGTATTACAATGGCTTTCAAACCGTACTTTTGCGACAATCAAGCGTTGGCTCCTTTGTCAACGCTGTCAACCCTCAAACATATACCCTTCTCATTTTCACGAAAAACTTTACCCGTTTTTCCATCATCTTCCATGCCGATTGACACCATACAGCCACCGTTCCCACATACTCCCAACAAATCCTTTCAAATCCCTAATATTCCGGTATTCAACGTATTGCCCAATCATTTGCATAGCCGTACCTTTCAAACAAAATTATCTCAGGAATGGATTTGCATGCAATTTTTACAGGAATTATCCCGGAAAAGCTATACTCGGTAAGTGAAGCCGCCCGTTATCTCGGCGTCCACCGCTGCACCATCTATGCCTACATCAGGCATTCAGAAAAGCCGCTTCCGTTTGTCAGGCAACCGGGCAATATGAGGATTGTATTTCAAGGCAGCGACTTGGCAATGTACAAGGCGGCCGGTCTCCCAAAGAAAGGGCGTAAGCGGAAAGATGGCATACGGTAGTACCTTACATTATATATATTGTTACCTGCCATGTGGCAGGTAACTCGTTACTTGGATGAACGGAATGTCAAAGAGATTGTTCCAGTTCCATGATTACATCAAGAAGCCTATCAATCATCTTTTCTGCCTCCTCCATATCTTTCACCACGTCTTTCATCCGGTAAGGCGCACCGTTTTTGCCATGCCCGGTTTCATCAAGCCACAGGTGGGCTTCCGAATCCACATCAAAATTATCATAATACTCCTTTATGCTCCCAATCAGGCTATCAAGGTCATCGCCTTGCATCGTTACCGGGAAAGAAAAATCCTGTCCGGCAGGGGTATATTTGGAAAAGGTAAATTCCGTTTCTTGTCGCTCATGATTTATTTCCGTATCTACACTCCAGCCATCGGCTTCGGCACATCGAATTATCAAATCCATTACATTATTCTTACGACACATAATTACATTGTTTTTATGTCAGCCGTGGGCATGATGCCACGGCTGACCGATTATTACTCATGACTCAAATCTCGCTAAGAACCGCTGAAGGCGTTTGTCATTCAATAGCCTTAACTCGGTCGGTTGGAAGTTCGGCTGTTGCCTTATTTGGAGTTTTCCTAAACCTTGCGCTGTCAAGTCCAGTTCTATTTCTGAAAGCTCATTCAGTGAAATATAGCTGTACTCGTCCTCCATCAACCCGATTACGATGCCGAAAAGGATGGTATCGTTTTTCTCCGCTTCCCCTTCCAATATAAACCATCGGACAGAGCCGAGGGCAAAGACCGCACGGCAAACCGCTTCTTTTCCCTTGCCGTTTTGGGAATAAAGGGGGAAACCTTTCAAGGCTTCCTCCAGTTGGGGTGTCATTAACCTGCACATATCAATCAAATTCTATTTCATCCTCATACACTTCTATCTCCGCACCACTGCTGAACTGCACGATAAAGCCTCTTGCAGTCTTGGCGACTATTGTACCTCTATGGTAGCCACGCCAAGGCGTGAGCATTTCACATTGCCGTCCGTATTCCGGAAAATCTGTTTCGTCCATCATAAATCATTGAGCTTTCATGTTGATATATTCGGGGTCGTAAATGAGGTTCTCCTCCGTCAGCCGGTCGTATGCCGTTGCCGCAAGACGGGAAGCCCATTCGTTGCGCTGGTCATAGCTCCCTTTCTGGTAATTGAATGCCAATTGGCGCATAAAGCCGATGAACACTCTGAACATCTGCTGCTGGAGATAGCGGTGCGCCCTGGTCAGTTCCTTGCCGGTTTTGTCGGCGGAACACATCCGTCCGTTCACAAAGTTGGTGAACTCTTGGGCAAAAGCCTTGTCTTGTTCGGAGATTGTCTCTCCTGGAAATCCTTGATAGTCCATAATTTTTAATTTTAAAAAGTTATTTGATAATTAACCGTTTCATTCTTATTCCGCCATTTCCTTGCCGTATGCGACGATTTCATCCATTGTAAGCCATTCCGGTTTCTCATCGAAGCTATTATAAAGTTCAACCATTAGCTTTATTTGCAGATTCACGCTGCCAGCCCACAAGCGTCCGGTATTCCGATTGCCGCAATTAAGGTAGTATTCGCAATCCGATTGTAAACGTCCCAATAGTTTGTACCTGAACACTTCATCACGTTGTAAGATATTGTCTATTACCTTTCTTTCTTCTGAATTTGTTTCCATGTTTGCCATAATCGTTTGCTAATTTGATTTTTTATTTCCCCTTTTGTTGAAGCCTTTTGAGCTTCTTGGTCGGGAGAACCGTTTTTCGTGCAAGATTGCCACTGCGGACAAAATGGAAGATAAGGCAAGTGTGAGGTCTGAGAGTGCGGACGGAATGCCCAAATTTTGAAGGGACGGGAAAATTTGCGGAAGGCTGCCGGCAAACCCTCCGATTGAAAGCGACAGCGGCACTTGACGTTCTTCCAGTCCACAGTATCTTTGCACAGAAAAATGAAATTCCGGCCGGGAAGTTCCAAAGTCCTCAAACAACTTATAGAGATTTTGCCATTGCAAGTGCAACCAAGGACAAACAAGCCTTCTTAAAAACCGATGTTGAAATGAAAACTTTTGAAGTGGAGCTTGCGTAGCCTCAAAGGGTTTTCTCTTTAACATCGGCATGGAGTTAACCAGCAACCGCATAGACATACCGGCCAGACTTACTTGGTGTTGGAGGCACGGAGTAAGCCGGGTGACATCATGTGTCTTACAAAATCCTATGAATTTCCTGATACTCCTATGTTTAATCTGTTCTCAGCTAATTGTCCGGGCTGTATCTTTACACTATAAAATGATTCCCATGATAGCAAAAGGATATTACCTATACACATACTTATTACATTAATTTTATGGCAACAGTAAAAGTGAAATTCCGCGCTTCTTCCAAACCCGGCAAGGAGGGAACACTGTTCTTTCAAGTAATCCACGGCAGGGTTACAAGACAAATAGCTACCGGATATAAGATATTCGAACGTGAATGGGATGCCGCCAGTTCGGAAATCATCCTGGCAGATAATGAACCATTGAGACGCGACTACCTATTGTCGGTAAAGGAGGCGTTGGCTGCGGAATCATCCAAATTGAAGGGCATCATTGCCCGCCTTGATAAAACGGGCGATAACTATTCGGTTGAAAAGATTGTAGAACTTTCCAATGCACCGAAAAGCGATGATGGCTTCATTGCGTTTGCCCAAAGGCTCACCGGCCAATTGAAACAAATCGGCAAGAAACGTACAGCCGATACTTATACCACCGTCCTAAACAGTTTCAAGCGTTTCCGGAAAGAACAAGACTTGCCTTTGGACAATGTGGATTCCGCCCTGGTGATGGAATACGAAACGTGGCTCAAAGAGAACGGCATCTGCAAGAATACGGTTTCCTTCTATATGCGCAACCTGCGCGCCATCTACAACCGGGCGGTGGAAAAGGAACTGACCGCGCAACGATTCCCGTTCAAGTACGTCTATACCGGAATTGACAAGACCATCAAACGTGCAGTCCCTATAAAAGTCATCCGGCAGATCAAGGAGCTTGACCTTACCCTCTCTCCCCTGCTTGATTATGCCAGAGACCTCTTCATGTTCTCATTCTATACGAGAGGCATGTCCTTCGTGGATATGTCATACTTGAAAAAGAAAGACTTGCAGCATGGAATCCTGACCTACCGCCGGCAGAAAACCAACCAGCAGCTTTCAATCAAGTGGGAACAACCCATGCAGGATATAATTGACAAATATGACACGGCAGACAGCCCTTATCTGTTACCCATCATCCGCGACATGGACCGGGATAAACGGAGACAATACAAAAACGCTTCGCATTTGGTAAACAACAAGTTAAAGAAAATCGGGGAGCAACTCGGCTTGGGGATTCCCTTGACAAGTTATGTCGCGCGCCATACTTGGGCGAGCATTGCCAAAAGTAAAAACATACCGGTTTCCACCATCAGTGAAGCCCTGGGACATGATTCGGAAACAACCACGAGAATCTATTTAACATCGTTAGACACCTCGTCTGTGGATAAAGCCAATTCGATTGTATTGAAACTGTTTACCGACAAATAATCAAAAAAGAAGCATTTTACACTATCCAATCAGTTATATCACAGGTTGCCATTTTGTTCTACAAAACGGCAACTCTCTCATTAAGAGAAGTATTCCGAGTGCAAAATTAAAGAAAAAAGACGGAATCACCTAAAGAAACACTAAAAACTTATGCCTTTGGATATGGGGTTGTTTTATAAAAACATGAATATGTTTTGCAAATAATCAAATGTAAGATTGTTTATCCGCTGATAATCAATTCGATTTTATTTTGCCACTTCTCTTAATGAGAGAAATATCGGTGTGAAGTCAAAAGGTACCATCAAGTACATACTGATAAGCACCACAATTGTTCTTTGAAAAGTAAAGATTGAGAGCGCATCGGACGGATTATAGATATCCAATGATGAATGGAAAAGCTAAAAATAGACAAGTGATTTGTTTTGCAAATAGTTCATTCTCTTTGTAAGAGAAAGATTGAGGGATTAATAATTGAATAACAAACTGATATTCAATTATAATCTTTCATAAATAACAGCTATTTAGCAAAACAAATGTTTTAGAAGAACCTATTTGGCAATACTGAAAATCTCTATATTTGATGAAAAAGCAACCGTATTATGCTTGTTTTTCAGTTAAAATCGGTACCTTTGCAAACCGAAGTCTTTCTCTTACAAAGAGAAGTACGAAAAAGAGGGTATTTTCCTTCGGATATTACCTTATATAATAAGGTGGAATATATAAGATTGATGAATATGAATCAAACTCGGGCAAAAGCCCGAACTTTTGCGACATATGTTTGTAACTGCATAATAATCAACAGATATAACGATTATGCAGGACTAGAGAATATGTCCTGAACCGAAAATATGCCTACGACAGAGACGGGGAAACAGACACGATGGTTTGTCATGCGGGACTTGAAACGCCCCAACGCCAAACAGCCGGCTTACAAGTTTTTGCGTGAGGAAGGATTTGAAGTGTTTGTCCCCACGAAGTCACAAATAACCACCCGGCACGGGAAAAAGGTTGTCGAAGATGTCCCGGTAATACGAGATTTGCTGTTCGTCCATACTGACCAAGAGAGGCTTGACCCCATCGTTGCAAAGACGGAGACCTTGCAATACCGCTTCATGCGAAATTGCGGCCGTGCACCGATGACGGTTCCTGATAATGAGATGGAACATTTCATCATCGCAGTCGGTTCCTCCAACGACACCAAATATTATTTGCCCGAGGAAATCACTTCCCAAATGTACGGGCGTAAAATTCGTATCGTAGGTGGTCCGCTCGATGGCTATGAAGGGAACCTGATCACCACCCGAGGCTCCAAAGTAAAACGTCTCATGATAAAATTGCAAGACTTCTTTGCAGCAGGCGTGGAAGTCAACCCTGAATACATACAACTTATATGACAATGATTACCGACTGTTTTTCCGGCCTGTCCGCAACCGTCCTCTTTTGGATGGTAAATTCCATTGCGGTATTCGGAGTATGCGTGCTTTGTACTGGCCTGCTCATCCCGCAAATATTGCTCATCTCCTTCCGCAAGCGGCTGTTCGACCAGCCCGATGAACGGAAAATCCATCAAGGGGTAGTGCCAAGGTTGGGCGGCATCGCCTTCAAGCCTGTCGTCTTTTTTTCCATAGCGCTCATGTTCGGCCTATGCCAATTCTTTGGCTATGGCAATATGTTCGACGGGATATCCGCCGAAAGCCGTCCGTTGGCATTCAGCTTCTGTTGCGTCATGCTGTTGTATCTGGTGGGGATGGCGGATGACTTGATAGGCATACGTTATAAAACAAAATTTGCCATACAGATTATGTGCGGGGTAATGATGATAGCCGGGGGAATGTGGATAAACGACCTGCATGGACTGTTGGGAATCCACGAGGTAGCAGCATGGTTCGGTTATCCGCTTACCATACTCGTCATCGTCTTTATCATCAACTCCATCAACCTGATAGACGGCATAGACGGACTGGCATCCGGGCTTTGCGGCGTGGCGACACTTTTCTATGGGATGGTATTCTTCCTGTTGCAGGAATACATCTACGCCGTGCTTTCATTCGCCACTCTCGGGGTACTTGTACCCTTCTTCTACTATAATGTATTCGGCGATGCCAATAAGCAGAAAAAGATATTCATGGGTGACACCGGCAGCCTTACAACCGGCATGATACTTTGTGTGCTGAGCTTGAAGCTTCTCCAATGTTCCACAACGGACATCCCGGACGGTTTCCCGAATCTGCTTGTCCTCGCGTATTCGCCGCTGTTCATCCCGTGCCTCGATGTCGTGAGGGTCTATCTGCACAGGGTGCGCAACGGGAAAAACCCGTTCCTGCCCGACAAGAACCATATCCACCACAAGCTGCTTGCCGTGGGGATGCGCCAACGCGCTGCCATGGTAACCATCATATCCTTTTCGCTTCTGTTCACCCTGTGCAACCTTTGGTTGTCCATGTACATGGAGATTACCCTGCTGTTGGCTGTGGATGCCGCGATATGGACATCGGCGAATATATGGCTTACACATAAAATTCATAAAATCAACCGGAAATTATAGTTACAATCAAGAATATGAAATTTTGCAAAATGATGATTGTGGTGGCATCCGTTCTTGTATTAGGCGCATGCTCCACTTCCAAAGAGATTACCTATTTCCAAGATTTGCGCCCCGGAGAGAGTGAATTGAAATTAATCTCTCCCACGGAAATCAAGATTATGCCGAAAGACAAACTATCTATTCTGGTAAACAGCCAGGATTTGAGGCTTACCAACCTTTTCAACCTGCCGATTGTGTCACAACAGATTGGTATGGAAACACCATCTGGCATGAGCCGCGGTCTGTCCGGCTATACGGTAGATTCCGACGGGAACATAGACTTCCCGGTTTTAGGGACTATCCATATCAAGGGCATGACTCGCGAAGAGGTAGCCGCGCATATCAAAAAGGAATTGCAGTCGCACGATCTGATTAAAGAGCCGGTGGTCACGGTGGAATACATGAACCTGACCATATCGGTCATGGGGGAAGTAAACAAACCCGGACGGTATAACATAGAAAAGGACCATGTGACGGTTCTGGACGCGTTGAGCCAAGCGGGAGACCTTACTATTTACGGCAAACGCAATAAAGTGCTGGTCTTGCGGGCCGAGGAAGGCAAACAGCGTGTCTATGGAGTGGATCTCCGGTCAGCAGACCATCTCTATTCTTCCCCCGCCTACTACCTGCAGCAGAACGATGTCGTTTATGTAGAGCCTAATGACACCAAGGCACGCCAATCGACAGTCAACGGGAACAACGTCCGAAGCACCTCTTTTTGGCTGTCCCTTGCCTCTTTGCTAACCACCATCGCAGTATTAATTGTTAAATAATATCAGAACAATGGCTATACAAAAGAATGTTCCCGCACAAAACCCGCAGGACTTCATCCGCATACAAGACCTGTTTTACCTGTGTTTGAACAAATGGCACTGGTTCGTACTTTCATTGGCCGTGTGCCTCGGTGCTGCCGTCTGGTATTTGCTGACCACACCACCTGTTTATACACGTACCGCTTCCATCCTTATTAAGGATGACTCCAAGGGTAAGTCCACTTCCGGCATGATGGAAGATTTTGCCGACTTCGGGATGTTTAGCACCAATACCAATGTGAACAATGAAATGGGGACTTTACAGTCTCCCGACCTGATGCGTGAAGTGGTTTCAAGATTGGACTTGAATATGGACTATTATACGGACGGCCGCTTCCACCGCCAAACCGTGTACGGTGAACGGTTGCCGGTCAAGGCCATTCTGGTGGATTTCCCGGCAAGTCAGGCGGCCGCTTTCACCATGCAGCTATCAAAAGATGGAAAAGTAACCTTATCCGATTTCAAAAGGGATGGAGAAGACATGGACGGAACTGCCACGGGCATATTGAACGACACCATCTCCAGCCCCATTGGAAAGATTATGATACGACCCGCCTCTTCCTACGAACAGGGGGAAGAAACACTATTATATGTTTCACATATCCCCATGCAAAGTGCCGTAACGGCTTATTCGACAAACTTGGGCGTGTCGCAAAACGATGAAAAGTCCAATATTATCGCACTTACCTTTCAGGATGTTTCCACACAGCGGGCGGAGGATGTGCTGAACACATTGATAGCCGTTTACAATGAAAACTGGGTGAAGGACAAGAACCAGATAGCGGTCAGCACCTCCATGTTCATCAACGACCGTTTAGGCGTGATAGAGGGGGAACTCGGCCATGTAGATGACGATATTTCTTCTTATAAAAGTGAACACTTGCTCCCCGACGTGCAGGCGGCGGCAAGCATGTACATGGCGCAGGCGAGCGAGGCGAACGCCAGCATCAAGGAACTGAACAACCAGGCATACATGGCACGCTACATCCGCAATTACCTGACGGACGAGACCAACAAGTTCCGCCTGCTTCCTGCCAGCTCCGGCATTGAAAACGCCAGTATCTCCACACAAATCAGCGAGTACAACAACCAACTGTTGGAACGCAACAGCCTCGTCTCCCACAGTAGCGTGAAGAACCCGTTGGTCAAAGAGATGGACGCTTCCCTCCAAGCGTTGCGCAGCGCATTAATCACCTCCATCGACAACCAGTTGGTGGCGCTGAACGCGCAGATAAAGAGCCAGCAAAATTACAGTGGGCAGGTCACCTCGCAAATCGCTTCCAACCCCAACCAGGCCAAATACCTGCTCTCAGTGGAACGCCAGCAGAAGGTAAAAGAGTCACTTTACCTCTATCTCCTGCAAAAGCGTGAGGAAAACGAGCTTTCACAGGCGTTTACCGCCTACAACACCCGTATCATCACCATGCCCGGAGGCAGCATGATTCCCACCGCCCCGGTGAAGAAAAACATCCTGCTGGTGGCGTTCGCCTTGGGCTTGCTGATACCTGTGGTTATCATCTTTATGATGGAGAACATGAATACGGTGGTTCGCGGACGTAAAGACTTGGAGAACCTTGCCATTCCGTTCGTGGGCGAAATACCGCTTGGCTTCCGTAAGAAAAAGAAATTCTCCCGGCAGACACCGGAAAAGGAATGCGCGGTGGTGGTCAAGGAAAAGAGCCGCAACGTCATCAACGAGGCGTTCCGCGTGGTGCGCACCAATCTGGAATTCATGCAGAACAAGGAGAGCGAATCCCACGTCATCATGATTACCTCCGCCAATCCGGGCAGCGGAAAGACCTTCATCACTTTCAACCTTGCCGCCAGTCTGGGCATCAAAGGGAAACGGCTCCTTGCCATCGACCTTGACCTGCGCAAAGGTTCTTTGAGTAAATACGCAGGCAGCCCCGAGAAAGGTATCTCCGACTATCTGGCCGGTGACGTAAAAAATATCAAGGAAGTCATTACCAAACCTTTCGAGGATGCCAAGATTGATCTTATTCCGGTTGGCACAGTCCCTCCCAATCCGACCGAACTGCTCTTTTCCGAGCGTTTGGAGCAATTGATGGTCGACCTTCGTAAGGAATATGACTATATCTTCATTGACTGCCCGCCGGTTGAAATCGTAGCAGATGCCGCCATCATCAGCAAATTGGCGGACATGACCCTGTTCATTGTACGTGCCGGGCTGCTCGATCGAAGCATGTTACCGGATATAGAGAAGTTCTATACCGATAAGAAATACAGGAACATGTCGCTTATCCTCAACGGAACGGACGGCGGTAGCGGACGTTACGGGTATAAATACGGGTATAAGTACGGCTATCATTACGGGTATGCCGGATACACGAAAGAAGAATAAGGAAAATGTGGAGTTCCCTTTTTGGAAAACATACGACTTTGGCGGATTGTGGTCTTTTGCAAGGTTTCACAGATTGGCATTGCCATTTGCTCCCCGGAGTGGACGACGGTGTTCAGACATTGGAAGAGGCTTTGCAAATACTTTCCTATAATGAGAAATTGGGAATCAAGGAAATTTGGCTCACTCCGCATATCATGGAGGATATGCCCAATGCGACAGAAATGCTAAAAGAAAAGTACGAGGTACTGAAAGCCGCCTATCAAGGCAATATAGTCTTGCATCTTGCTACTGAAAATATGCTTGACAACCTTTTTGAAGAGCGGTTGAAGAAAAACGACTTCCTGCCATTGGGAAAGGAAGGGAAACATTTGCTTGTGGAAACTTCTTACTTCAATCCTCCTGTGGGACTGAGCAATATACTTCTTCGTATCAAGGTAAAAGGTTATTATCCCGTATTGGCACACCCCGAACGGTACATGTATATGAGGGAAGAGGATTATCGGCGGCTCAAAGCTATGAATGTGAAGTTCCAGTTGAACCTTCCTTCTATCACGGGTTTCTACGGACCGGAAGCTCAAAAGAAGGCGAAATGGTTGCTGGAGAATAATTTTTATGATTTTACGGGCAGTGATACACATAAATTGTCTGTATGGGAAATGGTTGTCACGAAAAGAATGCCTGAAGTGAGGTGGAAATCAGTCGGACACCTTTGTCATACAAGCATTTCTTAACAGAAAAAACAATAAAAAAACTGAGTACAAATAATGAAAGGAATCGTATTAGCAGGTGGATCAGGTACACGATTGTACCCGATTACCAAAGGGGTAAGCAAACAATTGCTCCCTATCTTCGACAAACCGATGGTCTATTACCCCATCTCAGTACTGATGCTTGCAGGCATTCGTGATATCTTAATCATATCAACCCCTTACGATTTACCCGGATTCAAGAGACTCTTAGGCGATGGCTCTGATTACGGCGTGCATTTCGAATATGCGGAACAACCCTCTCCCGATGGACTTGCCCAGGCATTCATTATCGGAGAAAAGTTTATCGGCAACGATTCAGTCTGCCTTGTACTCGGTGATAATATCTTCCATGGCAATGGTTTTACTGCTATGCTACAAGATGCGGTCCGCACGGCAGAAGAAGAGAACAAAGCCACGGTTTTCGGTTATTGGGTAAGCGACCCGGAACGCTACGGTGTGGCAGCTTTTGATGCGGAAGGGAATTGCCTTTCCATTGAGGAAAAACCGGAAAAACCGAAATCGAATTACGCCGTTGTCGGCTTGTATTTTTACCCGAACAAGGTAGTGGATGTGGCCAAACATATCAAGCCCTCTTCACGTGGCGAATTGGAGATTACGACTGTAAACCAACGTTTCTTGGATGACAAAGAGCTGAAAGTGCAGACATTGGGGCGGGGATTCGCCTGGCTGGATACCGGCACGCATGACTCATTGTCGGAAGCGTCAACCTATATAGAAGTAATAGAGAAACGCCAAGGGCTGAAGGTTGCCTGTCTGGAAGGCATCGCCTACCGCAAAGGTTGGATTGACAGTGAAAAAATGAGAGAATTGGCGAAACCCATGCTGAAGAACCCTTACGGGCAATACCTGCTGAAGGTCATAGACGAAGTGGAAAGAACAGGCAAGGACAACTTGGAATAAAAAACAATGGAAGTTATAAAAACAAATATAGAAGGAGTGGTCATCATCGAACCAAAGGTGTTCAAAGATGCCAGAGGCTATTTCTTTGAAAGTTTCTCGCAACGGGAATTTGAAGAGAAAGTCCGGAAAATCAATTTCGTGCAGGACAACGAGAGCATGTCCTCATACGGGGTCATGCGCGGCTTGCACTTTCAACGTCCGCCTTTTACGCAAAGCAAATTAGTCCGTTGCGTGAAAGGACGTGTGCTGGATGTGGCGGTCGATATACGCAAAGGCAGCCCCACTTACGGACAGCATGTGGCTGTGGAACTGACCGAAGCGAACCATCGTCAGTTCTTCGTGCCCAGAGGATTTGCCCACGGTTTCGCCGTATTGAGCGAAACTGCCGTATTTCAATACAAATGTGACAACTTTTATGCGCCCGAGGCGGACGGCGGTATCAACATCAAGGACGAAAGTTTGGGCATTGACTGGCAAATCCCCACATCAAACGCCATCCTTTCGGACAAAGACCTCAAACATGCCTGCTTGAAGGATTTTGATTCCCCCTTTGATTATCAAGTAAATTTGTACCCTGAGTTTGAATAACATGAATATATTAGTAACAGGAGCCAACGGACAGTTGGGAAACGAGATGCGTATCATTGCCCGCGAAAGCGGCGACACCTATTTTTTTACAGATGTCAACCAACAAGAAGGCGTAGAGACTGTTTTCTTGGATATAACCGATTTGCAGGCCATTCGGGACATGGTGGCAGCGCATCATATTGATGCCATTGTGAATTGTGCCGCCTATACCAATGTGGATGCGGCAGAGAGCAATGAATCGTCGGCAGAGAAACTGAATGCGGAGGCACCTGAGAACCTTGCCCGGGCGATGAAAGAGGTGAACGGTCTGTTGGTACAGATTTCCACAGATTATGTATTCGGGAAAGAACCTTATAATATTCCCTGCAAGGAGACCCAACAAGGCACGCCTACCGGTATGTACGGCATGACCAAGCTGCATGGCGAACAAAAGATAAAAGCTGTTGGCTGTAAGCACGTCATTATCCGCACCGCCTGGCTTTACAGCGAGTTCGGCAAGAACTTCTGCAAGACCATGATGAACCTGACCGCCATCAAACCGCAACTGAAAGTGGTGTTCGATCAAGCCGGAACACCTACTTACGCACTCGACTTGGCAAAAACCATTGCACACGTATTGGCGGATTACAGCAAGGAATCAAAAGTCGACAACTATTCCAAAGCGGGAATCTATCACTACTCCAACGAGGGCGTTTGCTCATGGTACGATTTCACCAAGATGATTGCCGAATACAACGGTACAACAGCTTGCGATGTGCAGCCGTGCCACAGCAACGAGTTCCCCAGTCCTGTCATACGTCCCTCCTATTCGGTACTCGATAAGACTAAAATCAAAGAGACATTCGGCATCCGTATTCCCTATTGGACGGAATCGCTGAAACAATGTATTTCCAACCTCAAAAACGAAAAATAATATGGCAAAAAGAAATATCGTCATTACCGGTGGAGCCGGCTTTATCGGCAGCCACGTGGTACGTCTGTTTGTAAACAAATACCCAGAATACAACATCATCAATCTGGATAAGCTGACCTACGCCGGTAATTTGGTTAATCTTAAAGATATTGAAGACAAACCTAACTACAAGTTCGTGAAAATGGATATTTGCGACTTTGAAGCATTCTATCAATTGATGCAGGAGGAACACATTGATGGTATCATCCATCTGGCAGCCGAAAGCCATGTGGACCGCAGCATCAAAGACCCGTTCACTTTTGCCCGTACCAACGTGATGGGAACACTCTCTTTGCTGCAAGCCGCCAAACTCTATTGGGAATCTCTACCTGAAAAGTATGAGGGCAAGCGGTTCTACCATATTTCCACGGATGAAGTATATGGTGCATTGACGATGAACCACCCCGAAGGCATCAAGCCTCCGTTTACAACGACCGCCTCTTCTGCGGAGCATCATCTGGCATACGGTGATGATTTCTTCTACGAGGACACGAAGTACAATCCCCACAGTCCGTATTCGGCAGCCAAAGCATCAAGCGACCATTTTGTGCGTGCTTATCACGATACATACGGGATGCCGACCATCGTGACAAACTGCTCCAACAACTACGGACCCTACCAGTTCCCGGAAAAGCTGATTCCGCTTTTCATCAACAATATCCGTCATCGCAAACCGCTTCCTGTATATGGCAAAGGCGAGAATGTGCGCGACTGGCTTTTTGTAGAAGACCATACCCGTGCCATCGACCTTATCTTCCACGAGGGAAAGGTCGCTGAGACCTATAATATCGGCGGTTTTAATGAATGGAAGAATATCGACATCATCAAAGTCGTTATCAAGACTGTTGACCGCTTGCTGGGGCGTGCAGAAGGTGAAGATATGGATTTGATAACTTACGTGACTGACCGCTTAGGGCACGATGCACGCTATGCCATTGACTCTACCAAGCTACAGAAGGAACTTGATTGGGAACCGAGCCTGCAATTTGAGGAAGGCATCGAAAAGACTGTCCGTTGGTATTTGGATAATCAGGAGTGGATGGATAATATTACTTCTGGGGAGTATGAAAAGTATTATGAGGAGATGTATAAAGGGAGATAGTTTTGTCATGGCACAAATTCATTTTAATCGTATTTATATTATAGAATCGCTGCAACATGGAGATACTTTAACAGGAACCAATTTACATAATGATCTTCTTCGCTATCAATCATCAAAGCATTCTGATTTTAAATCTATTCTGAAAAATCCAAAGGATAAAAAAGAATGGAACGAATTATTTGCAGAGATACAAAAAGATTGCGAAGAAAATGGAAACGCCCCTATAATTCATTTTGAAGTACACGGTAGTTCTGATAAAAAGGGATTGGTTCTAACATCAAAAGAACTCATTACATGGGAAGAGTTATATCAAAATTTGGCTCCGATCAATCAACTTTTGCGAAATGAGCTATTCATAACAATGGCAGTTTGCCATGGCTCATATTTCTTAATGTCTTCATACATTGACCGACAAACAGCTTTTCAAGGAATTGTAGGATCTTTTGATGAAATTTCCGAGTCAGACTTAGCAATTCGTTATGATGCCTTTTATAGCGAACTTTTTAGCAGTTTTGACTTAAATAGGGCTTATGAACAATTATGTTCATCAAATCCAAGTATGCCAAATACATACGGGTGTTTTAGCTCTGAATATGTTTTTGCTCGTTGTTATCTTGAATATATCAAGAATGAATGTTCGGAGGCAGCATTGGAAAAGCGAGCAAAAGAAACAATAGTAGAGCAAAAGATGTTATTAAACCGCCATGACCACAGAAAATTTATACATGATTTTATAAAGACTGAACAAAAAAATCGTAGCCACTATTTTAAACAGGATTATAAAAAGTATTTTATGTTAGATTTATATCCTGAATTGAAAGATAGTATAGGATTTAAGGATAATATAACGGATATGAAACAATGGTTTGAACAATTGCAATAAGAATGGGGATCAAGAAAAATATTGTATATAGTGGATTCTTGACGACAGGGTTATATCTAAGTCAATTAGTTACATACCCTTATATTACGAGAGTCTTGGGTGCAACAAATTTGGGATATTGCAACTTTGTTCAAAGTTTTGTCCAGTTTTTCTTACTATTTTCAGCATTAGGCGTATCAACTTTAGGAGTCCGTGAAATTGCAAAACTTAATGGTGATAAAAATGCTATTAGCCAAAAATTCTCACAGCTATTTTTATTGACAGCGACAACAACGAGTATAGCATTGGTTGTATATATATCCATTGGGTTCTATATTCCTCTGTTTGCACCATATCATAAATTACTTTTCATCGGAGCATTTAATATCATTTTTAGTCTCTTTAATATAGAATGGTTCTTCCGTGGAATTGAAAATTTCAAATACATTACACTAAGAGTCTTAGCCGTTCGGATAGTATATATTGTCCTCATATTTTTGCTTGTAAAAAGTGAAAATGATTATGTGACATATTATGTTTTAAGCGTTGGATGTGTCATTATAAATAGTACAATTAATTGGGTATATAGCAAAAAGTTTGTAACACTACGGTTGCAATCCCTTAAAAGCATATTACAATATTTAAAACCCAATGCTATAATTGGAGCACAAATGTTATTGCTCTCTTATAACAGCACAATTAATCCTGTGTTACTTGGAATGCTAAGTAACGATAGAGAAGTCGGATTTTTCACAACAGCAAGTAAATTAACCTTGATAGTGCTATTGTTTTATAATGCTTATACTTTAGCATTAATGCCCCGAATAAGTGCGTTAATAGGAAATAATAATAAAAACAATGCGATTTCATTGGTGGGTAAGTCATATCGGCTATTATATATGTTAGCATTACCGTTAGTTATATTCATTGAAATTTACACACCGGAGATAGTACTCTCAATTTCAGGTAGTGGATATGAAGGTGCTATATTGCCTATGCGTATTGCATTACCTATAATTTTGATAGGAGGTATATCTCAGATAACCATAAACCAAGTTTTGATTCCTAATAATTGCGAACGAATAACTTTGATTGCAGCTTGTCTTGGAGTGGTAGTTTGTATTGCTATAAATATAGTTTTAGTACCTATTCTGTCAAGTATAGCCTCTGCAATAGCATGGATAATTGCAGAAACAATCATAACATCTATCACACTTATATATGCACGTAAATATTTAAATGGATTTAGTGGAGAACTACGAACTTTATGTCGTTACATCATTATATATCTGCCACTCATTTATCTATACAAAATCAATTATTTATTTGAATCCAGTCTGCTGAATATTATTATCTCAATTATAATTATGCTGGCATATATCCACATTATGCTAAGATATTTGTTTAAAGATGAAATGTATCTATCAATCATAAGAGCAAATGTTTGTATTAAGAATAATTAACAAACTGGGGGGGGGTAATGGGAAGTTATCTCTCATTTGGCCTCCCAAACTATTTATAGTAACTTATGTATTTGAACGTGGATATGCAACTTCCCGTAACAAAACAAGATTCAAGCAATTTGGTGAAAGAAGTTTATTAGCTTCTAATCAGTTGATTATACATCCCGAGAATATAACAATTGGTACAGACTCGTCCATACAAAGATATTGCGTACTTGAAACTTGCCCTATCAAATCCCATAAGCCTAATTTAGTAATTGGGAATAACGTTTCGATTGGAGAATACTCCCATATTACATGTGCCAATTCTATAAAGATAGGCAATGGAGTGCTTACGGGGCGATTTGTATTGATAACGGATAATGCACACGGCACCAGTAATCTCGTTGATTTGGATATACCTCCACTGAAACGTTTTGTTTATTCCAAAGGAACAATTGAAATAGGAGATAATGTGTGGTTAGGTGACAAAGTAACCATATTACCCGGGGTCAAAATAGGAAAAGGAAGTGTAATAGCAGCAAATGCTGTGGTAACGAAAGATATACCATCATACTCAATAGCCGGTGGGTGTCCTGCCAAAATAATTAAAACAATCAATTTATAAAGATGAAAATTATACCAGTTTATCTTCCACAGTTTCATACTATACCAGAAAATGACGAATGGTGGGGGAAAGGTTTTACCGAATGGGTTAATGTTAAAGGTGCAAAACCATTGTTTGAAGGGCATAATCAGCCACGTGTGCCGCTGAACGATAATTATTATGATCTTAGTGATGTGGAAACATTGAAATGGCAGTGTAAATTGGCAAAAGATTATGGCATATACGGATTCTGCATGTATCACTATTGGTTTAATGGTCATCTCTTGCTCGAAAAGCCAATGGAAATGTTACTGGCACATCCAGAAATTGATATTAAATATTGCATTTCTTGGGCGAATCATGATTGGACAGACTCATGGAAAGCTTCAGGTAAATCACCGCGTATTTTGATATCGCACAATTTTGATGATGAAGAAGATTGGATAAAACATTTCAATTATATGCTTCCGTTTTTTAAGGATGTACGGTATATGTCTATTGACAACAAACCTATTATAGTTATATATGCTCCTCATTTTATACGTAAATTGAATAAAATGCTTGATGTTTGGACTCAAATGGCAAAGCGAGAAGGATTTGATGGACTAACGTACATTTATCAAAGCGCTTCATCATGTTTCGATCAAACATGGGATCGGACTAAATTTTCTTTTGGCGTTGAAACGAATCCTGGATATGTAAAAATAGCGAGTAGCAAATCTGATATTATTTTTGCGGGATTCGTAAAATATTTCCGTGATTTAAAAAGCAAACTCCATATACGAAAAAGCTTTATGGGAGGAAAATCTTCTTTAAAGATTTATTCGTATGATGATATTTGGAATAAAATATTAGAACTTAGGCCCCAAAGAAAAAATATGATTCCATCCGCTTTTGTAGATTGGGACAATACGCCACGGTATAAAAATGGAGGATATTTATACTCTGGAGCATCACCCGAAAAGTTCAAATATTATTTCACTCAATTACTTCGTAATGCTAAAATGTATTATAAAACAGATATTGTATTTCTTTTTGCATGGAATGAATGGGCCGAGGGAGGTTATTTAGAACCAGACAAAATAAATGGATATGGTTATTTGGAAGCAATTCGAGATTGTTTATTAGAATTTGAATCTTAGCCTATGTCGCAATTCCGTTTTTTTAAATACCCCCATTTGATTAATTTGTTAATCATTCTTATGGCTATTGCTCCCGCCTTTGCACTGGGAGATGACAATAGGAACCTATTATTGATTGGAGCAATGGGAGTATCTCCATATTTTTTCTTTCGCTATCCTATTATTATTCCTAAAGTTGATTTTTATTTAGGGAGTATTTGTCTTTTCATGGTTATTTTTCCATTACTCTTTCATCCAGAGACAATGCGTTGGTCAACCGTACTCTACAGTTGCATGTTCTGCGTGTATTTTATGGCTTTTGCACGTGTTCTTTATTCAAACGGTTATGATTTTTCTGATTTTTCGAAGTTGCTTAAAGGTTTGATTTACGCATATTGCATTGTACTCATCATTCAGCAATTTTGTGTATTAACCAATCTCCCAATATTTAATCTGAGTAATTATGACATTAGAGAACCATGGAAACTAAATTCTTTAATGAGTGAGCCTTCTCATTCAGCACGTATCATTCCTGTGTTGATGTATCTATATGTAACGGTTCAGTTTAATCTGAAGAATAATTACTCGTTGAAAAATTCTTTTCAGGATGATTATTGGGTATGGCTTGCTTTTTTTTGGTCCATGCTGACCATGGTAAGTTCGACAGCCTTTGTCTTTATGATAATCGTATTTGCAAAGTTTATAAACATTCGACGATTCATCCCCTCTCTAATTATTATTGCCGCAATAGGGGCATTTTTATTTTTTGCATCCGAAAACAAGTCGGTAAGTAGGGTACGGAAAGTGATGGCTGCAACCATGACATTAAATGAAAAAGCTATTATCAAAGCAGACCATAGTGCCTCATTTCGTATTGTCCCTTCTATACAGGGAGCTAAATTTGTAAAATTAACTACTATGAATGATTGGATTGGCTATGGAGTAGATGCTGATCAAAAATTGATACCACCGTTGCCTACGGTTAAAGCAGGAAATGCCGGTTCATTCTATTTGTGGATAAATTATGGTTTTATTGTAGCCATATTGTTTTGGGCGTTTTCTTTTAGAACATGTTTGATAAAAGGAGAATGGGCATCCATATTAATATGGTTTTTATGCATATTCATGTATGGCGGATTAAACAATCAAATAATATGGTTGGCATTGATTCTATTATATACTTATAAATCATTAACTCAAGTTTCGCAAGTTCAATAACTTGCTTCCAGTGAACAAGTTAACGAGGCTACAAGGTTCGTCCTTGTGTTCTTCTTGATACGGGAAGCACCGGAACGAGTCGTTTGCTTGTCCTTGTAAACTGGTTAACTCGTTAACTGACAGCTTGTCGAAGACAAGCGAAACTTAAATCATTAATAAAAAATGAAACTGATACATCGGTGGTCTGAACTGCATTCTGAATTTGTTTCTTCGTTGTTTAACGCATTCAAAGAAGCAGGTATAAAATATTTTATTCTTCGTAATTATGAAGGATTACCCAATAAAAACACCGGGAAAGACATAGATATCGTAATTTCTCCAGGTGCATACCACAGAACAAAGGATACGTTATTGTCTGTAATGCGAAAACTAGACATTCAATATTACCAAATAACGCAGTTTGACAAAATGCGTTGTTGGTATATAATGGATTATAGGAAAAAATTTGGTATTCATATTGATATAATCGAGAATGAAGTTTATAAAGGATTCAGATTCTATTCATTTGATTATCTATATGATAATACTACAGAATACAATGGCTTCATCGTGTTAAATAAGCCTATGGATACAATGATGCTATTAGTTCAAAACCTTGTTGCATATAAAAGTCTGAAAGAGAAATATCGTAATACCATAAAGGAAAACTATATAACCAATAAAAGGGCAATTGACTCTGAAATTATTCAATTTTGGGGTAAGAATGTAGGTTTGCAACTAATCAACAAATTAAAGCGGAATGATTATGATGCTATTGTGAAATATTCATCAGTGTTGGGAAAAACTGCTGTAAAAAGAATTTTGCTTAAGGCTCCCGTTCGAACGATATTTGGTATTGTACGATTCCTTATAGGCAAATTCTACCGGATTATATGGTGTCCCCCAAAATATTGGCGTTTTTTTGCAGTAGAAGCTCCAGATGGTACCGGAAAAACTACATTTATCAATAACTTGATTTTTGAATTACGGAAATATTACGTTTCAGATGAACAACGCTTCTGTGTACATCATTTCCGTCCATCCATTTTACCAAATTTAGGTGCAGCCGGAGAAAAAATGAAGGTGATGAAACAAGACAAAGATTTCACAAACCCCCATCGGGCAAAACCTGCTAATACGGTTTCTTCGTTTATTAGAATGTGTTATTATTGGCTCGATTATTTAATAGGAATGCCCTTGATTCTAAGAAAGGAGGTGCAATATGGAAAATATACCATTTTTGATAGGTATATCTATGATTTCCTAATAGATCCAAAGCGGTCACGTATCAACCTCTCCCGATGGGTTCGTTTGTTGTTTACTCACCTTGTCATACAGCCCCAAATCGTATTTGTTTTACTTGCAGATACAGAAGTTATATACAAACGCAAGCAAGAGCTAACAAAAGAAGAAATATCTCGACAGTTAGTTGAATTTAAGGAACTTAAAGCCTTAGGGAAACGTGTGGTCTTCATTGATGCAAATCAAGATATTGATACAATGGTCAATCAAGCTACAGAGATTATAATGAGCAGATTTCTAAACAAAATTTAAATATGAAAGTTTTTATAGATCCAAGATGCGACATTCGTTATGCGGTATTTTACATTGAAGGTTTGTATCAAACGCTTGGTAAACAAAATGTTCATTTTTCAAGCAAGTATTCAGAACAAGTTTCTTTTGATGAGTTTAATTATGTTATTGATAGAATTATGTTGTGTACTTTCGTAGAAAACGATTGTGTTGTTAAAAAAGTCGCTATAGATTCTCGTGACCCACGCTCATTTTTGGAAAAAGTCTATCAATGGTGTGATATTTATGCCAAGACAAACTACAAATCGAATGAAGATAATGGCAAACATCAAGAAAAGTTATTTTTATTACCGCCGTCATTCGGCTTTAGGATTTGGAATCCATTCGAAACAGTAATGAAGGGTTTGCGTAATACCTATTTAGCCTATAAGACAAAAAATTATGGAACAATTTCTGATCTTAAAATTACATTGCGAAATTATATATGGCTCATCCTTCGTAGAGGTTATTTAAGTCAATATCTTACCCCCCCAATTTGTTAAATAATACTAACAGCAGCTATGCGTTTTTGATTGCTTCACTATGGAATTATCAAGAGTGTATTCAACATACGAATAAACTTCGATTTCGATTTGCAAGTATGTTAGCCGAAAACGATTCTGTAAAATTTGAAGGTGGTTTTGTGATTCATTCTTTGTCTGCAAAAGTCCCAGATGGATGGGAATGGCTATGTACAAATAGAAGAGTAAAACCATCTGAATATATAGCTAACACACAAAAATCTTTTTGTGTGTTTAATACTCCTGCCGTAAGAGAATGTCATGGCTGGAAATTGCCAGAATTCCTTGCTATGGGTAAAGCTATTATTTCGACTCCTCTTTCCAATGATTTGCCCGTAGATTTAATAGCGAATCAAGACATATTAATCGTAAACAATGAAGAGGAGTTGCAGAAAGCGATAGACTCTCTTTTATACGATAAAACATTGAGACAAAAATTGGAACAATCAGCGCAGAAATATTGGGAAAATGTTGCTAATCCTAAATCTGTAGTACAATCAATTTTAAATAGAATTAATGCTGTTATCTGACATGGCTAATACATATAATCCATCTTTAGATTTAATTCGTTCTGTTGCAATACTATTTGTGATGTCGCAACATTTTTTGTTGAATTCAAATTTTTATACAACCCCCTTTGACGGATTATCAATGTCTCTACAAGGTTTATTTCTGATAATCTTTCAAGTAGCAGTACCATTTTTTCTGCTTCTCACGGGATATTTGAACTGCAATAAAGAATTAAACCACAAATATTTTGTTGGTGGCAAAAGAATTTTCTATTCCATCCTTTTCTTCGTTATTTTATGGGTAGGTTTTCGCTTATTGTTATTAAATGAAAAATTCAATACGTTGGAATTAATCACCAATATACTTACCCTAAGGATTGTCAGATATTCATGGTATATAGACATGTGGATTGGGCTATTCCTTATGACACCATTCCTGAACATTCTCTACCATACACTAAACACTAAACAGAAACAAGCATTAATAGGTATTACAGCCTTAATAACCATCATCCCCGGGATGATAAATAGGGGAACGTTTTCATGTATCCCGGGTTATTGGACAATCACTTATCCAATAGTTTACTATTTTGCAGGTGCATATATACATGAATACGGTTTGAATATACCTAAAAAAGTCAACATATTTATTGTGTTTGGTATGCCTACGGTCTGTTATCTGTTAAATATTTTAATCTTTAGGGGGGGGTAGATTTATAAATTTTATAGGAGGAAACCAAAGTGCGCTTATGTTTATTTTCTCTTTATCCTTTTTCCTCCTGCTTAAAGATGTGAAAATAGCAAATAAATATTTAAGGTCGTTCCTGAGAACAGTATCAAAACATTCTTTAGATATGTATTTATGTTGTGGAATGCTTGATTTGCTATTATATCCCTGTTTCTTATGCCACTATTACAATAATCAAAATCAGTTTGGTCTGTTTTTCTTTGTCATAATTCCTTTGGAATTTGTATTGACTTTTCTTGTTGCAACAATTAAAGAATTTCTATTCAAATATATAATAAGATGAAGATATTGCATTTTATATTAGGTAAAGCAAATCCGGATAGAGCAAATGGCGTTAACCAAGTAATTTATGGCTTGGCAAAATATCAACGGTTAGCAAAGCAAGAGGTGTTTATAATTGGCATTAGCAGATCTATGGAACATCCCTATGAATTTGTAGATAGAAAATATTTCCAAGTAGAAGCATATAAAGCATTTAAAAGTGGATTTACCAGATTGAAAGAAATTTGTAATGACATAGACATTGTACATCTTCATGGTGTCTGGAATGGCATGAATATCCGTGTTGGTAAATATTTAGAATCCATCGAAAAACCATATGTGATAACGGCACATTGCGGATATTCTTTAGACCGGTTAAAACAATCCAATTATTGGTTGAAACTTCTCTACCATAGATTGTGGCAAAAACATTTATACGAAAAAGCAGCAGCGGTTCATGCGTTAACTAAAGAAGAATCTACAGACATAACTTATTTCTGCCCCCGAAGTAATATATTTGTTATTTCAAACGGAGTTGACCCTGAGACGTATGATAAATATACCTATCAATTACATAATAGAGAAAAAATACGTTTTGGATATTTAGGCAGATTGTCAATAGAAAAAAATATAGATAATCTAATTAAGGCGTTTTCATTGTTACCAAACATTTTCAAAAAACAAGTGGAATTATATCTAATAGGGCCAAAGAATGCTGATTACGCAAAATTAAATGAACTTACTAAGAAACTCGGACTAGAAGATCTTGTAATCTTTACAGGAGGTAGGTTTGGAGAAGAAAAAATAAACACATTATTGGATTTAGATGTATATATACATCCAGCATACTCTGACGTAGTTGGTATATCGGTAATGGAAGCTTTAGCATTAGGACTTCCAACTATTGTTACAAGAACCTCTCATATGTCCTACTTTAATAATTCTAATGCGTTTATTATGGTTGAACCCACAGCATTTGATTTATGTAGAGGTATAACAGATGTTCTAAATAACAAAAAAGCGTGGAAATCTCTCTCATTGAATGCAAAGGAATTATACAAGAGCACATTCAATTGGGTAGAAGTCGTTAATAGAATGTTAGAACAATATCAGAATTTAATTTCTTAAGATGAGAAAAATCTTAATTTCAGCATATGCTTGTGAACCTAATAAAGGTTCAGAACAAGCGGTAGGATGGAATATTGTGCTTCAACTCGCTCAACATAATGAGGTTCATGTTATTACAAGAGCGAACAATCAAAATCCTATAAATGATTTTCTTTCAAATAATAAAGGGGGCAATATCATTTTTCATTATTACGATACCCCAAAAATGTTCTTGTCGTTAAAGAATAAAGAGAGAGGAGTTTACTTTTATTACATTCTGTGGCAGATTGGCATAATTAAAATGGCCTTGAGAATTGCAAAAGAGAACCATTTTGATTATGCTTACCATTTAACTTTTGGCTCGATTTGGTTGCCGACTTTTTTATGGTTGTTACCTGCTAAATTTATTTGGGGGCCTGTAGGAGGTGGAGAAGCTATTCCTGACACATTTATTAAGACCTTATCATTAAAAGGAAGATTACTACAATATCTTCGGAATTTATTAAAATGGACTATTTATATAAATCCATTGTTAATGTTATCTGCATTAAAGGCTAAAGCTATTTTATGCAGAACGCCTAATACAATTAATACATTTCCTAAATTCATTAGAAGTAAGTGTAGCATCCTCACAGATGGAGCGATTGAAAAGAACATCTTTACATTCAAAGCGAATTATAATAATAAGAATTTAATTTCTTTAATTGCAACATCAAGACTTATTCACACTAAAAATGTAAGTACCATAGTCAAATCTGTTGCACTTATCCCAGATAAGTATAAAATTAAGCTCATTATCGTTGGGTCTGGTCCAGAAGAAAAAAACATAAAAAATTTAATCTCAAAATTAAATATAACAGAACGGGTTGAACTGATACAATTTATTCCTCGTCAAGAAGTACTTAATTATTTATCTAATGCTGATATATATTTATTCGGCAGCTTAAAAGAAGCTTGTAATTTATCTCTTCTTGAATCTATGGCTATTGGATTACCTGTAATATGCCTTAATTGGTCTGGAATGTCTATCTCCACAGACGATAGCTGTGCCATTCGTCTTCCTGTAACAGACCCAGAACAGATGCCGAAAGATATGGCGGCCGCAATCATAAAGCTGATTGAAAATCCCGAATTGCGCAAGCAGATGGGAGAAGCCGGTAGAAAACGTATTAAGGAAGTCTTTAATTGGGAGGCAAAGGGGCGCTTCATGGAGAATTTACTTAAAGAACTGGATGCTACAAGATGAACGCTTCAAATTTATTTCCTTATTTATTATCTGATTCCGGTGAATGTTTTTACCGTTTCTCCAACGCAGATGGTAAGACATGGATAATGCCTGCACGGAATATGAGGGTGGCCATGAACCTCTACCAGCCCAGCGGACGAAACGGAAAATTGGTGAAAACGTTGTTTCCTTGGCTGCACGAAATACCGTTTGTGCGAAAGGTTATTCATGCGGAACGATTGCGCTGTAAACTCAATGACAACTTGGAACAGTTACTTTGCAGACTATTCCATGAAGAAGAAATTGAATTTTCGATATTCGGAGGTACGCCTTGCGTGCATCAAAAGGCGACGATACAACTCAGCAAGGTACACCGTATTTTAGGATATTGCAAAGCAACAGGCAGCAATGAAATAGCGGCATTGTTTCGGAACGAGGCAGACTTGCTGAAACGTCTGAAAAGGCAAGGAATGGATGGAGTGCCTCAGGCTCTTTACTGCGGAGAGCTGACAGAAAGCATATTCCTTTTCGTACAGAGTACGACAAAAACACAACAATCGAAAGTGCCGCATGAATGGGGCATCTTGCACGAACATTTTCTGAATGAGTTACAAAGGAGGACTTTACGAGAAATAGAGTTTGAAAAGAGTGATTATTACAGGACGTTACAAAACTTACTCACGCACTTGGATTGGCTCCCGCAATTCATGAACCGGGTTGCCGTAGAGAAAGCGATAGACAACGTTATCAACTTCTATAAAGGGGGAAAAGTAGATTTTTCTGCCTATCATGCAGATTTTACCCCGTGGAATATGTTTGTGGAAAATGGAAAGTTGTTCGTTTTTGATTGGGAATATGCAAGCATGACTTACCCTCCGATGCTTGACCGCTATCATTTCTTTACGCAAACCGCCATTTTTGAAAAGCATTGGCAAGGGAAAGAGATAATCGAACTTCTTCAATCACCTGATGCTAATTGGATAAATAGAGAAAGCTACATCCTCTATCTGTTAGACATCATTTCCCGATTTACGGTGCGTGAGAAAGGAACGGTCGAGGGAGACATCGCCCGCTCAATGAAGGTTTGGAATGATTTATTGGTATATTTATCATACTGCTAAAAGAATGTTAAATACCTGCAACATTTAAAATATTCCTCAAAAAAAAGTGTGCTTCTCGAATTTAATTCGTAGTTTTACACTATTAGGATTTAATTCGTTTTTTGGCACTAAGACAAGTAAAAGATGAAGATATTTGATATTACACTCAGAAATTTCAGAAATTTCGAAGAGTATCATGTCGCTTTTGGCCGTAAGACAACCGTATTCATTGGTCGTAACGGCATGGGTAAAACCAACCTCATTGAAGGTATGGTCCAAGCATTGAGTTTTATTTTTTCAATTCCTAAAGATACTCAACAATATGAATTCATAAGAAGTAGCGATCAAGGTGTTAGATCATTTAAGGATACCGACCCAAGGTATGTCAACAGAAACTACACCTACCCTCTCGCCCTTGAAGTAAAAGGTGGAATAGAACTTGATAATGGCTTTATTCCCCTGACTTGGTCTTTTGAACAAAAAACAAAAAAATCAGGATTGAAGTCTTCCCTGTATAAAGAGGCTTATCGCACATTTTGGGAACATTATAACACACTTGAAGAAAAACCTGTGTTGGCTTTCTTCTCAGACGGATTTCCCCATAAAGACACCAACATAAGCAAAGGTATGAAGGATAAACTAAAGTCTGGAAATCCTTTGCCTGATTGTGATGGCTACTATCAATGGGACAAAGAACAGAGTTGCGTTAATATCTGGAAGAAACATTTTATACAGCAATGGATAAACAACCGTTTGACCCCAGCCCCTGAGAGAGAAGCATTCGTGCGTGCAATTAATGAAAAGTTGCATGAATTTTCCATGCCTTTCAATGATGCAGCAAATGTAAGCGACGCTATAATAAAAGAACTCTCTGTTGACTACAGGGAAGGAGAAGCCACTTTGTTAGTTACACTGAACGATGGTACAATTAAGCCTTTTGAGGCATTTTCTGCGGGTTATGAACGAATCTATTCAATGATTCTTGACTTGACAAGCCGCAGCTATCTTCTCAACAGAAATACCAACCCTGAAGGAGTTGTATTCATTGATGAGATAGATTTGCACCTGCATCCATCACTTGCCGCAGAGGTTTTATCACGCCTACAGCGTTCGTTCCCCCGCATCCAGTTTATCGTGACCACCCATTCACCAATGGTTATCAGTAATTTTGACCAAAGTGAAGGAAATCAAGACGACTACCGTCTTATCAATCTGCTGAAAAACGATGACGGATATTACAACCGGACTATTGACAACATATATGGTCTTGACTATAATTCAAGTCTTGTCAATATCATGGGAGCAAGAGAGAATGAGAAGTATAAGGACGAACTGGCAAGGGCATATTTATATTGGCGTGAGAACGATGAAGAAAGAGCGGAACAGATAGCAGAACTCCTTCGACAGAAATATGGAAGTACCAGCTCTATCATCCGAGAATTAGGACTGTAATATGAAGTACATTGATAAATCGCACGAGGCTGCGGCAAATAATATAATAGACCATTACCTTGGGTTTGCACGCAGGCAGCCATGGTATTGCGCCAAGGAATTGTATAAAGGCTTTAGGGGAAATAGAGGCAAACATGAATTGATTGATAACGTCCTTATTCCTGAGCAATCCCATCTTTGCTGTTATTGTCAAAAACGAATGGGCGACCATACGGATGTTACCATTGAACATATCATTAGACAGGGCATTGCCAATGAGGTTGCCATGCGTCCTTACTTTAAGCCTGAATACAAAGGACTTAATGCGCGGAATGTATGTCACACAGATGATTTCATTCAAAACAACAGGCGACCTAAACCTTATCCACACAAGGTGGCATATCATAATTTTGCTATTGCATGCCAAAGGTGTAATACAGCCAGAGAACATCAAGATATTGATATTCCATTTTTGTATCCTAATATAGAAACAGAAGTGACTTATGACAGGTCAACGGGAAAAGTCAAATGGAACAATGATCCATTCGTGCCATCATTGACAGAAAAATACACGCTTGACAAACTTGAATTGAATGTGCCGATACTTAAAGCCATACGTGCTATATGGATTTTCGGAAAAGACCATCCTGCAGCAAATTATTCAACTCCCGATACGATAAGAACGCTTAAACAACGTAAAGAGTTAGTTTATCGTACTATGACAGAGTCCGCCGCTAATAACAAATGGTTTTCTCTTGATGATTTGAATGCTTTTATCAGTTTGCTTACGGATGGTCTTTGGCGTGAGTTATTGAAATACGATTACTTTGCCACTATTTGACACATTGGTATATCTTAAGGCGGGTTCTATAAATTCCCACCGAAAATAAATGAAACACATTATCTGTTTTCACCTGTTCAACGATTACAGCGGTAGTCCTAAGGTGCTAAAAATGGTGCTGGAGGGAATGCTCCGAAAAGGGTATCGGATTGATTTGGTATCTTCCAAGGGAGGAGCATTGGACGAACTGCTGTACTACCCAAACTTGCGGAAGCATAGTTACCCTTACCGTTTCTCATCTAATGGGGCGGTCACGATGCTACGCTATTGTCTGGTGCAGCTATATACTTTCTTTCTGTCCTTCCGCTGGCTGTTCCGCAAAGATGTAGTGTTTTATATCAACACCCTACTGCCCGCAGGCCCTGCATTGGCAGGAAGATTGATGGAGAAGCGTGTGATATACCATTATCATGAGAATGCTTTTGTGAAAGGGAACTTTTATAAACTGCTGGCAGGCGTCATGCAGAAGTTGGCACACGAGATTATCTGTGTATCGGCTTATCAAGCCTCTTTCCTGCCGCGAAAAGAACGGGTAACAGTGATTCCAAACGCGCTGCCGAAAGAGTTTGCCAGCATGCTGAAACCGAATAAAGAGGCGGCTTTTGAGCGAAAGCGAATACTGATGTTAGGTTCGCTGAAACTCTATAAAAGCCCATTAGAGTTTATCTGCCTGGCACAACAATTACCGCAGTTTGCCTTTGAACTGATAGTGAACGACACACAGGAGAACATCGACCTGTTCATTACAGAACACAAGGTAAATATCAGCAAGAATCTGACTATTTATCCCAGGCAAAGCGATGTGGCACCATTCTATAACCGGGCTTCGCTGGTGCTGAATCTTACAAATAAGGAGCAAGCTGTTGAAACATTCGGGCTGACAGCCTTGGAAGCCATGAGTGCCGGACTCCCCGTGATAGTGCCTACCGAAGGAGGTATTGCAGAAATGGTGGAAGACGGGGTGAACGGTTACAAGATAGATGTACAAAATTTGAACAGCATTGCGGAATGTATTGACCAAATGCTATCGAACCAAGAACTTTATACAAAATTATCCGATAACGCATTGCGTTATGCAGAAAAATACAATGCCGATGCGATGATAGACGGCATCCTTTCTCATTTTTAATAACACACTGATTTTTTTTATGAAACGAGTTGCTATTGTGGGCATCCAAGGGGTGCCTGCAAAGTATGGCGGCTTCGAGACATTGGTGGAGAACATGATTGGTGAAAACTGTTCTCCCGAGGTCTGCTATACCATTTTTTGCAGTGGCAAGGATTATGCCATGCACATAGATACATATAAAGGAGCAAAACTGAAATATGTGCCGCTGTTCCATGCCAACGGGGCACAGAGCACGCCTTACGACATACTCTCGATGCTGAAATGCCTGCGAGGATATGACACGGTATTGATATTGGGCGTATCAGGTTGCATCTTCCTCCCCATCTTCCGATTGCTGTATCGTAAACGGTTGATTGTAAACATTGACGGACTGGAGCATAGGCGTGCTAAATGGGGGAAATTTGCCAAATGGTTCTTGCGAACCAGCGAAGCGATGGCCGTAAAGTATGCGGATGTGGTGATTGCGGACAACAAGGGAATACAGGACTACGTGAAAGAAACGTATGACATGCCATCGGAACTGATAGCCTACGGAGGAGACCATGCCCAACGGGATGTGCCAGAAGCACAGCAACTGGAGACATTGCAAAAATACCAAGTGAAGGCCGGAGAATATGCAGTCAGCGTATGCCGCATTGAACCGGAGAACAACAGCCACATCATTTGTGAGGCTTTTGCCGCAAGCGGAAAAAAACTTGTATTTGTAGGAAACTGGGAACGAAGCGAATACAGCCGGGAACTGAAAAAGAAGTACAGCCAATACCGCAACATACGAATGGTGGATTCTGTATATGACTTGGATGAACTTTATGCTTTGCGCAACCAGTGCAGTTGCTATGTTCACGGACACAGCGCTGGAGGCACCAATCCTTCGTTGGTAGAGGCCATGTTCTTCGGGAAGCCGATACTGGCATTCGATGTGGTCTATAACCGGGAGACAACCGAAAACAGGGCTTACTACTTCAAGAACAGCAAACAGTTGGTTGAATTGCTTGCGCAGAAAGAAAAGGATGGGAAACCGATGAAGGAGATTGCCAAACGGAGATATACGTGGGAGTATGTGGCAGAGCAATACGAGGCTTTATATGACTGACCTATGAAAATAGTTAAGATTATAATCGCTTTATGGTTTCTGTATCTGTACGAAATAGGTACGGAAGCTGTCGCCCAAGAAAAGACTTCTCTTCCGAGAGTAGAAATCTTTGCCGGAGCTGAATTACATTACCGAGACCTTTTTTACACAAAGATGTATGAGGTCTTGCTGAATCTGACTCCCGGCGTGAAATGGCATATAGGAAGGCATTGGCAACTGGCCGGGCAAGCTATCATTCCGGTCTATAACGACTATGGAGACCGCTACAAGAAGGTACGCCTGAATATGGCGGTATTGTCGAAGGAATGGAATTGGGTAGGAAATCAATTCCTGAAAATAAGCGGTGGCCTGTTCGGGCACGAACGCTACGGGCTGGATGCCAAGTGGATGTTCCCCGTAAACGACTGGTTGGCACTGGATGCACAGATGGGTTTAACGGGGTTCTGCTCCATGGCGGCCGATTGGGAGTGCAGTAAGATGAAAAGGGTAACCGGACAAGCCGGAGTGAACCTATATATAGAAAAGGTGAATACGGAATTCAGGCTGCACGGGGGACGCTATCTTTACGAAGATTATGGTGTGACCGCTGAAGCCATGCGCCATTTTAAACATTGCACGGTAGGCGTGTATGCACTGTATAGTGACCAATGGAAAGAAACTGCCGGTTTCAAGGTAGTGATGATGATTCCACCTTACAAACGGAAAGTACGAAAAGTATCGGTACGCCCGGCCTCGAATTTCAGGCTGACATACGACATCAACGGATTGTCTTACGCGGCAAAGATGTACACGACTGACCCGGAAGAGAACGAACGTGAAGGACACTTTGACCGTAACCGCTTGCACTGGGGTGCCAATCGCATGGTACCGGATTTTGAGCTTAGAGAAAAGGAGGTGCGAAATGTGGAATAAGGAATACCGGGTGAAGATCCTACAATGTGCGTTTGTTGGGATGCTTCTAACCGCTTTGTCTTTTACCGCTGCCGCACAACAATATACCGGCATGAGCGGGCTGATTCATGCGCCAAGTGCGGAGATGGACAATGCCGGTGAAGCACGTATAGGCATTCACTTCTTGAACAGGGAGTTTACACCGGATATCGGGTTTGATTATGAAGGCAAGTACCATACCATGAGCCATTATTTAAGCATTACTCCTTTTTCTTGGTTGGAAATCGGTTATACCTGTACCTTACAGAAAGGACGTGCCATAAATAATGAAGGGATAGTAGAAGATGGTAAACCTAAACTTCGTTTCAAGGATCGTTATTTTTCTCTTAAAATACAACCGTTGAAAGAAGGGAAATGGTGGCCCGCTATTGCTATCGGTACGAATGATCCATACGGAACAGGCAATAAAAATGGAACAGGCAAGGAAGGAGAAAAGCCTCAAAATGGGGACGGGAAAAGCCAATATTTCTCCAACTTCTATATTGCCGCCACCAAACACCTCGACCTGAGAGGACACAGCCTCGGCTTCCATTTGGCATACCGCCATTGGAAACGGAGTTATAACAGCAAGTGGAACGGTCCGGTAGGTGGTATCACCTATCAGCCTTCCTTCCAAAAGAACTTGCGCCTGATAGCTGAATATACAGGCGATGATGTGAATGTAGGCTTCGACTGGAAACTGTGGAAGCATCTACTGATACAGTCTTCTTTGCAGAACGGGAAATACTTTTCAGGAGGTGTCTGCTTCTGCATCAATCTTTTGTGATTTTAATGTGAAAATATAAACATTTTTTAATCATCCTAAATTCCGCAGCATTTTAGTTTAACTTATTTTATAAGTACCTGAGCAGCAAA
>OBAR01000486.1_pt1 | contig 47425 bp, 38 predicted proteins | sample 1517911 | NCBI WGS metagenome assembly OBAR01 (sample SAMN04571709, study PRJEB22368) | human gut metagenome | biome: human gut; material: stool | host: Homo sapiens | place: Luxembourg | collected 2012-10-26
AAGCTTTTTATAGCACCGAAGGTGCGTCAGGTTTTGTATGAGACGTCACAGCGTGCCCTGGCACACTGTGCGTGCGCGCAGCGCACGGAAATGTCGATTAAATTTATAATCGGCAATCCGTATTAGTTGCCCCGGCCGCCGTTGCCCCGGCCGAAGAAGTAGTCGTACAGATCGCCGTAGGAATCCTGCTGACCCTGGTTCTGGTTGGAGGAATCGTCCTCGGTGCCGGTGGTCTGGGGCTGCTGGTCGAAGGTCAGGCTCAGGGTGATCTCCTGGCCGCCGCGCCACACGGTAAGGGTGACGGTGTCGCCGGCCTTATAGCTCTTCTTGGCCATGGACAGGTCGCTCATGGAGGTGATGTCCGTGTCGTTGAGCTTGGTGATGACGTCGCCCAGCTGCAGGCCCGCCTTTTCCCCGGCGCCGCCCTTTTCCACGGCGTAGACGAACACGCCCTTGGTCACGTCGATGTTGTACTGGGCAGCCATCTGCTCGGTCATGCTGCCGGCCTTGATGGCCATGTAGGCCTTATCGGTGACCTGGCCGTTTTCCATGATGTCGGTGATGATGGTCTGGACATCGCTGATGGGGATGGCAAAGCCGATACCCTCCACGGTGGTGTCGGAATAGCTGGAATACTTGGCGGACACAATGCCCACTACCTCACCGTACAGGTTCATCAGGGGGCCGCCGGAGTTGCCGGGATTGATGGAGGCGTCCACCTGGATCATGTTGAAGGGGGTGCCGTCCACGTTGATGGCCCGGTCGCAGCAGGACACGATGCCCTGGCTCATGGAGAAGGTCAGCTCGCCTAGGGGATTGCCGATGGCCATCACCGTGTCGCCCACGTTGACGTCGGCGCTCTTGCCCAGGGTCACGGCCTGGAGGCCGGTGGCCTCGATCTTCAGCACAGCCACATCATAGTCGCTGTCGCCGCCCACCACAGTGGCGGGATAGGTATCGCCGTTATACAGGGTGACGTTGACGCTGCTGGCGCCGGACACCACGTGCTGGTTGGTGACGATATAGCCGTCCTGGGTGATGACGAAGCCGCTGCCGGAGGAGGCGGACTGCACCTTCTGGCCGAAGATGTTGGTGGACACGGCGGAGCAGTTGATGGATACCACGCTGTTCACCGTGGAGGCGTACACCTCGGCGGGGGTCATCAGGGTCTGGCCGTCCACGGATTTGACGCTGACGGCGGAAGCCGTGCGGCCGGACTCCTGAATGGTGGCCTTGCCGCCCCGGCGGGCCAGGGACGCGCCGCCGAAGCCGCACAGGCCGCCGATCAGGGCGCAGCACAGAACCAGAGCCGTGACCTTGGTGCCGGTCTTTTTCCAGAAGGAGCCCTTTTCCGGCTTGGGGGGCTGGGGGTCATCCTGGCAGGTGCCGGTGGTGTAGGCCACAGGCTCCTCCGGGGAGACCGGATCCTCCGGCTGGGATGCCGGCTGCCAGCTGGTCTGGCTGGGGTCGGGCTGTCCGGGCTGGGGCTCCCGGTCCTTGGAATAGCTGTAATGATACAGGCTGTTTTCATCGTTGAAAGCGCCCTGATTGTTCTCGTCGTTGACACCGCTATACATAACTGTGAACCTCCTATTGTCGGGCGGGGCGGAATGTGGTATGATGTGGTATCATGCTCCGCCGCCGCTGTGGTTTTCCTTCCGATGGTTTATAGTATACGCGGAAACCTTAAGCGAAGCTTTAAGAAACGGCGGAAAAATTTGAACATTCTATGAAGAAAGGGGGCGGAAGCCCATGGTCAGGATCGAGGGGCTGAAGCTGGCTCCGGGCCAGGATGAGCAGCTGCTGCGGGGCAAGGCCGCCCGGCTGCTGCGGGTGCCGGAGGGGGACATTCTGTCCCTTCAGGTGCTGCGCCGGGCCATCGACGCCCGGGAGGAGCTGCACTTTGTCTATACGGCGGCGGTGACCCTGCGGCAGGAGAAGGCCGCACTGCGGCGGGTCCGGGACCGGCGGGTAACGCCGTATGCGCCGGAGGTATACCGGCTGCCGGAGGCCCTGGCGGCCCCCGAGACGCCGCCGGTGGTCATCGGGGCCGGGCCGGGGGGCCTGTTTGCGGCCCTTGTTCTGGCCCGGTGCGGCCTGCGGCCCATCGTGCTGGAGCGGGGGCAGGACGCCGTGACCCGGCAGCGGGACGTGGCGTCCTTCTGGCGCACCGGAGTGCTGGACCCGGAGTCCAACGTACAGTTCGGCGAGGGTGGCGCCGGGGCCTTTTCCGACGGGAAGCTGAACACCGGCACCCGGGACATCCGGCACCGGTGGATTCTGGAGCAGCTGGCGGCCTGCGGCGCGCCGGAGAGCATCCTGGTGGACGCCAAGCCCCATGTGGGCACGGATATGCTCCATGTGACCCTGGTGAACCTGCGTCTGCAGCTGCTGGACCTGGGGGCCCAGGTGCGGTTCGGCCACCGGGTCACCGGACTGCGGGTCCGGGACGGGGCCTTGGAGGGGCTGGAGGTGTCGTCGCCGGAGGGGAGCTATGTGCTGCCGGCCCGGCAGGCGGTGCTGGCCCTGGGCCACAGCGCCCGGGATACCTTTGAAATGCTCCACGCCGCCGGGGTGCGGATGGAGCAGAAGCCCTTTGCCGTGGGAGTGCGGATCGAGCACCGGCAATCGGACATGGACGCAGCCCAGTACCGTCAGTTCGCCGGGCATCCGTGCCTGCCCGCCGCCGGCTATAAGCTGTCGTGCCACCCGGAAAACGGGCGCAGCGCCTTCTCCTTCTGCGTCTGCCCAGGAGGGCAGGTGGTGGCCGCCGCATCGGAGCAGGGCCGGGTGGTCACCAACGGCATGAGCGAATATGCCCGGGACCGGGAGAACATCAACGGCGGCCTGCTGGTGAACGTGACCCCGGCGGACTTCGGCAGCAGCCATCCCCTGGCGGGCATCGCCTTCCAGCGGCGGCTGGAGGAGGCGGCCTTCCGCCTGGGCGGCGGAGGCTATGCGGCTCCCTGCCAGCGGGTGGAGGATTTTCTGGCCGGGCGGCCCTCCACGGGGCCGGGACGGGTGATCCCCAGCTATCGGCCCGGGGTCCGGTGGACGGACCTGCGGCAGTGTCTGCCGGAGTTCGTGTGGCAGACTATGGCCCTGGCGCTGCCGATGCTGGACGGAAAGGTCCGGGGCTATGCCCAGGGGGACGCCGTGCTGACGGCGGTGGAGACCCGGTCGTCGTCGCCGGTGCGGATTATAAGAGATGATAACGGTCAGTGCAATGTCCGGGGGCTGTACCCCTGCGGCGAGGGGGCGGGCTATGCCGGAGGCATCCTGTCCGCCGCTGCGGACGGCATGCGCTGCGCGGAAAAAATATGGGAGGTATACGGCAAATGAGAAAAATCGCGGTGATGGAGGACTTCCTGACGCCGGAGCGCCGGAAAAAGGTGCTGGATACGGCGGAAAAGTGCGGCTTTGCGGTGGATTTTTACGGGCGGGGCGCGGCTCCGGCCCAGGGTCTGGAGCAGTATGAGATCATTTACGGCTGGTGCAATCCCCAGGACCTGAAGCGGGCCACGGGGCTGAAGTGGTACTGCTGCGGCTTCGCCGGGGTGGACCAGCTGTCCGACGACAGCCTGTACTCCAGCCCCGACGTGGTGCTGTCCAACTCCTCCGGAGCCTACGGCCTCACCATCAGCGAGCACATCCTCATGGTGACGCTGATGCTGCTGCGGCGGATGCCGGAGTTCCAGGACATCGTCCGGCGGCGGGAATGGGTGTCGGAGCTGCCTATGCGGTCCATTTACGGCAGCCGCATCACGGTGCTGGGAGCCGGGGACATCGGCACCAATTTCGCCCGGCGGGCCAAGGCCCTGGGAGCGGGGCACATCTGCGGCGTGTCCCGCAGCGGCCGGAACCCGGACCCCGCCTATGACCGGATGCTGCCCCAGGAGCAGCTGGACCAGGTGCTGCCGGAGACGGAGATCCTGGTGATGGCTCTGCCGTCGGTGGCGGACACCGTGGGCATCCTCAGCCGGGAGCGCATTGCCCTGCTGCCCCGGGACGCCATTGTGGTGAACGTGGGCCGGGGCACCGCCATCGACCAGGAGGCCCTGATGGAGGCCCTGAACGCAGGGCGCATTGCCGGAGCCGCCCTGGACGTGGTGGTGCCGGAGCCGCTGCCCAAGGAGCACCCTCTGTGGAGCACCCGGAACCTGCTGCTGACGCCGCATATCTCCGGAAATATGTCCCTGGGATACACCTGCGACATCAACGTGGACATGTTTTGCCGGGATCTGGAAAACTACGCCGCCGGCCGTCCCCTGGAGCACCGGGTGGACCGGAAGCGGGGCTATTAAAAGATTGTCCCAAAAGGCTTGCAAGCTGAGCAGGGCCGCCCGGGAGGGCGGCCCTGCTGCTTTATATTACTGCTTTGGCGCCTGCTTCATGGACAGGCTGATGCGGCGCTTCTTTTCGTCCACCTCCAGGACCGTCACCTTTACCACGTCTCCCACGGACACCACCTCCGACGGGTGGCGGATGAACTTATTGCAGACCTGGGAGATGTGGACCAGGCCGTCCTGGTGGACGCCGATGTCCACGAACACGCCGAAATCCACCACGTTGCGGACGGTGCCCGTCAGCACCATGCCGGGGGCCAGGTCCTTGATCTCCAGCACGTCCGTCCGCAGGATGGGGGCAGGCAGGTCGTCCCGGACGTCCCGGCCGGGCTTGGCCAGCTCCGCCGCCACGTCCTGCAGGGTGGGAACGCCTACGTTCAGCCGGGCGGCGGTCTCCTCCCAGCCCAGGGCCTTCACCTTCTGGGGCAGGTCCGCCAGCCTCCCGGCGGCCACGTCGGCCAGGGTATAGCCGCACAGGGCCAGCAGTCCCTCCGCAGCGGCGTAGCTCTCCGGATGGACGCCGGTGTTGTCCAGCACAGACTTGCTCTCCGGCACCCGCAGGAAGCCCGCCGACTGCTGGAAGGCCTTGGGCCCCAGCTTGGGCACCTTCAGAAGCTGACGGCGGCCGGTGAAGGCGCCGTTTTCCTCCCGGTATTTCACGATATTTTTGGCGGTGGCGGCGTTCAGACCGGACACCCGGCCCAGCAGGCTGGCGGAGGCGGTGTTCACGTCCACGCCCACGGCGTTGACGCAGTCCTCCACCACGCCGGACAGCGTCTCGTCCAGCCGTTTCTGGGGCATATCGTGCTGATACTGGCCCACGCCGATGGCCTTGGGGTCGATCTTCACCAGCTCGGCCAGGGGGTCCTGCATCCGCCGGGCAATGGACACGGCGCTGCGCAGGTTCACGTCATACTCCGGAAACTCCTCCGCCGCCAGCTTGCTGGCGGAGTATACGGAGGCCCCGGCCTCGTTGACCATCATATAGCTGACGCCGCCGCCCAGCTGCCGGATCAGCTCCACCGCCATCTGCTCGGTCTCCCGGCTGGCGGTGCCGTTGCCGATGGCGATGTGGGTGACGCCGTGGCGGCGGACCAGACGGGACAGCCGGTCGATGGCCTCCTGCTTCTGGCGGGGGCCGTAGGTGGGATACACCACGGCGGTGTCCAGCACCCGGCCGGTGCCGTCGATGACCGCCACCTTGCAGCCGTGGGCATAGCCGGGGTCCAGGCCCATGGTGACGTGGCCCTTTACCGGGGGCTGCATCAGCAGGGGCTTCAGGTTCAGGCCGAAGTTGGCAATGGCCCCCTCGCAGGCGGCGTCAGTCAGGTCGGACCGGGCCTCCCGCTCCAGGGAGGGGTAGATCAGCCGGTCATAGGCATCCTCACAGGCGGCCTTGATAAACTCCATAGCCCGGGACCCGGGTCGCACCACCGCCCGGCGCAGAGTCATCAGCCCCAGCTCCCGGTCCAGCAGCACGGTGACGGAGAGGACGCCCTCCTTCTCGCCCCGGTTGATGGCCAGGATCTGGTGCCCGGCCAGCTTGGCGATGGGCTGGTCAAAGTCGTAATACAGCCGGTAAACGGTGTCCTCCTCGGTGGCGGCCAGACTCCGCAGATGTCCCTGCCGGCGCAGCAGCTCCCGCAGGGTCTTGCGGATGGCGGCATCGTCCGACAGCAGCTCTGCTACGATGTCGTTGGCCCCCTGGAGGGCATCGGCCAGAGTCTCCACCCCCTTCTCCGGGTCCACATAGTCCCGGGCAGCCTCCTCCGGAGCCGGGCAGTCCCGGCCCTGGTCCAGCAGCAGAAGGGCCAGGGGCTCCAGGCCCTTCTCCCGGGCCACCGTGGCCCGGGTGCGGCGCTTCTGCTTATAGGGGCGGTACAGGTCCTCCACCTCCGCCAGGGTGGCGGCGCTGTCGATGGCGGCGGACAGCTCGTCGGTGAGCTTCCCCTGGCCGTCGATGGCGTTTTTCACCTCCTGGCGGCGCTGGTCCAGGTTCCGCAGATAGTTCAGCCGGTCCTCCAGGGTCCGCAGGGCGGTGTCGTCCATGCTGCCGTGCAGCTCCTTGCGGTAGCGGGCGATGAAGGGAATGGTGTTGCCCTGGTCCAACAGGTCAATGACGTTCTGCACATGGGCCAGGGGCTTGTCCAGCTCCCGGGCCAGAATTTCGGCAATGGTGGGCATAAAATACTCCTTTCTTCCGGGGAAAAACCGGGACGGAGCCTGTCCGTCCCGGTTTTTTCACTTGTGATACAGGCGCTTGATCTCGTACCGGGGCTCGCAGCTGACGTGGATGCCCAGGCGCTTATAGAGCTTCTCGTCCTCCTCGGAGAGGATGACGGAGAAGTGGGCGTCGCAGCCCCGGAGGTCGTCCAGCTTCTTCAGCACCCGCTCCGCCAGGGGGTTGGTGACGGCGGAGATGGACAGGGCGATGAGCACCTCGTCGGAGTGCAGCCGGGGGTTCCGGTGGCCCAGGTGGGAAATCTTCATGTCGCTGATGGGGGCGATGATGGACGACGGCAGCAGGTCCAGCTCCTTGTCGATGCCCGCCAGGGCCTTGATGGCGTTCAGCAGCAGCGCCGCCGAGGGCCCCAGCAGGGAGCTGTTCTTTCCGGTGACCACCCGGCCGTCCGGCAGGACCATGGCCCCGGCGGGGGCGGCGGTCTCCTCCGCCTTTTTCAGGCAGGCCGCCACGGCGGGGCAAATATCCGGCGTGACCCCGGCCTGCTGCATGATGATCTCCAGCTTGCGCACCACAGCGTCATCGCACTTGCCCCGGACCCGGTCCACCATACCGGCATAGTACCGGCGGAGGATCTCCATCCGGGAGGCCTCCTGGCACACCGCATCGTCCACAATGCCGAAGCCCGCCATGTTCACGCCCATGTCCGTGGGGGACCGATAGGGGGACGTGCCCTGAATCCGCTGGAACATGGCGTTGAGCACCGGGAAAATCTCCACATCCCGGTTGTAGTTCACGGTGGTCTTGCCGTAGGCCTCCAGGTGGAAGGGGTCGATCATGTTCACGTCGTTCAGGTCCGCCGTGGCCGCCTCATAGGCCAGGTTCACCGGGTGCTTCAAAGGCAGGTTCCAGATGGGGAAGGTCTCATACTTGGCGTAGCCCGCCCGGACGCCCCGCTTGTTCTCGTGATACAACTGGCTCAGGCAGGTGGCCATTTTGCCGCTGCCGGGGCCGGGGGCCGTTACCACCACGATGGGGCGAGTGGTTTCGATATAGTCGTTTTTGCCCAGGCCGTCGTCGGACACGATGTGGGCCACGTCCGAGGGGTATCCGGCAATGGGATAGTGGCGATAGCTCCGGACGCCCAGAGCCGTCAGCCGCTTGATGAAGGCGTCCGCCGCCGGCTGCCCGGCGTACTGGGTGATGACCACGGAGCCCACATAGAACCCCAGGCCCCGGAACACGTCCATCAGCCGCAGCACGTCCTCGTCATAGCCGATGCCCAGGTCGCCGCGGATCTTCTTCTTTTCGATATCTCCGGCGCAGATGGCCACCACGATCTCCACCTCGTCCCGGATGGAGGCCAGCATCCGGATCTTGCTGTCCGGCTGGAACCCCGGCAGCACCCGGGAGGCGTGGTAATCGTCGAACAGCTTGCCGCCGAACTCGATATACAGCTTGTCGCCGAATTGCTCCCGCCGGGCCCGGATGTGCTGGGCCTGGAGGGCCAGGTATTTGTCGTTATCAAAACCGATTTTCATATGTGCTCCCTCTTTCCGGTAATTGCTTCAACCCAACTATTATACACGACCGGGCCCTGGGAGAAAAGGCCTTTTTGCATTTTCCCCTCCGGCAAATTTGCCGGTTTTCGGGGCGGGATTTTGGGCGAAACGCGCCGTTGCGTTTTGCCCCCGGCGGGGGTATACTAAAAGGTACACCACATATGCAGGAGGATGCACACCATGCGCTTTCAGGTTTTGCTGAAAAAGGAAAACGTTCCGGGGACCAATTTCTTCCCCTTTTTCGAGACCGACGACATCCAGGAGGCCAAGGACTTCGCCATGCGCCTGGCCTTTGAGGAGTTCAACCTGGTGAAGGTCATGGACACCAAGCGCCAGGAGCTGGTGCGGGACTTTGACGCCGCCATCTATCGGGAGTAACGTGTATACGGACGAATACGGACAAAAAAGAGGCGCTGCCGCGGCAGCGCCTCTTTTCAATTGGTGGATCGGGTAAATCAGAACCACAGGCCCCAGGCCAGGAAGCCCAGGCAGGCCACCACGCCGGTGAACAGCAGAACGATGACCAGATAGCCCATGATATCCCGGGCAGACAGCTTGGCAATGCCCAGAGCAGGCAGAGCCCAGAAGGGCTGGATCATGTTGGTCCACTGGTCGCCCCAGGCAATGGCCATGGCGGTGCGTCCGGCGTCGATGCCCAGGTTGGCGCCGGCGGGCATCATGATGGGACCCTGAACGGCCCACTGGCCGCCGCCGGAGGGAACGAAGAAGTTCACCACACCGGCTGCCAGGAAGGACAACATGGGGAAGGTGACGTTGTTGGAGACGCTCACGAAGAACTCGGAGATCACGCCCGCCAGGGACACGCCCTCGGCATTGGCGGCCACCATCATGCCCATGATACCGGCATAGAAGGGGAACTGCAGCAGCACACCGGCAGCGCCGCCGGCGGCGTCGGAGATGGCGTCCACATAGCGGCGCAGGTCGCCGTGGAGCAGGATGCCCAGGAACAGGAAGATCATGTTCACGATGTTCAGGCCCAGGGTGAAGCCGTTCTGGACGAAGTAGTAAACGATGTAGGCAAACCCGGCCACCACCAGGATCACCCACAGGATCTTGGAGTGCTCGATGCGGTCAGCGGGGGTCTTGATCTCGTAGGTCTTGTCCTCCTCATCCTGCAGCAGGGTGGGGTCGATGCAGACGGTGTGGGCCTTGTCGGGATGCATGGCGTAGTTGATGAAGGGCATGGCGATCAGGATCACAACGCACATGATGATGTTCACGGGGTGGAACACGGTGGCGGTGATGGGGGCCTGATAGGTCACCTCACCGAAGGCCTTGCCGGCCACCAGGTCCAGGGGGATGGAGCCGGACAGACCCGCGTGCCAGATCACGAAGCCGGAGTAGGCGGAGGCGATCAGCAGAGGATAGTCCACGGTGGGAACGCGGCGGACCACTTCCTTGGCCAGCAGAGCGCCCACCACCAGGCCGAAGCCCCAGTTCAGCCAGCAGCAGATGGTGGAGACCATGGTGGTGATCACGATGGCCTGCATGTTGTTGTGGCACAGACCCGCCACAGCCCGCAGGGCCTTTTTGCAGGGCTTGGCGGAAGCCATGGCGGAACCGAATACCAGAACCAGGGCCATCTGCATGGAGAACGCCAGCAGGCCCCAGAAGCCCTTTGCGTCGCCCCAGGCGTTGAGCACCTTCAGCGGACCCATTCCCGTGGCAAACATGGCGCCGATGAAAACGATGATGCTCAGGATGATGGCGAACAGGAAGGCATCCGGCAGCCAGCGATTGACCACGCGAACGCAGCCGTTGGTGAATTTCTTAAACACAGACTCACTCTCCTTAATTTGGGGGCGCGGCGCACCGCGCTGTTTTGTTTCCCGGTCCGCCGCCCTATACGCAGCGGACCCGTTTGTGTTAATTCTATAACAGTCACAGAATGTTTACAATTGCCAAATCGCTGAATTTTTAACGAACATTTTGTGAAGTGTTACAGATTTCTCGGATTTTTCATATATCACGCTAAAATATCGCAGAAAAGCATAAAGAATCAATAAAGTAATGGAGTTTTCGCGTTAAGTTTTTGGTTGGAGTCACCGAGCGGCAGAGCAATAAAAACGGATGAGATTCTCCACTGCGGCGGACAGATTTTCCCGGCAGGAAACCCGCACCTGTTCAAAGGGCAGGGGCAGAGGATTGACGGGGAAGGCGGCGGTGAGGCCCAGCTCATAGGCCCGGGGCAGGACGGAGATATCCACCGCCCCGGCCAGGGCCGCGCAGGGAACTCCCAGCTCCCGGGCCCGCCGGGCCACGCCGATGACGGCCTTGCCGCCCAGGCTCTGGCCGTCCAGCCTGCCCTCGCCGGTTATGATCAGGTCCGCGTCCGCCGCCAGACGGGGAAAATCCGCCGCGTCCAGCAGCATCTCCACCCCCGGCCGCAGCCGGGCGTTCAGCAGGGCCGCCGCTCCCGCGCCGAAGCCGCCTGCCGCGCCGCCGCCAGGCATATCCAGCACGTCCCGGCCCGTGTCCCGGCGCAGCACCGCCGCCAGATGGGCCAGTCCCGCGTCCAGCAGCTGCACCATGTCCGGGTCCGCCCCCTTCTGGGGGCCGAACACGGCGGCAGCGCCCCGGGGGCCGCACAGGGGGTTGTCCACGTCGCACAGCACCGTCACCGGCGGCAGCGGCTCCAGATTTTCGGCGGAAATGCGGTGAATATCCCCCAGTGTGCCGCCGGTGGGGACAAAGGTCCGGCCCCGGCGGTCGTAAAATTCCACGCCCAGGGCAGCGGCGGCGCCGCAGCCGCCGTCGTTGGTGGCGCTGCCGCCCAGGCCCAGCAGCAGACGCCGGGCCCCATGGCGGGCGGCGTGCAGCAGCAGCTGGCCCACGCCGTAGGTGGTGGCCTCCGCCGGATGCAGGTCCGTTCCGGCCAGAGGCAGTCCCGCGGCGGCCGCCAGCTCCACAACGGCGGTGCCGTCAGGCAGCAGGCCGTAAAACCCCGGCGCCGTGCCGCCATAGGGGCCCGCGCAGGGGCATTCGATCCGCCGGCCGCCGCAGGCCGCCAGAAACGCCTCCACCGTACCCTCGCCGCCGTCGGCCAGGGGGATGGAGAGCACCTGTGCCCCGGGGTCCGCCCGCCCGATGGCCTCCCGGGCCACGGCGCAGAAGTCCCGGGCGGACAGGGTGCCCTTGAAGGAATCGGGGATGAGAATGTATTTGTGCATATTGCACCTCCCGGTGTAGCTTGTTGTCCATAGGATACTCCATCGGGGGAAAAATAACAAGAGGGCACGGCCCAGCCGCGCCCTCCTGGGGGTGTCCTCCCAATTGTACCATTTTCGGCGGCAATCCGTTCCCTGCCCCGGGCCGCCGAGGGCAGCGGGCCCTACGGACTTGGCTCTCCCTCTGGGAGAGCTGTCGGCGCAGCCGACTGAGAGGGCCTGCCTCCCCCCGCCTTTTGTTCACCGGATCTCGATGGCCCCTACCGGGCAGCTGTCCGCCGCCTCCTGGGCCGCCAGCCGGCACTCCTCCGGCACCGGGCCGCTGATGGCCCGGGCGGGTTCCCCAGGATCCAGGGTGAACACGTCCGGGCACACCGCCGGACACAGCCCGCACTGAATGCACGTTTTCGCGTGGACCATAGCCTGCATATTCCACCCCTCCTTTCCGTTGATCTGCCCATAGTCTGCCCCGTTTCCCGGGGAATTATCGCCTGCTGCCTTGCCCGGGGCAACAAATCATGCTATACTGGCCTCATGTGTATAAAAAGGAGTGCATTTCCATGTCTGATACCATCGCCGCCATTGCCACGGCTCCGGGGCCGTCGGCCATTGGCGTGGTGCGCCTGTCCGGGCCGGACACCTGCGCCGTGCTGGACCGGGTGTTCCGCCCGAAAAACGGCCGCCCCATGTCCCGGCAGGAGCCCCGCCGCCTGGTGCTGGGGGACGTGCTGGACCGGGACGGCCAGGTCATCGACAGCGCCCTGGCGGTGCTGTTCCCCGGCCCCGGCAGCTACACCGGCCAGGACTGCGGCGAGCTGCAGTGCCACGGAAGCCCGGTGGTGCTGGACGCGGCCCTGGCCGCCATGCTTGCCGCCGGAGCCCGCCAGGCCAAGGGCGGCGAGTTCACCCGCCGGGCCTTTCTCAACGGCCGCATGGACCTTTTGCAGGCGGAGGCCGTGGCGGACCTGATCGACGCCGAGACCGCCCAGGCCGCCCACAACGCCGTGGGCCAGCTGGAGGGGGTCCTCAGCCGCACCGTGGCGGAGATTTATGACGGCCTGATGGCCATCATCTCCCGGTTTTACGCCGTGGTGGACTATCCCGACGAGGACATCGGCGACCTCCAGCGGGAGGACATGCTGGATACCCTCCGCCGCGCCGAAAACCGGCTGGAGGAGCTGCTGGCCACCTTCTCCCGGGGAAAGCTCCTGAAATTAGGGGTCCCCACGGTGATCCTGGGCCGCCCCAACGTGGGCAAGTCCTCCCTGCTCAACGCCCTGCTGGGCTATGACCGGGCCATTGTCACCGACGTGGCCGGAACCACCCGGGACACGGTGGAGGAAAAGGTCCGGGTGGGCCATGTGCTGCTGCGCTTGTGCGACACGGCGGGCATCCACCAGACGGAGGACGCCGTGGAGAAGATCGGCGTGGAGCGGGCCCGCGCCCGCCAGGCCTCCCTGGCCCTGCTGGTGCTGGACGGCTCCACCCCCCTGACCGATGCCGACCGGGAGGCCATGGACCTGGCCCGGCAGGCGCCCAACCTGCTGGTGGCGGTGAACAAATCCGACCTGCCCCGGGCGGTGGACATCGGCCGCCTGGCCGACGAGTTCGACAACGTGGTGTCCCTGTCCGCCCGCAGCGGCGAGGGGGTGTCCGTCCTGTGCGACGCCATCGGAGCCATGTACCCCGCCGGGGAGGGCCGCCCCGGGGAGCTGCTGACCAATGCCCGCCAGGCCGACGCCGTGTCCCGGGCGCTGGCCTCCGTCCGCAGCGCCCGCAGCGCCCTGCGCATCGGCATGACCCCGGACGTGGTGCTCACCGATGCCGAGGCCGCCCTGGAGGCTCTGGGGGAGCTGAACGGAAAACACATCCGGGACGACCTGATCCAGACCATTTTCTCCCGCTTCTGCGTGGGAAAATAAAAAGACCGCAAAAAACGCCGGGACAGGGCTTTCCGTCCCGGCCTGTCCCGGGGAAAAATCGGGACAAAACCCGGCTTTTGCGGGACGTCCCGCCTGAAACCGGGACAGCTTTTGGGGAGGTTTTATGGACATGAGTGAGGCAAAGAAAAAGGACCAGCTGCCCGCCTGCCCGGTGGAGACCACGCTGACCTTGATCGGCGACAAGTGGAAGGTGCTGATTCTCCGGGACCTGATGCCGGGCACCAAGCGCTTCGGCGAGCTGAGAAAATCTGTGGGCGATGTGTCCCAGAAGGTGCTCGCCGCCCAGCTGCGGGACATGGAGAAAAGCGGCCTGGTCCACCGGGAGGTCTATGCCGAGGTGCCGCCCCGGGTGGAGTATTCCCTGACCCCGCTGGGCCGGAGCCTGAAGCCCATTCTGGACTCCATGTGGGCCTGGGGCGAGGGATACAAGGCATCCCTGGAATGAAAAAACGCCGTGAAGCGCTTGAAAAAAGAAGCGCTTCACGGCGGTTTTTGTTATTTTTTCAGCAGAACATAGGTGACGCCCCGGTTTTCGGCGTCCAGATCCCGGTCCTGCCGCAGCCGGGGACACAGGGCCAGCCACCGGCGGGCCTCCTGGTTGAAGATGCTGAACTCCTCCCCGGGCAGGAAGCACAGCTCCTGCTGCCGCAGCCAGGTGCGGCAGGCAGTGCGCAGCCGCCCGCCCTTGCCGGAGGAGCCGTAGCCATGGATCAGCTTCATGGCCGGGGTCCCCATTTTCCGGGCGGCCTCCACCTCCGCCGCCAGGCGGCGGAGGGCTTCCGCGGCGTCGGGCCGCCCCAGCTCCAGATTCAGCTCCCGCACGGGTCTGTCCATGGTTCTCCTCCTATCAGTGCAGCGAAATAGGCAAACAGGGCCTCTGCCCCGGGGGCGTCCGCCCGGCGCAGGCCATAGCTCTGGCGCTCCGGGTGCCACTGGACCCCCAGCACCGGCAGCTGCCGGTGGACCGCCGCCTCCACCACGCCGTCCGGGGACCACTGCACCGCCTGTAAGGGCGGGGCCAGGCGGTCCACCGCCTGGTGGTGGCAGCTGGTGACGGCGGGAGCTTCCCCCAGCAGACGGGCCATCAGCCCCTCCGCCCGGGTGGGGTGCACCAGATCGCCCCGGGGCAGCTGGTGGCCGGGGATATCCCGCAGGGTCCCGCCCCAGTGGACGTTCAAGGCCTGGAGTCCCCGGCAGATCCCCAGAATGGGCCGCCGGGACCGGGCAAAGGAGTCGATCAGAAAGGACTCCGTTCCCGGAAGGGGGCCCCGGATGTCCCCGCCGCCGGGCAGCAGCAGTCCCCCGCAGTCCAGACTGCGGTACAGGTCCCGGCACAGGACCACCCGGGCCCCGGCGCTCTCCAGTGCCGCCAGATAGTTTTCATATTGACCCGGCACACCGTACAGATAAACAGCAGGCTTCATAGCGTTCCCCTCCCCTGTCTATTATGCGGCGGCGGGGAAAATTATGCCGGGACGGCGGACAAAACAATAAATCCGAACCCACGGCCAATCGGCAAAGGGTTCGGATTCTATTGTGTTGGTGGACCTGAAGGGATTCGAACCCTCGACCTCTCGGATGCGAACCGAACGCTCTCCCAGCTGAGCTACAAGCCCATATGAACAGGGCAGTACACCCTGCTCATCTATTATACACATTTCCCGGCGGATTGCAAGCATTTTCTTCCCCGGCGGGCAAAAATCCGGTTCCGGCGGCGGGGCGGGAGCCGATTGTAAAGCCTTCTGATTTGTGATAAAATGCATGCCGGACCATAAAAGACAAAGGAGGCGCGCCATGGACCGGGAAGCCTTTGACCGGAAATATGCCGCCCGGCTGAACCGCCAGCAGCAGGAGGCGGTGCACGCCGTGGAGGGCCCTGTGCTGCTGCTGGCGGTGCCCGGCAGCGGGAAAACCACCGTGCTGGTGACCCGCCTGGGTTATATGCTGTGCTGCTGCGGCATTGCGCCGGACCAGATCCTCACCATGACCTATACCCGGGCCGCCGCCGGGGAGATGAAGCAGCGCTTTGCCGCCCTGTTCGGCCAGGACTGCCCCCATCCCCCGGAGATCCGCACCATCAACGGCGTATCCTCCAAGATCATCGCCTACTATGCCCAAAATTGCGGCAAAAGGCCGCCCTTCATCCTGGCGGAGGACGAGAGTGCCCTGGCGAAGCTGGTTTCGGACCTGTACCGGGACCTGTGCGGCGAGTACCCCACCCAGAGCGTGGTGAAGGAGCTGCGCAAGAGCATCGCCTATGCCAAAAATATGATGCTGCCGGAGGAGCGGCTGGGGGAGCTGGACACCGGCTTCGAGAAATTCCCGGAGCTGTACCGGGAATACGGCAAGGCCCTGCGGGACAATAAATGGATGGACTATGACGACCAGATGGTGTACGCCAAAAAAATTCTGGAGTTCCACGAGGATGTGCGGACCCATTTTCAGAACCGCTTCCCCTATATCTGCGTGGACGAATCCCAGGACACCTCCCGGATCCAGCACGCCATCATCCGCCTGCTGGCCGGGAAAAGCGGCAACATCTTCATGGTAGGCGACGAGGACCAGAGCATCTATGGCTTCCGGGCCGCCTATCCGGATGCCTTGATGCAGTTTGAACAGACCTATCCCGGGGCCCGGGTGCTGCTGATGGAGGAAAACTACCGCTCCACGCCGGAAATTCTCCGGGCGGCGGACGCCTTCATCCGGAAAAATCACCACCGCCGCCCCAAGACCATCCACCCCACCCGGGCCTCCGGCGCTGCCGTCCGGGTGATCTACGCCATGGACCGGGCCGACCAGTACCCCTGGCTGGTGAATATGGCGGCCAGCGTCCGGGAGGAGACGGCGGTGCTTTACCGCAACAACGACAGCGCCCTGCCGCTGATCGACCTGCTGGACCGGGGCGGGATACCCTATCGCTGCCGCCGGATGGACGACGCCTTTTTCACCCACCGGATCGTGGCGGACATCCGGGACATCATCGCCCTGGCCCATGACCAGACGGACGCGGAGACCTTCCTGCGAATTTACTACAAGGTCGGCGGCGGAATTTCCAAAAAGGCGGCGGAGTATGCCTGCCAGAAAAGCCGGGCCAACGGAGGCTCCATCCTTCGGGAGCTGCTGGGCTTTCCGCAGCTGTCCCAATACGGCAGGGACAGCGCCGCCGCTCTGCTGACCATGCTGCCCATGCTTTTGCAGGACAACGCCGCCCAGGGCCTGAGCCGCATCTGGGACGGCCTGCGCTACCGGGACTATGCGGAGCGCCAGAAGCTGGACGGCGGCAAATATGAAATTCTCTGTCTGCTGGCCCGGCAGGAGACCGGGCTGGAGGGGCTGTGCCGCCGCCTGGACGAGCTGCAGGCCCTGGTGTCGGCCCCCTCCCTGCCCTGCGGCGGGGGACTGATCCTGTCCACCGTCCACTCCAGCAAGGGCCTGGAGTACGACACGGTGTATCTGCTGGACGTGCTGGACGGCATCCTTCCGGCGGTGACGGAGCCGAAGGACGCCGGGCAGCAGGACCAGTATCAGGAGGAGCGGCGGCTGTTCTATGTGGCCGTGACCCGGGCCCGGCTGTATCTGTTCGCCTGCCGGAATCGGGAGTCCGCCTTTGCCGACGAGCTGCGCCGGGAACTGCCCCGGGAATACATCGGGCCGGAGGACGTGTTCGCCTCCCTGAATACGGAGCCGTGCGGAAAGCACTATCGACACGCCGAAAAGGGCGGCGGCGTGATCCGGGCCTGCTGCCGGGGGCAGTGCATGGTGGCCTATGCCTCCGGCGAGACGGAGTTCCTGACCCTGGGCCAGATGGTGGACCGGCGGGCCGTGGCCTGGAGGGCCCCGGACCGGCCGGCTCCGGCGGCATTGCCCCGGGAGCAGGCGGCGCTGCCGCCGTCCGGGGTTCGTCCCGGGCAGAGAGCCGTCCACAGGGTTTTCGGACCGGGAACCGTGTTGTCCTTCCGGGACCCCATCGTGGAGATACGCTTTCCTGCCAAGGGGGACAAGAAATTCGTCCTGTCCGACTCGGTGCAGCGGGGGCTGCTGCGCCTTGAGGAGTGAGGAAGTGCCGGAATTTTTCCAGATTCAGGAAATCCCTGCATGATACTGTTCACTCTGGGGAAACATAAACAGTGAAAAAAGTAGATATGTCAGGGACGTTGTATAAGGAAATTGTATGACGCATTCGCCGAAATGTGTTGCATTTTTTGGGGCGTGTATTATAATATGGACATACCCGCAGTTCTATCAGGCAAATACAGACAAGAAGGTGATCAATTATGGAACTTCAGATTCAGGATCTTGTTTCTTCCATCAAAAAGGACGGCATCGACAGCGCAAATCAGCAGGCCGCCGCGATCCTGGCCGACGCCCGGAAGCAGGCGGACGCCATCATCGCCGACGCAAAGAGTCAGGCGGATAAGCTGCGGGACGACGCCAGGGCCGAGATCGAGGTGTTCAAAAACAGCGCCCAGCTCAGCGCCCAGCAGGCCAAGCGGGACGCGGTTCTGGCCTTCCGGCAGGAGGTGCAGCAGGAGTTTGAGAAAATCCTGGCCGCCGACGTGGGCAAGGCTCTGGACCAGCAGACGCTGGCCAAGCTCATCCAGGCAGCCCTCCAGGGAGAGGACGTTTCCGGCTACGCCGTGGAGGTGGGTCAGGTGACGGACGGCATCCGCCAGCAGCTGGCCCAGGAGCTGAAAAACGGCCTGGAGCTCCGCCCCTCCAAGAAGGTGGGCGCAGGCTTCCGGCTGGCCGCCAAGGACGGCTCCGGCTATTTTGACTGCTCCGACCAGGAGATCGCGGAGATGCTCATGCCCTTCTTCCGGGATATGCACCTGTAAGGGGGTGGCCCCATGGCTTCCTATTACTATCTGATCTCCAGCCTCCCCATGCTGAAGACCCAGGGCGAGCCGCCCATGGACTACGCCGCGTTTCTGGCCATGTGCAAGTCGGCGGTAAGCAGCGGGGTGTATCAAACGCTGGAGGAGCTGACGGCGGCGTCGGACAAGGGGCCGCTGCTGTCGGAGTGGGCCGGGTTTTACAAGGCCCTGTGCCGGGAGCTGACGTATCAGCGGAACGTGAAACTGGGCCGGCCCTGTGCCATCCCCTCGGACCGGGACGCCGGCATCGTCCAGACGGTGACGGCGGCGGTAAACGCCGAGAATCCGCTGGAGGGCGAGCGTCTGCTGCTGGACCTGGAATTCCGCCGTCTGGACGGGATGATCGGCCTGCACAACTTCGACGACCACGCGCTGTTCGGCTATGCCATGAAGCTCCAGCTGCTGGAGCGGCAGCGCACCTTCCGGTATGAGGCTGGCAAGCGGGCCTTCGACGAGCTTATGGCCGGCATCCGCCAGCAGGTTTCCAGCTTATAACGAAACAGGAGAAACGAAATGGACAAAGTGACAGGATATGTGACCGGAGTAAACGGGAATCTGGTGGCAGCCACCTTTTCCGGCTCCGTCCGAAAAAATGAAGTGGGCTATGTCCAGGTGGGCGATGACCGGCTCAAGGGCGAGGTCATCCGCGTCAACGGCGACACAGCCAGTATGCAGATTTATGAAATGACCAACGGCATCCAGGTGGGCGACCGGGTGGAGCTCTCCGGCGAGCTGATGAGCGTGGAGCTGGGGCCGGGCCTGCTGACCCAGGTGTTCGACGGGCTGCAGAATCCCCTGCCGGAGCTGGCGCAGCAGTGCGGCTTCTTCCTGCAGCGGGGCGTGTATCTGGATCCCATCCCCAACAAGGACTGGGAGTTTACCCCCCTGGTGAAGCCCGGCGACCATGTTTCCGCCGGTGACGCCGTGGGCAGCGTGCCCGAGGGGCTGTTTACCCACCTGATCATGGTGCCCTTCGGCCTGAAGGACGAAGGGTGGCGGGTGAAATCCGTCCGGGAAAAGGGCGTGTACAACGTCCGGGACACCGTGGCGGTGCTGGAAAACGACAACGGCGAGGAGAAAGAGCTGACCATGGTGTTCTCCTGGCCCGTGAAGCAGCCTATCCGCTGCTATGAGGAGCGTCTGCGCCCGGACGAGACACTGGTGACCAAGCTCCGCTCCATCGACACGTTCCTGCCGGTGGCCAAGGGCGGCACCTTCTGCGTGCCCGGCCCCTTCGGTGCCGGCAAGACGGTGCTGCAGCACATGGAGGCCAAGAACGCCGATGTGGACATCGTCATCGTGGCCGCCTGCGGCGAGCGGGCCGGCGAGGTGGTGGAGGTGCTGAAGGAGTTCCCCGAGCTGGTGGACCCCCGCACCGGACGCTCCCTGATGGAGCGCACCATCATCATCTGCAACACCTCCTCCATGCCCGTGGCCGCCCGTGAGGCGTCGGTGTACACCGCCGTCACCATGGCGGAGTATTACCGCCAGATGGGCCTGGATGTGCTGCTGCTGGCAGACTCCACCAGCCGCTGGGCCCAGGCCATGCGTGAGATGAGCGGCCGTCTGGAGGAGATTCCCGGCGAGGAGGCCTTCCCCGCCTATCTGGAGTCCGTCATTGCCTCCTTCTATGAGCGGGCCGGCAAGGTCCGCCTGAAGAGCGGCAAGATCGCCTCCGTCACCATCGGCGGCACCGTGTCCCCCGCCGGCGGCAACTTCGAGGAGCCTGTGACCCAGGCCACCCTGAAGGTGGTGGGCGCGTTCCACGGCCTGTCCCGCGAGCGGTCCGACGCCCGCAAGTATCCGGCCATCCACCCCATCGACTCCTGGTCCAAATACCGGGGCGTGGTGGATATGGACCGGGTGGAGCAGGCCCGCGCCATCCTCAAGCGCAGCAACGAGATCAACCAGATGATGAAGGTCATCGGTGAGGAGGGTACCTCCGCCGAGGACTATATCGTCTATCAGAAGGGCGAGCTGCTGGACGCGGTGTATCTGCAGCAGAACTCCTTCGATCCCATCGACGCGGCCTGCGATCCCGACCGTCAGATCCACGAGTTCAACGTGCTGTATGACGTGCTGACCCGGGATTTCGCACTCAGCGAAAAAAAAGAGATCCGCGCCTTTTTCAACCAGGTCCGGCAGGAGTTCCTGGACTGGCACAACACCGTGTTCCGCACCCCGGAATTTGAGGCCCAGGAAAAGCGGCTGAAGGACTTTTACCTGAGCAAGGCCGCGGATTGAGAGGGGAGTCAATATGCAGAAAGTTTACACGAAAATTGAGTCCATCGTGGGCAACGTGGTCACGGTCCGGGCCGATGGCGTCCGCAACGGCGACCTGGCCCTGGTGGGCGACAGCTACGCCAACGTCATCAAGCTGGACAGGGACCTGGTAACGCTCCAGGTGTTCAGCGGCACCCAGGGCGTCAGCACCACGGACCCGGTCCGGTTCCTGGGCCGTCCCATGATGGTGTCCTTCTCCGACCACCTGCTGGGCCGCATTTTCGACGGCGCCGGCGTACCCCGGGACAACGGTCCCGCCCTGACGGAGAATATGATCCCCATCGGCGGCCCCTCCGTGAACCCGTCCAGGCGTATCGTGCCCAACAAGCTGATCCGCACCGGTATCCCCATGATCGATGTGTTCAACACCCTGGTGGAAAGCCAGAAGCTGCCCATCTTCTCCGTGTCCGGCGAGCCGTATAACCAGCTGCTCTCCCGCATCGCCATGCAGGCCCAGGTGGACATCATCGTCCTGGGCGGCATGGGCCTGAAGTACGACGACTATCTGTACTTCCGGGACACTCTGGAAAAGAGCGGCGCCATGGGCCGCACGGTGATGTTCATCCACACTGCCTCCGACCCCACCGTGGAATGCACCCTGGTGCCGGATATGGCCCTGGCCGTGGCGGAGCAGTTCGCTCTGGCCGGCAAGCGGGTGCTGGTGCTGCTGACGGATATGACCAACTACGCCGACGCGCAGAAGGAAATGGCCATCACCATGGAGCAGGTGCCCTCCAACCGGGGCTATCCGGGCGATCTGTACAGCTGCCTGGCCGCCCGCTATGAAAAGGCTGTGGACTTCGAGGGCGCGGGCTCCATCACCATTCTGGGCGTCACCACCATGCCCGGCGACGACGTGACCCACCCGGTGCCCGACAACACCGGCTATATCACCGAGGGCCAGTATTACCTGAAAAACGGCCACATCGAGCCCTTCGGCTCCCTGTCCCGTCTGAAGCAGAACGTCAACGACAAGACCAGAAGCGACCACCGGGCCCTGATGGACGGCATGATCCGGCTGTACAGCGCCTATAAGGAGAGCCTGGAAAAGAAGTCCATGGGCTTCATGATGTCCGAGTGGGACGAAAAGCTGCTGAAATACGGCCACCTGTTTGAAACGAAGCTGATGGACCTGAGCGTGAATATCCCGCTGGAGGAGGCGCTGGACCTGGGCTGGGAGATCCTGGCCGAGTGCTTCGAGCCCAATGAAACCGGCCTGAAAACGAGCCTCATCCAGGAGAGATGGCCCAAGCGGTCCGCCGTGGAATGAGGGTGCGCCTATGGCTGTCAAACTTACCAAAAATGAATTGAAGGTGCAGAAGGACCGCCTGAAGCAGTTCCAGCGGTATCTGCCCACCCTCCAGCTGAAAAAGCAGCAGCTGCAATCCGTGGTGATGCAGGTCAACGCCCAGCTGGAGCAGGTGGAGCGGGAGCGCCGGGCCGCCGTGGACGGGCTGGACGACTGGGTGGCCGTTTTCGCGGAAAACGACAGCTTCCCGGCGGACAAGCGCCTGGACACCCTGGTCCGCCCCCACCATGTGGTGTGCGGCCAGGAGAACATCGCCGGCGTCACCGTGCCGGTGTTCCGGGAGCTGAGCTTTGAGGACATCTGCTACGACGTGGCGGATTACCCCCTGTGGGTGGACACTGCGGCGGTGCGTCTGCGGGAGATCGCCCGGCTGGACGCTCTGGAAAAGACCCTCCGCCGCCAGGTGGAGCTTCTGGAGCAGGAGCTGCGGTCCACGGCCCAGCGGGTGAACCTGTTCGAGAAGGTGAAGATCCCCGAGGCCAAGGAGAATATCCGAGTCATCGGCATCTACCTGGGCGACCAGCAGACCTCCGCCGTGGTGCGGGGCAAGATCGCCAAGAAAAAGCTGCAGGAGGTGAGCCGATGATCGAAAAAATGAAGGTCGTCCACATTGTGGCGGCCGCGTCGGAGAAAACCGCCCTGCTGGACCGGCTGCGCGCCCTGGGCATCGTCCACTTCGGCGAAAAGGCCAGCGCCGACCAGCGGCATCTGGAGCGCTTCGCGGAGCTGTCCAGGATGGAGATGCTTCTCCAGGAATACACGGGACAGGAGCCGGAAAAAAAGCTGCTGTCCGACAAGGAATTTGAGATCTTTTACAAGGACCTGGCCGCCTGCATAGACCGGCACAAGGCCCTGCAGGAGCAAAAGACCGCCGTCCATGCGGCTGCGGAGCGGCTGTCCGAATGGGGAGCCTTCTCCCCGGCAGAGCTGCGGTCGCTGGGGGACCAGGGCCTGGATATCCACATTTACCGCACGGACAAAAAGACTGCGGCCGCCCTGGCGGCGGACCCGGACGTGCGTGTGATCCGGCTGGCCCCGGTGGGAAAGATGCCCACCCTGGCCTCCATCGGGCCCCTGCCCGCCCCGTATCCCGTCACCGAGTTCCCCATCCCCGAAAAGGGCCTGGAGGAGCTGAACCAGGAGTGGGAGGACTGCGACCGGGGCATCCGGGTCTGCGAGGCGGAGCTGCACGACGCCGCCCGGCACCTGCCCAGCATCCACGACCAGATGCTCAAGACCCAGAACGCCGCGGAGTATTCCGCCGTCAGCAACACGTCCCAGAGCCAGGATGGCCTGGTGTGGCTGACGGGCTATATCCCGGCAGCGGAGGTGGAGGGCTTCAAAAAGGCCGCCGCCCAGGCGCACTGGGCCTGGGCCATGGAGGACCCCGCCGCCGATGACGACAAGGTACCCACCAAGGTCAAGTACAACAAGGTCACCCGCCTGATGATCCCGGTGTTCGACATTCTGGGCGTGGTTCCCGGCTACCGGGAGTATGACATTTCCTTCTGGTTCCTGGGCTTTTTCACCCTGTTCTTCGCCATGATCATCGGCGACGCAGGATACGGCTGCCTGTTCCTGCTGGCGGCCCTGGTCATGACCCTGAAGGATAAGAAGGCGTCCACCGCCGTGCAGCTGCTGTGGCTGCTGTCCATCGCCACCATTGTGTGGGGCGCGCTGACAGGCACCTGGTTCGGCCTGGAGCAGGCCATGGACGTGCCCTTGCTCCGGAGCCTGGTGATCCCCACCTTCGCCAACTATCCCGCCCACTTCGGTGTGGAATCCACCACCCAGCAGAACGCCATCATGAAGTTCTGCTTCATCCTGGGCACGGTGCAGCTGTCGCTGGCCTGCGTGATGAACATCCGGCGCAAGCTCCGGGAGAAGGACCTGAGCTGGCTGGCGGACCTGGGCTGGCTGGCCGCCATCGACGCGCTGTATTTCGTGGTGCTGTACCTGGTCATCGGCCAGCAGGTAAACCTGATGCCTGTGGCCTGCGTGGTCATCGCGGGCTTCCTGCTGGTGGTGCTGTTCGGCGGCATGTCCCCGGACAAGAGCTTCGGCCAGGGCCTGAAGGCGGGCCTGGGCGACGCGTTCACGGTGTTCCTGAACACCATCAGCGCTTTCGGCAACATCATGAGCTACATCCGCCTGTTTGCCGTGGGCATGGCGTCTCTGGCCATCGCCCAGAGCTTCAACAACATGGCCTTCGGCTTCAAGGGGCCCCTGGTCATCGCCGCCATCCTGATCCTGCTGATCGGTCACGGGCTGAACATCGTCATGGGTCTGCTGTCTGTAGTGGTCCACGGTGTCCGCCTGAACCTGTTGGAGTTTTCCGGTCAGCTGGGGATGGAGTGGGCCGGTATTGCTTACGATCCCTTTAAGAAACGCGATAAAATCAAAAAATAAACGGATAGGAGATCAACTATGAATATCGAATTTATTGGTATGGCGTGCGCTCTGGGCCTGTCCGCCATGGGCTCTGCGTTCGGTTCCGGCTTTGCGGCTCAGGCCTCCGTGGGTGCGTGGAAAAAGTGCTACGCCAACGGCAAGCCCGCCCCCTTCATCATGGTGGCCTTCTCCGGCGCGCCGCTGACCCAGACCATTTATGGCTTCCTGCTGATGAACTTCATCCGCAGCGCCGTGGAGGGCGGCTGTGACGCGGCCCTGGCCATGTTCACCGGCATCTTCGCGGGCCTGGCCATCGGCCTGTCTGCCTTCTTCCAGGGCAAGGTGGCCGCCGCCTCTGCCGACGCGCTGGGCGAGACCGGAAAGGGCACGGCAAACTTCTTCATTGTCATCGGTATTATCGAAACGGTGGCACTGTTCACCCTGGTGTTCAGCCTGCTGCTGCTCCAGTAACCCCGCAAAAGCAAGGGGATCCGGTCCCCTGCCAGACAACGCAAAAACTTCCCCTGTCTATAGGCAGGGGAAGTTTTTTGCTTATTAAAAAGGTCTCGCAGAGTTTGCCGCCCGCGGGTTTCGCGCATTTTGGACAAGTATTAGTAATACTTCACCAGCCCCGACAGCAGCAGGGTGGGGAGCAGCAGCAGAACCAGGAAGGCCAGCATGTACAGCGGCGACAGGGCGGCGAAATCGCCGGCGGTGGTCAGATAGTACGACAGCACCAGGCCGCACAGGCCGCCGATCCAGCTGAGGACGGTGGACCAGCGCACCGCCTGACACATCCGCTGGCTGCCGATGACGGTTTCCGCCATAGGCAGCAGGCCGTCCCGATAGATCAGGGCGTTGGGGGTCTCCCCGGGCTGGGCGGTCAGGTCCGCCAGGGCCAGCCGGGTGGCCACCCCCGGGTAAATGGGCCGGGCGTTCAGGCGGAATTTCCGCTTCAGCAGATTGGGGGTGATGTTGACGCCCCGGGTGGCCAGCACCGGGGTCACCCGGTTCCGGCGCAGGGCCCGCAGGGCCCATTCCACGTTCCGGGAGGGCAGGTACTTCACCGCGAAGATGGCCGCCAGGCGGCCGTCCACCGTCATGAAAACACCGGTTTCCATTTTCAGGTCCCGGGGCAGGGCGATGCGGCGCTTTTTCATGAAATAGGCGCTGCCCATGGCCACCGTGGCCCCCCGGACGGTGCAGTCGATGCCGCCGTCCTCGTAATAGTGCAGGTCGTGGGCGTCGTAGCGGAAGCTGACCTGGCCGTCCATCAGCTGCAGCAGCAGGGGCGTCAGCTGGCTTCCGGCGGCCCGGCACAGGGCCTCGGCATAGGCCAGGGCCTCGCCGATCTCCTGATCGTATACCTTCAGGCCGTTAAGCTCCACCGTACCCAGGGCGGCGGAGGGCTCGTTCTTCTCCTTGCCGTGCAGGGACAGGACCCCGGCCGGGAACAGGTCCTCGTCCGTGACCACCACCCGGCGGGCAGCGGTAATGGCCCGGGCCCCCCTCCAGCCCGCCACGGCGCAGCCGCTTTTGTGCAGGCGGCGGCACAGCAGGGACAGGGGCAACGTCCCGGACAGGGGCAGGGACAGGGGCACCGTGGCCGACAGCAGCGCCGACCACAGCCAGAGGAAGCGGTTCATCTGGTGCCCGCTGAGGGCTGCCACCAGGGCCAGCACCGTGGCCAGGGCCAGGTACAGCGGCGTCAGAATGGGCTGCCACCGGGCGGCGGGGTCCGGGGACTGCCACATGCGGTAAAAGCCCTCCAGACGCCCCTGCTGCTTGCAGGCTCCGGCGGCGGTGACGGAGGCCACATACGGCGGCGTGCCACCCAGCTGGGCCAGGCGGAAGCTGTCATACCGGGCCCGGGCGGCGCGATATTGGCCGCAGGCGCACAGATACAGCAGCAGGGCCGCCGGGGCGGCAAAGGGCAGATTCGGGCATTGCCCCAGAAACAGGCACTGGGCGCTGTCCGCCAGGGCTGCCAGGCCGCACAGCAGGGCCGCCGCCGGGGCGGTGACGCGCCCATGGCCCAGGCTCTCCCCTGCCTCGTGCCACAGTCGGGTGCTCAGCAGCAGGCACAGGGCCAGCAGCCCCGCCGGTATGCCGCAGCGCAGCCAGACGTGGTCATACCACCCCTGGGACAGCAGGTCCAGCCCGTCGATAACGGCCACGGCTATGGCCAGCAGGGTGGGCGCCGTCAGCAGCAGACGCTGCCGGTGCAGCCGGGCGCACTGCCACTTCTGCTCCCGGGCGGCGTCGTCCATGGTGGGCTCCGGCTCCGGCGGTTCCTCCGGGGCGTCGTCCGGGTTTTCCAGGTCCCGGGCGGGGATGCGGTCCCGGACCCACTGGGCGGCGGCGGACAGGCGCTCCCTCAAAGGCACCCGCTCCGGCAGGACGGCATCCTCGTTGTCCTCCTCCGGAACGGCCCGGGGCTCGTCCGGGTCCTCCTGCCGCTGCCGGAAGCGGCGGCGCAGCCGGTCCAGGGGGTTCTCCCGGGGCGGTTCGTCATCCGGGCGATACTCCGGCTCCGGAACAGGCTCCGGTTCCGGTTCAGGTTCTGGTTGTGGTTCTTGTTCCGGCTCTTGTTCCGGTTGTGGTTCTTGTTCCGGCTCTTGTTCCGGTTCGGGGGCCGGTTCCGGCTCAGGCTCGGGTTCGGAGACCGGTTCGGGTTCGGGGATGGGCTCCGGTTCCGGGGCAGGCTCCGGCTCCCTTCGGGACCCACCCGAGCCGAATTCGTCCAGAATGTCGTCTATGGTGAAGTCCATCTCCGGCGGCGTGGGCCGCATGTCTTCGTTACGCATGGTGATCCCTCGTTGTTATCCCCGGCGCTGGCGCACGGCCTCATACAGCAGGATGGCGGCGGCCGCCGACGCGTTCAGGGAGGAAATATGCCCCTTCATGGGGATGCTGACCAGGAAATCGCAGTTTTCCGCCACCAGGCGGCTCATGCCGTCCCCCTCGGAGCCGATGACAATGGCCGCCGGGCCCTTGAGATCGGCGCTGTACAGGTCGGTGGAGGCTCCGGCGGCGGTGCCGAAGATCCAGACCCCCTGTTTTTTCAGGTCCTTCAGGACGGAGGTCAGGTTGGCCACCCGGGCCACCGGCAGATAGCTGACGGCCCCGGCGGAGGTTTTCCCCACGATGGCGGTGAGCCCGGCGGAGCGGCGCTTGGGGATGATGAGCCCGTGGGCCCCGGCGCACTCGGCGGTGCGGAGGATGGCCCCCAGGTTGTGGGGGTCGGAGATCTCGTCGCACACCACCAGCAGAGGCGGCTCCCCCTTGGCGGCGGCGGCATCCAGAATGCTCTGGACGCTGACGTATTCCCGGACGGCGGCCAGGGCGATGACTCCCTGGTGGGAGTGGGTGCGGCTCATGGCATCCAGCTTCCGCCGGTCCGCCTCCACCACCACCACACCGGCCTCCCGGGCCCGGGAGGCGATATGGCCCAGGGTCTTGTCCGTCTCGCCCTTGGCCAGGTAAATTTTGTCAATGGCCGTTCCGGCCCGCAGGGCCTCGATCACGGCATTGCGGCCCTCGATGAGGCCGTCGGCCTCCGCCTGGGGGGCGGGCCGTCTGGTTTCGTTGTCTCTCATGGTGCGATGTCCTCGTTTTTTCGATATTTTATCCAGTATACCATATTCCATGGACAAGATAAAGCGCCCGGGACACAAATTTTTCGCCATTTTTCCCGGCGGGCTTTCTTGTATCAGGCCGGAAAATGTGGTATGATGAATTATTAAATTAGGGAAGTGCCGCCTTTTTCACGACACGGGGCGGCTGGGAGGTTTCCATTGGACAGAAAGCAAGTGCTTCTCGATGACGGGCAGATGGCCCGCCAGCGGGAATTTACCGAAAAAATCCACGCCATGCACCAGGCCCGGGGCCGGACGCCTCTGGCCCTGGTGGACACCTTCGGCTGCCAGCAGAACGTGGCCGACAGCCAGCACATCCTGGGGATGCTGCGGGACATGGGGTGCGAGTTCACCGACGATGCCGCCCGGGCGGACATCGTGGTCATGAACACCTGCGCCATCCGGGACCATGCGGAAAAGAGGGTATACGGCACCCTGGGCGCCCTGACCCACACGAAAAAGGCGAACCCGGAGCAGATCATCTGCCTGTGCGGCTGTATGGCCCAGCGGCCGGAGGTGGCCCAGAAGGTCCGGACCAGCTATCGCCATGTGGACCTGGTGTTCGGGCCCCAGGCCCTGTGGAAGTTCCCGGAGCTTCTGTATCAGGTGTATACCCGCCGGGGCCGGGTGTTCTCCGTGGAGAACGAGCACGGCTCCATCGCCGAGGGAATGCCCGTGGTCCGGGAGGGCCGGGTCCGGGCGTGGGTGTCCATCATGTACGGGTGCAACAACTTCTGCTCCTACTGCATCGTCCCCTATGTCCGGGGCCGGGAGCGCAGCCGCGCCCCGGAGAAGATCGTGGAGGAGGTCCGCCAGCTGGCGGCGGAGGGCTTCAAGGAGATCACCCTGCTGGGCCAGAACGTCAACTCCTACGGCAAGGACCTGCCGGAGCCCTGGGACTTTGCGGACCTGCTGCGGGAGCTGGACAAGATCGACGGCGACTATCTGATCCGCTTTATGTCGTCCCAGCCCAAGGACGCCAGCTATAAGCTGTTCGACACCATGGCCCAGAGCCGCCATGTGGCCCACCAGCTGCACCTGCCGGTGCAGTCCGGCAGCGACCGGGTGCTGCGGGCCATGAATCGCCCCTATGACCGGGCGAAATACCTGGACCTGATCGGCTATGCCCGGAAGGTCATGCCGGACCTGGTGCTGACGTCGGACGTGATCATCGGCTTCCCCGGCGAGACGGAGGCCGAGGCCATGGAGACCGTGGACCTGGTGCGGCAGGTGGAATTCGACGCCCTGTTTACCTTCATCTTCTCCCCCCGCCCCGGCACCCCGGCGGCCAAAATGGACGACCCCGTTCCCCGGGCGGAAAAGCAGAAATGGTTCGACATTCTGTGCAGCACCCAGAACGAGATTTCCGCCCGGCTCCACGCCGGGTATGTGGGCCGGACCCTGCGGGTGCTGGTGGACGGCGAAACCGACGACGCCCGGTGGCCCCTGTCCGCCCGGACGGCGGGGGGACGGCTGGTGCACCTGGTGGGGGACAAGTCCGCCCTGGGCCAGTACCGGGATGTGAGGATCACCGACAGCAACACCTGGGCCCTGTTCGGGGAGATGCTTCCTGCATCAAAAGAACAACATTCTTTTGATGCATAAGATATCACGGCCAACGCCGCGAAGCGGGCATATGCCCCATAGAACAATAAGTTTTGCACTTTTCAACAATGTTTTCCACTACCATTCGACAGATACGCCGCACATGCGGCAGAAAGCGCGGGTGAAACCATGGCGGAGCTGACCCCCATGATGAAACAATATTTGCAGATCAAGGAACAGAATCAGGACGCCATCCTGTTTTTCCGGCTGGGAGATTTTTACGAGATGTTCGGCGACGACGCCCGGAAGGTGTCCAAGGAGCTGGACCTGACCCTGACCACCCGGGATAAGGACAAGAACAAGAGCTTCGAGGAGAAGATCCCCATGTGCGGGATCCCCTATCACGCCTCGGACGCGTATATCGCCCGGCTCATCGCCAAGGGCTACAAGGTAGCCATCTGCGAGCAGACCGAGGACCCTGCCACGGCCAAGGGGCTGGTGGACCGGGACATCATCCGGGTGGTGACCCCCGGCACGGTCATTGACGCGGCCTGCCTGGAGGAGGGACGCTCCAACTTCTGCGCGGGGCTGTATCTGGACGACACCTGCGCGGGCTTCAGCGTGTGCGACATCTCCACCGGCAAGACCCACGTCACCGCCTTCCAGGGTCCGGACCGGGCGGAGCACCTGTTCAACGAGCTGGGGCGGTTTTCCCCGGCGGAGGCGGTGGTGAACCAGGCGGCCTACGACTGCGGGCCGCTGCTGAGTCTGATGCAGGATAAGCTCCACTGCCATGTGGAGCGGCTGCCCGCCGGGCGCTTCCAGCTGCAGGAGGCGGAAAAGGCCGTCCGGCAGCAGTTCGGCGATGAGGCCGCCGCCCGGCTGCCAAAGGGGAATCCCGCGGCGGCACTGTCGCTGGGAGCCCTGCTGGGCTATCTCCACGAGACGCAGAAAACCGACCTGCGCCATGTGGACGACCTGGACTATTATCAGCAGGGGCAGTTCATGGAGCTGGACCTGACGGCCCGGAGGAACCTGGAGCTGACGGAGACCCTGCGCAGCAAGGAGAAGAAGGGGAGCCTCCTGTGGGTGCTGGACAAGACCAAGACCCCCATGGGCGGGCGGATGCTCCGCAGCTGGCTGGAGCGGCCCCTGCTGTCCGTAACGGCCATCACCCGCCGCAGCGGCGCCGTGGGCCAGCTGGTGGACCACACCATGGTGCGGGAGGAGCTGGCCCTGGCCCTGTCCGGCATCGGCGACATGGAGCGGCTGGTGGGCCGCATTGTATACGGCACCGCCGGGGGCCGGGACGTGGTATCCCTGAAAAACGCCATGGCCCGGCTTCCCCATGTGAAGGAGCTGCTGTCGGCCTTTGACCGGGGCCGCCTGGGGGAGCTGGCCCAGCTGGACCCCCTGGAGGACCTGACGGACCTCATCGGCTGCACCCTGTGCGACGATCCCCCCTTCTCCGTCCGGGAGGGCGAGTTCATCCGGGAGGGCTTCGACCCGGAGGTGGACCGTCTGCGGAGCATCCTCCACGGCGGCAAGGGCGTCATCGCCTCCATGGAGGCCGCCGAAAAGGAGAAAACCGGCATCCGCACCCTGAAGATCGGATACAACAAGGTGTTCGGATACTACATCGAGGTGTCCAATTCCTTCAAGGACCAGGTGCCGGATACCTATATCCGCAAGCAGACCCTGGTCAACGGCGAGCGATACATCACCCAAGAGCTGAAGGACCTGGAGCACGACATCCTGTCCGCGTCGGACCGGGTATCGGCCCTGGAATATGAGCTGTTCACCCGGCTGCGGCAGGAGCTGAGCGGCCATGTGGCCCGGATCCAGGCCACGGCCGCCGCCGTGGCGGAGGCGGACTGCCTGTGCTCCCTGGCAGCGGTGGCGGTGAAGAACAACTACTGCTGCCCGGCGGTGGACGAGTCCGGCGTTATCGAGATCCACCAGGGACGCCACCCGGTGGTGGAGGCCATGCGGCCCGACGCCCTGTTTGTGCCCAACGACACCTATATGGGCCGCACCCAGGACCGGGTGTCCATCATCACCGGCCCCAACATGGCGGGCAAGTCCACCTATATGCGCCAGGTGGCGCTGATGGTGCTCATGGCCCAGATCGGGTCCTTCGTCCCGGCCAAGGCGGCCCGCCTGGGCATTGTGGACCGGGTATTTACCCGCATCGGGGCCTCCGACGATCTGTCGGCGGGGCAGTCCACCTTTATGGTGGAGATGACGGAGGTCAGCGACATCCTCCATGCCGCCACGGACAAGAGCCTGCTGATCCTGGACGAGATCGGCCGGGGCACCTCTACCTTCGACGGTATGAGCATCGCACGGGCGGTGCTGGAATACTGCGCCGACCCCAAGCGCCTGGGGGCCAAGACCCTGTTTGCCACCCACTATCACGAGCTGACCGCCATGGAGGGCACCCTCCCCGGCGTGAAGAACTACAACATCGCCGTCCGGGCCCGGGGCGAGGAGATCGTGTTCCTGCGGAAGATCGTCCCCGGCGGCGCGGACCGCAGCTACGGCATCGAGGTGGCCAAGCTGGCGGGCCTGCCGGACGCGGTGGTGTCCCGGGCCAGAAAAATCCTCCGGCAGCTGGAGGAGGAGTCCGGCCGCCCGGCGGCAGCCCCCGCTCCCCGGGAGGACCAGGTGTCCTTTGCCGCCGTGGCCGAGAGCCAGGTCGTCGACCGGCTCCGCCGGACCCAGGTGGACTCGTTGACGCCTCTGGAGGCATTGCAGCTGCTGTATGAACTGAAAAAGAAGCTGACGTAACACGAAAGGACAACGCTATGCCTGATATTCAATGCCTGCCGCGGCATGTGGCGGATCTGATCGCCGCCGGCGAGGTGGTGGAGCGGCCCGCCAGCGTGGCCAAGGAGCTGCTGGAAAACGCCCTGGACGCCGGGGCCACCGCCATTGTGGCGGAGGTCCAGCGCGGGGGCCTCACCTATCTGCGCATTACGGACAACGGCTGCGGCATCGCGCCGGAGCAGCTGCCCACGGCGTTTCTGCGCCACGCCACCAGCAAGCTGCGCACGGCGGCGGACCTGGCCGCCATCGGTACCCTGGGCTTCCGGGGTGAGGCGCTGGCCGCCATCTCCGCCGTGTCCCGGGTGGATATCTTCACCCGGCAGACCGGGGCCCCGGCAGGGGCGTCCCTGCATCTGGAGGGCGGCGTGCCCGGGCAGGTGGAGGAGACCGGGTGCCCGGAGGGCACCACCATCTGCGTCCGGGACCTGTTTTACAACACTCCCGCCCGGATGAAGTTCATGAAGAAGGACAGCGCCGAGGGGGCCGCCGTGTCCGGCATCGTCCAGCACCTGGCCCTGAGCCATCCGGAGGTGTCCTTCAAGCTGCTGCGGGACGGGGCCGAGGTGCTCCACACCCCCGGCGACGGAAAGCTGCTGTCCGCCGTTTATGCGGCCATGGGCCGGGATTTTGCTCTGGGTCTGGAGGAGGTCCGGGGCTGCGGCGGCGACGTGCAGGTGGCGGGCTATGTGACCCGGCCCCTGAACGGCCACGGCACCCGGGGCCGCCAGCTGTTTTTCGTCAACGGACGGTTCGTCAAGAGCCAGCTGCTGTCCGCCGCCCTGGAGGAGGCATACCGCAACCGGCTGCTGAAGGGGAAGTTCCCCGGCTGCGTGCTGCATCTGACCCTGCCGGAGGACCGGGTGGACGTGAACGTGCATCCGGCCAAGACCGTGGTGAAATTCGTATCGGATAAAACCGCCTTCGATGCGGTGTACTATACCGTCATGGATGCCCTGGACGCGGCAGCTCGCCCCAAGGCCCCGGAAAAGGAGGAGAAGCCCTTCTACCGGACCATGACGGCCCAGGAGTTCCGGCAGCAGCAGAAGCCCCAGCCAGAGAAGCGCCCGCTGGGCAGCTATACCGCCCGTCCCGCCGCGCCGGTGTCCCGGCCTGCGGCGCAGCCGGAGGAAAGACCGGCCCAGACCATGGCGGTGCGGGACGTGGCCCCGGAGGCGGGCAAGCCCTTTACCGCGCCCACCGGCCGCCCCGGCGTCAGCTATCACATTACCCCGCCCGCCCCAAAGCCGGAGCCGGTGCGGGAGCCGGTACAGGAGACGGTGTCCCTGCCGGAGCAGGTGACCATGGAGCCACCCAGGGAGGCCCCCTGGCGCATTGCCGGCGAGGTGCTGCGGACGTATATCATCTGCGAGGATGAGCGAGAGAACGTGTGGCTCATCGACAAGCACGCTGCCCACGAGCGGGTGCGGTTCGACGCGCTGAAGGCCGCCGCGGAGCCCATCATGTCCCAGACACTGCTGGAGCCCATGGCGGTGGAGCTGTCGCCGGAGGACTGCGCGGCGGTGCTGGAGCAGCTGCCCCTGCTGGAGCGGTATGGGTTCCGGTGCGAGGATTTCGGCGGCGCGGTGCTGGTGCGGGAGGTACCCGGCGATATCGACGACCCCGCCGGGGCCCTGGAGGAGTTGGCGGAGGACCTGCGGCTGAACCGGGCGGACCCGGATGCGGCCCGGGACAGCCTGCTGTCCACCATGGCCTGCAAATCCGCCATCAAGGCCGGGATGTACACCGACCCCGCCGAGCTGCGGCGTCTGGTGGACCGGGTCCAGTCCGGGGAGATCCAGTATTGCCCCCATGGCCGCCCGGTGGCGGTGAAGCTCAGCAAATACCAGGTGGAGAAGATGTTCAAGCGGGCGTGACAGCCCGGGAAAGGAGCCGCCTATGACCGTTCTGTGCATGGTGGGTCCCACCGCCAGCGGAAAAACGAAAATGGCCGTGGCTCTGGCCCGGCGCTTCGGCGGCGAGGTGGTGTCCGTGGACTCCATGCAGATCTACCGGGGCATGACCATCGGCACCGCCGCCCCCACGGCGGAGGAGATGGAGGGGGTCCCCCATCACATGATCGCCGTGGCGGACCCGGCGGAGCAGTGGTCTGCGGCCCGGTTCTGCCAGGCGGCGGACGCCTGCATTCAGGATATCCTCAGCCGGGGAAAGCTCCCGGTGCTGGCCGGTGGCACGGGCCTGTACCTGGACGCCCTGATCCGGGGAGACGACTTTGCCCCCGGCTGCCAGGGGGGGCAGACCCGCCTGCGGCTTCAGCAGGAGCTGCGGGAGCTGGGGCCCCGGGAGATGCTGCGGCGGCTGGAGGCCGTGGACCCGGAGACGGCGGCGCGGCTGCACCTGCGGGACGAAAAGCGCATCCTCCGGGCCCTGGAGGTATATGAGGAGACCGGGGAGCCCATGTCCCGGCGGGACAAGCGGGGCCGGGAAAAGCCGGACCGGTACCAGGCCCTCTATATCGGGCTGAACTTCCGGGACCGGGCGGACCTGCGGGAGCGCATCGACCGCCGGGTGGACGAGATGGTCCGCCGGGGGCTTTTGCAGGAGGTGCAGGCGCTTCTGGACGGGGGCCTTCCCCGGGACGCCACGGCCCTGCAGGCCATCGGATACAAGCAGTTCCTGGCGGTGGCCGACGGCACGGCCACGGCGGACCAGGCGGTGGAGGAGGTCAAGCTCCGCTCCCGCCAATATGCCAAGCGGCAGCTGACCTGGCTGCGGCGGAACCCGGCGATCCACTGGATCTACTGGGACAAGGAGCCGGATTTCCCGGCGGCTCTCCAGAATGCGACAGATTTTCTCACGGCCCATGGCTTAGGATAAGGGCAGGCGGACAGCCGTCCGCACAAAGAGAAAAGGAGCATTCGTTATGCAGAAAAACAACCTTCAGGACATCTTTTTGACCAAAGTCCGCAAGCAGAGCCTGCCCGTGACCGTGTTTCTGATGAACGGTTTCCAGATGCGGGGCAGCGTCACCGGCTTCGACAGCTTCACCGTGGTGCTGGACACCGACGGCAGGCAGCAGGTGATTTATAAGCACGCTATATCTACGATTGTCCCGTTGCACCCGGTGGCCCTGTATGACCCATGCCTGCCGTCGGAGGCGCAATAGCGCCCCGGCCGGAAGGCCGTCAAGCGTTTTGCCCCGGGCAAAACCTTGGGCACGGGCGGATTCACTTCGCCCGTGCGGAATAAAATCACGGGGCCCCGGATGCCGCCCTGCGGCATCTGGGCAACAGGCAGCAGGTGATCTACAAGCACGCTATATCTACCATCGTCCCGCTGCACCCGGTGGCCCTGTATGACCCGGAGGCGCAGACCTGACCGGCGGCGGGGCACATGGGCCCCGCCCTATGAAATGAATGGATTCCCGGAAATCGCCTGTAGGGGCAGGGTTCTACCCTGCCCGAGGGCACCGGCCCGATGGGCGGGGCAGAGCCCGCGCCCCTACGCAGACATAACCAACCCCAGGCCGTGCAAAATCCTGTAGGGCAGGGCCCGTGTGCCCTGCCGCCATAAACACCCCGATACCACACCACAAAAGGAGGTACGTTATGAAATCCACCCGTGTATTCAAAATTCTGTCCATTGCCCTGGCGGCGGCGGTGGTGTTCTATTTCCTGGTTCAGGGGGTGCGGTATCTGACGAACCCATACGCCACCACCCGGGTGTATACCAGCACCACGGAGGACGCCGTGGAGGCCTCCGGCTGGCTGGTGCGGGAGGAGGAGACCTTCCGCACCGACGCCGGGACCCTGAGTCCCACCCGGGAGGAGGGGGAGAAGGTGGGCCAGGGCCAGGTCATTGCCGCCACCTATGACAGCCCCGGGGCCCTGGAGGCCGTGGCCCAGATCCAGGCCAAGCGGCTCCAGCTGGAGCAGCTGGAGTATGCCCTGTCCTCCTACCTGAACCCCGACGCCGCCCTGAAGCTGGACGGCTCCATCTCCGACGACATTATAGCCCTGCGGAAGAACCTCACCGGCGGGGACTATACCGCCGCCTCCGGCGACCTGTCCCAGCTGAAGGCCGCCATCGTCAAGCGCAGCCGGGCCTATACCTCCAGCCAGGAGATCAAGGCCGAGATCGCCGCCGTGCAGGACGAGATCGACTCTTTGCAGGCGGGACTCACCGGCGCGGCCAACATCACCGCCCCCCGGGCGGGGACCTATTCCGCCGTGTGCGACGGATACGAGTCCGTGCTGACCCCGACGGGGCTGGGTGACCTGACCCCCAGCGCCCTGGACAAGCTCACCGCCGGGGAGAACACTGCCAACGTGGGCAAGCTCATCTACAGCAACACCTGGTACTATGCCGCCGCCGTCACCCAGGAGGAGGCCCAGCGCATCGCCGGCTGCGGCAGCGTGTCCCTGCGGCTGACCAAAGGCATCACCGATGACATCGCCGCCACGGTCCACTCCGTCAGCCCGGCGGAGGATGGTCGATGCGTGGTGGTGCTGTCCTGCCGGGAGTATCTGGCGGAGACCACCCAGCTGCGGCACCAGACGGCCCAGATCGTGCTCCACAGCTACACCGGGCTGCGCCTGCCCTCCGTGTGCCTGCGGCAGCAGGAGGACGGGACCCTGGGGGTTTACTGCGCCCAGGGCAGCTTCTCCCGGTTCAAGCCGGTGGACATGGTGTACCAGGGAGATGACTATGTGCTGGTGTCGGTGCCCCAGAACACCGACGGACTGGACACCCTGCGTCCCGGGGACGAGGTCATCATGACCGGCGTCACCCTGGACGGCTCACAGATATTGACAGGAGATTAATACGGGAAAGGAAGGCTTTCACTATGTCTATTGCGGAGAACATTGCCGCCGTCCGGCAGCAGATGGACCAGGCGGCCCGGGAGACCGGCCGCACCGGCGCCGACATCATCCTGGTGGGCGCCAGCAAAATGAACGACGCTGCCGCCTGCCAGGAGGCCATTGCCGCCGGTATTGACGCCCTGGGCGAAAACCGGGTCCAGGAGATGACCGCCAAGCTGGCGGAAAACGCCTACGCCGGCCGTCCCCTGCACTTTATCGGCCATCTCCAGCGCAACAAGGTCCGCCAGGTGGTGGGCAAGGCGGCGCTGATCCAGTCTGTGGGCAGCGCGGAGCTGCTGCAGGAGATCGAAAAGGCCGCCGGAAGACTGGAGCTCTGCCAGGATATCCTGCTGGAGGTGAACATCGGCGGCGAGGCCGCCAAAAGCGGCTTTTCCCCGGATCAGATCCACGCTGCGGCGGAAATGGCCCGGGCCCTGCCCCATGTGCAGGTGCGGGGACTGATGACCATCCCCCCGGTGGCGGCGGAGCCCCACGGAAATTTGGCATATTTCGAGAAAATGCGTTGGTTATATGTTGACATCAATGCAAAAATATACGATAATAAGATGGAATATCTCTCAATGGGCATGAGCGGCGACTTCGCCGACGCCATCCGGTGCGGCAGCAACATGATCCGGGTGGGCACGGCGATCTTCGGCGCGCGGGACTATACGAAATAAAGAGCAGGAGGGACGCATATGAGCCTGAAGGATGAGTTCAGAAAGTTTATCCACCCCTATGACGAGGAGGATGAACCGGAGGAGTATCAGGAGGAGGAGCGCCCGGAGCGTCCCCGCCGGGACGAGGAGCGCCGCAGCGACGACCGCCGCAGCAAGGTGGTGAACATCAACTCCGCCGGGCAGCTGAAGGTGGTGCTGATGAAGCCGGTGAAGTTTGACGAGGATGCCAACACCATCGCTGACCATCTGATGGAAAAGCGCACGGTGGTGATGAATATGGAGAACACCGACCCGGATATCGCCCGGCGTCTGCTGGACTTCGTGTCCGGCGTGGCCTACGCCACCAGCGGCAACGTCAAGCGCGTGGCGGCCAAGACCTATATCGTCACCCCCTATTCGGTGGACCTGATGGGGGACCTGATCGACGGACTGGAAAACAGCGGCCTGTATATGTGACGGACCGAGAGAGAATACGGAGGGATAGAGCATGTACACACCCCAGGAAGTTTCCGAAAAAACCTTTCCCAAGTCCACCGGCCTCAGCAGCGGCTACAGCATGACCGCCGTGGACGAGTTTCTGGACGGCTTGACGGAGGATTATACCGCCCTGTATAAGGACAACACCACCCTGAAGGCCAAGCTGAAGATGCTGGCGGAAAAGGTGGAGGAATACCGGGCCACCGAGGACGCCATGCGTTCCACCCTGCTGGCGGCCCAGAAGATGGCGGCTCAGATGGTGGCCGACGCCCAGGCGGAGAAGGAAAAGACCATCGCCGATGCCCAGGCCCAGGCGGAGCAGATCCTTGCCGACGCCCGGGGCGAGGCGGATGTCCAGGCCCGGCAGCTCCAGCAGGAGATCCGGGATTCCTGGGAGAAGCTGGCAACGGCCCAGAGCGAGACGGAGGACTTCATCCAGCGCAGCCGGGACCTGTGCGCCCAGCAGCTGGCGTTTCTGGATTCCCTGCCGGAGCGCAATGCCCCGGAGCAGGAGGACCAGGAGCCGGAGAATGAGGCGGTGACCCTGCCCGCCCCGGAGGAGAACGCCGTGCCCGTGGCGGACGCGGAGCCTGTTCCCCAGGAGGAGGCCCCCCAGCCGGAGTCTGCCGCCGAACCGGAGCCGCAGCCGGAGTTTCAGGAGAAGAAAGAGGAGGAGTCCCCCTTCCCCCTGGATTTCAAGCTGAATCTGGAGGACCTGCAGTTTGGCCGCAACTATAACGGCGGCGACCGGCGGTGAATCATTCTGTCAAAAGCGGCCCGGCGGCCGCTTTTGCCTTATCTGCAAGGAGGTGGCAGTATGATGCCCATCGTGGCCCTGCTGTATGACTTTGACAAGACCCTGTGCACCACGGATATGGAGGACTACGCCTTTATCCCGGCTCTGGGCTATACCCCGGCGGAGTTTTGGAAAAAGGCCAACGATTTCGGCCGGGAGAACCGCATGGACGGCCTTCTGGCATATATGTACACCATGATCGCCGAGTGCCGGGCCCAGAACATCCGGCTGGACCGGGAGTTTCTGGTGCGCTGCGGCCACAGCCTGGAGCTGTTCCCCGGGGTGGCGGATTGGTTCGGCCGCATCAACGCCTTCGGCCGCAGCCAGGGGGTGCAGGTGGAGCACTATGTCATCTCCTCCGGCCTGCGGGAGATCATCGAGGGCAGCGGCATCGCCCGGGAGTTCCGGGAGATCTACGCCTGTGAGTTCTTCTATGACCGGGACGGGCTGGCCTCCTGGCCCAAGCTGGACGTGAACTTCACCAACAAGACCCAGTTCGTCTATCGCATCAACAAGGGCGTTCTGGATGTGTCCGACGACAAGAGCCTGAACGACTCCATGCCCGACGACAGCAAGCGGGTGCCCTTTACCAACATGATCTACATCGGCGACGGACTGTCCGACGTGCCGTGCATGAAGATGATGCGGGCCTATGGCGGCCAGGCCATCGCCGTGTATCAGCAGGAGAACCGCCAGGGGGTGGAGGACCTGCTGGCCAAGGGGCGGGTGGACTTCATCTTCCCTGCCGACTATCGGGAGGGGACGGCCCTGGACGCCACCGTGCGGAACATCATCCGCAAAATGGCCATTACCGACGCGCTGACGGAGGAAAACGCCGCCCAGCGCCGGAATATCGGCAAGGCGGGCCTGCCCTACCAGGCCAGTCTCTTTGAGGAATAAAATCACAAAAGTGCGGCAGTTCACGAGAACTGCCGCACTTTTTCCCGGGGAAACGGCAGGTTTTCCTTGCATCCCGGGGGCTTTTCCGATATAATATCATGTGCGGCGGTTTTGGAAGCGCCGCGAAAGGAAGAATTGGGAAAAACTCTTGCTTAAATCGCCGCCGGGCCTGGCCCGGGGCCTTAATGTAAGGAGAAAGGCAGCAAATGAAGGTAAAGATCACCTCGGACAGCACCTGCGACTTATCGCCGGAGCTGATCGAAAAGTACGACATTGCCATCACCCCCCTGTCGGTGCACTGCGGCGACCAGGTGGGCCGCGACGGCGTGGAGATCACGCCGGAAACCATCTATGACTATGTGGAAGCCAGCGGGCAGCTGCCCCGGACCAGCGCCGTCAACGTGTTTGACTATGTCCGGGAGTTCCGCCACTGGCGCCAGCAGGGGTACAGCATCGTGCACTTCTGCATCAGCAGCGACTTTTCCAGCTCCTACCAGAACGCCTGCATCGCGGCGGCGGACATCGGCCAGGTGTATGTGGTGGATTCCCGGAACCTCTCCACCGGCCAGGGCCTGCTGGTGCTCCACGGGGCGGAGCTGGCCGCCGCCGGACAGACGGCGGAGGAGATCCAGAAGGCCTGCACGGACCTGGCTCCCCAGGTGGAGGCCAGCTTCGTCATCGACCGGCTGGACTATCTGTACAAGGGCGGTCGCTGTTCGGCCCTCAGCGCCTTCGGCGGAAACCTGCTGAAGCTGAAGCCCTGCATCGAAGTGAAGGACGGCAAAATGACCCCCGGCAAGAAGTATCGCGGCCCCATCGACAGGGTGATGCTGCAATATGCCGACGACCGGCTGCGGGGCCGGGACGACATCAACAAGCACCGGGTGTTCATCACCCACACCCGCTGCGCCCCGGAGGCGGTGGAGGCCGTGCGGCAGAAGATCCTGGAGCTGGCCCCGGACTTTGAGGAGATCATCGAAACCACCGCCGGTTCCACCGTGACCTCCCACTGCGGCCCCGGCACCCTGGGCGTGCTGTTCATCCGCACCAAATAAGTCTGAAATTCCCGGAGCACTGCTCCGGGAATTTTTTTTAAAATTTTTTGAAAAAACCGGTTGCAGTTTCGCCGCTTTGGTGTTTCATGAGTATAGGGGGCAAAAAGCGCCCTATCTGCGGGATCACCTGTGCGGGGACCGACCCTCTCCTGTACGGTATCCATAGAAAAATACCGCCGGATTTTCCGGCGGTATTTTTTGCTCGTTTGCGTATCAGAAGGCCCAGGTGCCGTTCCGGAACAGGGGAACGGTTTTCCCATCCTGGCATACGCCGTCGATAGACAGGTCCGCCGAGCCGATCATGAAGTCCTCGTGGACCATGGAGTCGTTGACGCCCAGGCTGCGGCACTCCTCCAGGGTCTTGCTCTGGAAGTCCCGGATGGTGTCGGCAAAGCCCATGCCCAGGGCCAGGTGGCAGCAGGCATTCTCGTCAAACAGCGTGTTGTAGAACAGCAGGCCGGACTGGTTGATGGGGGAGTCGAAGGGCACCAGGGCGCACTCGCCCAGATAGCAGCTGCCCTGGTCCATGGTGATGAGCTTGGTCAGCAGGTCGTTGTTGACCTTGGCGTTCCACTCCACGGCCTTGCCCTCGTGGAAGCGGATCCAGAAGTTGTCGATGAGCTGGCCCTGGTAGCTCAGGGGCTTGGTGGAGTAAACGATGCCCTCGGCCTGACCCTTCATGGGAGAGGTGAAGCACTCCTCGGTGGGGATGTTGGGGTTGAAGAAGATGCCCTGGAGGCTGGTTTCGCCGCCGCCGCAGAACTGCCCCTCCGGGATCAGACCCACGGTCAGGTCCGTGCCGTTGGCGCTCTTATACTTCAGCTGCCGCAGGTGCAGGCTGTTGAGATACTGGCACCGGTCATGAAGGTCCTTGTTGTGGACGTCCCAGGCGGCCAAGGGGTCCTCATCCACCCGGCTGGTGGACAGAATGGCCTCCCACAGCTTCTCCATAGCCTGGCTGGTGCGCAGGCCCGGGAACAGCTTCTTGGCCCAGGCCGCGCCGGGCACGGCGGCGATGCACCACTGATACTTGTTCTCGATCTGGTCCCGGTATTTGCGGATGGTGGGATAGAGCCGCTGCTGGGACTTGGCCATCTTCTCCTGGTTGATGCCGTTGAGGCCGTCGGGGTCCTCCGACAGCAGATAGATGCGGCAGGGGATGGCGTCCACATAGTGCTGCCAGCGGGCCTCCTCATAGTTGTCCAGCTTGGACAGGGTGGTCATGGTGCGATAGCGGTAGTGCAGCTTCTGCAGGGGCTGATAGCTCCAGTCCACCACCACCTTCTTGGCCTTGCGCTTGTAGCACTCCTCCACCAGCATCTTCACAAACTCCGGCTGATCCAGGTCGGCGGCGATGAACACCTCCTGGCCGGGCTGCACGTTGACGCCGGTCTGGGCGATGAGCTGGGCATATTTGCGTAAAACGGTCTTTTTCATGGCTGTGATTCCCCCTGTAGTACAAAATAATGGAAACATTATACCACCAGCGGACAGACTTGAAAAGGGCTTTTTGTGAAATTTGAAGAAAGCCGCCGCGTCACTCCGCCTGGCGGGCGATGTCCAGCAGCCAGCGGACCGCCTGCACCGGATACCGGCCCCGGGCCGTTTCCCCGGTGAGCATCAGGGCCGACGCCCCGTCCAGCACGGCGTTGTATACGTCCAGCACCTCCGCCCGGGTGGGGGTGGGGTGCTCCGTCATGGTGTGCAGCAGCTGGGTCACCACCAGGAAGGGCTTCCCGGCCCGGCGGCACCGGGCGGCGATGTCCTTCTGGGCGGCGGGCAGGTGCAGAAGCCCCAGATTGCTGCCCAGGTCCCCCCGGGCCACGGTGACCACGTCGCAGGCGTCCATCCATTGGGGCAGGCTCTGCCAGCCCTGCCGGTCCTCGATCTTGGCGAATATCGTGAGGTGCTCCAGACCCCGGCGGGCCAGGGCCGTCCGGACCTGCTCCAGCTCATGGCGGCTGCGGACAAAGGGCTGCATCACCGCCGTGACCCCCTGCCCGGCCGCGTTGTCCAGGTCCAGCAGGTCCTGGGCCGTCAGGGCCGGGCGGAGAAGCTCCACCCCGGGCAGGGTGATGCTTTTCCGGCTTTCCAGCACCCCGCCCCGGGTGACGGTGCAGGTGACGGCCCGGCCGCAGGACTCCGCTCGCAGGGCCATCAGGCCGTCATCCAGCAAAATCTCCTGCCCCGGGGCCACGGCGGCCAGGATATCCGGCTCCACCGGCAGGCTCCCGGGGCCCAGGGTCACGGAATCTCCCTCCGCCAGGGGTACCGGCTGCGGCAGGGCGCCCATCCGCAGCTCCGGCCCCCGCATATCGACGATCAGCTCCGCATCCCGGCCCGATGCCTGCCGGGCCGCCTGTACCGCATCGGTCCAGGGGCGGCAGGCCGTCAGGGTGGTGTGGGACAGGTTCAGACGGAAGCCCGTCAGCCCCATGTCCAGCAGTTCCGTCAGCAGGTCCGCCCGGCAGCAGGCGGGGCCAAGGGTGGCGTAGGTTTTCACGGCGTCTCCTCCTTGTGAAAGTGGTCGTATACCGCCCGGGCGGCGGCCTTGGGCAGCACCGCCTCCAGCTGCAGAAGCTCCGCCTGGGCGATGGTCTTGACGCTTTTGAAGTGCTTCAGCAGGGCCTTTTTCCGGATGTCTCCCACCCCGGGGATGCCGTCCAGCCGGGAGGTCAGGGCGGATTTCGTGTGCTTTTCGTGGTGATAGGTGATGGCGAAGCGGTGGACCTCCTCCTGCACCCGGCCCACTAAGGCGAACAGGGGCGGGCTCTGCTGGATGCCCAGCTCCTGCCCCTGGGGCGTTACCAGGGCCCGGGTCCGGTGGCGGTCATCTTTTACCATGCCCAGCACCGGCACGGTGAGGCCCAGCCTTTCCAGCACATGGCAGGCGGCCTCCGCCTGGAGCTGGCCGCCGTCCATCAGCAGCAGGTCCGGCAGGGGGGCAAAGTGCTCGTCCCCCTCCAGATACCGCCGGAACCGGCGCTCCAGCACCTCCTCCATGGCCCGCAGGTCGTCGGCGTGGTCCAGGGTCTTTACCTGGAACCGGCGATAGTCCCGCTTCAGGGGCCGTCCGTCGGCAAACACCACCATGGAGGCCACCATGTCCTGCCCGGCGGTGTGGGAAATATCGTAGGATTCCAGCCGCCGGGGGGCCTCCGCCAGCCCGGCCAGGGTCCCCAGCTGCTCTAAGGTCTTGCCGGTGCGCTCGGCGTCGGAGGTGATGCGCTCCACCTCCTCCCGGGCGTTGCGGCGGGCCATGCGCAGCAGCTCCGCCCGCTCCCCCCGCTGGGGCACCCGCAGGGTCACCCGGTGCCCGGCCCGGCCTGTCAGCAGGGCGGCGAAGGTATCCATATCCTCCAGCTCGCAGGGCACCAGAATCTCCCGGGGCAGGGCCTGGCGGTCCAGGTAGTACTGGCTCAGCACGGCGGAGAGAATGTCCGCCTCCTCCTGGTCGGCGGCGGCGGAGAACACCTCCACCTCCCGGCCCAGCAGATTGCCGTCCTCAATGTGCAGCACGGCGCTGCCGCAGCGGACCTGGCCCGGGTACACGCCCCACACGTCCGTGTCGGCGCAGACTCCGGCGATGACCTGCTGGGTCTTGCCCAGCACGGAGATGGCCCGGATGCGGTCCCGCAGGGCGGCGGCCTTTTCAAAGTTCAGCTCCTCCGCCGCCTGCTCCATCTCCTGCTGCAGCTCCGCCGTCAGCTGGCGGTAGTGGCCGCTGAAGATCCGCACCGCCTGGCGGATCCGGGCCTGATACTCCGCCTGGCCGGGGCCGTCCGGGCGGCAGAAGCCGTCGCAGCGGCCGATGTGGTGGTTCAGGCAGGGCCGCTCCCTGCCGATGTCCCGGGGAAACTGGCGGGCACAGGTGGGTAGGTGCAGGGCGCCGCACACCGCCTCGATGGCCAGCCGGGTCTCCCGCCGGCCGCCGAAGGGGCCGAAATATTTCGCGCCGTCGTCAGCGGTCTTTCCCACCAGGGAGAAGCGGGGGTAGGCCGCGTCGGCGTCCAGCCGCACAAAGGGATAGCCCTTGTCGTCCTTCAGCAGGATGTTGTACCGGGGCATATGGCGCTTGATGAGAGAGTTTTCCAGAATCAGGGCCTCGAACTCCGTGGACACGAAGATGGTGTCGAAATGGTCCACCTGGGACACCATGGCCCGGGTCTTTTCGTTGTGGGAGGCGGTGTCCTGGAAGTATTGGCTGACGCGGTTTTTCAGCTTCTTGGCCTTGCCCACATAGATCACCTTGCCGGTTTTGTCCATCATCAGATAGACCCCCGGGGCCAGAGGCAGATCGTTGGCCTTCTGCCGCAGCTCATCCTTGGTCATGGCGACCCTCCTTTCAGGGTTTTCTCCAGTATAGCACGTTTCCCGCCGGAAAGGAAGTTTACATTTTCCCCGCCAGAAGGTATAATAGGGGGAAAAGACACCACTAAGGAAAGAGGGAGAATCCGTATGCATAACAAATGGAACAGCGCCAACGTGGATCAGGTGCTGCTGCGAAAAGGGGAGGAACATCTGCTGTACCGGGGCCCGGAGGGCAGCGTGGTCCGGAATGACCACCTGGTCATGAGCGATATCGCCGACGGACCGGCTCTGGCGGCGCTTCTGCGCCGCCTGGGGCTGGAAAACGGGGGGCTTTTCTGCATCCCCCAGGGGGCCAGTGACGAGGTGGCCCGGGCCTTTGGCCTGAAAAAGGGCGTGCCCTGTACCCAGTGGGTCTATGGCGGCAGTGAGCCGCCCCGGGTCCCCGCCGCGGAGGTGCGGCCTATAACGGAGGAATACCTCCCCCTGTGCGCCGCCCACTATCACCCGGAGGACGACGAGGCGGCATATCTGCGCAGCCGGATGGAGGCGGGGCAGCTGTGGGGCCTGTTTGAAGATGGGCAGCTGGCGGCTTTCATCGGTGTGCACCACGAGGGCAGCATGGGCATTTTAGAGGTCCTGCCGGAGTATCGCCGCCGGGGCCTGGCCATGGCCCTGGAGGGCTGGCTGATCCGGTGGCACCTGGAGCGGGGCTGGACCCCCTTCTGCCATGTGTATGAGGACAACCCCGCTTCCCACGCCCTGCAGAAAAAGCTGGGCCTGACTCCGGCCCCGGAGCAGGTGGTGTGGCTGCATCGTCCCCACGGGGAGGACGAGGAATGACCGCCATTGCAGCCGTCTGCGAAAACGGCGGCATCGGCAAGGACGGTGCACTGCTGTTTCACATCCGGGAGGACCTGCGGCGGTTCCGGCAGCTGACCCTGGGGAAAACCGTGGTCATGGGCCGCCGGACCCTGGAGAGTCTCCCCGGGGGCCGGGGCCTGCCGGACCGGCGGAACCTGGTGCTGACCCGGGATCTGGATTTCACCGCCCCGGGGGCGGAGGTGATCCATGACCTGGCGGAGGTGCCGGAGGACGCGGTGGTCATCGGCGGGGAAAGCGTGTACCGCCAGCTGCTGCCCCGGTGCAGCACCGTGTATCTGACGAAGATCTTCGCCGCGCCCCAGGCCGACGCGTTTTTCCCCGATTTATCCCGGGACAGTGCGTGGACAGAGGCGGAACAAAGCGAGACATTTACCTCCGGCGGCGTGTCGTTCCAATATGTGACCTACCGCCGGAAATAAGAACGAAGGAGGCGGTCTTATGGCAGACCTGGGCACCAATGTGCGATATATCAAGGGCATCGGCGAGGCCCGGGCCGCCGCCCTGGAAAAGCTGGGCATTACCACCCTGGGAGACCTGATCGCCTATTTCCCCCGGGGGTATGAGGACCGGACCCAGGTCCGGCCCATCCGGGAGCTGACCGCCGGGGAGAGCGTATGCGTCCGGGGCATGGTGGCGGCGGACCTGACGGCCTATCGCATTTCCGGAGGCCGCACCATCGCCAAGACCCGGGTGGTGGACGACAGCGGGTCTCTGGACCTGGTGTTTTTCAACATGGAGCACCGGCGGGACGCCCTGCACCAGGGGGATGTGTGCGTCTTTTTCGGCAAGGTGGAGGACAATCTGCGGCGCAAGCAGATGATCAACCCCCTGTTTGAGCCGGAGGGGCGGCAGCAGGTCACCGGGCGCATCATGCCCATCTATCCCCTGACCGCCGGAGTCACCCAGGGGCTGATGGCCCGGGCCGCCCGCCAGGGGCTGGACGCCTGCCGGGAGCTGCTGCCGGATGTGCTGCCGGATGAGGTGCGGCAGGCCCACAAGCTGTGTTATGTAAACTATGCGTATGAGAACATCCACTTTCCCGCCTCGCCGGAGGCTCTGGAGGTGGCCCGGCGGCGGCTGGTGTTCGAGGAGCTGTTCCTGCTGACCTGCGGCCTGCAGCTGCTGCGGCAGCGGCGGCGGGACGTGGCAGGCCCGGCCTGCCGGCGGATGAGCATGGAGCCCTTTTACCGGCGGCTGCCCTTTGCCCTGACCGGGGCCCAGCGCCGGGCCATTGCCGACGCCGTGGAGGACATGGTGTCCGGCAAGCCTATGAACCGCCTGTGCCAGGGGGACGTGGGCAGCGGCAAGACCATGGCGGCGGCGGCGTGCATCTGGTTCGCCGTGGAAAACGGGTGGCAGACGGCCCTGATGGCCCCCACGGAAATTCTGGCCCGGCAGCACTATCAGGGGCTGG
>OBAR01000501.1_pt1 | contig 46471 bp, 44 predicted proteins | sample 1517911 | NCBI WGS metagenome assembly OBAR01 (sample SAMN04571709, study PRJEB22368) | human gut metagenome | biome: human gut; material: stool | host: Homo sapiens | place: Luxembourg | collected 2012-10-26
GCATCCATACCTGTTGTCGAAGTGATGTGTGGCGGCAGACCTACGGTAAGTTCCGGGTCAAGCACAGCATACTTAGGACGAATACAAGTATCGTTGATTGCGTTTTTCTCGTGAGTTTCGGGATCGGTTACAACAGCAGCAACTGTTGTTTCTGAGCCTGTACCTGCTGTTGTGGGAACAGCAAAGAATGGCGGAAGCTTCTTATGTACCTTAAGCTGTCCACGCATATCACGAACGGATTGATTAGGCTTAACCACTCTTGCGCCTGCTGCCTTAGCACAGTCCATTGCGGAACCGCCGCCGAAAGCGATAATACCCTGACATCCGTTTTGATTATACATATCCTTGCATTCCTCGATATTCGGAATAGTCGGATTAGGTTGAACGCCGTCATAAACGACATACTCAATGCCGACTTCTTCGAGCTTTGCAAACATAGGATCGAGAAGATGAAGTCCCATAAGACCCTTATCGGTAACGACAAGAACCTTTTTAATACCCTTATTCTTGATGAATTCCGGCAGTCTTAAAACAGAACCAGCACCTTCAAGAAGTTCAGGCTCGGACCAATCCATAAAGCACATAGCAAACTTAAAGACATTTTGGTAAATTCTGTACCAAATTTTCTTCAAAGTCCAGAGCATTCCATTACCTCCTTTTTAATTTATTCATATCTATTTTAACTAATTTTACCGTACAATGCAAGCATAAACTAAAAATATATTAGACAATTATACAAATCATTTTTTGGCATTATTGACAATGGCAACAAACGCTTGATATAATCAAATCGGTGATTATATGACGCAGATTCAAAAAAGACTGTTTGAAATTCAAGACGAAAGTTATGCAAATTTTCATTCAAAATTAGTCCCTACCGTAAACAGGAAAAAGATTATAGGAGTGAGAGTCCCCGATTGTCGCAAACTCGCAAAAGAAGTAAAAAACAGCGACGAGGTCGGTGAATTTTTATCCTCTCTGCCGCACGAATACTATGACGAGAATATTTTGCACGCTCTGCTCTTATCGCAAATAAATGACATTAACGAATGTATAAAAGCCGTTGATGATTTTCTTCCCTTTATTGACAACTGGGCGGTGTGCGATATTCTCACGCCAAAAATTTTCAAGAAGTACCCCGAACTTGTGCTGACAAAAATCAAAGAATGGTCAAACAGCAAAGAGACCTACACCTGCCGCTTCGGACTTGAAATGCTGATGTCATTTTATCTTGATGAAAATTTTAAGAGTGAATATTTAGAAATCCCCGCCCGAATAAAGAGCGAGGAATACTATGTAAATATGATGATTGCGTGGTTCTTTGCCACCGCTCTTGCAAAGCAATGGGAAGAAACGATTAAGTATATGCAAACGCCCGTTTTAGACAAATGGACTCACAATAAAACTATCCAAAAAGCAAGAGAAAGTTACCGCATAACCCCCGAGCAAAAGGAATACCTTAAAACGCTGAAAATATAATCAGCCGTTATTCTCGTCATCATAGTCCGGCATATCGACTATAATCGGCTTATGATTGACAGCAGGCAAAAACTTCTCGATTATATCCTTTGTCATAAACTTTAGGCTTGAGGTGCATACGCACGGATGACAGCCGAGGGTTTCACTTTCTATTACAGGGCGGTCGATAACAAGTTGAACTCTGTTATTTTTATCATTCATCAGTCCCATAACAGAAACTGCGCCCGGTTTAATATCAAGGAACTCCTCCATAAAATCGGGGGATGCAAAGGAGAGGCGTGAGCAACCGAGTTGCTTTGTAATATCCTTAGTCTTAAACGGCTTATCGCCCGGCATCATAAGAAGATAAAAATCCGTCTTTTGGCGATTGCAGAGAAAAAGATTTTTGCAAATAATCGTATCGAGAATACGGTCTATCTCATTGCATTTTTCCATAGTATTTGCTTCCTCGTGGTCGGTGCGAAAATATTCTATGCCAAGCTCGTCGAGAAAATCATATACTCTGATTTCTCTTTCCTCTCTGCCGCCGACATCGGCAGGTCTGCCTTTAAGTAATTCCATAACTGTCCTCCTAATTTCGATATATACATTTTATCACAAACATTATAAAAAAGCAAAAGCCGACTGCATTTACAGTCGGCTTTAATTCTATTTATTATTCACAAACTCAGTCAACTTGTGATAATCGAGTATCCTTATCCCGCTTTTTGAAACTCTTTCGATATAACCGAGTTCAATCAACTTAGACAATTTTCGGCTGACCGTTTCCGGACGAAGTGCAACACTCGCCGCAATATCATCAAGCCTAAGATTAATGACACCGTTATGGTCCTGCCGGTCTCTGTAAAGCAAAAACTTTGCAACTTTTGCCTCCGGGTCGGATATTGACATAATCAAATTTCGCTCGTTTGCGTCATGAAGTTTTCTTGAAAGCATGCTGATTACATTTTTTGCAAGTGCCGCATCCTCTACGGCAAGTTCAACATCCTTGCGATATATCTTCCATATATGCGTATCGGTTAAACAAACGGCATTATACGGATAAACGCTGTTATCAAGAAAGATTCCTTCCCAAATAGTGTCGTTGCTCGAGAAAATACCTATAATCTTTTCTCTTCCGTCGGAGTCGGTGATTGTAAGTTTAATCTTACCTTTTCTTACAATAGTGACTGCGTCGACAGAATCGCCCTCATGAAATATATATGCATCCTTTTTGAACTTTTTGTACTCCGCCTTAAGCATAAGCGCATTTTGAAATTCCATAGGCAGGTCTTTCAAAAAGGCTATCTGGTTTACGCACCTGTTATCACAGTCCTTGCATTGATGCTTTTTACTGCAAAAGGGGTCAAACTTTGAATTATTTGCACTACTCATAACGACACCTTTGAAAAATGAAGTTGTAAGTTACAGTCTCTCGTGAGCGTTTCTTGCGATAACATCAAGCTGTTGCTCTCTTGTAAGGTCGATGAACTTAACAGCATAGCCTGATACACGGATTGTGAAGTTTGCATACTCAGGCTTCTCAGGATGTTCCATAGCGTCCTTAAGTTTATCAATACCGAATACATTTACATTGAGGTGATGTGCGCCCTGGTCAAAGTAACCGTCAAGTACATCAACAAGTCTGTTCTTTCTCTCGTCATCATCGTGACCGAGTGCATTCGGGCTGATAGTCTGAGTATTTGAAATACCGTCAAGAGCATACTCATAAGGCAATTTTGCAACAGAGTTAAGTGATGCAAGAAGACCGTTCTTTTCTGCACCGTAAGCCGGGTTTGCACCGGGTGAGAACGGGGTGAATGCTTTTCTTCCGTCAGGAAGAGCACCTGTAGCCTTACCGTATACAACATTTGATGTAATTGTAAGGATAGATGTTGTCGGCTCGGAATTACGATAAGTGTGATGCTTGCCGATCTTATTCATAAATTCCTTAAGAAGCCATACAGCAATCTTGTCTGCACGCTCATCATCGTTACCGTATCTCGGGAAATCGCCTTCAGGAACATAGTCAACAGCGAAGCCGTCCTCATCACGAATAACTCTTACCTTTGCATACTTAATAGCGCAAAGTGAATCAACAACATGTGAGAAACCTGCGATACCTGTTGCAAATGTTCTTCTTACATTGGTATCGATAAGAGCCATCTCTGCTGCTTCATAATAATACTTATCGTGCATATAGTGGATAAGGTTGAGAGTATTTACATAAAGACCTGCAAGCCACTCCATCATAGCGTCAAAGTTCTTCATAACCTCATCGTAATCAAGATACTCCGAGGTGATAGGACGAAGTGCAGGACCGCACTGCTCACGGGTTTTACCGTCAACGCCGCCGTTGATTGCATATACAAGGCACTTAGCAAGGTTTGCTCTTGCACCGAAGAACTGCATTTCCTTACCTGTCTGAGTAGCCGATACGCAGCAGCAGATGCTGTAATCATCGCCCCAAACAGGACGCATTACGCAGTCGTTTTCGTACTGAATAGAAGATGTTGCAACAGAAATCTTTGCAGCGTACTTCTTAAATGTTTCAGGCAAACGAGAAGAATAAAGAACTGTAAGGTTCGGCTCAGGTGACGGACCCATATTCTCGAGAGTGTGGAGGAAACGGAAGTCGTTCTTTGTAACGAGTGAACGGCCGTCCACACCGATACCTGCAACCTCAAGTGTAGCCCATACCGGGTCACCGGAGAACAACTCATTATAAGAAGGAATTCTTGCGAACTTAACCATTCTGAACTTCATTGTAAGGTGGTCGATAAGTTCCTGAGCTTCTGCCTCTGTAAGAGTGCCCTCATCAAGGTCTCTCTGAATATAAATATCAAGGAATGTAGAAATTCTTCCGACGCTCATTGCGGCACCGTTTTGTGTCTTAATTGCTGCAAGATAACCGAAGTATAACCACTGAACAGCCTCTTTTGCATTTGTTGCAGGCTGAGAAATATCAAAACCGTAAATCTTAGCCATTTCCTTCATGCCCTTGAGAGCCTTAATCTGGTCTGCGATTTCCTCACGAAGACGAACAACGTCCTCTGTCATTGAGTTACCGCTTGAATATTCCTTATCTTCCTCTTTCTTTTTGATAAGGAAGTCGATACCGTAAAGAGCTACTCTACGATAGTCGCCGACAATTCTGCCTCTTCCGTATGTATCCGGAAGACCTGTAATAATATGAGTGTGACGTGCACGTCTCATCTCAGGAGTATAAGCGTCAAATACAGCCTGATTGTGAGTCTTGTGATACTCATTGAAAATCTTATCAAATTTTTCGTTAACCTTAAAGCCGTAAGTCTCTGCTGCCTGCTGAGCCATCTTGATACCGCCGTAAGGCATAAATGCTCTCTTAAGAGGCTTGTCTGTCTGAAGACCTACAACAGTCTCAAGGTCTTTCATTGACTCGTCAATGTAGCCCGGACCGTATGCTGTAAGACCGGATACGATTTCTGTCTCACACTCAAGAACGCCGCCGTTTGCACGCTCCTCTTTTTGGAGTTCCTGAAGTCTACCCCAAAGTTTGTTTGTAGCAGGTGTTGCGTCAGCCAAAAAGCTTTCGTCACCCGAATACTCTGTATAGTTGTTTTGGATGAAATCTCTTACATCGATTTCTTCCGTCCATTTTCTGCCCTTAAAATTTCTCCATGCTTCCATGTGACATTTTTCCTTTCATTAATTGTTTTTGTTAATGCCATTTTAACATCACAGATATTTTATCATCAAAGCGTCAAAAGACCTTGATTGTAATCAAGATAATGCTATTTTTGTAAAATTTTTTGTGCATTTTCGAGGCGTTCCCTGCTCGGCGGCTTAATACCGTCAAGCTGATATGGTATTCCGAGTTCTTTCCACTTATAAATACCCAGCTCGTGATAAGGCAAAACGTCCACACGCTCAACATTTGAAAGAGTGTCGATAAAGGCTTTTGTTTTATACAAATACTCGTCTATATCGGTAATTGTCGGAACAAGCACATGTCTTATCCAAATAGGCTTTTTAATATCCGAAAGATAGGTCAACATATCCAAAATATTATCATTCGGTCTGCCCGTGAGTTTTTTATGTTCAACAGGGTCTATATGCTTAATGTCAACCAAAAGCAAATCGGTATATTTCATAAGTTCATTAAATTTTGAAAAGAAAGGCTCTTCTCTCGTAAAAGGTTGTCCCGAAGTGTCTATGCAAGTGTTAATTCCCTCTTCTTTTGCAAGCCTAAAGAACTCCAGCAAAAAGTCAATCTGTGCAAGAGGCTCGCCGCCGCTTACAGTTATGCCGCCGTCCTTTTTCCAGTAGGTTCTGTACTTCTTTGCAAATTCGAGAAGTTCTTTCGGAGATCTTACGTCCTTTGATTTATTTATATCCCATGTGTCTACATTGTGGCAATATTTACATCTCATGGGACAGCCCTGAACAAATACCACAAATCTGATTCCCGGTCCGTCTACCGAGCCAAATGTTTCAATAGAATGAATAACGCCGTCTGCCATAAATTTCCTCCTGATTATATTATAACTCTAATGGTCTATTTTATCGTTTTTCTGCGGTTAAGTCAACCTGCGGCGTAAAGCAAAAACGAACCGTCCGACAAAGCGAACGGTTCATTCAAACTGTTAATCTAAGGTTTTGATATAGTTACAAATTGTATCGCAAATCTTTTCCTTGCTTATTTTTGAGGTAGAAAAGCACATAGTGTAGTTACCTGCTCTGCCCCACTTTCCGTCGCCGAGATAATTATAGTAAGAAGCACGTTCTCTGTCCTTGCGTTCAATCAAACGACGAACGCTCTTTGCGTCCTTTGCCTCTTTGGACTCATTATTTTCCATATAGTGAACTATTCTGTCCTCAATATCCGCACCGATAAAAACGGATACAAGATTTATGTCTTCTTTATCCTCAAGAATTTTATCCGCTCTTCTGCCGACGATTACGCACGAACCCTCTGCCGCCGCACTCTCTATAACTCTGCGCTGAGCCTCGATAACCTTTCCGCTGTTTACGGCGTTATCTATTGCGTACGGGTCCATCATAATGGAGTAAAGAAACGACCTGGTGGGTTGCTCATCGAACATCTCAAAAATACCCTCGTCTATTCCGAGTTCCTTCGACTTTTCTCTGAGCAAATCGCCGTCATAATAGTGTACTCCGAGGCGTTCGGAAATCATCTTGCCTATCTCCTTACCGCCCGAGCAAAACTCTCTGCCTAAAGCAATCACAAAATTTTTAGCCATAAGATAACCTCCTATTTCAAATCGTGAACGGTCATACCGTCCATATCATCGTTTTCTATGTAATCAATCATTTTATCAAATTCGTTTTCGTCAAATACACGGTATAATCTTTCGCAATTCGGCTTAACGAATTCGGTTTGAATGGAATATTTAAGCGTTCCGACAAGCAAATCATAATATCCGTCGATATTATAAATCGCAATCGGCTTGCGATGCTGTCCGAGTTGTTTTAATGTGAGCACCTCGAAAAGTTCCTCAAAAGTTCCGCAGCCGCCGGGAGTAATAATAAAAGCATCTGCCAAATTTTCCATAATTCCCTTACGCTCACGCATTGTTTTTGTAACGGTAAGTTCATCGCAATTCCAGTTGACAAACTCGTACAAATCGTTTTTGAAAAACTCGGGCACAACGCCGTGAATCGTTCCGCCGCCATTCTTAAAGCCACGGGAGGCAGCGCCCATCTCGCCTGTACTGCCTGCTCCGAAAACGAGAGAATGGCCGTGCTTTGCAAGATATTCACCCATATTCTCAACAGGTTTTATATATTTTTCGTCTATCGTTTTACTCGCCGCACCGAATACACAGATTTTCATAAATCAGCCTCCGCAGATACCCGATTGTCATCGGTATTTATACTCCTAGATTATCACGAAAATGCCGCCTCGTAAAGTCTAATGCGGCAAAATTTCTAAAAAGTTAAAAAATTGTATGGAATAATGAGTTGAAATATATTATAATACATAAAATGTAAGACATAAAAGTATATGCAAGCCGGAGGGGTAATATCAAAATGAATGTAAATTCAGCAGTAAAATCATTGGTTCACTACGCCCAAAAGAACAATATGATTGAAAAAGATGACGAGATATGGGCAATAAACAGTCTTTGCGAAGCACTCGGACTCGACAGTTTTGAAAATTGCGAAGCAGAGGACAAACCGCTCGAGGAAATACTCGACTGTATGCTGAATTATGCAGTTGAGAACGGACTGTGCGAGGACAGCGTTGTTTACAGAGATTTATTCGACACAAAACTTATGGGAATTCTCACGCCGAGGCCGAGCAAGGTAAGAGCCGACTTTAATTCTCTTTATGAAAAATCGCCGGAATTTGCAACGGACTACTACTACAAACTCAGTCAGGACAGCAACTACATTCGCAGATACAGAATAGCAAACGATGTAAAATGGATAACAAAAACAGAGTACGGCGACATTGACATTACAATAAATCTGTCTAAACCCGAAAAAGACCCGAAGGCGATTGCCGCTGCTCTTAAGATGAAAGCCGCATCATACCCGAAGTGTCTGCTTTGCAAAGAAAACGAAGGCTATGCCGGCAGAGTTAATCACCCCGCAAGGCAAAACCACCGAATCATACCGATGACTCTCGGCGGCGACGACTTCTTTATGCAGTATTCTCCCTATGTTTACTATAATGAGCACTGCATAGTATTTAACGGCGAGCACACCCCGATGAAGATAGACAAAAGCGCATTTGAAAAACTGCTCGATTTTGTCGAGAAGTTTCCGCATTATTTCATCGGTTCAAATGCAGACCTGCCGATAGTCGGCGGCTCGATACTCACTCACGAACATTTCCAGGGCGGCAGATACGAATTTGCAATGGCTAAGGCTCCGGTTGAAACAGAACTTAAATTCAACGGTTTTGACGATATAGACGCAGGAATAGTTAAATGGCCGATGAGCGTAATCAGACTATCCGGCGAAAACAAGCAGAGAATCGTTGAACTGTCGGATAAAATTCTCACCTCTTGGAGAAGTTACACGGACGAGGAGCAGTTTATTTACTCCGAAACCGACGGCGAACCGCACAACACAATCACCCCTATCGCAAGAATGAGAAACGGAAAATTCGAGATGGATTTGGTTCTCAGAAACAATATCACCACTAAGGAATGTCCTCTCGGCTTTTACCATCCGCATCCCGAATACCATCATATCAAAAGAGAAAACATCGGCTTAATCGAGGTTATGGGTCTTGCCGTTCTTCCGAGCAGACTTAAGACCGAAATGGCTGACCTCGCAAAAGCTATGCTGAGCGGCGAGGACATAAGAAATAACGAAAAACTGGCTCCTCACTACGAGTGGTCAAAAATGATTAAGGCAAAATACGAGATAAACGAAAAGAACATTGACGACATAATCAAGGAGGAGATAGGAATCGTATTCACCTCCATACTTGAGCAATGCGGAGTTTACTCGAGGGACGAATTCGGCAAAAAAGGATTCATCAAATTTGCAAAGAGCGTAAAGTAATATGTATAATCTTCATTCTCATACATACAGATGCCATCACGCAAAAGGCACGGACGAGGAATATGTTTTAAGCGCAATAAAAAACGGCTATACCGAAATGGGATTTTCCGACCATGCGCCGTACATTTTTCCAAATGGGCACAAAAGCAACTTTCGTATGGACTGCGATGAGGCACAGGGATATGCAAACAGCGTTCGTGAGTTACAAGAAAAATACAAAGGCGTAATCGATATAAAACTCGGCTTTGAGACGGAATACTATCCCGAGTTGATAGAAAAAGAACTCGAATTTCTAAAGAGTTTTAAGTACGACTATATTATCCTCGGTCAGCATTTTACGGATAACGAGTACGAGCCCTACGCAAAATATTCGGGTCACGAAACCGACTCGGTTGCAATTCTCGACAAGTATATATCCCAGGTTCTTCTCGCCGCAAAAAGCGGTGAATTTACCTACATTGCCCACCCCGATGTAATCAACTTCACAGGCGACAGAGAGATATATCTCAAAAAAATGCGCCATATGGTCACCGAACTTAAAAAAATCGGCATTCCGCTGGAGTTTAATTTCTTAGGCTTTACCACAAACAGGCATTACCCTAACCGAGATTTCTGGCAAATCGTGTCCGAAGTCGGAAACGATACGGTAATCGGACTCGACGCCCACAGAATCGAGGCTTACGCCGACAAGGAAAATCTGAAAAAAGCAAAAGAATATCTTTTCTCACTCGGCATAACTCCGCTAAAAAGAGTTAATCTGATAAACTACAAAAAAGAAATAACAACAATAGGTGATGACAGTGAGTGATTTTAAGGACTGGGCAAAAACTCCGCCGTGCGGCTGGAACAGTTGGGACTGCTTCGGTGCAGGAATAAACGAGGAACAACTTATCGCAAACGCCGATTATATGGCAAAGCACCTAAAGCAATACGGCTGGGAATACATTGTCTGCGACATTCAGTGGTACGAGCCTAAAGCATGCAGTAACGATTACAACAACTTCGCCGAACTTTGCTGTGACGAATACGGCAGACTCATTCCGGCACAAAATCGCTTTCCGAGCAGTAAAGGCGGCAAAGGTTTTAAGCCGATTGCCGATTACATTCATTCTCTCGGACTGAAATTCGGAATACACATTATGCGTGGAATACCCCGTCAGGCGGTTCACGCAGACCTGCCGATAAAAGACAGCGAGTACACCGCACGCCAAGTCGCACACCATTTCTCCATATGCTCGTGGAACACGGATATGTACGGAATGAAAAACTGCGACGGTGCTCAAGATTACTATAATTCAATCATAAAAATGTATGCCGACTGGGGCGTAGATTACATAAAATGTGACGACATCGCAGTTACGGAATTCAGAAAATGGGATAACCCGTACAGCGCAGATTACGAGATAGAAATGCTCAGAAATGCCATCGACTCCTGCGGCAGAGAGATTGTGCTGTCGCTTTCCCCCGGTCCCGCTCTCAGAGACAAAGCCGAGCACCTAAAAGCAAATGCAAATATGTGGAGACTGACAGGCGATTTTTGGGACTTGTGGGAACACCTTTATGCAATGTTTGACAAGTGCGAGGAATGGCAGGGAGTGAGAGGTGTCGGTTCGTATCCTGACTGCGATATGCTCCCGATAGGCAGAATATCAAAGCTCTGTTCCTACCACGGAATGCAAAACAGAATGAGCAATTTCACACACAATGAACACTACACGCTGATGACACTGTGGGGAATTTTCGGCAGTCCGCTTATGATAGGCGGCAATATGCCCGAAAATGACGATTTCACTCTGTCACTGCTAAACAATGCGGAATATATGAATATGCACCGCACGGTGAAAAACTCACGTATGCTCTGTCGTAATGAAGAAAACGGCAAAGGTTACATCATTTGGGACGGCGAAAACGAAGACAGCCGATTTGTCGCTCTGTTCAACACGGACGAAAAGCCTATTACAATTAATACCGCAGAAAAAATCAACATTTCAGTTGACGGCTCATATGACATATGGCAAAAATGCACCGTAAGCGAAAACAACATAACCGTTCAGCCGCACGGCGCAAGACTGCTGAAACTAAATAAATAAAAAACATAAGCACCGAAAGGATTTTAAGTTTCTCTCGGTGCTTTATCTTTTGCATATTCTGTTTTACTTTATATTTCTTATATCATTTCCGATAAAATAGAACGGAATATACTCGCCCGTGAGCCTGCTCGTGATACGCTTATCATACTTTTTTTCCAAATCTATCATAGAATAATTTGTTGAAATAATCGTAGGCTTGCCCGACAGAATACGGGTATTTATTATGTTATAAAGGGTTGCAATGCTGTACTGATTATCTATCTCCGTACCCAAATCATCGAGCACGAGCAAATCGCATCCCATAACCTGCGCCTTTGTGTAGGTCAAATCGTCAACCCTGCCGAACTGCTCGCTCTGCAAATCGTCGCAGATATTTTGGCTCGTGCCGTAGCAAACATCAAAACCCTTGTTAATTACAACATTCATTACGGCAAGGCTTAGATGAGTCTTGCCGAGACCCGCTCCGCCGAAGAAAAGCAGATTTTTGCTGTGCAGAGAAAAATTCTGTGCATATTTTCTGCAAGTATCAAAAATTTTTTCCGCTCTCTTTTTTGGTATTATGGCATTTTCCATAGGTTGCTCGCTGTAATAATCGAGTGAAAAATTATCAAAGGTACATCTGTCAAGCGGTGCAAGACGGGACACTTCTTTTCGCATAATATCTTTAAGAAGTTGGCGGTGGCACGAGCACATTCTGCCGTTTATATAACCTCTGTCCTCGCAAGCCTCACACACAAACTGCGGTTTCATAGCGTTTTCGTCATAGCCGTGGGCTTTCAACAGTCTGCTCCTCTCATCAATAAGAGCGTGACTTTTCGCCCTGAGTTCGGCTATCTTTTCATCGGTATTTTCCTTATAAAAAAACAGTTTTGAAATCTCCAAGCCGACCTGCGACAGTCCTGCCTGAATTTCGTTAATTTCCGGAATTTCCATACGAATCTCGCTTGCTCTCTCGTCGGCAAGCATAACGGCGGAATCGTGCCGTTTTTCCAAAATACGCTTAGCCTTATTCCTTATTTCCGCTGAGTATGCCATAAGTTTTTCCTCAAATATCGTAGTTATCGTTAATCATTGCACGACGGTTAATGTCGTCAATATCATAGGTTTCGTCAATGGACGGCTTGTTCGTATTCGCCGTCTTTTTCTCATGCTTTTTGTGTTCATCAGCCACAGCCTGAGGAGTGAATATGCCTTTTTTCTTCCAACTTTTCAGCACGCCGTCAACATATCTAAGTGTCGGCCTGTCGGTATTTTCTTTCATTATATCGCAGGCAATGGTAATCATATCCATACCGAAGTCCTCACTCCAACGTGAAATCATCTCTCTCTGCTTAATGGTGGGGGTGCGGTGGCGCAGTCCGCTGATTGAAATAATCTCTTTCCAAAGATTGTCCGTTCGCTCTATATCATGGAGTTTTTCCTCGGCGGCGTCCAGAGTAACGATGCCATCCTCGCTCCAATTTCTTGCCATAGCGGCAATATAAGCGGTGCCGATAGCCTTTCCGCTCTCCTTTTCGTTCTTATAAAACTGCAAAATCATCAGCACAATATCGCATGGAAGCCCGTAATATGTAACCATATTAACTATAAGTTCCTGCTCCACATGGCTGAGTGATTTGCCCATTACCTCCTGTGCGTGGCGAAGAGTAAGAGTCAACTCCTCACTGTCACGGCACATTGATACAATCTCGCTTTGAGTATATGTGGGAACGCTCGGTCGCTCCGCCTTAGAAACAACAGCCTCGATTTTCTTTTCAATTTCAATAGCGGTTTCCGACTTTTTCTCGCTCTTTTCGTCGGGTTCGCTGCTTTCGCTCTTTTGAGTCACGAGGGAAATACGAGCCTCGCCGTCACAGGAGAGTATTCCCTCCTCGAGCCAAAACTCCAAAAAATCCACGGCGTCATTCTCGGTACAGCCGAGAACTTTTGAGATATGCTTACTGTCAGCCTGCCCGTCACAAGCCAAAATTATAAGCAACGCCTTTAGTTGATATTCACTTGCAAGTTTCAAATAATCGGTTGCGATAACCTTGGGCAGAGCAAGCATACCCTGCTCCCACGCCTTACCGAGAGGCAAAAGCCGATACAGCATTTTCTCACTTCTTTTCTTGTTATAATTAATCACAAAATATACAATATATTGTACCAAATAGTCACAACTTATTCAAGCACTATATAAAGGGTAGCCGCCGGCCACCCTCTACAAAATACAAATAATTCAATTTTGAAAATTCATCAATAGGTAATGCAGTTGGTAGTCACCATATCAACGCCGACATCAAGCAGTTTTTGCATAACCTCAAGTTTATCTACTGTCCAGCCGCCGAGTTTAAGTCCCGCAGCCTGACAGTCCTTGATAATCTGTGCGTCATTTTCCCAGTTTTCTTCCTTATTTGCGTTAAAATCAATGCCGCAGTTGTCTATTGACTTTGCAAGCTCTATATCCTCGGGCTCAATCTTCTGCACAAGATACATCAAATCATTGTCGCACACTTTTCTGAGCGCCTCAAGGTCGCTGAATTGAAACGAGATAAATGTAACCTTTACATCGGGATATTTTTTAATCATATCTATTATTTCGCCGTAATATTCCTGATTGCTCTCGCCCTTCAGTTCTATTACCGCATCCATAGAATAATCACTGCATATCTGCATATATTCCTCAAGAGTGCAAATTTTAAGATTAGGATAATCGGCGATATTATTTCCGTTATCGGTGTTATGGCTCATCAGTTCTTCATAGGTGCATTTTTCTATATTTTTAGTCAAATCCATCATACGATAGGTATTCTTATCGTGCTGAACCACCCACACACCGTCAGTCGTTCTGTAAATATCGCATTCGTTTGCCGAAAATCCTGCCTTGCCTGCCTCTTCAAATGCAGGTGCCGTGTTCTCGGGAGCCACCGCTCTGAAACCTCTGTGAGCAACAAGATATGTATCGCTGTCTGCAATCTCTGAAGAGGAAACCACCTCGTAATCAACGGGAGTGCAATACCATTTCAGCACGCCGAGACCCGCACAAATCGTCGCAACCAAAAGAAAAGCAACAATGCTCAAAACGATAACAAGTATTTTTTTCTTTTTTGACCACTTTTTCTTTTCTGTTTTTTCCATGTCAATCGTCCTCTCTTTCAGCCTTATCGGGCGTAAATTTTATTCTTTGTCCTCCGTATTCTTCAAATGAATTGTCAAGGCTCCATTTTCCGTTAATCCCCTTTGCTCTTACGCCGATTAAAAAATGGAGTTTTGCAATGCCGAAATCGACGCTCTTATCGGAATACGGCTCATCTACATATCCGCTTAAAATTCCGTTTTCGTATCTGAAATGAACGGGTCGCCTGTTGACGGCAGACGGTGCCATTTCGACGAGTTTCATACCATAGGCGTAAGCCTCCGGCAATTTGGCGTCGCAAAATTCAAACATATCCTGATACGATTTGTTCTTCTTATGCGTTGCGTTATACATCGTCTTTTCAACTAAGGAATATTTATCCTTTGCATAACCTATGGTTATAACGGCATAAATACGCTTATCGCTCGGAAGGTGAAGTGCCTCATATACTTTGTTTTCATTATATGTACCCGAAACCCAGCATGTGCCGAGTCCGTGATATACACATTGCAAAACAATACTCTCGCCGTAATAGCCGCAACTTTCTCTCGCCTTTTGGGTGTCGGGACCTGCGATTACTATCATACTGAACTTTCCCGAAAATATCTTAAAAAACGGAGTAGCGTCCTCTATGAATGTAAAATCCAAATTTGCATCCTTATTAACCGCTTTAACCATTTCCTTTATAATTTGCATTATCTCCGAACCGAGCGGCTTTTGCCGGTAGGCTCTGCGTGAATGTCTTTTTTCTACCGCCTCTAAATATTCTGCATTGGTCATTTAATCCTGCCTCATTTATAAAAATCTGTCCAGCCTTATTATAACGCAAAGGATTAAAAAAGTATAGTATTTTTATAATACAATTAGTGTTGACTTTATAAATGTTAAATATTATAATAATAGAGAAAGATATTAAGGAGGTTCAGATTATGAACTTTAAGAAGATTGCTAAAATTGTTGCAATTATCGTCGCTCTTGTATCGCTCGCAGCAGCGGTTTATTTTGCAGTTAAAAAACTTACCGCAAAGAAAGAGCCCGAATATTTTGACGATAACGAGTTCTTTGAGTGCGACAACGAAATTGAAATCGTTGATGTAAGCGAAGAGGCAAAGGCAGAAGAATCCGAAGAGGAACCTAAAAAAAAGGCTGCGCCGAAGAAGAAGTCGGCTCCTAAGAAAAAAGCATCGGAAAACAAGTAATTAAAGCAAATGAGAATAAGAGCAGTATGCGCATATTACTGCTCTTATTTTTTAGTTTTTATTATTTTTCATCGGAGAGATATGAATGTATAACAACGGTTTGGTCCTTGAGGGCGGCGGTAACAGGTCGATTTACACAAGCGGCGTACTCGACGCCTTTATGGACGAAAAAATAGATTTTGAATATGTAATCGGCGTTTCGGCAGGAAGTTGCAACGGCGTTTCGTTTATAGCAAAAAATTATCGTCGTCAGCATGACATCATTATAAATTACTCAAATGACAAACGGTATATGGGCGCAGGCAATATGCTCAAAGGGCACTCCTTTTTGAACACCGACTGGATTTTCGGTGAGTTGGCATATGATATTCTTCCGCTCAATCAGGATGTTTTTGAAAACAGCAAAACGGTTTTGTGTGCTGTCGCAACAAACGGCGAAACAGGAAAAGCAGAGTATTTTTACCCAAAAAGTATGCGTGGCGAATGCCCGGAATTAAAAGCCAGCTGCTCGCTCCCGGGAGTTACAAACGGAGTAAAAATAGGTAATTCAACATATTTCGACGGCGGCTTAGTCGATTCGATTCCGCTTGAGCGAGCCTTTGAGGACGGGTGTAAAAAATGCGTTGTCATTCTTACTCGGCACAAAGGATATGTAAAAAAGCCGATTACTCCCAAGGTGCAAAAAATATTTAAGAAATTTCCAAAAATCGGCGAAGCGGTAACAAACAGACATACTATGTATAATCATCAGCTTGACTTTGTAAAAAAAGCGGAGGCTGAAGGACTTGTCTATGTCGTTCAACCGACAGCACCGCTGAATGTCGGCACACTCGAAAAAGACACATCAAAACTTGAAGCGATATACCGACTCGGCTATAAGCAAGGCAGGGACAACGCACAGGCAATAAAAGAATTTTTATCAAAATAAATGTAGGCAGGTTAATTATGAAAATTGCAGTAACATACGATAACGGAAAAATTTTTCAGCATTTCGGCAAATCACAGTATATGAAAATTTACGAAACGGATGAAAACGGAGAAATCCAAAGAGTTCATATAGAAAGCATGGGCAAGCATTCTCACCACGGAATTGCCGGCTACATTAAGGAAATGGGAGTTGAAACGGTCATTTGCGGCGGACTCGGTCAAGGTGCTGTCGACTCTCTCGAAAAAGCCGGAATCACCATATACGCAGGCAACAGCGGAAACGCAGATATGGCAGTAATAAAATACCTAAAAGGCGAACTTATAAAAAACAGCGACGCAAACTGCGACCATCACCACGAATAATGTACTCAATTAAGAAGCAAGTAAAATATGCTTGCTTCTTGTTTTTTTATTATTTTCAGTTGATTTTTTTTCAAAGTTATATTATAATCTCACTGTCAGTTCGCAAAATCCTGACCAGTCACACTCCCGTGGCTTCTAAAAACAAAACTAAGGAGAAAATTAAAAATGAAGAAAAAGACTCAACTTATCGCACAGACGGCTGTCATTGCGGCACTTTACGCCGCTTTGACCTATGCACAAAACCTTTTACTCCCGGGCACAACCTCAATGGCTGTGCAGTTTAGAGTAAGCGAAGCGCTTAATGTATTGGCGCTGTTTACCCCTGCCGCAATACCGGGTCTTACCATCGGATGCATTGTGTCGAATTTATACAACATCGGAACAGGACTCCCGCTCGATATGATATTCGGCTCGCTTGCAACTCTCGGTTCTGCGGTGTGTATGTATCTGCTGCGTAATGTAAAGATAAAGAGTTATCCTCTGCTCTCTATGCTTATGCCTGCCGTATTTAACAGTGTAATCATAGGCTGGGAGATAGAATATTTCTTTATCGACGGTGCATTTGAATTCGTCGGTTTTCTTACGCAGGGTGCTCTCGTAGGTCTCGGAGAACTCGGCGTTATGGCGGTGCTCGGAACAGCACTTTACTATGCAATAAAAGGAAAAAAAATCGACAAATATTTTTATAAACCCACTAAACAAACAAAATAAAGCGAACGGCAAAACAACAAAGAGCGTACGGATTTGAAAATCTGTACGCCCTTTTTTTATTAAAATTCAACCGTTGCCGTCTCATTTTGCTTAAGACTTAATGTTTCTGACTTATTACCGTATGAAATTGTAATCGTTTGGTCAATCTCTGATTTAATCTTTGCCTCAACCGTCTCGCCGTCCCATTTAAGCGACTCGATAACAGCACGGCTTTTTGTACGCAATCCGTTGAGTTCACCCTTATCAAAACCGCTTGTCGGCAAAGCCGGAAGAAGTTCAATTACTCCCGTATCGGAATAAACAAGTGCCTCGTTTACAATGCCGAGATAGCCGATTGCAAAGTCGGTACAATAACAACTTCCTCTGTCGTAATCGTGATTTGTCATCAACGAATCATATCTGATTTTATGATTCATCAACTTAAGCAATGCATCGGACAGCATATCCCTGTCTTTAAGCCTTGCAGCGATAAGCGAACGATGAACAAGAGCATGCGATGCCTCATTTTCGCTCGTTCTGTTTTCTACCGCCTGAATGCAAGCCTTTGTCAGTTCCTCATTATTCTGCGTTTCATTTAACGGCCACGCAAGATACAAATGGCTCAAATGCCTATGCTTATTATTCTCATCAAATGAGGTAGTCGCCCATTCCTTAAGTGCGCCTGTTTCATCATAAAGATAAGGCGGAAGATTATCTTCGAGTGCCTGCCATTTTGAAAAATCGGCATTAGGTGCAATATCATTCATTACAACTCTCAGCATTTCTATATTATCCCTGCACGCCGCAATGTCAATAGCACAATTGGCGGCAGAGGGTGAGGGATAATTTGACGGATTGTTCTCGGGAGAATACGACGGAAGAATGCAGTATGTTTCACCGTCGTTAAGAACGGTTTTGCCCTTTTCGTAATGAATTTTACCATCGCTGTCGGTATAATATTCGGGCGTCATAAGCTGTGCCCAATAATTCGCCGATTTAAGCAAAAGCGGATACAAAATATCCTCTTCCAGCATTAGGAAGCCTCTTGATTTAATTTTTGAAACATCATCTTCGCTAAGCGATAGCACCGATTTAAGCGAATCAATATCATATTCCCTGCTGAGAGAAATGCGAATATTGCCGTAGGCTTTAAGCGTTTCAAAAAGCGGCTGAAGCATCCAAGAAGCACCTGCATTCCAGTACCTGAACGGATAAGGATAGCAAGTTTCAGTAATTACCGCCTTATCGCCGTCTGTATTTACCGGTGCCTGAATTGCATCGGTAAAGCCGTGAGTTGCCTTTGCGTTTTCCTCCCAATCGGCAACCTGCCGCAAAATAAAATCGGCATAGCCTACGGGAGTTCTGGTCATATTGCTTGAATTTAAGGATGAGGTTTGCAAATTTACATTTGCGTCCATGGTATACTTACTGCCCCAGCCTGTATTAAATTCGCCCGTCCACATACCGTAAAGCCTGCTCGTAGAATATCCCGAACAGCAAAGGTAGGCGTATCTGCCTGCGTAATATGTGCGCTGAGCGGTTGCGGCGTCGATAGTCTTACTGCCCTTTTGCTTTTTAAGCAGTGCTTCGTTAGTTTCACTGCTGTCCTCGAGTTTAAGGCTCACTGAATTAAACTGCGGCTGATAAATCATAAGATGTCGCTCAAGTGCCGACTCATAATCAAAGCCGTCCTCAGTGCCGTATTTTTCCTCAACCTGCTTTGCCTCGGAGCGGAGCATAGAAATAATGTCGTAACTTTCCTGCTGCTCAAACTCGTCGTACTCGCCCATCTCTGTATCTCTTCCGCTAACCGTAATGAGATAGACCTCGTCGGCATCGGTAATCTTAATCCCATCGTTGCTTGAACAAAATTCTTCCTTGATGTTTTTATCGAGGGTGACCTTTTGCTTTTCACCGCCCACGGTAATTATATATGTATACGAAGCATATCCGCCGTTTTTAAGTTCGCTGTTTTCGTAGCTCGGATAATGTGCGACAAGTGCAAGACTGTCCGCATTGTCGCTTGCAATTTTTTTATATTTCAAATCAACCTCATTGCCGTCTCCGAAATTAGCCATACTCGACAAATCGTCATAGGACAGCGTGGCATTGATTTTCTTACCCATATCGGAAGCTTCCAATTTGGTGATAACCGCACTGTCGGCAAAAGAAGTAAACGATACCCTGTTCCATGTTCCGTTAGAATCGGTGTATCTTACACCGACCTGACCCGTTTGGTAATCGGTATAGCGAACATAGTCATCAACCTTTTTTCCGTCCATGGAAATTCTGAGTTGACCGCCCGGATGATAGCTGTAAACATCATCGTAAGAAGCGTCATCCGTAATATCTTCGCCGTTTACTATACTCTGCTTAACCGTCTCAAGCTCGTTCGAGGTATCGGGGCAGGTACGCTGATTTTTATTCGGCATAATAAAATGCATATTTTGAAAAATAAAGGTATCCTCATATGGAGAGCCGCTCTCAACAAAGCCCTGCATTCCATCGCCCGACACCATGCCCTGCCGCCACGAATCAACTTTATTCTTCTTGTCGGGCTTAAGTTCGGTATAGGAGAGACTGTAAGAGATCTTTGATTTATCCGAAAAAAGTCCGTCAATGAGGCCGTTGTCCGCCTTCTTCGGCGTACAGCCGGCAAAGAAAAAAATCAGAACGACGCTCATAAACAGAGCAAAAAATTTCTTAAAAACTTTCATAAAAATACCCCTTTCAAAAAAACATTATATCAAAGAAAATGATATTATTCAATGCATTTTGGGAATACTGACTAATAATCAAAATATTATACGGTGATTATATGAACGCATTATATATTATATTGCTGTCGGCAGGTTCTTTTCAAAGCGAAAATGAAGAAAAAACAATTCAGCCTCCGACCTTTCAAACAAACAGCCGCCGCTGCAAATTGCAGCGGCGGCTCGGAGTGCAAAAACATCGGTAGCAAAATATAATTCAGAAGTTTTTCCGGCACTCCGTAAAGTATCTAAAATACTCTCTTAATTTTATTCTTCGCAAGTCAAAAGTCCGTAGCCCTTTTTTCTCTTATAAATTATCTTTGTCTCTCCGTCAATTCCGAGATAAACAAAGAAACTGTGACCGAGCATTTCCATCTGTACGATAGCCTCGTCATCTGTCATAATATGAGGAGAGATAACCTTTCTTCTGGTAACATCAACAGAATCGTAATACAATCTGTCGAAGTCTTCCATTGTTACATCCTCGTCAAAATCGTCAAATGCATAGGCGATTTCATCTATTCCGCCCTTTCTCTTTTTATCTACAAAAAAGGTTTTGAGCTTTCTGAGTTTCCTTTTCAAGTCATCTACGGCCATATCAACAACCGGCTCTATGCGGTCGGCTTCAGCCTCGCCCCTGATAAAAGAGCCCATATGTATAACGGTAATATCGCACTGATATTTATCCCTTTCCTTACTCAGAGTAACATCAAAGCGTGAATTTTCGGGGAGCATTTTTTCTATTCTTTTAAGTTCCTTTTCAATGCCGTCCTTTGTTCCCTGCTTAAGTTCAAATCCTCTGGCAGCAATATTAATCATATTATCATTCCTTTCAACCTTAATAGGTCATTACTCGGACAGTAACCTATCCTCAATTACATTATATTATGTAATCTCTGCTAATAAAAGTATTGTAAAAAATAAATTTTATGATATAATATTAATGTTGGACAGTATTCGGAGCCATGCCGAATGCTGTCATTTTTTAATTATTATTTGGGCGAAATGCACATTTTGTTTAGTTGACTTAAATATAATTTTGTGATAATATAACAGATAAAGACAGATAATTTTTTCAGCATTTAAGGAGTATATGCTATGAAAAAGTATACCGAAAAAATCGCCTCAACGGATTCAAAAAACAACCTTAATGTAATCATTTGGGAGACCGAAAAAGAGCCGATAGGCGTTCTTCAAATCGTTCACGGTATGGCTGAATATATCGACAGATACGATAACTTTGCAAAATATATGACGGAGCACGGCTTTAATGTCATAGGTCACGACCACCTCGGTCACGGCCACAGCGTAAGCGATGAGCGTGATTACGGTTTTTTCGCCGAAGAAAACGGAGACAAAATTATTATCGAGGATATGCACTCGGTGACTCAATATGCAAGAGAAAAATGGGAAGAAATCCCTAACTTTATTCTCGGTCACAGTATGGGCTCGTTCTGTCTTAGGCAATATCTCACAAAATACAGCAACGATGTTTTCGGCGCAATAATTATGGGCACAGGTTGGATACCGTCGGCGGCGGCACTGCTGGGCAAAACCATTGCAACAAACACCTGCAAATCTAAGGGCAGCCACACGGTAAATCCCCTTTTAATAAAATTGACCCTTGAACCGTATAACAAGCCGTTTGCACCGGCGAGAACAAACTGCGACTGGCTGTCGAGAGATGAAAAACAAGTTGACCTCTATGTAAACGATAAACTTTGCGGCTTTGACTTTACGGCAGGAGCATACAAAGACTTCTTTACCGTGCTCGAAAAAATCGCAAAAAACAGACAACTTATCGGTATGAGAAAATCTCTGCCGATTCTTATCACCTCGGGCAGTGTTGACCCCGTCGGCGGAAAAAAGGCGTGTGAAAAACTGAACGCCCAATATAAGCGGTGCGGCATTAACGATGTTACACTCAAACTCTGGGAAAACGACCGCCACGAAATTCTCAACGAGTTGGATAAGAGCGATGTATACCGCTACATTTGCAACTGGCTCAAAAGCAAAATTCAGAATTAAAACATAAAAATATAAAGCAAAACCGTCACACCCATTTGAATGTGACGGTTATTTTTATGCAAATTTAATTTGCGTTCTTTTTACTTTTTCCGAGAAACTTCGAACAGATGAAAAGCAATGTCGGAAATACCAGAGCAAACAGTATTCCGACCTTAAGATTATCACCGAACGCCGACGAAACAAAGCCGACCGCTCCGGGTCCCGCCGAACAGCCCAAATCTCCGCCGAGTGCAAGAAGCGCAAACATTGCCGTACCGCCTCTTTTGAGCATTGCGGCTGAGAGCGAAAAGGTAGCAGGCCACATAATGCCGACACTGAATCCGCAAACGGCACAGCCGATGAGCGAAAGTGCAGGCACGGGCAACAGCGAAATCATCAAATATGACACGATGCAAAGTATACAGCAGAGAGGAAGTGCCCTTTTCTGCGGAAGTCTTTCGCCGAATTTTCCGTAAAGTGCTCTTGACGTGCCCATAAACACCGCAAACGAAAGCGGACCCGCAAGGTCTCCGACCGTCTTTGACACGCCGAGTCCCTCAATGGCGAAAGTTGACGCCCACTGGGAAACAGCCTGTTCACTCGCACCCGAGCATATCATCATAATAAAAAACAATATAAACAGTTTTGAAGTGAGCAGTTCCTTAATACTCATACCCGTTTCGCCCTCCTCGATAAGAGGAGCGATGGGCACCTTGGTAAAAATAAAGGCATTGGCAAACGGAACGAGAGCCCAAACAACTGCAAGTATTCTCCAATTTTCTATGCCGTGAAATGTAAAAAACAGCGTACTGACAAGCACAACGAGAACATGACCCCAACAATAAAAAGAGTGCAAAAGGCTCATTGCCTTTTCTTTATTATCGGTCGGGCAAGCCTCAACTATGGGACTTACGAGCACCTCAAGTATACCGCCTCCGATTGCATAAATCACAACCGAAATCAAAAGCCCCGCAAAACTGTTGCTCATAATATACGGCAAAATTGCCAGCAAAGCCAGTCCAAGCGCCGAAAACAGATGCGCTGCCACCATTGCACAGCGATAGCCGATTTTGTCTATCAACTTAGCGGAAAGCAAATCGACGCTGAGTTGAATTATAAAATTCAGCGAAATCAACATCGTAATTTTTGACAGTTCAATGCCGAAGGTATTTTGGAATGTTACGAACAAAAGCGGTACAAAATTATTTACAATCGCCTGAACTATGTAGCCTAAAAAGCAAGCGTTTACCGTGTCATTGTAACTACTTTTCATTCTTTTTCTTAGGTCCCTTCATTGTAAGTGAAATGCGGTTTTTAACCGTATCTGCCTCCAACACCCAAACCGTAACTATATCACCGACTTTGAGCAGTTCGCTCGGGTGGCGCAAAAATTTATCGGTTATTTGGCTGATATGAACCAAGCCGTCCTGATGAACTCCGATGTCAACAAACGCACCAAAATCCACAACATTTCTTACAGTACCTTTAAGTTCCATTCCCGGTTTTAAGTCCTCTATGCCCATAACATCACTTCTTAGCATAGGTTTCGGCAGTTCGTCACGGGGGTCACGGCCGGGTTTTGAAAGCTCGTTTACAATATCTTTCAAGGTCGGTTCGCCTATATCAAGTTGCTTTGCAATAGCGGAAGTACCTATAAACTGCACCTTTGATTTAAGATGAGCGATATTGCCGTTTTTTATATCCTCCTCGCTCATATCGCAAAGTTTAAGGAGCTGCTTTGCCGCCGCATAGCTCTCCGGGTGAACGGCAGTATTGTCAAGAATATTCTTTCCGTCTCTCACTCTTAAAAATCCGGCGCATTGCTCAAACGCTTTCGGCCCTAATTTTGACACATTTTTCAGTTCGGAGCGTTCGTTAAACCGTCCGTGCTCTTCACGATACAAAACGATATTTTTTGCAACTGCATTGCTGACTCCGGCAACTCGAAAAAGAAGTTGCGGCGAGGCGGTATTAAGGTCAACACCGACCGAGTTTACGCAGTCCTCAACCACTCCGTCAAGTGCGGCGTTAAGTTCTTTTTGCGGCATATCGTGCTGATACTGACCGACTCCGATAGCCTTAGGGTCAATCTTAACGAGTTCCGCAAGCGGGTCTTGAAGCCTGCGGGCAATGCTGACAGCACTTCTCAGACTGACATCAAACTGCGGGAATTCCTCGGCAGCGAGTTTTGACGCACTGTAAACCGATGCGCCTGCCTCACTGACAACCATATATGTTATTCCGCAGTCAAGTTCCTTGATTACATCAACGGCAAAAACCTCTGTCTCGTGAGAGGCGGTACCGTTACCTATGGCGAACATTTTTACATCATATTTTTTAACAAGTCGCTTGATAATATTCTTTGCCTCGACTGTTTTCTTATGCGGAGGAGCAGGATAGATAACGCCCGTATCAAGCACCTTTCCCGTCTCGCTGATTACCGCAACCTTACATCCTGTTCTGTATCCCGGGTCAAGCCCGATTGTAACATTCCCCTTAACCGGCGGCTGCATAAGAAGCTGTCTTGTATTTTCGGCAAACACCTTTATAGATGCCTCGCTCGCCTTTTCGGTCAGTTCGTTTCTTATCTCTCTTTCGATTGACGGAAAAATAAGCCTCGTATACGAATCATCAACCGCATCTCTCACCAAATCAGTGCACGCATTGCTGTTTTTGCAATGAATGTTAAAGAGCAAATCGGTAGCAATTGTTTTATCAAAATCAATTCCTACTTTAAGTTTGCCCTCCTTTTCGCCTCTGTTCATGGCAAGCACACGGTGACCTGCGATTTTTTTAACGCTTTCGCTGTAATCGGCGTACATATCATAAACTCCGAGGTCATCATCTGCGGCTTTTGAAGTGATAAGTGCGTGATTTTTTACCGCATAGCGAATCAATTTTCTGCCCTCGGCATCGTCCGAAACCTGCTCTGCGATTATATCCTTTGCACCCTGAAGTGCGTCCTCAACGCTTGTGACCTCGTCGGTGAGAAATTCTTTTGCAAGTTCCTCGGGTGACGGGGCAGACTTTTCCTGGGCATATATTTTTTCAGCCAACGGAGCCAGCCCCAGAGCCTTTGCAACAGAAGCCCTTGTTTTTCTCTTAGGTCTGAACGGACGATAAATATCCTCGAGTTCCGTCAGAGTTTTTGCGTTTTCTATGCTCTGTCGGATTTCGTCGCTCATCATTTCCTGCTCGGTTATTGAGGCAATTATTTTTTCCTTTTGTTCCTCAAACGAACGCAAATACGCCAGTCGCTCGTTCAACTCTCTGAGCAACTGATCATCGAGCGAACCGGTTGCTTCCTTTCTGTATCGTGCAATAAACGGTATCGTATTTCCTGCGTCAATTAATTCAACCGTATTTTTAACCTGCCACGGTTTAAGTGAAAATTCTGTTTCAATCTGTCTTAAAATATCCATATAACACCTTTTGATTTATGCTTTATTTTTCGTCTGTTATGTCATCTTTATTTTCGTTTTTCGAGTCATTTTTTGATTCTTTTTCTTTTCTTTTTTCAGTTCTTGATACAACCTCGGCAATTACAAAGAGCAAAATACCAAGCCCTATTATCACAAGTCCGCCGATTAAAACCGCTTTCGCCATGGGTGAAAAGCCGCTTTTGCCGTGATAAGATACATCATCATTCAAATAATCGCCTGAAAAATCAGCCGAATTTTCATCCGACTGTGACTCATAATTTTCAGTTTTCTGTCTTTTTGCACCGGATTTAGATGACGAACTTTTTGTGCTTGATTTCTTAGCAGTCGATTTTGATGATTTTGTTGATTTTTTCTTTGCCTCAGACTGCTTCGCTGTCTTTTTCGAAGAAGATTTGGCGGCAGTTGTCGGCAAGTAGGTTTCAATCGTCAGCGGTTTTGAATCAAAAAGATTATACAGCCTGCCGTCAACTGCGATTTTCACAGCAAAATCGTGAGTGGTAACCTTGTCCTTTATGTCCATTATAACCGTCACAATCGCATGTCCCGTTGTAAATTCGTCAGCCTTGCTTTCTGTGTCAAAATATTTTTCAGCCGCCTCTTCGTTATAACCGACGCCTGAATTATCCACCGTGAAATCGTAAGACCCCTGTGTTGACGAAACGCTGAAAATTACAGAAATAGCGCTGTTCTCGGTTATTCCGCTTTCGTCCAGATTAAATAAAAAATAGGCGCTTGATTCTTCGGTAAAATAGTTGAGCGAACCGCTAAGCTCGCCCATAGCACCCTCACAATCAATCGCCACGGTATTAATATTGCTCTCGTCCCAACTGGAATAATCGAGATAGTTTTTATCATAGGAATATGCAAAAATCGGTTGCAACAGCAGCACGGCAATCAAAACCACGGATGCTATGAAAACCGAAGCTCTTTTCATTTCAAGGCACATATGTCCTTTGTCTTCATAACACTTCATATTTAATTTTCCTTAAATAAAAATTTTTCGCCGTCTTTCGACAGCATTCGTATTTTTATGTTATATTAATTTTCAACCATCGTCAATACGAAAAATAAACTTTGTATCAACGCACAATTCTCCGCCCCATTTTCGGTCATAATCACAATAAATCCTGTACAACCTGCACAAAACAGGACATAGATTTTTGTATAGTGGCAACTGTTCCGCCTTATCATCAATCCATACTCGCGGGATAAATCAATTTATCAATTGGCTTTGCAATCAGTTGCAACAATTTTTTCACTTTCAGCTTATCATAAAGGAATATTCTTATTCTCGCTACAACAAATGCCGCCAAATAAATCAGCGCCACACATCCTATTACGGTAAACGGAATTGCTACCGTAGGCAAGCCTGCTATCCAAGTAAAGCCGCTCTTAAAAAGATTGTCAAACACCAAGGGGTGAGCGTGCAAAAGATATGTATCAAACGCAGTAGACGACAGCACAACAAGCGCCTTGCCCGATGAAATTTCCTTTTCGCTGTTCATAAATATAATTACGCACACCGCCATAAGAAGCATAAGCGGCGAATCATAAGCAATCATATAGCCCCATTGTTCTATCAGCTTATATTCGAGTACATTCCCTCCGAGCAGCACCAAGGAGCAAGCGAAAAATACAACAACCGAAATAATCTTTACATGCTTTATCTTTGCAAAGAAATCCACTCTTTTTATGTATGCTCCAAAGAAATAGCACATCACAAGCCAAACAAACGAATAGCCTGCATTTACAGCGAACAAATCCCGTCGGGTTACCGACGGCACCATCGAAATTACCGCTATGAAAACAAAACACAGCTTTTGTAATTGCTCATTTGTTAAGAATTTAAGCCATTTATTAATGTACGGCTGCAAGAGAGCAAGCGGAATGTAATCGGTTATGTACCAATATGTCTTTGTCAAAATCGGAAACAGAGCGAAAATCAGTCCTTTTTTTCCGCCTATCAAATCGGGCGAAAAAATATAAAACAATACGGTAATCACAACTGAATACAAAAGAACTACAGAAAGCAACTCAAGTGCACGATAAGAGCTTTTCTTTTTACTGTCGGCGCCCAAAATACCGGACAGAATTGCAAAAACATTAACAGAGCCGTATGCAAGTATTTCAAGCCACCACGATGTAACATACGATGCCTGCAACGGCTTAAGCTCTGTAAGCACGCCACCCCTGCCGAGAATATGAAGCACAACAACTCCGCACATCGCGGCAATCCTTGCAATATCAAGCCCGTAATTTCTTTTCCTCAATGTTTCCAAACTCCTTATGATAACAATCATAATTATGCAAAATTAAACTATAATATTTATTATATTAACCTCCTATCAAAAGCTTCATTGGCGTTTTTCTAATCAACACAGTCATCAAATATGCCAGACCTCCAAAGACAAAGAAATTTAACAATGAAACCACAATCGGAGATGAATTCAAAAGATATGTAAATGTAATATATATCAATGGCGAATGTAATAAATATAAGCCAAAACTGTTTATGCCTATTTTTCACCATGTACCGACTAAAAGCAAAACAAACGAATGAATCGCAGTCGGACTTGAACTGACAACACCATCCGTAGCAAGCAAACCGGAATTAACAACATAATGATGAGCGACAATAGACAGCATAGTCAGAATCCTAAATAATTCTAAATTGCTGTCCCTTGTTTTACGGGTACTCTGTATCCCCCGAAAATTTCATGCAGTCAGTCATATTTTATCTCCGAACAACTTAAAATCAATCTAAAATTATATCACAAATCTTGTCCACATCATCAAACGGCAATATACAATTACCCCATAAGCGTTTTGGTGATTTTGCACAAAGTCGGTATACAACTTGCATAAAATAAATGTTCTGAAAATTAATCACCTAATTTTATTTAATAAATTTTGAAACAATAACATAAAAGATTTTCTTTCATTTTTATTTAACACCACAAAAATAGTTGTAATAAAACTAATTATACAAAACAGAAATGCCATAAAAATCAATTTGACCCATGTATCACAAATAATAAACCTTTTGAGAACAAATCCACAAAGACTTGATAGCGCTACAATAACAACACTTTGAAATACTATCGAATAAAAAGTATACCATTTTTCATTAAGGCACTTTGCAGAATATGGTATCACGAAAACCAAAAATCTTAAAATATTTAATACAGAACTAATACCTGCAATTGCAAATACTCCAAGATTTGTAAATTTTACAAAAATAATAGTTAATATAAGACTCAACACACCCATAATAATGACAGATAATGAATTTTGTTTAACTTTATTATAAGTAGTAAAAATATTCAAAAGTGAAGTTGCACCTGTAATAAACACATATGATAAACATGTCAATACTGAAAGCTCTTGCAGTAATTTAGCATCAAGAGTAGGCTGCCATAACGAATAAAATTCTTTTCCAAAAACAATTAAATAACATAAAGGAATTGAACATATTACCGATAATATTTTAGCGCTGCTTTTTATATTTGAAACTATGGCTTTTTTATCCTCTTTTGCATAATCCCTAACCATTGACGGTAAAAAAACATTTGCTAAAGAATAATTTAATTCATTAACTATACCGGGCATAGATTTCGAAACTGATAAAATACCCATCGTATTTGCATTTAACAAAACATTTGAGAGTAATAAATCCAATCCGGTTTCTAATAATCCACCAGCTCTTGAAAAAGCATTCCAAACGCCGGATGACAATAAATCTTTTATAGCATCTTTTTTTACCATTTTCAGCGAAACATGCAATTGCGGAACTAGCTTATATTTATAATACATATTATATATATTCATTACTGTTTGCCCTGCAAATATCGCAATTCCTAAAAAATATACTTTGGGACTAAAAAAATAAAATAAAGCAACTATTACTAAAACTCTTACAATGGCATATTGAACATTTCTGATTGATTCAAGATAAATCCTGTTAGTTATATATGTAGCACAATTCCATATAGTTATCAAAACGGTGATAAGATAATTAACAAAAATAATAGAAAATAACAGTTTAACATCTTTAACCATTTGAAGTGGTATATCGAGAATATATTGCAATCGCCAAATAATTATTCCGGATACTATAGAAAAAGCAACTACTAAAATCAAATCACCAACAAACAATGAAGAATAATATTCATTCGCCTTTTGCATATTTCCTTTATGGTACTCAATAGCTATAAAGCGTGTTGCCATACCGTTTAATGCAACAATTACAATTGAAAAATATGATATAAAATTATTTGATAAATTTACAAATCCGTTGGCTTCAGAACCCAAAACCTTAACAATATAAGGCGATAAAAAAAAGCTAATTCCTATAGTAATAATATATTTTATCAAAGTACTTGTTACATTTATTAAAGTTTCTTGTTTCTTTGACAGTTTTAAAGTTGATAAACTAAACATATTCCTCCCATTAAAATACACCTAACAATATTGTCACCTTTTCCTTAATAGAAAAACATTTATTAAAAAACACTTCATGCATTATTTTTAATATAAGTTTTTTCATGTTTTGTGCATTTTTAATCGCTCCGATACTAAATAAATATCTCATCCAACCTATACTATCTTGGAATGTCCAATAGCAAACTGTTTTTGCTTCATTTTTATACTTTCTTTTTACTAACCTGCTCTGCTCATAGATTCTACCTCTGTAAAATAAATTGTCAATAGTAATTCAAATTTATTTTTCTGACAAATATGATTTATTAAAATCAACCTTTACATAATGCGTTGGCACCTGTTTTTCTTCAGGTTCGTAAAAATCCGTTCGTTCATATCTACACTCCAAATACTTAACATAATCTCTAAGAACCATAAATTTTTCATTTTCAAAATCTATATATGTATAATTTTCAAATAGTTCTTTATCATATTTCTTGTTGTTGCAAAACGCTCCGAATAATTCACAATAAGAATAATTTTCACATTTAGAATTCAACTTAAATATGTTTTGAGCTAAATTGAACAACCATTTTTGCTTGTTTCCAAACAACTTATAAAATGCTCTTCTTAATCCTCGATTTGATTCATTAGAAAAGAAAACCCACATACAAAGTTTCATAAAGAACAAGTCAATATTCCAAAAAATCTTATTATTAGGCACCTTATCATACACTGTAATATCTAAAAAAATTCCGCTTATAATAGATTTATTGCCGTCATATTCCTGAATTAAAGTTGTATTTGTATCAATTATTTTTGAAAACAATGTATAGTATTCAGTATCCGTATTATAATTTTGAATGATATATCCCGACGGCAATTCTTTTTTGCAAACCTTTATGAATTTATCATAATTTTCTCTTGTCATCATTAAATCAACATCATCATCCCACGGAATAAATCCACCATAAAGATAAGCTCCTACAACACTCCCGCCACATAATGAATATTGAATATCATTATCAACGCATATTTTATGTACTATTTTGAGTATTTCTAGACAATGTAATTGTAATTGTCTTAATTCATCGCTTGGTTGAAACATACTATCCTCAACAATCAATATTTAATCAAAAAATTTATTTTATACTTTAACGATAAATCCTTACATTTTAACACGTTAAGCTTTTCTTTTCTTAAAATATCACATATTTCATCATATACAGCCTTATTATTTTTGCAAGAGTTGTAATATCTCAAACAAATATCTATATAAAACGAAAATGCATGATGATACACATCTTCGTATAAAATTTTAACATCGTCTGCCATTTTTTTATGCACATACAAGGCATCTCTCAAACTTTCGGGAGCCAGTCCTCCGTGTGTTGCACTTCCTTGTCGTTCAACGTTTTTGTATAGTGGCTTATGTACAAAAACAGCTTTGCTTATCTTCTTAAGATATTTATATAAAAAAACGCCATCCTCGCTTGATTTTAGGTTTTCAGGAAACTTTACATCGTTTATTAATTCACGCTTATAAAGTTTATTAACAACGCCAAATCTTATAGTTGGCTCAATGTCAAATTGCTTATATAAAACATCATGTTGACTCAAAACCTCATCGTTCTTTTTAATGTATGATCTGTTAACATTTCCTGATTCGTCAACATAATCGTAACCGCCTATTGCAATATCACAGTTATTTTTTATCATGCTCGTTAAAAGCGTTTCATACATTTCAGGACTTATAAAATCATCCGAATCGATGAATCCTATATATTCACCATTTGCAACCTTTAAGCCTGCATTTCTGGCAGCTGAAACACCGGAGTTTATCTGGTGAATAACCTTAATTCTACTGTCTGCCTTTGCATACTCATCACATATTTTTCCGCAATTATCCGGAGAACCGTCATCAACTAATATAATTTCAATATTCCGATATGTTTGGTTTATTAAACTGTCAATACATCTCTTAAAATATTTTTCAACATTATATATAGGTACTATAATACTAATCATTTTCATTCACCAATTTCTTCACAAGCTTTCCATCAATTTTGCTCATTAAAAATGCAACCATTATGCTGGAAATCAAGATTAAACAAATTTTTAATAAATCATTGCTCACAACCACTATATTATTAAAAACATATATAAATAAGCCATGAATTATATACAATTCATAAGAAATATTTTTAATAAAATTTAGCACAATATTGCCAACATTGATAAAAGCCATTGCAGAAAAAATCATAGTAACAAATAAGAGCTTAGAAATCAAATCAACAATCATAGAAATCAAATTATCCGAAACGTCAATTAAAAATAGTCTTTTAATAAAAACTTGATAATATGCACTCGCAATAATAAAGAAAATTGAAAATATAATAATAAATTTTCTATACTTAATTAAAATATTCTCAAAATAGCATTTATTGCCACCAGCAAACAAACCAAACGGAAAAGCTAAAATTGACGCATACCAATTATATCCCCAATTAATCATCTTAACAATTAAAATAGTTACAATAACAAAAATAGTAATAATCAAAATAACAAAATTGACAGATATTTTATTTTGCCTTTTTGAATAATATTTAAATGTAAAATAGAAAATAATATATAAATAGATCAGTTGTATTATGAACCAAGAATTATCAATTACAGGAGTGTGCCCATGTAATGATGAATCAAATGTTAACTCCAAAGAATAGCCGTCAACAAAAATAAACTTTATTATTAAATAAATAATACTTCCGTTAATAGCAGGAATCAATATTGAATAAAATCTCTTTTTTAAAAAAGATTTTAAATAATAATTTTTCTTATTCAAATACTGAATTATTAATCCATACCCAGAAATAAAGAAAAATATTGCACACGCATAGGCTCCTAAATTATTAAATCTACAAAATAAATAACTTGGTTGATTTAATGAATACGCGTGTCCAAATAAAATAATTAAGGTAAAAATCCCCTTTAACGAGTCTGTATTCTCTTTATTAAAAATATTTCTATTTATTTTATTGGCTTCTTTGTACCATAAAATACTAGAGCCAAAAATGGTGCTACCATTAAATCGCTCATGTTCCCTCCTTATTCAAAAAGGATATCCAGTCAAATTGATCATATACTCTTTTTCCTGAAATTCTGTCAGTGTGTTCAACTATTGTACCAACCATATTTTCATTTTCATAACCTTTAATATAAAAATGATTCGGATTACTGTCAGGTAAGTTTGTAAATAAAACCTTTGGATACGGCAAAGCATCAAACCGTCTTGACAATTCATCATTAAATCCGTCACGATTTGTACCTATTACAAATATGTTATCCCAATTAATTCTTTGTTTTCTTTCGTTCCATTTTTGAGATGCTTCATCTACAGAATTATAATGAACAAGATATAGTATTAAGTCGCCCAACTGCGCAACAGGATATTCTCTTACAATATTGCCATTATATTCTTTCATTTCAAATGACAAGTATTTTTTAGGATTTTCACAGAACTTAATAAAATCATCACACGACATATAAAGATTAATAGTAGGAGAAAGAAATTTCATTCCTAAATCGTGATAAAGTACTCCTCCTGTACAATTACAGGAAAAAATCGTAAAATCTTTATTTTTTAATTCACTTCGATATTTTTTATTGATCTTTTTTCTGTTTCTGTCCCATATTTTATTGGTGACATCTCTTAATTTCTCTTTAATCATACTTTTTACTTAGTTGTTTAATATTTCAGTTATAAAACCATCAACATTTTCGGCTGTATCAGTTATCGAAAAACCTGATTTTATTAATTTTTCTTCATTAACAAATCTATCTTTTTTAAGAGAATCTAATATATGTTCTGCCCAAATTTCATCATCCGAATCTAAACTTACAAAATCTAAAGTACCTGTTATGTCAGCTTCCTTAGAGACCGTTGATGATACGACGCATGGCAATCCGGCAGCTTGAGCTTCAACAAGAGTAAACGGAAGTCCCTCAAAAAGCGAAGGCATAATCAAGCAATCAAACAACGAATACCATTTATATGCATCATTTCTGGGTCCCACATAATGAATTCTGTTTTCATGCTTAGATTGTTCGATTGCATCTATCAAATCTTTTTTATACTCTCCGTCTCCGACAATTACACCGTCGACTTCAGTATTTTTATCCATAACCGCTTCCATAATTTTTATTGTGCGTAGCGGATTTTTTTCAGAATTATAAGAAAAATGTTTGATATCTATCCCATTCTTAATAACTGTAAACTTGTCATTCGGAAACATCCACTTTCCTGCATTTTCAGAGCAAGCAAACAATAAATTGGCATAATTTGAAATATATTTTCTATTATAAGTTTCAAAAATCTTATGATAGAATTTCATATTGATTTGATTATCAGTACTGTGTGCATGAATAACTCTAACCTTGACGCCTGCTTTTTTTGCAAATTTGAGCATATCAATACTAACAATATCGCAAGTATTATAATAGATAACATCAAAGTAATTAACCTTAAAGAACTCTGTCCAAAAGCGTTTATAATTAAAATAATTATGACGATTTTTAGGACATGTCCAATGTCTTCCGTCTATATCCATCTCCGGCAAGCAATAGATAATTTCATATTTTTCTTTATCTAAATGCTGACACAAATTAGTTATATAAGTTTCAACTCCGCCCTTATTGGGACTCATTCCTATCATAAATACTTTTATAGCAATCACCTGCATTTCAAGATTATAAATGAAAAATTTCCTTTACAGTATTAGTAAAATCCTTACCAAAAATTCGTCTGACAAATCTACCAAATTTCAAACTTACTTGTTTTCTTCCCGTCCAACTTGCATCGTACCAATGAATCGAGTATGTATTCTCGGTCTTAGTCAACTTACCGGTAATGCTGTCATAAGGATTAAAATATTCTGTCGGATAAATATGAACATCGCAGACTGTTTGCTCCGTACCATCGAGCTTTATGCCCTTTGTTCTAAACAAATCCGTTGCTACCTTCGGGCAGCCGATTTGGTTATACGAGCCGTCGGGATTAATAAACTGCAATCCCTTATATACATCAATATGTTCATTGAAAAACGGCAGTCCCGCTTCTGCACCGAAACCCAAGCCCGAAGCAACATTCTCGTCATTTTCAAATCCCATATAAGCTTTATTCTCGAGCAAATCATCAAGCGGCTTGATGACCTCAACATCGGTATCCATATAAATTCCACCGTATTCGTAAACCATCATAAGCCTTGCCACGTCAGATACAAACGCATACTTTTTTGCTTCATAAGCCTGCTCCACAAAAGGCATACAGTGAATGTCAAAATTCGATTCGTTCCATTCAATAATTTCATAATCCGGGCAGTATTTTTTCCAGCTGTCTATGCACTTTTTAACGCTTTTTGGCTTTTCATTTCCGCCAAACCAAAAATAATGAATTTTTTTCGGTATCATATTTTTTATTTGTGAATTTCGCATGAAATTCTATTATATTCTCCCTTTATAATTTAATTATACAAATATATTTTTAGTATATCACTCTCATATCTTCCGGTATTTTGAACCACCATTACATACAAAAAATATGCTATATAGCCCATTATACATAATCCCTTCAGAACAGATTTAACATTCCCGGTATACACCCTATTGATAATCCATGGCAAAACAATATAACTTGCTAACGTAAAATATTCAGGCAAACGACCAACTATAATTCCACTGGTAAATACACCGACAAAATAAATTCCAGTAGCTACAACCGATAAATTTATACAAATATCAACCAACGGATTTGAAAATTCATCAACATATTTCTTTTGAATTAAGGCCAAAACCGAAGGTATTGCAGCAATAATTACTCTAATAAAATTAACACCATCATCGACAAATCCCGTCGCTTCATCAGTATAATTTGTCATAATTTGTCCCATTCCGTCATATGCTGTGCCTTGTAAGGCGTTGTCAAGCAATCCGGTAAAATTATCAATAAAAAACACTGATAACAATCCTATTGCAACCAAAGCCCAAAACGGTTTACTAAACGGCTTAAATCGAACAAGAAAATATACAGGAATCCATACCACAGCAGAAATATGAATTGTACAAGCAACTAATACAATAAGCAAAAACTTAAAAGTTTTTCTCTGTAAAACATAATCAAAAAACAACAATACCATGCAAACCGCAGTGAACTGCCTTATTCCATTAAACATCCATAAAAATTCTGTACTTGCTATAAATAGAAACATTGAAAATGCATAATCAGATGAATATTTATAATAAAAATTTGCTACAACAATTCCCTGAAAAGCAGCCAAAAACATTAAAAACGCGTTCGCATTATCCGATATGAACTTTTTGAAAACAAGTATCAAAAATTCAAATCCTATGCATTTTGAATCTTTTGACAGTTCAATCAAATCAGTAAAATTTATAGATGCATTGTTGAACCAATCAATATATGCCGGAGTATCTGCAAACCTGGTCCTTAATCCGGCAAAAAGCACTATCAAAAACACTGATGCTATTGCTAAAAAAAATGAAATCGTTTTACCGTTATCATTTATTCTAAAATCTTTAATTCTAGCATTATGAACATATGCTCCAAACAATGAAACAGCAACAGTATATACAATAATTGAATAATAAACTACCATGATTAGTTATCCGTTAATTAAAAAATTTAGTTTTTTGTTATTTATTTTTTTTATCAGCAAAAACATCGCAGAACATATTAACAATACAAAAGTAAATTTCGGAAAAATCCATTGCCAAGAAAAAGAGGCTTTTCCGAAAATTTTTACAAGAATAACATCCAGCCAATTATACAATAAAATAACATGGATATAATATATAAATGAACTGCATTGTCTTAAGCTTTTAGATTTTTCAATAGAGATTTTGGGATCAAGATTAATTCCTAACATAAAGAACGAAATCGCCTGAACAATATACATAAAAGAAATACTGTTTTCAGTAAAAAAGGACAATCCGGTTATATTAAATAAATTGTATTCCAGAACACGCAAGACAGTTGAACTGATAAATAAAATTATGCTTGGTTTTACCGAAATACTAATATTATTCTTAGCAATTAAAAATCCAATTCCGGTGAATGGAATTCCGTACATAATAAAATTAAATTCCCAAGAATACACAAAATCAATAAGTTTAAATCCATATTTAATTATAGGTAAATCAGAAAACACACCTCTGAAATTTGAATATACTACTAGGCACACAAATCCTAAAGCAATAACTATATTTAACATATATTTATAATTATATATTAGATATATAATTACGATAGAAAGCATCAAAGCCACTAAATACCAATACGGACCCGGTCCTATTATAAAAAACCTTCTAAACAGCAGTGCAACTATTTTCAAAACTGAAGCAGAATTATTTGCCCTTATATATGACACTATAACATAAGGTGAATAAATCAATATTGCCCAAACAAAAAATATACGCAATAATCTTTTTTCATATCCTATAAAGTAATCTCTATGATTAGCAGATTTACTTATTCCCTTATAAAAGAAAAAAGGAACCGCAAATCTAGTTATTACAAATTTAACCTCGCATGCGTAATAATTATTTGTCTCAATTGTATGCAAAAGCAAAACTAATACTGCCGCAATAAGCTTAAACAAATCAAGACCTTTGTAAGTTTTACTCGTAACATTTGACATATATATACCTTTTAACTTTCTAATTTAGTAATGACAGTCAATACAAATCCAAACGGAACAGCCAAAACCGTCATCAGTTTCTTAGGCGATTCTTTAACAAAACTCTTATTTTTTGAAATAATCGAACTTGAAACATAATGAATGCAAGTCTTAAATAGCTGCAATCCATGCTGATATTTCATTTCGCTTTTTCTGAAAAAGGCAAAGCCCTTAGGATTATTATAATACTGTTTCCACATATTTGCGGATGAACCGCTGTCTTGATAATCAACAATGCAAACAGGCTCATTCATTATCAAAAGTTCTTTTGTTTCATCAACAATATGATATTTGTATGCCAAACCGACATATTTTTCGCCTTCAAACTCAGGATACATCGGAGTAGCATTAATGACATCTGTCCTGTAAATAAGTTTCTTGTCTCCTGAACCACCGTTATTATAATATCCCATCAAGGTCGTTGACTTTTTATTCGGGAGTTCTGCGCCGATTACCTTACCGTCGCTTTCATAAACATCAAGAGCAATAATTCCCGCAAATTTGTCAGAGCCGTTTTTTCTCCAAAACGAGATGATTTTTTTAACAGCATCATCAGGCATATAATCATCCGAATCAATACAAACATTAAGTTCTGTATCTATATTTTCGTAAGCTGTATTATGAGCAGTATGCATTCCGCCGTTTTCTTTATAGATATATTTAATTTCAAAGCCATTGTCTTGCTTTTGCCACTCTTTAATCAGTTGGGCAGTATTGTCTGTTGAGCCGTCATCAACAACAAGCCAAACAAAATCCTTACTCGTCTGTCTGCAAAGACTCTCATAACACTTATGAATTATGTAGCCCCTGTTATACGCCGGGGTAAATACGGTTAATGTTTTCATAAATTTTTCTCCGCTAATTTTATGTAAAAATCAGTAAGCCATTCTGCAGTTGATTTAATATCATATCCTGCATCAATAATTTTTTGCTGAGTATTTTTTCGCTCATAAGGAAGCATTGAAACAATTTTTTCAGCCCATTCCTTTGGTGATTTTTCAAGACTCATAAATTCAACATTGCCCGTTATGTCTACCTCTTTTGTAACGGTATCCGACAAAAGGCACTTTAATCCTGACGCCTGCGCTTCAATAACAGATACGGGAAGTCCTTCATAAATTGAAGGGAAAACAAATATATCAAAAGTTTGGAGTATTTCATTAACATCATCTCGCAAGCCTAAGAAAACAACATTATCCGATAATTTCAAATTTTTAATTTTAGATAATAAATCTTCGTTGTTTTCACATCTGCCCACAGATATAAACAAAACATTTTCATTGATCTTTTTTAACGAAGCGAGAATATCAATAATAAAATCTTGATTTTTATTTTTATCAACCCTACCGACATGGCCCAAGACTATTTTGTCATCGGATATGCCGAGTTCCAGTCTTCTTTCTTTTCTTACATCATTATCAAAGATATAATTATTCAATTGAATTCCGTTTTTTATTACTGTAACATCTTCTATATTTTTACCAAAAAGCCATCTTGCCGCTTCTTTTGAACAGGCAAATTTATAATCACAGCACGAATTAAAATTCAATTTAAGTACGGATTTAACAACAGCCTTGATCCCAAATCCCTCGGATGCACTGTGCGAATGCGCTATTGCGATGCGATTATGTTTTTTTGCCATTCTAAGATGAACATTTGCAGAACTGTCCAAATGACTGTGAACAATTTTATACTCTTTATGCTCACTAAAAAATTTATTCCACCAAGCGATATATTGAAAATGATTAATCACTCGATAATCGGGACAATGATAAATCATTCCTCCGAGTTCATTAATCTCCTCGTCAAAAGCACATTTTTCCTGTGTATGAACAACAAAATCAAATTGAATTTTGTTTTTATCTACAGTTCTGTAGAGATTCATTATAAAATTTTCTATTCCGCCACGATTCATCTCGTGAACAACCATTAAAATTCTTATCATAATTACTCAACTAAAAATCCCACATAACCCTCTGTTGCATTATCTCTGTGTATAATTCTGCAAGGATTTCCGATTACTATTGAATGTGACGGCACATCGCAATTAACAAAAGAATTAGGTGCGACCAACACATCATCGCCTATTTTAACTTTTCCTACAACAGTTGAATTAATTCCTAAATATACTTAATTTCCAATAATAGGGGCACCCATTCTACCTCCCCTATTTTCTTGTCCTATCGAAACGCCCTTAGCCAAATTAACATTCTTGCCAAGCACTGCACCATTGTTTATTGTAATATTATATGGATGAGCAATTTGAAGCCCGGCACCTATTTTCACATCAGGATTGATTTCCAAACCGTACTTCGTTTTCAAATGCCTGTGATATATAAACAGAACAAGTCTTGATAAATATTTTCTTTTATTAATACATTGCAACTTTCTGTATGTATAAACAAACCTTACTCTGTGTTCCGTTATGTATGAAAACAAAAATCTAAAAAGCGAAAATTTTGTACCCGTCATTCTATAATAATCTTTTTTGAATGTTTCTCTCATAAAATATTTTCTAAGGTCTTTTCTACCACAATGTTTTTATCAAATAGCTTTTCCATTCTTTGTCTACCGTTAATTCCCATTTGTTTTCGGCTTTCATACGGTAACTGAATAAATTTTTTCATTATTTCATAAAGACTTTCCTTGTTTTTTACTTCAGCCAAAAAACCGGTTTTCCCGTCTTCGACAGCCTCAAGACAGCCATGAATATTACTTGTTATAATAGGCTTACACATCGCAGCACCTTCAAGCAAAGTATTGGACATACCTTCATGCCAACTTGGTAACACAACGCAATGTGCCCTTTCTACAAACGGCTTAACATCCGGCTGAAAACCATAAAAATTAATCAAGCCATTTTCTTGAAATGCTTTTACTGTGTCTTCATAATTATCTTCATACCAACCAATAAAATCAAACTGTAAATTATCGTATTCAGCTTTGAGTCTTTTTATAGCATAAAAAAGTTCATCAACGCCCTTTTCCGCCATTATCCTTCCGACAAAAATAAATCTTATCTCATCTTCCTTTGGATAATCTGAAGGCTTAAATTCGTCTAAATTCACACCGGCACCCGGCAACACAACCGTTTGACTTTTCCTAACAATACCTGAATCGACCAATGTATTTCTGTTACCTATATTTTCAAAAAAAATACGTTTTGCCTTATTCATTGAAAACTTGTACATCATAGAAACCATTTTTTTTGTGAAATTTTCAACTTGAAAGGTTGAGCCCAAACCAGTAACATTACAATAGCAAGGAACATTACAAAGTTTTGCCGCCTCTGCTCCGTAAATATTACACTTTATCGTATATGTAATTATCTTTTCGGGCTTTTCTTTTTTTATGAGTTTAATATAATTCCTTAAAAGAGCGATATCCTTAATCGGGTTATTACCCCTTCGTTCCATTTCAGGTTCAATTACCACACGACAACCATATGACTCAATAATTGAAATATTTTCTTCGTCGGTTTCAGGAAGTGATACAACAAGTTCATGTCCTAAACCAGACAATTTTTGTAATAACTCTCTCCTAAATATTCTGAGAGTATTATAATGATTTGCTAATATCAGTATTTTCATTATCGAATGATATCCTTAACTTTATCCACAATGTTTTCTGAAGTCATGCCGTACTGTGCTCTTAAATATTTTTGATTGCCAACTTTAGAGCAGTATTCATCATTAAGACCTATTTTTATAAGTCTCACATTCTCATTTGAATCTGTAATTACTTCCGAAACTACGCTTGCAAAGCCGCCTATAATATTATGCTCCTCAACAGTTACAATGTAATCATATTTCTTTGCACAATCAAGAATAACCTTCTTATCAATCGGTTTTACTGTATGGAAGGAATATTCCTCCACTCCAATTCCTATATTTTCAAGTTCTCTTGTTGCATCAGTAGCTTCATCAAGTATCGCGCCTGTGGAAAACAAAGCAATTTTAATTTTACAATCAGTCTTTGCATCTTGAATTTTTATTGCTTTACCTATTTGGAAGTTATCAATTTTATCATGTATCCTTTTTTCTCCGCCACGACCGAGACGAAGATAAACCGTTCCCGGAAGATGTGTAATTGCTTTTGTTGCTTCAGCTGCTTCAACCAAGTCACCGGGACATATAACTGTCACATTCGGAAGGGCACGCATAATAGCAATATCTTCTGTTGCCTGATGACTCATACCAAGTGAGCCATATACAAAACCTCCGCCGACACATACAATTTTTACATTAGCATGCGGATATGCACAATCATTTCTGATTTGCTCTAAACATCTCAGCGTAGGAAAATTTCCTATTGAATATGTAAACACGGTTTTACCACATAGTGCCATTCCTGCAGCTATACCTGTCATACTTTGCTCTGCGATACCTGCATTTGTAAATTGGTTTGGCAACTGTTCAAAAAAAGGTTTAAGAACGCCAAAGCCCAAATCACCGGTTATAAGTTCAATATTCTTATCTTCCTTTGCTTCCTCAATGAGGGTCTTAACAAATGTATCTCTCATTTTTTAATCACTCTCCCCTCTCCATGTCGGATGCCAAGTTGCACTTGTCGTATGGTCATTATAAATATCTGCATCTTGAGGAACAGGCGTTGGATTCTCGATTCCGTTAGGTGTATAAATATCCTCAGCACCCTCAGGCTTGATTTTATGAAGCTCGTTTACCGCTAAATCATATTCCCATCCATCATGCGGAAAACGATAATGCCATAGTATATCATTTTCCATGAACGGAATACCTTTTCCTTTTACAGTATTTGCTATAATAACCTTAGGCTTATCATTGTCAAATTTTTCAAAAAATGCATTTCTCAATTCATCATGATTATTACCATCAATGCTAAGCACATTCCAACCAAACGATTTCCATTTTTCCTCAAAGTCGCCTAAATCCAGTGTTTTCTTACAAAAATCCATGCTTTGCATTTTATTATGGTCAACAATTGCGGTAATATTATTTATTCCGTAATGAGCCGCAAACAACGCAGCTTCCCAAACAGAGCCCTCATCACATTCGCCGTCACCAAGAACTACATAAACATTATATTTCTTATGGTTCTTAAGTCCCGCATATGCCATACCGACGCCAACAGGTAAACCATGTCCCAACGAACCGGTTGAAAGGTCAACTCCCGGTACATAATGCGACACATGTCCCGAAAGTCTGCTACCGTTTTGATAATGCGTCACAAGCTCAGAAACATCAAAAAATCCTGTTTCCGCAAGAGAAGCATATACCGCCGCGCCCGCATGTCCTTTTGAAAGGATAAATCTATCTCTATCTTCATCGTCCGGATTCTTTGAATCAACTTTTAACACATTTGCATAAAGCACTGCCATAATATCCGCAACACTCAAAATTGCTCCAAGATGCGAACCTCCAGACAAATGCGTCATTTCAACGCCGTGTCGTCTTATTTTCCACGCTAATTGCTCACTGTTCATATTTATTCTCCATTGTCACATATTTATATATCATTCACTAAATCCATATTAACATTCTCATCAAGCTTTCTGGCGAATAAATATGGACTATTAATCAATGTCTTAAAATCTTCATTGTCCTGCCCCCATACATAGGGAGTACCTCGATTCCAATCAATATACCTCATCGTACCGTCTAACAAATTTCCATAAACTGCTACATTTTCTATAAATTTTGAATTGTAAAGAAGTGTTTGAAATACTAATTCATCCGGAGCGATTGTGTAATCAAAAGTATTCTTAATATACTCTGATTTAGATAAAATAAATTCACAAAAATCATTTGTAATTGAAAACCATTGCCACCCATCACAAATAACGATATCGTTATTACGCAATCTGTTTACGCCAAACACCCTTTGTACTAATTCAATTAATCTATCCATGCCCTTTAAACTTTTATGGTTTCTAAAAGAATTAAATTTAACCAAGTAATGATAATATTTAACTCTCCTTACTGCATAATACAAATTTTTTGAAACAATACCAACATATTCCTTTTTCGACTTTTCAAAAAAATCATAAATATACTGAGAACTCTTTATCGGCATATCAACGCCGGAAAGAAGGTGATAATATGAATACTTCAACTTTGAATTAGAAAACTTTAACAAATCCAAAGAAACTTCAACTTGCGAATAGTCCGCCCACAAAACACTTTTTCTTTCTATAAAATATATCTTTGAATATTTCACTAAGTTTTCATATTGTGATTTATCAAAATTTTTCACCTTAGCATCAATATGTAAAAAGAAATCATTTTCTTCTCTGTCCAATGCCTTAATCAGTAATTTCAATATATTCCAATTGTTATGAGCTACTATTAAATATGCATGTTTATTCATCATCAAATTCCTAAATTCAAACGAACACTTAACTTTACCATCAAAGAATTGCTCAAGTTCCACTATATTGAGCTTTTATCCAATAAGTTAATTTCATCAGTTGTTAAATTCCAGCCAAATGCTTCGACATTACCTAACAACTGCTCCGGACGCTTTACGCCTGCCAAAACAACCGATTCTTTAAGATTATCCAAAATAAATCTAATTGCAACCGATGATATACTTGTATTATGACTTGCGGCAATATCACGCATAACCTCAACAATCTCGAGATTTTTCTTAAACTTATCGCCATGAAAATTAACATAAATATCTCTTGAGCGCCTGTCATCTGCTCCGAAATTTGCATTTTCAAGATTATACTTACCGGTTAAAATTCCTTGTCCGAGAGAACCCCATGTCAACGGAGTCAGAGAATAATTCTCAGATAATTCTATCATTGTTTTTTCATTTTTCCTGCAAGCAAGACTATACTCATCTTGGAACGATACAAACTTACCCTTAAGTTCTCGAAGTTCCCGCTCGTCTTCCTTGCCAATATTTGAAAGAGCAAAGTACCTTATCTTACCTTGCTTTTTCAAATACTCAAGTGTATCGACTACATCGGCAAGCGGCGTTTTACCGTCTCTGTAATGAACAGTGTATACATCAATATAATCTGTATTTAACCTTTTTAATGAGCCTTCACAAGCCTCGATTATATAATCTCTGCTGTTATCGTAATATGTAGGTTGTCCCGCCTTAGCATGAACACCGAATTTGTCACTGATAATAACATCTTTTCTTCTATATCCCAATGCTTTACCAAGAGTTATTTCAGACTGACCGAGCCCATATGTCTCTGCTGTATCAAAAAAATTAACTCCGTTATCAAGGGCTGTGTGCACTGCGTCAATCAACTCCTGCTCCTGCACATTGCCCCAGCCGTATCCGCCCATAGGACATCCGCCCATGCAAAAACGAGAGACCCTTAAATCCGAATTTTTTAATACTACATATTCCATATATTAACCTCGATGCTCTTTCTTAAAAATAAATCCAAATGCTTTTTTTAGCACATCCAAAACCGTTTTAAAAAATATTTTAACGTCCGTCCTAAAGGAAACCTCCGCTGCATATTTTACACGAAGAGCATTCTTGTTCTTCAAAACATATCTTTCATACATTTCATCAGCGTTTTCTCCGCCGACGATTTCGTCAAGATTAATAAACACATCAGAACTGTAATCTGTAATTCCCGGTCTAACCTCAAATATATACCTTTCCACACCTTCGTATTGGTCAGTATACTGTAATAGCTCCGGTCTGGGACCGATAAAACTCATCTCGCCGCGCAAGATGTTAAATAAATTTGCAAATTCATCAAGCTTTGTCTTTCTTAAAAAAGAACCGATTTTTGTAATTCTGCTATCGTTCAATGCGGTCGTTCCACCGCCGATTTTATCTGCATTATTAATCATTGAACGAAATTTATAAATACGAAAAGGTTTATTCTTATATCCACCTCTCTGCGCCCTATAAAAGACAGGAAATCCGTCATCGGATATAATTAAAACACTTACAACAATAAACAAGGGAGATAACACTATTGTCATTATTAATGCTAAAATAAAATCAATGATTCTCTTAACGACTCTATTATAAAAGCTTTTATATCCGATTATTTTTTCTTCTGTCGGAAAATCTATTTTTAATTTTTTTAATTCTTCAACCGATGTCATATATACTATCCTTTGTCTTGCTTTTATCAATTCTCTCTTAATGCCAAAAGATTAATTATTAAAATCACAAAAATCAAACTAAAAATGGACAATCTAACACAATGTTAATATATATTTAATATAATATATATTAATAGCGATTTCGTCAATAGAGAAAAGAAATTTTTGTGAAAAATCACTAAATTTGTCAAAGAATGGCGAGAGAAAAAATGAAGCAAATACGGCAAAAACATAAAAAACAGTCAACACGCTGAAGGCTGTTGAGAAAGGTTCTGAATTTCGTTTTCTTGCGAACTTTGCTGTACAATGGTACCGCTTGTGAGCAAAAAACGAAAAACGCAAAAAGTACCGTAAACTCGATGTTTGCGGCACTTTTACAATCCCTCCGTCAACACTTCGTGTTGCCACCTCCCTTTACACAAGGGAGGCATTAAGCGGTTAGTTAATTTTATTGGCGTGCTTCAGGAACTTTATCGACAGTCTGAGCCGTACGGAAAGTACGGCTTTCTGTGCGTTATTTAACTTAATTTAACAAAATCATTCTATATAATATTTTGCCTGGGCGTTCCAAAGTTCGGCATATCTACCGTCAACAGACAAAAGTTCTTTATGCGTGCCGCTTTCGACAAGTCTCGATTTGTCAAACACGGCAATTTTATCGCA
>OBAR01000535.1_pt1 | contig 44305 bp, 35 predicted proteins | sample 1517911 | NCBI WGS metagenome assembly OBAR01 (sample SAMN04571709, study PRJEB22368) | human gut metagenome | biome: human gut; material: stool | host: Homo sapiens | place: Luxembourg | collected 2012-10-26
AGGACGGGGCCGGGGGTGCGGGCGGGGGGGCGCTGGAGGAGCGACGGCACTGCACTGCTGCGCGGGTGGGCAGTACACCACTATAGGTGGGAGCCACGGAGCCATGAAGACTAAGGCAGTGTAAGCAAGCCGAGCCGGGGCGGGCGCTCTTCCTGCCGCTCTTCCCCTGCTGTTCCGTGCGCCCGTTCCGGCCGGCGCAGCGCTCCCTATGCCGCCTCTCTTGTTTGCTCAAGCTGGTTAGAACGGCACGTCGTTCTCCGTATATTCTCCGTCTCGCACCATGCGGCGGATGATTGCCCTTGCGTATGCCCACGACGGGCGCGGCGCGTATGCTGTCTGCTGAAGTGCGCGGCTTACTTGCGTCGGCGTGATGTTGCCCTTTTCAAGCTGTTCTCTGACTTCCTTGATGATGAGTTGAACCGGGCGCGTGCCGATGGCGTCTTGATAGTCCTGCTCGAAGTGCTCCATAAACATTTGGGTTAGAAACTTTCGGAAGCTCTGGAGCTGTTCCTGACTGTCCACGGTTGTCATGTGACTATCTGCGCTTGTCGTTTTCGTTTCTCTTCCAATAGTAGTAGTAGTAGTAGTACTACTACTACTATTGGTTGTACTACTACTGCGGTTGTAGTAGTCGTTGTTTTTGTCGTTTTGGTTAACGTGGTTGTAGTGCTGGTGCTCCATGTGGTATACTCCTCTCATAGTCGTTGACTACTACGGGAGGGAAAAAGCATGAAAGAGTATACGTTGGGTGAGTGGCTGGAGATTTGGTTGTTGCACTATGTTGAGCCTTCCGGTCTTGCTGTACACACAAAAATGTGTTACAATAGGGCTGTGCAGGCACTTCCGGCAGAGTTGTCGCTGGTGGACATGAAATTCCTTTCGCCGCTGGACTGTCTGCTTTGGATTCAGGACGTGGCGCGGGTGTATCCGCGCGCCGCGCAGCTTGATCGGGTAATGCTTTCCCGCGCGCTGAAGGTGGCGGCAAAGCTACACCTGACGAATTGTGTACTTGATGCAGATACCTGCCCACAGGTTGTGCACAAGCCACAAAAGACAGCTGTTTTGACCCTGCCGGAATTGCGGCGTTATGTGATTGCCGCCGCCAATACCGATGTTGCCCCGGTGCTTCTTCTTTGCTGTTGCGGTCTTCGGCGCGGCGAAGCCCTCGGCGCTCGTCGCTGTGACCTCTCTGCTGATGGCATCCTGACCGTTCAGGTGCAGCGTCTTGATGGGCTTACGCTTTCCCCTGTCAAGACGTGTGCATCTGTCCGGCGCATTGCGCTTCCGCCGATTGTGGCGGACTGTCTGCGCCGGCAGCCGCTGACCCTCTCCGGACTTTTCTGTGAGGCTTCGCCCAATAGGGTCTACCGCGCGCACAGGGCGCTTCTGGAGCGCTTGCAGCTTCCTGCCGTTACCCTCCACGGGTTGCGGCATTCCGTCGCTTCTGCGGCTGTTCTGAGTGGCGTTCCGGTCAAATCTGTGCAAGGTTGGCTTGGTCATGCCTCGTATGCCATCACTGCTGACCTTTATGCAAATCACCTCCCTGATGTGTCGTCAGCTTGCGAACGTTTGTTCTGATGGCGCACGACTGGAAATCGTGTGTGGGCTTATACCCCACCTAGGGTTCAAATCCCTAACTCTCCGCCAGATTAGCATCGATTCGATAGAATCGGTGCTTTTCTTTTGCCCTCGCAGCAAATCCCCCCAGTCACCAAAAAGTGCCTCGCTAATAAAAAAGTGCGTATTGCGCCCATAGCACAAATGGTGTATCCTTTCATCGTGGCCACAAGATAACCCCTTTCCCCGAACGCCCCACCTTGGAGGAACCCATGAAGAAACTGATTTCCCTGCTGATGATGATTTTGCTGTTCCTGTCCGCTGCGCTGGCGGAAGTGAGCACCCCGACCTGCACCACCGTGACGCTTGCAACCGGCAGCGTTCACGGCGGATTTCATCGCGAAGATGCATGAGGTTTTCCCGGACTATGCGGGCGAAAACCATCTGGAAATGACGGCTGGATTCCTGTTCCCGGCGGAGTAAGTAAGAAAAGACAGGCTGTTCGAGCGTTTTGCCCGGACAGCCTGTTTTTTGTCAGTATCCTGCTTTCTGCAATTCGTCCAGCAGTGCGCACTTGCGCTTGTAGTCCCTGCGCCACTGTTCAGCAAGGTCAGCAATTATCTTTCTTCCCTCGTCGGTGCCTTTCATGCGTTCCAGCTGCCGGATGACCTCGCAGTAGGCGGCGCGCGACGAAGCCGCTTGCATAGCGCGATTCACCATGTCGCGGTAGAGTGCCAGCGTGCGGGCGGAATTCCATGCCATCAGCGGGTCAAAATAGGTACACAGTCCCTCAAAATTGCTGTGTTGCTGAATCCGCTGGAGCAGCTGCTCCCACTGCTCAATGGATGCCAGCAGGGGCAGGCGGATAGTGCTTGTCGTCGGCAGTTTCATCAAACGTTCCGCCTCGTCGCGCCATGCATCGGCGGGAAGCGTCGCTCGAAGCGCATCAATCTGCTCCATGCTGTACTGATTGTACTGCTCAATGTACTGCCGAATCGCCTGCTGCGCAAGGTCAGGCTGATTCGCGCGCTGATAGAGCAAAATCAGCTGTTCGCGGCGCTGCTTGCATGGCATATATTCCCCGGCGAACGTCTGCAAATCCTCCTTGACCTGCTCGATGGCTTCCGTCCACTTTTCCGCCGCCATCAGCGTTTTCAGCGTCCGGTCATGCGCATACGGCACATCCCAATGCGAATGCCAGAAGCTGATGATGTCCTCCTGCGAAGCGTGCAGCTGCTGCATCGTTTTTTCACGCTGATTCAGCAGATTCACCATCGCACCTCCACCGCGTTCCTGCGCATTCGGCTTCCATTCGGCAATTTTCTCGTCCAGCAGCGCAAGATTCCGCTGATGAATTGCTTCGTCCCACGAATACGAAAACAAGAACGCCAGCGGCGCGGTGAAATACGGCAGCGGCTTCCACGTCCGCAATGCAGCGGCGAACCACTCGTACATTGCTGCCTGCTGGGCGGGTGCTGCGATGGCAAGAATCCGCATCCATGCATCGCGGCAAGCGTCCTCGATATCCTCCTGTTCAAGAATTTCATCGGCGGATTCAAACATCATTGCCGTGTCGCAAACGAGTTCAAACGCCAGCATCGCATGTTCCGGTGTCAGCAAATCAGCCAATTCCGCGTCCAGCAGCTCCAGCAGTTCCTGAACAGGTGATTCCTCTTCTTCGTCATATTCTTCTTCGTCATATTCCGCGTATTCGTCATACTCGTTTTCGGAATAGCGTTCGGCGGCGTGAAGCGTCTGCGTCAGGGTGCGCTGCCAATTGAGGCGGCGTTCATCCGCACGGACAGGTGCATTTCCCTTGCACAGCATCAGCCGATTTCGGAGTGCTTCGTCCTTTTTCAGCAGCGGACGAAGAAAATCCCGAAGCGTTTCAGCGGAAAGGCTGTTCAGCTTCTTCTCCCACTCCGGCGCGGGCAATTCCGCTTCCGGCAGATGGGTCGCCGCAAAGAGAACCGCCGCCATATGCTTGCAGTTTGCGCCCTCTTTCGCAAAAGGGCAGGTGCAGGACATGGTTGCCACAGCATCGTCTGCCAGCGTAATCTCAACCCGATACAGCCGCGTGCCTTCTACATCAGCAGTGATTTTCTCCTGCGTGCAGTGCAGATTTTTCACTGCCCCGGCACGCCAGTAATTGCGCCCGCGCGTAATCATCTTCGAGATAAAATTCTCTTTCCAGTCAGTGATGTGCATCGGCATTCCACCTTTTGCAAAAACAGGCTGCCCGTTTTTCTCGGACAGCCTGCTTGCTTATTCCTTCGTCTCAATCTCAATGCCGCGTTCTGCCAGCCAGTTCGGCCAGTAGTCGTCGGTGTAAAGCAGTGCCTCGCGGGTGGAGGGCATCGGGGGCAGCGATCCGCCCGTGGCGTAAATCAGCGCGGAAATCGGCAGAACGGTGTAGCCCTGCTCCTCGTAGTAGGTCAGGACAGCATCAAGAATTTCCCAGCTGTGATTCGCGTCGAGATGGCAGAGCAAAATATTGCCGGGCGCGAGCTTGGCACGCGTCGTACCGTTCTTGATGCACTCTTCCACCGTGTATTTGCCGATGGAGTCCTTCGTGCTCATGTTCCACAGCACGCACTCCATGCCTTCCGCGCGCGAAACGCTGATGACGTTGCTGTTCACGTCCCCGTACGGCGGGCGCATCAGGCGCGGCGAGACACCCAGCGTTTCCGCCATGGTCTCCGCCGGAAAAACGATTTGGCGCATCATGCTGTAGGGCCGTTCCTTCGTCAGCTGCGGATGCGTGTTCGTGTGGTCGCCGATTTCATTGCCCGCCGCCAGCACGCGCTTGGATTCCTCCGGGAACGTGCGGACGAAATAGCCCGTCATGAAGAAGGTGATATTCGTGTTGTGCTTCGCCAGCACTTCCAGCACCTGATCGGTGTTCTTGCCGCCGAAACCGCAGTCCATGCCGATGCCGACAAGTTTCCGCTCCGTCTCCACGTTCTTGACGGCGCGCTGTCCCTTCGCAACGACGGTCAGGTAACCGCCATCCGCCACACAGCGATCGCCCAGCCACACGCTCAGGCGAGTGTATCCCTCCATATCAGCGGTTGGGGTGATGGAGAAGCTCATGTCGCCGCTCGGATTCGACCACTTCGCTTCCGCCAGCACTGTACCCTTGTCATCGCGCAGCTGGAAGGTGTTGTTGCCCTTGACGATGGTGGATGAATTCGTCACCGTCATGCGGACACTCATCTTCTTGCCCACCGTGCCAAAGTTAATGCCCAGATAGAACTGCACGTTCGGCAGGCGCTGGATGGTCAGCGTGTGCTTGCCCGCACCGGTGTAGCCGTCGCCGCTCTGCAGTTCAAAAACGACCTTGCCGCGCTCCTCCACCACCTGCGTCGGAACGGTCAGCATGGTACTCTTCTGCCCTGCCGGGATGACCACGGAATACGCGCCATCCAAGCCGTCGCAGGTCAGGGAAACCGTCAGGTCTTTGTCGCTTGCGGGCGACACGTTCAGCTTCAGCGTATAATCATAGCCGCCGTTGATTTGCCCGTTTTTCTCGGCAAAGGTAACTTTCACGCCGTCCGCCAGCGCGACGGACATCAGCAGCGCCAGCATCATGCCCAGCGCACAGAACCATTTTTTCATGTGCAGCCTCCATTGGTCGTCGATCGTTGATATATCTGCTCGGACATACACGTCCACTTCTATTATACCATTGATTGAAAAGGAACACAAGTGCAAAAAACGCCGCTCCGCTTAACCATATTCAGTCAGCGGGGCGGCGCGATGTGTCAGGGGATTACTGCTCTGCCAGCTTGTTCAGCATCTCAACGATGCCGCGGCTGTTCTCCAGCTGATTCTCCATGCCTTCGACAATCTGCTCTTCCGCAGTCGTCTCATCCGCATCCGCGTGCAGGACAACCGGCAGCTGCTTGCCGACGAACTGCTCCGCGAAGGCGTCCAGCATTTCCTGCGTCAGACCTTCGATTTCATTTTCCAGCGTCAGCTTCAACTCCGTCACCACATTGTTCGCATCCAGATGCAGTTCAACATCAAGCGTGTATTCGTCCGGCAGCATAGACGTGATGGTGGTGGTAAGAACTCTTCCTTCAGCAGCGGGTTCTTCCGTTGCTTCGGGTTCGACGGTGGGTTCTTCCGTCGCTTCGGGTTCAGCGGTGGGTTCTTCCGTCGCTTCGGGTTCGACGGTGGGTTCTTCCGTCGCTTCGGGCTCGACGGCGGGTTCTTCCGTCACATCCGGCTCAGCGGCGGGTTCTTCCGTCGCGGTGGGCTCGGCAGCGGGTTCTTCCGTCACGTCAGGTTCGACAGCGGGTTCTTCCGTCGCTTCGGGTTCGGCGGTGGGCTCTTCCGTCGCTTCGGGCTCGACGGCGGGTTCTTCCGTCGCTTCGGGCTCGACGGCGGGCTCTTCCGTCACAGCGGGCTCTTCCGTCACAGCGGGCTCGACAGCGGGTTCTTCCGTCGCTTCGCCGTTCAGCGCGCTCTGCGCCAAGCCGAGGTTCTGCATCAGCTCATCCAGCTGCGCGGACACGTTGTCGAGGTAGCCCTGCGCCGCCGCTTGATTCGCCTTTGCGGTGTCCAGTTCAGCGGTCAGCGTTTCCACCTGCGCCTTGTTCGCTTCGTTTTCGTCGTTCAGCACAACCAGCTGGGCTTCCAGTTCCGCCACCTTTGCGGTGGATTCTTCCAGCACCAGCTGCGCTTCGCGGAGGTCATTCTGCGCGGTGGTCAGTTCCGCCTGCGCCGTCTCCTTGTCGGCAATGGTCTGCTGGAGTTCGGTGTTGCTGGCGGCCAGCTGACCGTTGACCTCATCCAGCTGACTGGACAGGTTATTCGACCGCACGAACAACGCGACCATCACGATGACCGCCACGACCAGCACGACGATGAGTGCGAACAGGGAGACTTTCTTCTTCTCGCTGTTTTCCGGCGTGTTCTGTGCCGGTGTCTGGGACTTGTTTTCGGACATGGGAACTTCCTCCTTGCTTTGTCAGTCGAATCTCAGGCTGTGAATAAATGCGGCTGTCATCCTATTTCCAAATGCGAATGCGCAAGCAGATAGCGCAAGTGAATTGGGGAATAGGCTCACTCCTCTGCCTGCCCAAGGAGCTGCCGTGCGGCGTCCACCTGCGCCTGAAGGGATGAAAGCGTCTTTTGCAGCGTCTCCACCTCTCCGATCAGCTCACTGTCCGGGGTCCGAAGGAGAGCGAGCTGCTGCGTGAGCGTTTCCGCCTGCGCCGCTAATTCCGCATTTTCGCTGCGGAGCGCCTTGCGCTGGGCGCGGAGTTCCTGCTCGCGCGCGGACGCTGCATCCGCTTCGGGCTGCACCGCCTGCAATTGCGCCAGCGTTTCCGGCAGGTCAACGTCGATTTGCGCGCGCTGCGTCTGCTGGAGCTTCAACCGCGCCAGACTTGCATCCAGCTGCAATTGCGTCAGCCGAAGCTGCTCGCCCTGCTGCGCCAGCCGAACCGCCAGCACACACAGCGCCACGCACACCACACACATCACCGCGACAAAAATGGTGCGGAATCCCTTGGAAACTTTCGGCAGCATGCTGCTTCCTCCTCTTCCAGTCTCGCCAACAGGGAGCCTTTCTATTCATTATTGTAGCATATTCCGGTACAAATTGCAAAGCAAAAGCGCTGAAAAATGCCGTTTGTTCGGCAATTTGTTACAAATCATTCATTTTTTGAGCCGCGTCGGCGAGACTTTTGGCGAGATAGTCCAAATTTTCCTGCCGGCAGACGGTATCGCGGGAAGTGTGAATGCGCCCGGTGATGAGTCCCACCCCCGCGCTGTGGTGGTATGCCGATACGCCCACCCCGCACACGAAGCGCCGATAATCGCCCGCGCCTTGCACACCCGCGCGCCCGAAAAACTGCGTCGACACGCCGGATGCCATTGCGTTCGCTTCAAGGGATTCGCGGACGGCGGCGTATTCCGGCTTGTCCTGCGCCATTTTCGGGGCGCTGATGACAAACGTGTCGCCATCCCCGACGCAGTTGAGGTCAACAAGCAGCTTCATCGTCTGCACTTCGACGTGCTGTGCGCCGTAGCTCTTTGCGCCGCGGCTGCCCGTCTCCTGATGATCAAAGAGGATGAACGCCGTCTTTTCGCGCGCTTCAGGGGCCAGGCGCTGCATCGTCTCCAGCAGGGCGGCAATGCCGGATGTGTTGTCATTGACGTTATGCTTGTTCGCCGCGCCGAACATCATCAGCAGCATCAGCGCCAGATAGGCGAAAAAGAACATCAGAATCAGCAAATCGCCGCTCTTCGTCGCCAGCCCGACCAGCGTGCCAATCAGCAGGGAAATCAGCAGCATTCCCAGCAGCACCGCGCCCTGTGATAGAATATATACTGGGAAATTCCGGGGAATGCGCAAGTCCGGCACGCCGATGGTCGCCGCCGTATCGTAGTGGGCGCTGATGAGCAGTTCGGCATTTTGAGGGTCGCCGGCGACGATGTTGCGGTGGCGCAGCTTGTCCTTTCGGTTCATGCCGTCCACATAGGGGCGATACCCCATTTCGCGCATCTTCGCCATCACCCACTTCTCGAACGCCCGCTTCTGCGCTGTCGTTTTGCGGATGGGGAACTGCGCGTCGATTTCTTCGCGTATGGTCATGCTTGCTCCTTCCCGACGACCTGCCGGAGGACGGCTTCCACGGTGTCCGCCACGCCCTGCAGGGTGATTTCGTCGTACGTCGTGTCATGTTTGGTATGAATTTTGCTGCAGTACCAGCCTACATGCTTTTTCTTGCGGCAGGCGCAGATACCCACGCCGAGCTTGAAGTGCTTCTGGTCGGAGGAGAAATTGCACTTCTCCATGTCGCCAAGGACGGCCGGAATGCCGCTGCTTTTCCGCGCCGTCTCGCCCAGTGCCGGATACTTCTCCCGTGCCGCTTTCGGCACAAGCATCAGCATGGCTTCCCCCGCGCCGATGCAGTCCATGTTCAGCACAAGCGTCTCTTTTGCCGCCTGCTTATGCGCTTTCGCCAGCCCCGATGCGCCGAGCAGCCCCTTCTCCTCGTTGTCGAACAGCACGAACGCAATCTCCTCCGGCTTTTCCGCCGCGAACGATTCCATCAGCGCCAGCACCCCGCACACGCCCGACGTGTTGTCATTGACGTTGTGCGGATTCGGCACGCCCGCCAGCAGCAGATACATCATCAGGCAGTACAACCCAATCAGCGTCGCTTCCGTGCAGAAGATGCTGCCCGTGAGCTTTTTCACAATCCCCGTCGGTATGAAGATGAACACAACCATCACCAGCGCAATCAGCGCCTGAACGAGGTAAAACATCGGGCGATTCATGGGCAGCATGACATTCGGCAGCCCGACGGTTGCGGGCGTATCGTAATGCGCCGTAACAAGCACTTTCGCCTTGTCCACATCGCCCACGACGATATTGCGGTTCGTGCAGATTGCCTTGTTTTCCTCCATCCTCGCCGCATAGCCCATTTCCTGCGCCTTTTGCAGCACATACTGGCGGAACTGCGCCTTTTGTACCTTGCTTTTGCGCACCGGAAACCGCGCATCGACCTCCTGCATCCAGCGATTCGTATTCATTTTTTCTGTTCCTTTTCCGTGTACGGCACGACTTCCACCACCGTCAGCGTGTCTCCTTCGACGACAAAGCGAATATCCACTTCGCCATACGGCACGCCGTACACGCGCTTTCCGTCATGCTGATACGCCGGGCGCGGGTCTTGCGCGAGCAAGCCCATCACGGCGGGCAGGTTCTGCTTGGGAACGTACTTTTTGAGCTTCTCCGGAAAATCCACCGTCAGGCGATGGCGTTCGGTCTGCTCGGTGAACCCGCCGACGGCATCCGGCACGCTGTCCACATACGGCAGGTACGGCTTGATGTCCACAATTGGCGTGCCGTCCATCAAATCCGCGCCGGAGACGACGAGCGTGATGCGCCCGTTCTCCTCCTCCATGCGAATCAAGCGGACGACGGTCAGACCGATGCGGTTCGGGCGGAACGGCGAGCGCGTCGCGAACACGCCCAATCGGGTATTGCCGCCCAGCCGCGGCGGACGCACAGTCGGCCGCCAATCATCCTGCTGCGCGCGGTCGAACTCCCAAAGCAGCCACAGGTGGGAGTAATCCTCAATGCCGCGGAACGCTTCGCGGACGCTGTACTTTTCCGCCATCACGACGCGGGAAATCACCTCCGGCACAAGCCCCGACTGCCGCGGTACGCCGAATTTCTCCCGAAAGCCGTTTTCGATTCGTGCAATGATTTCCATCCATATTCCTCCCCTTTTCCATACGGGATAAGTATAGCCCACCCGCGCCCTCCCGTCAAGAGGCGGAAGCAGAAAGGAATTTCTGTCAGTTTTTCTTGATGGCAAGAGGATTTTTCTTGGTTGATGGAGAATTATATTCGCAGGATTTCGCGCCTGCGGGCGCGAGGAGGGGGCTTTCCGATCGCCCCCTCCACCCCTTCGGTGCCCTTCCATGTAACGGTGTGGTTATGCTTATAAAAAGGAACCGAAGGCACACCAACTAAAAAACTTTCGGCAAAAATTTAGTAGGAAGTTGGCGACGGGCGAAGGAGTCCAGAGGGCGACCGCAGACTTCGTCTGTTCTCATTGCCCTCTGGTTGCCGCAATAAAGACCAGTATTGATAAAGAAGTCAACTTTGCTCCCCGCAAATAAAAAGGAAAGAAGATTGCAAGGAGGTGAATCCCCTTGGTAGAAGCCCGCCACATTACGATGGATTTCCGCATCGACCAGAACCGTACCACCAACCTCAAGGAGTTTGTCGTCGACACCCTCCGCCGCCAGACGCATGCCACCACCTTCCGCGCCCTCGATGATGTGTCCTTCACCGCCGAAAAGGGCAGTGTCACCGGGCTGATTGGCCATAACGGCGCGGGAAAATCCACCCTGCTCAAAATCATCAGCGGCATTTACCCGCCCACCAGTGGCAGCGTCACCCTGCAAGGCACGCTCGTCCCCATGCTCGAACTCGGCAGCGGCTTCGACGCGGAACTCACCGGGCGGGAGAATATCTTCCTCAACGGCGCAATTCTTGGCTACCCGAAGGATTTTCTGCACGACAAAGCGCCGGAAATCATTGCGTACAGCGAACTCGATCGTTTCATCGACCGTCCGCTGAAAACGTACTCGTCCGGAATGCTCGCGCGTCTGGCTTTCTCCATCGCCACCGTCGTTCAGCCTGATATTCTGATTGTGGACGAAATTCTTGCCGTCGGCGACGAGCGTTTCCAGCGCAAGAGCCGCGCGCGGATGCTTGAGCTCATGTCCGGCGGCGCGACAGTGCTGTTCGTCAGCCATAATTTAAGCCAGATTCGCGAACTCTGCGACCGCGTGATTTGGCTGGAGCATGGCAGAATCCGCGCGCAGGGCGACGCAAAGTCCCTGTGCGACGCATACGAAAGGGAGGCAGCCCCATGAGTGAGCAGACGCCGCGCCGACGCCGGGCTGACCGGGTGTATACGCCGGAGGAAAACGAAGCCGCGCCCTGCCGCCGCCGCATGAATGCGGACGAACCCCCGCGCCGACGCCGAACGCGCGAGTATTATTCGCCTGAGGAGTTCATCCCGTACCCTGCGGAGGATTCGTTCGACACCATGCCGCCAGACATCCCGTTTGATGTGCCTCCGGACACGCCGTCCGCGCCCCCGAAACGGAAATTCCTTCTGCCGCCGCTGGGCGAATCGCTGCGCAGGACGATGCAATTGCTCCGTTCTGCGCGCCCGGATTTCCCCTTCCGCCGTCCGCATGGGGTCGACGACTTGCTGAACATGCTGCTGGATGTGCTGCTGTGGCTGCCAAAACTGACAGTACATTTAGCGCTGTATGCCTGCCGTTACCTGCGTGCATCCGTCCGCTATGCCGTGGAGGGCGCAACGCCGCTCTGGCAGGCGTTTCTGCTCCGCCCGTACAGCTGGGCGGGGTTCTATCTGCTGCTTGGGGGGCTGGCATTCGCCGGTGTTCATCTGATGTCGCGCGGGTCAACGGGCGCATCGTTCGCCGGGTTCGTGCTGCTGCTCGCGCCGCTGGCGTGGGGCATCGTGCTGGGCTGGGCGGCGGCGAACACGCTGCACCGGCACTGCTTCTTCTCCCGGTGGACGTTCGTCGCGCTGGAAGTGCTGTGCGTCCTCGGCATTGCGGGCGCGCTGCTGGGGTATCCCATTGCGCTGCTTGCGTCGGCACCGCTGCCGCTGTGGATGCTCGCGGGCGCTCTGCTCCTGCGCCGCACGACGCTGCAATCCTTCTCCCCTGCCGCCATCGTCGATTTCTTCCAGCGCCTGAAGCCGCGCTGGGAGCTGCGGCGAATCGGGCTGCACACGGCAGCGACCGTCAGCTACACTGCACCTGTCAAACACAATCGCTTCTTTATTGAGCTGCAATGTACGCATCCGAGCACGGGGAATGCGCTGATTTTGTTTCATACGTCCACCATTGAACCGGCGCTGGGACAGAAGGTGCATGTGATTCTGCATCCGACGGAGGAAGACATCTATGAAGTGGACTTGACGACGAGCATTCCACGGGTAAAAATTCGCAAGAATGACTTGTGGCGGAATCGGGAATAGGATAGCATCGGAGGTATCAGCATGGAATCATCCCTCAACATTCAAAAAATCGTCAAGCCCTCCTTTGCCGTTATCGGCATCGAAGGCTCGACAGACGACGGCGAAGGCTTCATCCCCATGCTCTGGTCGGACGCGAACGCCCACTTCGACGAAGTCTCCCCCGTCGCCAGCCGCGACGAAAACGGCGCGCTGCTCGGCATTTGGGGCGTGATGAGCGACGAAACCCGTTCGTTCCTGCCGTGGACAGACGGCTTCTCGCACGGGTTGTACCTTGCGGGTGTGGAATGCCCCATCGACGCGGAAGTGCCGGACGGATGGACGAAGTGGGTCGTGCCGGGGTATGAGTACCTCGCCATAGAGAATCGCCGCGCGGACACGTTCAGCCGCATGGTCGATTGCTTCCGCGAAAACGGCGTGAAACTCGTCGGCGCGGTGCAGGAATTCACCGACCCGAAAACGCAGCAGGAGTATCTGTACTTTCCGATTCGGGCATTATGACAGCTTGACGCATTTCCAAACGGATGCTATAATACCCCATGAATCTGATGCAGAGGTGAACATGATGGCAGAAGAATGTACGCATGACTGCTCCTCGTGCGGGAGCGCGTGCGCATCGCGGCAGAAGCCGCAGAGTTTGCTTGCCCCGGCAAACGCGGGCAGCCGGGTGAAGAAGGTCATCGGCGTTGTCAGCGGCAAGGGCGGCGTGGGAAAATCGCTGGTGACGGGTCTGCTCGCGTGCGAAACGGCGCGGCGCGGGAAAATCGCCGGGGTACTGGATGCGGACATCACCGGGCCGAGTATGCCGCGCATTCTGGGCATCCGCGACAAGGCGGTCGGCAATGAGCTGGGTATCCTGCCGCAGGAAGCTGAAAACGGCGTGAAGGTTATGTCCATCAACCTGCTGCTGGAGCACGACACCGACCCCGTTATCTGGCGCGGCAGCCTGATTGCGGGCACGGTGAAGCAGTTCTGGACGGATGTGTGCTGGGGGGATGTGGACTGCCTGTATGTGGACATGCCGCCGGGAACGGGCGACGTGCCGCTGACGGTGTTCCAGTCGCTGCCGGTGGATGGCATCGTGATTGTCTTAAGCCCGCAGGAGCTGGTCGGCATGATTGTGGAAAAAGCCGTCAAAATGGCGCAGATGATGAACATCCCCGTGCTGGGCTTGGTGGAAAACATGGCGTACATGACCTGCCCGGACTGCGGCAAGCGCCTGTACCCCTTCGGCGAAGGGCGCACGGCGGATGTCGCAAAGCAGTATGGACTGCCGATGCTGGCGCAATTGCCGATTCAGCCCGAACTTGCCAAGAAGTGCGACGAAGGCCGCTTGATGGACATTCAGCTGCCGGAAATGGGCAAAGCAGTGGATGCCGTGCTGAAATGCAAGGTTCGCAAGCATGAATAAGCCAATCCCGTCGGAATCCTCCGGCGGGGTTTTTCATATCGAAACGGTTTTCGCAGCAGGAAAATCCGGCACACATGTCGAATAATAGTTGATTCAGCGGAACAAATCCGCGTTTTTCTCCGTCTAATCCAGCGGAAAGGGAGGAAAAGCGCCGCTTGTTTCGTTATATCATTGGAAGGCGCGGGCTTTTCGCCACTTTCCGGCAGGGGAAGTGCAATTTAGCCCTTGCACACTGCCCGATAAATGTGTACAATATAGATGGGCGATTGCCCATACGCCTCTTTCCGGCAAATCCGGCAGGAGGATAACGCTTGCTCCGCTCGCCCTGAGTGTGAAGGAAGGGAATTATCATCATGAAGAATCATGCCGCTGCAACTGTTCGCAACCGCATTCTCAAGGGTGCTGCCCTGTGCGGTGTTTTGGCGCTGTCCATGACGCTGACGGGCTGCTTTGTGCCGCCGGACGACCTGTCGGGCGACCTGTCCAATCAGGGTGTTGTTTACAATACGGTTGCTGTCTCAGCGCCCCCGCGCACCGCCACGCCCACTCCTTCGCCCACGCCGACGGTTGAATCCGTTTTTAATTTCGGCACGAACACCGCTACGCCGACGACACAGCCGGGCGTGATTACGTCCAACGGCATTGTCACCGTGGTGACCACGCCGCCCGGCAGCGTCGCCACCACTGCGCGGCCGACCGCAACGCCCACGCCGACTGCGGCTGCCGTTCTCAAAAAAGGCTCGTCCGGCGCTGATGTCAAGACGCTCCAGCGCCGCTTGAAGCAGCTGGGCTACTACACCGGCAGCGTTGACGGCGATTTCGGCGACGCGACGGAGAAGGCGCTGCGCGCGTTCCAAGACCGCAACAATCTGCTGGTGGACGGCATCGCGGGCAAATCGACGATGGCAAAGCTGAACAGCTCCAACGCTGTCAAGGCAGCCGCCGCAACCGCTACTCCGCGCAAGACCGCAACCCCCAAGCCGAAAACCACCGCGACCCCAAACCTCTCCACTGAGTATTATCTCCAGAGCGGTTCGTCCGGCACGCGCGTCCGCACGCTGCAGGCGCGCTTGATTGAACTGGGCTGGATGGCGGGTTCGCCGGACGGCAACTACGAGGGTGCGACAGAATACGCCGTCAAGGCGTTCCAGAAAAAGTACAAGAGCCTGTATACGGACGGTGTCGCCGGGCCTTCGACGCTGCAAACGCTGTATTCTTCCTCCGCGGCGAAATCCTCCACGCCCGTGTCCTCCATCGGCACGACGCTGGAGTCCGGCATGAAGAACAGCGGCGCCGTCAAGGCGATGCAGACGCGCCTGAAATCCTTGGGCTACCTGACCGGCACGGCGGACGGCTCTTTCGGCGACGCGACAAAGGCGGCAGTGATTGCCTTCCAGACGGCGAACGGCCTGAAGGCGGACGGCAAGGCGGGCACATCCACCCTGAACCGCCTCTATTCCGACGCGGCGATTGCTGCCAGCTCCATGCCGACGGCGACCGCTTCCACCTCTGTGGACGGCTACACGACGCTCTCCGAGGGCGACACCGGTACGGCGGTTCGCAATCTCCAGAAGGCGCTGAAAAACAAGGGTTACTATTCCGGCAGCGTGGACGGCAAGTACGGCGCGGCAACGACGGCGGCAGTCGTCGCGTTCCAGTCAGCGCAGGGCTTGCGCGTGGACGGCAAGGCAGGTCCCGCGACCCAGCGTGCGCTGTTCACCACCTCCAGCAGCACGGATACATCCAAGTACACCACGCTCCGGCCGGGTGACAGCGGCGCGGCAATTCGCCAGCTGCAGACGACGCTGAAGCAGAAGGGCTATTATACCGGCACGATTGACGGCGATTACGGCTCCGGCACCACGGCGGCGGTCAAGGCGTTCCAGAAGAAGATGAACATCACGCCGGTGGATGGCATTGCGGGCGACAAGACGCTGACGCTTCTGTACTCCTCTGACGCGGTGGACAGCGACGAATATGCGACGCTGCGCCCCGGCGACACGGGCGCGGCAGTGCGCACCATGCAGGCGACGCTGTACGAACTGGGTTACTACGACGGCTCGCGCGACGGCGTGTACGGCGCAACGACGCAGGATGCTGTCCGCGCATTCCAGATTCGCAACAAGGTGACACCGGTGGACGGCATCGCGGGCAACAAGACGCTGACAAAACTGTACAGCGGCACAGCGGTTGCGGCGGCGGCGAAAACGACGGAGTACAAAACGCTCCGCAAGGGCGACCGCGGCGACGAAGTGGTGCAGATGCAGGACAGCTTGCAGCAGCTTGGCTATCTGGCAACCGTCACGGGCTATTACGATGATGCGACCGTCGCGGCGGTTCGCTCCTTCCAGTCCCGCAACGGGCTTTCCGTGGACGGCTCCGCGGGTCAGGAGACCCTCGCGGTGCTCTACGGCAGAAATCCCCGCGCGGCATACTAAGGGGAGACGCAAGGGGCTTTGCCCCTTAAACCCCACCATAGGCTCTGCCTCTGGACTCCGCGAAGGGTCTTCGACCCTCTCGACACCCTTCTCGCGATTGAGTTGAGCACACTTTCATACAGTGTCCGCGTGTTTATTTCTAAGAATACAGTCCAGCTTGGCGCGTTTGCACGGCTGGACTGTTCTCTTATCCACAGCTTTTCCCCGTCTTCCACCGGAAGGAGGCATTCCCGTGCAGAAAATCCGCTTTCTCCCCCTGCTGTGCGTTGTGCTGATGCTCTTCACCGCCCCGACCCTGCTCGCCCAGCAGGAGCCGGATACGCCCTATCCGGCGGAAACCATGCTCTCTGTCCGCATGATGCCGCCCGGCGAACGTAGCCTGCGCAATTTCCTGTATCCAAAGCTCATGGCGCAGGAAGGCAGCATTCAACTTCCCGCCGGAACGTCCTACAATCTGCTGGTACAGACCTTGGATAACATGCGCAACGACTATCCGGAGCTGTTTCACATCGAATCCTACCGCGTCCACTATCAGCGCAATCAGCCGGATGTCGCCCAAAGCATTTCACCGAATTACTTGTGTTCCGCCGAAGAAGCATCAGCCTTGCGCAAACAGCTGCTGGAAACAGCACAGTCGTGGGTGAACGAAAATCCCGACCCGCTGGCGCTGTACGAGCGGCTTGTACTGAATGCAACCTATTCTCCCGACAGCATGTGGCAGCACACAGCCGTGGGCGCTTTGCTGTATGGCGAAGCCACCTGCGCAGGATATGCGCAGGCGATTTCACTGCTCTATCGACTTGCGGGCATTCCATGCGCAACCATCATCGGCGAAGCGTCAGACACAAGCGGCGAAACCGGTTTGCATGCATGGAATGTGACCAATTTCGGCTTTCTTGACGCAACATGGGGTGCCGCTTTCGACGGGCATGTGTTCCACAGCAACTACGCCATGGGTGAAGCGGATATGTCCATCGACCACACGCCCAATCGCGGGTACACTTTCCCCGACCTGAGCGGCGTTCCGAACTACTATCAGGCGCATGGGCTGTACGTCTCCACCGAGCAGGAACTGCTGACCCAGCTGATGCGTCTTGTGGACGGTGAAGCCGTGGAGATTCAGCTTTCGCCCGACCTGTACGCACGGTATGCAGCGGCTATGAAGGACAAGCAGTCCGATATTGTCACCTTTTGCGCCGAAGCAGCCGGGGCGGAAATTCCCTTCTACGACCCATGCCGCATCCTGTCCGACAAGGCGCATCGCGTTCTGCTGCTGATTCCCCACCCTGAATTGGCGGAGCAGTAACATCAGTTTGCACGAGCGTAAAGGCAGATTATTGCCCCTGAGCACTTGCATGTTCGGGGGCTTTCATGTTATAATGAAAGAGTAGTGTGTCTATTCGGGAATAGGTGCGCTCATATGATTATGATTTTCCAAATATTATCAGAAATTGTTTCTATATTGAAAGGAGAACTTTATGTTCGATTGGGTCAAAAAACTGCTGGGCAGCAGCAATGACGCGGAGGTCAAAAAGCTGCAAAAGACGGTCAACGCCGTGGAAGCCCTCGAAGATGAATACAAGGCGCTGACGGACGAGCAGCTGCGTGCCAAGACGGATGAATTCCGCGCGCGCTTGCAAAATGGCGAAACCGAAGATGACATTCTGCCCGAAGCGTTCGCCGCCATCCGCGAAGCCGACGCCCGTGTGCTGGGGATGCGCCCGTACCGCGTGCAGGTGATGGGCGGCCTGGTGCTGCATCAGGGGCGCATCGCCGAGATGAAGACCGGCGAGGGCAAAACGCTGGTGTCCACCCTGCCCGCGTACCTGAACGCGCTGTCCGGCAAGGGCGTGCACGTCGTGACCGTCAACGACTATCTGGCGCGCCGCGACAGCGAGTGGATGGGCAAAGTCCACCGCTTCATGGGGCTGAGCGTCGGCCTGATTGTCCACGATCTGGACAGCGCCGAGCGCCGCGCCGCTTACGCCTGCGACATCACCTACGGCACGAACAACGAGCTGGGCTTCGACTACCTGCGCGACAACATGGTCATCCGCCAGAGCGAGCTGGTGCAGCGCGGCCACAACTTCGCCATCGTCGACGAAGTGGACTCCATCCTGATTGATGAAGCGCGTACCCCGCTGATTATCTCCGGCGCGGGCGACAAATCCACCGACCTCTACGCAAAGGTGGACGCGGTCGTCCGCACGCTCAAGCGTGACGTTCACTTCGAGATTGAAGAGAAGAAAAAGGCCATCAGCCTGACCGACGAGGGCGCCCAGCGCGTCGAAGCTGCGTTCGGCATCACCAACATCAACGACGCGGAAAATGCCGAGCTGAATCACCACGTCAGCTGCGCCCTGCGCGCCAACTTCCTGATGAAGCGCGACGTGGACTACGTCGTCAAGGACGATCAGGTCATCATCGTTGACGAATTCACGGGCCGCCTGATGATTGGCCGCCGCTACTCCGAGGGTCTGCATCAGGCGATTGAAGCCAAGGAGCATGTGACCATTGAGCGCGAAAGCCGCACACTGGCGACCATCACCTTCCAGAACTATTTCCGCATGTACCACAAGCTCTCCGGCATGACGGGTACGGCGAAGACGGAAGAGGACGAGTTCCAGAACATCTACTCGCTGGACGTCGTGCAGATTCCGACCAACAAGCCCAACATCCGCAAGGACTTGGACGACATGGTCTACAAGACGAAGAAGGCGAAGTTCAACGCCGTTGTGGACGCAATTGCGCAGGTGCACGCAAACGGTCAGCCCGTGCTGGTCGGCACGGTCACGGTTGAAACGAGCGAAATGCTCTCCGCCATGCTCCAGCGCCGCGGCATCCAGCATGAGGTGCTGAACGCCAAGAACCACGCCAAGGAAGCTGAAATCGTCGCGCAGGCAGGCCACTGGGGCGCCGTCACCATTGCCACCAACATGGCTGGCCGCGGCACGGACATTCTGCTGGGCGGCAACCCGGAGTTCCTCGCCCGCCGCGCCATGCGTCAGGACGGCTATGACGAGGAAATCATTGAAGCCGCGACGGGGCACGCGGAAGATGTGTCCGACGAAATTCTCGCCGCGCGCGAAAAGTACCAGTCCCTCTACAAGGACTTTAAGCGCACCACCGACGAAGCGCATGACCGCGTGCTGCAAACCGGCGGTCTGCACATTATCGGCACGGAGCGCCATGAATCCCGCCGCATTGACAATCAGCTGCGCGGCCGTGCGGGCCGTCAGGGCGACCCCGGTTCGACCCAGTTCTTTATTTCGCTGGAGGACGACCTGATGCGTCTCTTCGGCGGCGACCGCATCATGCCGATGGTCGAGCGTCTGGGGCTCAAGGACGACGAGCCGCTTCAGGCGGGAATGCTCACCAAGCAGATTGAATCCGCGCAGAAGCGCATCGAGGGTCGCAACTTCGAGATCCGCAAGCACGTTCTGGAATACGACAACGTGATGAACCGCCAGCGCGAGATTATCTACGGTCAGCGCCGCCGCGTGCTGATGGGCGAGAACGTCCGCGACAACATTATCGGCATGGCGTACAAGCTGATTGACGCCGCGCTCTCCCGCCACTGCGCGTCTGACGACGGCACGGATTGGGATATTCCGCAGCTGACGAATTATCTGGAAAACCTGTGCATCCACCACGGCAAGATTGCCGAATTGGAGGATGTCGTCCGCTCCGGTGACCGCGACGCGCTGGCGCAGGCGCTCAAGGACGACGCAAAGGCGTTCTACGAGGAGCGCGAGACGGCGCTGGCGGAAATCGGGCTGGACATGCGCGAAGTGGAGCGCGTTGTGCTGCTGCGCGCGGTGGATGTGCGCTGGATGGATCACATTGACGCAATGGATCGTCTGCGCGACGGCATCGGCTTCCGCGCGTACAGCGGCAAGAACCCCGTCACCGAGTACCAGATTGAAGCGGGCTACATGTTCGACGAGCTGAATCACCTGATTCGCGAAGACACGGTGCGCCGCATGTATCAGCTGCGCATTGAGCGCACGCCGGAACGTGTGCAGGCAGCGGTTCGCCCCGTCGAGGGCAAGCCGATTGTGCCCGGCAACGGTCAGCCGCGCCAGCCCAAGCGGGTGAAGCCGTCGGAGCGCGTTGGCCGCAACGATCCCTGCCCTTGCGGTTCGGGCTTGAAGTACAAGAACTGCTGCGGCAAGGACAAAGAAACAAGGGAGTAACTCCCTTGACCCATTTTCGCGATTGAGTAGGTGGCAATTCCAATGTAATTTTCGCGTGTTTATGCAGGGATTTCGCGTCTGCGGACGCGAGGAGGGGGCTTTCCGATCGCCCCCTCCACCCCTTCGGTGCCCTCTTGCATAGTAGGTTGTAATTGTTGCTTTTTAGTTAGTGTACCTTTCGTGCCCAACTAACATAAACCAACCAGTAACATCCTGAGGGCGAATGCGAAGGGGTCAAGGGGGCGACCGCAGACTTCGTCTGTTTTCATGCCCCCTTGTCGCTCCCGCAGGAGCGAAACCCCCGCAACATAAAAAATCAAGCATCAATCCACCCCAAAAGCAAAATCATCAACCAGAAAAAAGCCTTTCCTGACGATTGAAGGAGATTAAACATGGCGCTCATAGATATTCCCCAGTATCGCAGCGAACTGGCAGAGATTCGCAAATCCCTGCTTGCCGCGGGCGATGCCCTCCACATTGACCATATCCGCGAACAGCTGGATGAGCTGACCGAGGAAATGAATCAGCCCGAATTCTGGAATGACCCGGATCACTCCGCGAAGGTCAACCAGAAGGTTTCCAACCTCAAAGGCAAACTCGAACACTACGAAAAGCTGCTTTCTTCCGCCGATGATATCGAGGTCATGCTCGAAATGGCGGAAGAAGAGAAGGACGAAGACACCGTCACCGAAGCGGTGGACGAGCTGGCGAAGCTCAAGGAGCATGCCGACGCACTGGAGCTGGAAACCCTCATGCGCGGCGACTACGACGACAACGACGCGGTGCTGTCCCTCCACGCGGGCGCGGGCGGAACGGAAGCGCAGGACTGGACTTCCATGCTCTACCGCATGTATACCCGCTACTGCGAGAAGATGGGCTTCACTGTCAAGCTGCTGGATTTGCTTGACGGCGACGAAGCGGGCATCAAGTCCGTCACCTTTGAAGTCAGCGGCGACCACGCCTATGGCTACCTCCGCGGCGAAAAGGGTGTGCATCGCCTCGTCCGCATCTCCCCATTCGACGCCAATGCCCGCCGCCACACGTCCTTCGCGTCGCTGGATGTCGCCCCCATGCTGGAGGACGATGATTCCGACATCGAAATCAACATGAAGGATGTCCGCGTGGACACCTACCACTCCAGCGGCGCAGGCGGACAGAACGTCAACAAGACCTCTTCCGCCGTCCGCATGACGCACTACCCGACCGGCATCGTCGTCTCCTGCCAGACCGAGCGCGATCAGGTGCAGAACCGCGCGACGTGTATCAAAATGCTGAAGGCGAAGCTGCTGGAGCTGCGCGAGCGCGCCAAGGAAGAGGAAATGGCGAACATCAAGGGCGAAATGAAGAAGATTGAGTGGGGCAGCCAGATTCGCTCCTACGTCTTCCAGCCCTACACGATGGTCAAGGATCACCGTACAAACTACGAATCCGGCAACATTGACGACGTGATGGACGGCAACCTTGAGGGCTTCATCACCGCCTATTTGAAGATGCAGTAATGCCGAAACCCTCTCAGTGTCTGCTGGGAGGGTTCTCGCCGTTATATTGCTTTCCCCGGAAAGGAGATTTTCCGGTGCGCTATCAACTCGTTTCCATCCTGTCGGCGCTTCTGCTTTGCCTGACCATGCTGGCAGCCATCGTTTACGGGGTCGGTACGCAGCCTGCCCTGATGCAAACGATCATGCTGCGCACCGCTCCGCCTGAAGCAACCGGCTTTCCGGCGGAGCAATACAGTGCCGCCGCCAAGCTGATTACCGATTACCTCAAGGGCGAGGGCGACTTCCAGCTCGTATTTTCCATGAACGGCATAGCATACAACGCTTTCAACGAGCGTGAGCAAACGCATATGGCGGACGTGCGGACGCTGTTCAGCCTGTGCCGTCGTTTTTCGCTGGGCAGCATCCTCCTGACGCTGGTCGGTTGGCTCTATTCCCGGAAACAGCGGTTCTTCTGGCGAATCGTCCGGCGAACCGCCTGCTGTATGCTGGCGTTTGTCGCCATCCTTGCGCTGCTGGCGGCGATGGATTTTGACCGGCTGTTCATCCTCTTCCATCAAATCGCCTTCACAAACAACCTGTGGCTGCTCAATCCGCAAACGGATTTGCTCATCCGTTTAATGCCGACGCAATTGTTCATTGACTATGCGCAAATCATCGGCATTGTCTGGGCGGCACTGATGGGGATTCTGCTCATCATTGCCACCGTGAAGCTACGAAATCAACAATAAGGGGCGTATTCCCATGACCTACACTGAATCTGCCCGCGCGCAGCTTGATGCCTTGCAGGTGAAAGACCACGTTCGCATTCTGGCGCTGGAAACGTCCTGCGACGAAACCGCCGCCGCCATCATCGAGGACGGGCGCACCATCGTCTCCAACATCGTTTTCAGCCAGATTGACCTCCACGCGCTCTACGGCGGCGTCGTCCCGGAAATCGCCAGCCGTGCGCACGTCGAAGCCTGCGACCGTGTGATTGACGAGGCGCTCCGGGCAGCGAATATGCGCTTGCAGGATGTCGATGCCCTCGCCGTCACCTACGGGCCGGGGCTTGTCGGCGCGCTGCTCACCGGGGTCAGCTGCATGAAGGGCTTGAGCTACGCTGCAAACAAGCCGCTCATCCCCGTCAACCACATCGAAGGGCATGTGTCCGCGAACTACATCTCCAATCCGGATTTGAAGCCGCCGTTTCTGTGCCTTGTCGTATCGGGCGGACACAGCCACATCGTCCGCGTGAACGACTACGGCGATTACACCTTGCTTGGTCAGACGATGGACGACGCGGCGGGCGAAGCGTTCGACAAGGCGGCGCGCGTGCTGACGCTCCCCTACCCCGGTGGCCCACGCATCGACGCACTGGCGGAGGAGGGCGACCCGCATTTCCTCTCGCTCCCGCATCCGCACACCCCCGGCAAGTACGACTATTCCTTCTCCGGCATGAAAACGGCGTTCCTGAACGCGGCGAACAAGATGGAGATGAAGGGCGAACCGCTCCCGAAGGCGGATATGGCGGCTTCGTTCCGCTACGCCGTCGTTTCGGCGCTGGTGGAAAAGGCGATGCTGGCGGCGAAGGATACTCACGCCCCCGCGCTTGCAATGGCAGGCGGCGTTTCCGCGAATCGTCTGCTGCGCCGGATGATGCAGGAGGCCGCCGACAAGGCGCACCTGCCGCTGTACATGCCGCGCCTCGACCTGTGCACCGACAACGCGGCGATGATTGGCTCTGCGGCATACTATCGGATGAAAAAGGGCGAGCTTGCGCCCCTGACGCTCAACGCCACGCCGTCGCTCCGTCTGGTGTAATACTATTTCCTGCATTCGTCTGCGCCATCTGCTTGCGCCTTTTCCGCTCTGGCGTCCGGTCGTTCCATTTAGCGTAGCGCTGCTACGCTGCATTTCACTCCCGTTAGCCAGAACGAAAAATTCGCGGCGCATCTTGGCGCATTCTCATTTGAAAATAGTATAAGCCTATTATAATTAGGAAGAAATTTTTTCACGTCAGCGAATCATCCCATTCATCATTCATTCCAACCAAGGAGGATTCCGCATGAAGAACAAAAACGTCTGGCAGGCGGTCAAATTCACGCTGTTCAGCGCATCCGCCGGGCTCATTCAGCTCATCAGCTTCGCCCTGCTGCATGATGCGTTCAAGATTCCCGATTACAACGCCTGTTACCTTCCCTCGCTGATTCTGTCCGTCCTGTGGAACTTCACGTTCAACCGCCGCTACACCTTCCGCTCGGACGGCAATGTCAAGCGCGCGATGCTGCTCGTCGCGCTGTACTACGTCGTGTTCATCACGCTTTCCAGATGGTGGAGCACGGAATTGGTTACAGTCGGCGTACACGACTGGCTGATTGAAGTCATCAATATGCTCGTCAACTTCGTGACCGAGTTTTTGTTCCAGAAGTTTGTGGTCTATCGCGGGACGATTGACACGAACGAGCTGGCGAAGAAGGAGCAAGCGTAATGCCGTTTGACTACAAGAAGGAGTACCGTGCGTTCTACCAGCCGCCGAAAGTGCCAGAAATCATCGACGTGCCGGAAATGCAATTCGTGTGCGTGTCCGGTACGGGCGACCCGAACGAGGCGGGCGGCGCGTATCAGCAGGCGCTCGGCGTGCTGTACGCGGTCAGCTATACGTTGAAGATGAGTCCGCGTGCTGGACACCTGATGGACGGCTTTTTCGATTACGTCGTGCCGCCGCTGGAAGGCTTCTGGCAGCAGGACGGCGTATCAGGCATGGACTACGAGCGCAAGGCGGATTTCCGCTGGCTGTCCGTGATTCGTGTGCCGGATTTCGTGAAAGCGGAGGATTTCCGCTGGGCGGTGGAAACGGCGTCAAAAAAGAAGAAGCTGGACTGTTCCCGCGCTGAACTGCGCACGATTCGCGAAGGACTTTGTGTGCAGATGATGCACATCGGCGCATACGATGACGAACCCGCGTCGGTGGCGCAGATGGATGCGTTTCTGCGCGAGAACGGGTATGAAAATGACTTCACGGCGGAGCGGCTGCATCACGAGATTTATCTTTCCGACCCGCGGAAAACAGCGGCGGAGAAAAGGAAAACCGTGATTCGGCATCCGGTGAGAAAGGTATAAGCAACCTTGGGTGCTGCTTGTCAGTGGATGAGCGGCATCCTTTTTTTCTTTTGTTGCTTGGTTCCATTTGTTGCAAAGGGAATCGCGCCTGCGGGCGCGACAAGGGGGCTTTGCGATCGCCCCCTTGACCCCTTCGCAGCGCACTCCCATGTTTCTTGATTTTTATTGTTACAGAAGGAACTTGCGCCTGCAGGCGCGTTTGGGACAGCGCTGCTTTTGGCGTTTTTTGCGAATTTTCCCCTTGTTAGACCTTGACGAATGTGGTATAATACTATTTCGGGATGAAGATGAGCCAAGATGCGCCGCGAATTTTTCATTCTGGCTAACGCGAATGAAATGCAGCGTAGCAGCGCTACGCCAAATGGAATGAGCGAACGCCAGAAGGGAAAAGGCGCAAGCAGATGGCGCAGATGAATCCCGGAATAGTATTTCTAACAGCGTGTGGCGGGAATGAGCCGCCAGACCCTGAGGAATAGGAGAAAAACAGCTATGGTTAAGGTCAACATTATTTCGGGTTTTCTGGGCGCGGGCAAAACGACGCTCATCAAGAAGCTGCTGACGGGCAGCGTTGCGAAGGAAAAAATCATCCTGCTGGAAAATGAATATGGCGAAGTCGGCGTGGATGGCAGCTTTATGAAGGATTCGGGCATCATCGTCGATGAACTCAATTCCGGCTGCATCTGCTGCACGCTGGTGGGCGACTTCCAGAAGGCGGTCGATGATCTGATTGCGAAGTATCATCCTGACCGCCTGCTGATTGAGCCGTCCGGCGTGGGCAAGCTGAGCGAAATTCTCGCCGCCGTCGAGCGCGCGAAGGAACGCCACAGTGACCTCGTTGTGACCGGCTGCGCGACCGTTGTGGATGCGGGCAAGTGCCGCATGTATATGAAGAACTTCGGCGAGTTCTTCCTCGACCAGATTAAGACGAGCGCGACGGTGATTTTCAGCCGCACGCAGCTGCTGTCCGCGGAGCGCATCGAGAAGAGCCGTGCGCTGGTGGAAGAACAGCATCCGGGCGTCCGCATCGTGACGACGCCGTGGGATGACCTGTCCGCTGATACGCTGCTGGAAGTCATTGAATCCGGCAAGCCGATGGAAATCCACCTCGATGACGACGATGATGACGACGACGAGGACGAACACGAGCATCATCATCACCACGACCATGATGACCATGACCACGAGGACGGCGTGTGCCCGTGCTGCGGCGGTCACCATGACGACGATGATGATGACGACCACGACCATGAGCATCATCACCATCATGATCACGACGACCATGACGAGGATGAGCACGAACATCATCATCACGACCACGAGGACGGCGAAACCTGCTCCTGCGGACATCATCACCATCATCATCACGGGCATGACGCGGACGAAGTGTTCGTGTCTGTCGGCGTAGAGACTGCGAACCGCTACGAGCAGGACGAGGTCAAGGCGATGCTGGACAAGCTGTCCGACGAAGAAGAGTACGGCACGGTGCTGCGCGCCAAGGGCGTGCTGCAGAACGCGGCGGGCGACTGGTTCCAGTTTGACTATGTGCCGGGCGAGAGCCAGTTCCGTCCGGGTACGCCGGATTACACCGGCCGCCTGTGCGTCATCGGTGCGCACATCGACGAAAAAGCACTGCGGGAGCTGTTCAAGGCATGAGCGAACAGGAATTTACGCCAGTTTACCTGATTACCGGCTTCCTCGAAAGTGGCAAAACCCAGCTCATCAACTCCATGCTGACGGACGACAACTTCTCGCGCGGGCAGAAGACGCTGGTCATCTGCTGCGAAGAGGGCGTTGAGGAATACGAAACGGCGAAGAACACGACCGTTGTCGTCCTCGACGAAGCGGACGAGATGAACACGAAGAAGATGGAGGCGCTGGACAAGGAGTATCAGCCGGAGCGCGTCATCATCGAGTACAACAGCATCTGGACGATTGAACGGCTGGGCAGCTGTATGCTGCCGCGCAAGTGGGAAGTCGTGCAGATTATCACGACGGTGGACGCGAACACCTTCGACAACTACTTCACCAACATGCGCCAGATGCTGACCGACCCGATGAAGGTCGCTGACCTGATTCTGGTCAACCGCTGCCAGCCCGGCGCAAACAAGAGCCCGTGGCGTCGCCAGCTCAAAGCGGTCAACCCGAAGACGAACATCATCTTCGAGAACACCGACGGCACGAGCGAAGACGGCGTGGCGGACGAAGACCTCCCCTACGACATGAAGTCCGCTGTCATTGAAATCAAGGATGAGGACATTCCGACCTTCTATCTGGATTCGCTTGATCATGCCGATCGCTACGACCGCAAGACCGTGCGTCTGGTGGGGCAGGCGTTCGCTGACCGCTCGCTGCCCAAGGGCTACTACATGTTCGGGCGGATGGCGATGACGTGCTGCGCGAACGACATTCAGCCCATCGGCTGGATTACGCAGGGCATCCAGAAGCCCAGCACGAAGACATATTTCCGCCTGACCGCGCAGTGCAAGGCGGTGGACGCGCAGGGCGAAAAGATGCTGATGCTGCAGGAAGCCCGCGCGGAGATTGTTCCCCCGCCGGAAGAAGAATATCTGAATTTCAACGCATAAGATGCTGATTTCCCCCGGCTGCTGCAAGGCAGTCGGGGGATTTGTTTTGCAATGGAGCTGACACCGATGTATGTGCCAAACTGATATTTTCGCAAAGTTTTCGCATGTACTTTTTATGGTATTATCTTGACAATAAGAACAGCCTGTGGTATTATATCAGTGGAGAGATTGATAGAAAGTGGAGGTGATACCGTTGGCGCACGTCCCGTCACGCTATGGAACTGTAACGACCGACGAATGAAGAAGGAGTACACAATATATGAAAAAATTCATCGCCTTTACCTTGATGCTTGTTCTTATCCTCGCGTGCCTTGCTCCGGCAATCGCCGCCACCGCCGAGTTGACCGCCATGTCCCACGGAGGAACTGCACAAACTGGTTACGTAAAGAAAACCAAAACTGGTGATCCCTCTGTCACTATCAATTCACTCACTGGTTTGCAAGATACTCTGCTTCTAAATTTCCGCATTCGCTACTCCAACGGCACTGCCGCAACATCGAATTATACTTTTTCTGGTACAGGTCCCCGTACTGTTTATTACTTGAATGCTGATGGTTTCAACGCTGTTGATTCTTCTTTCTTCGCACGCGTACAAACGCAATCTGCTCAGACGACTTCAGTTACAATTAATTTCTCTTGGGCACCGTAAGTCTTACCAATCCTTCAGGCATGAAAATGCCTGAAGGATTAAATACTAAAAAGAGGAGGAGTTTAGTTGAAAAAAGTTTTTGCTTTATTTCTGTTTTTTTTGTTGCTGCTCTCCGTAAGTTCCGCAGAGAATGTATCAAGTGTTCGCATTCTCTGCACGGATTACAATTATAGCGCTTTTCAAGATTATGCTGCCGCAGGGCATGACGTTAATTTCCGAAATGGCAGCATAAACGACATTGCCACCGCACTTGCATCCCGCGATCCCGATATCGACGTTTTTGTTTTTCAAACGCGTTCTGGACTGGACCAAATCAAGAAGCAACACTATTACTATCCACTGACCGATGCCAGCGATTTGATGGATAAACTCGGCGACTTGTATCCTGCCTTTCAGAATGCGCTCATGGACAATGGCAATCTGGTCGGCTGGTATGTTGATGCACAGCCGTGGGGGTGGCAAGTTCTTTCCCCTGATTTGCTGGAAGAATTGGCACTTTCCGCACCAACAACCTTTGATGAGTTGTTAGACGTTAGTAAAGTGCTGTTCGACAGCGGTCTTTTGAGCCGTGACTATGTGCTGATGCTCGAATACAGGTACACGCAGCAGGATATGCTCACGTTCTATTTGCGCCAGTTCTTGATTGCTTCTGAACGAGTGGATGGGCAAATCAATTTTCTGCGTCCCGAATTTGCTCGTATTGCCGAAAAAATCAGGAATACTGTGCCTGAAACATCGAAGGAAAATTTATTCGCAGACTACGAAGTCTTTACTTCGTCTGCCGCTTCTGTCACGCCTTCCACGTACATCGAATTGATTCCCTCCGTCCTCGATGATGCGCCTTCCGGTCTGTATTATCTGACCGTCGTCGCCGTCATCAATCCCTATTCCAACAACATCGACGGTGCGATTGACCTAATGCACTATCTGGCGACCTATGAATCCGCAACATCCTACCTTTGGGATGCGTCGCTGAATCAGCCCGTTATCCGCTCTGATTACGACGAGTTAGTTGCGCGATACCAAGGGGAAATCGCCCGCCTGGAAGCGAAAGAGAACCGCACCACGCAGGACGAAAGCGACCTTGATTACGCCCGCAGCGGTTTGGACTATATCACCGAACACCCCTATTCCGTCTCCCCGGAGGACATTGCCTACTATCAAAACCTCGTCCAGTATGCCTACATCCCCGGCGACTCCCCCGTCACCTTCGACGATGCCCTCAAGACGCTCATGCAGCGCTACTTGAACGGCGCATTTGACGCGGAAGGGTTCGCCCGCGCGTGTCAGGAGCATGTCAACACCGTGTATCTCGAAATGGGGCTGACACCGATGTATGTGCCAAACTAATTCCACTTGTAAATTTTCCCGCGTTCGCTTGACAAATCAACCGCAGCGTCCTATCATGGAGATAGGCGCAAAGCCAACGAAGGAGGTTGATTTTTCATGGCAAATCAGGAGAAATACGCCCAGCAGATGCAGGACGCGGGCGTTTGCGATGCGCGCGGGGCGGCGCTCTGCGCCACGGTGAAGGAGCTGCCGGACGGAAGCTTCGGCATGGTGCTGCTCGGTGTGAAGGGCAATGACCTGCTCATCTACGACACGAACATGAAGTCCGAGCCGCTCAAGCTGATGCACACCATTCCGCTCAAGGGCGTGACCGACTTCAGCACCACCAGCCTGATGGGCGAAATTCTCAAGGGCTACACGTTCCGCTTTACGTCAGATGGATTTACCTATTCGTTCAAGAACTGCCGCCGTCAAGCGTTCCTTGACGTGCTTCAGCAGGAAATCAGCAAATAACATCAAGGGCTGCGCCGGAAAAGTCGGGGCAGCCCTTGCATTTTGCGTTCTTTTTCTGATATAATAGACATGTCAAGCATTATGATCACAGGAGGACGCTATGATTTCCATTCTGCCCGAAAGCAACTATGCCGCCGTCATGGCTGAGACGGTTGAGCCGTATCTGGATTCGCGCCGCCAGGAGATGGACATGCCGCTCTCCACGGGCGGAACGCTGCACGCAGAGGTTTACGAGCAGCCGGATGCGACCCGCGCCGTCGTCATCCTGCACGGCTACACGGAATCCGCCGAGAAATTCCGCGAAATGACGTGGTATTTTCTGAACGAGAAGTTCAACGTCTACGCCATCGACCACCGCGGGCACGGCAAATCCGTCCGCAAAATTTCTGACACCTCCATCACGCACGTCGATGCGTTTTCGGATTATCTGCGCGATTTGGAGGAGTTCATGTCGGGTGTCGTCTTGCCGCGGACAGCTCATCTGCCGCGCGTGCTGTATGCGCACTCGATGGGCGGCGCGATTGGCGGCATGACGCTGATGAATCACCCGGAGTATTTCGCGCGGGCGGTGCTGACTGCGCCGATGATTGCGCCGTCGAGTGCGCCGCTGCCGCGCTGGGCGGGCAAACTCGCGGCGGACTTCATGTGCGCCATCGGCAAACGGGAAGACCGCGCGTTCATCGGCAAGCCGTTCAGCCCGGAGAACGAGCCGTTCGAGACATCCTGCGCCACCAGCCGCGTCCGCTTTGACTACTACGAGCGCAAGCGCATCGACAACGCGCACTTGCAGAATTGTTCACCCACTTATGGCTGGGTACAAGAAGCGATTGGCGTGACGCAAGTACTGCTTGACCCGGCGAAGGACAAGCAGATTACCACGCCGCTGCTGCTCTGCCAAGCGTCACTGGACAAGACAGTCTGTCTGCCGGAGCAGAAACAATTCGTCGCGCAAGTCCCCGGCGCGAAACTTTCCGTTTATCCCGCGAAGCACGAAATCTACATGTCCACGAACGATGTGATGGAGAAGTATGTGCCGGAAGTGATTGAGTTCTTACGGGGGTGAGGGAGGCGCCAGAGGCTCTGCCTCTGGACTCCGGCAGGGGCGCTGCCCCTGCACCCTGCAAGGGAGTTCCTCCCTTGACCCTTTCGCGCGATTCAGTTGGTGACTTCTGCATACAGTGTCCGCGTGTTTATCCAGCGAACCTCCGGTTCGCTAAATTTCCGGTAGAAACCAAGCAACATGGGAGTGACCGTGCCGAAGGGGTCAAAGGGGCGACCGGAAAGCCCCCCTTGTCGCCTCCGCAGCGGCGATTCCCCTGCGGTAACATCACGCAATAAACAAAAAGGTCAATATCAAAAACTCCCCTGTCTATATCAAGCAGGGGAGTTTTTTCATCATCACACCTCACGCCCAACAGCTTCGGCAATCTTCCGAATATCCGCCATCACGTCCACAAATGCGGCGGGCGTAATCGACTGCGCACCGTCGCACAACGCGTGCGCCGGGTCGTTGTGCACCTCAATCATCACGCCGTCCGCGCCAACCGCAATCGCCGCGCGCGCAATCGGCTGCACCATCCAGCTCTTGCCGGTCGAATGGCTCGGATCAACAATCACCGGCAGATGGCTCAGCTTCTTCACCGCGCAGATGGCGGACAGGTCGAGTGTGTTGCGCGTGTACGTCTCGAACGTGCGGATGCCGCGCTCGCACAGAATCACCTGCTCATTGCCGCCCGCCATGATGTACTCCGCGCTCATCAGCCACTCTTCGATGGTGGCGGACAAACCGCGCTTAAGCAGAATCGGCTTGCGAATCTTCCCCAATTGTTTCAGCAGGTCGAAATTCTGCATGTTGCGCGCGCCGACCTGAATGCAGTCCACCTTGTCCACGAAGGTGTCGATGTCGTAGGGGGACATCAGCTCGGTCACGATGGGCAGCCCGGTCTGCTCGCGGGCATGGCAGAGCATGTCCAGCCCTTCGTATGCCAGTCCTTGGAAGGAGTACGGGGACGTGCGCGGCTTGAACGCACCACCGCGCAGCACCGTCGCGCCCGCGTCCTTCACCGCCTGCGCCACGGCGGTAATCTGCTCGTTGCTCTCCACGGAGCAGGGGCCTGCCATAATCGCCAGTTTCTTGCCGCCGACAACCGTGTTCCCGATTTTGATTTCGCTCGGCGCGGGGTGGAACGCGCGGTTTGCCTTCTTGAACGGCTCGGCGACCTTCATGATGCGTTCGACGCAGTGGAAGGATTCCAGCTGGTCGGGGTCAATGCGGCTCGTGTCGCCAGTCAGACCGAGGATGGTCATCTCCGTGCCGACAATCGGGCTGACGGATACGCCGCGCGCAACCACGGCATTGGTGACGGTGTCGATTTCCTGCTGGGTCGTGCCCTGCTTCAAGACGATAATCATGGTGTTCAACCTCCTGCGTCAATCATTAAAAAGCACGGAAGCCCGCAAAAGAGCTTCCGCGCCTGATGTTTTCCTCAATCGCTGCGGCTGCTGCTTCACGGCACGTCAATTAGCCCGGCGAAAAACGCCGGGAACGTAAACGGAAACAGCACAGACAGCATCATGGAGAAAATTCCTCCGTCCGGCGGCATCATTGCCGCGTATTCGGATTTATTATAGTCCGCTCATCCTGCGCTTGTCAAGGGCAGAATTGTACATTTGCTGTTTTTCGGGCGAAAAGTTTGCCGATGCTAACCTGTATTGGATGGCATTCATCTATACTCGGGCACGCACAGCTATCCTTCAGAAAAATTTCGGGAAAATCGTGTAATCCTCTTGACAATCAACCGATTTGGGCATTATAATAGCCATAATGACAATTGTGCCATTTGGTTGAAGGAGGATGAAGGGCATGGAGTCTTACCTGTTCGCAGACGTAGAGGCTGCGGCGGATACTATGGTGGTGGAAGGATACCACAAGCCGGGCAGCTTGACCCGCTCCAGCGGTGCGTGGATTCACGCGGCAGGCACGGCGATGTTTGAGGCAGGGAGACGCCCCATTAAGCCGCATGACCAGTGGATTTGGTTCGCGGTGGAGGCAGGCGAAGCGACGCTGGTTTGGCAGGGGCATGAGCTGACGCTGAAACAGCAGGAAACGTGCTTCCTGCCCGCCGGCAACCGCGACGCTGCCCTGCAGATTGACGAGAGCGTCCGCTGCGTGTGGATTGCGCTGGAAGGCCCGCTTGCGCCGATGGTCGTACGCAAGATGGGCGCGCTGCTGCATATGCCGCTGAAGCAGGGGGCGCTGCCGAGCCAGATGTACTTGGCGAAGCAGATTGTGCAGGTCATCGTCCGCCACACGGACACCAGCGACGCGACATATCAGCTGCAGCACCTGATGTACGGGATGCTGGCAAGCCACTGGGGTCAGCCGGTCGCCATGGACGCGATGCTTTCGCACGAGATTGCGAAGGTCGTGGACACCCTGCGCGCGAATCAGTACAAGGACAACTTCTCTCTGGCGGAGATGGCAGCAATTTCCCGTATGCCGATGGAAACGTTCCGCAAGCGCTTCGTGAGCGAAGTGGGTATGCCGCCGCTGTCGTATGTGCTGCACTGCAAGATGGAACGCGCGAAGGAGCTGCTGCGCGAGGAAGGGCACACGGTTCGTCAGGCAGGCATCGAAGTCGGGATGCAGGATCCGTACCACTTCTCCAAGCAGTTCAAGAACATCGTCGGCATCAGCCCGTCGGCGTTCATGAAGCAGGCCGCCAAGCCGGATGCGACCATCCGCGGCAGCAGCAAAGTAGAAAAGAAGTAAACAGTGAGGCGACTGTCAGGGGATAAGCCTGGCAGCCGCCTTTTTTCTTCCACATAACCGCCACATTTACCGCACGGGATTCGGGCAGCCTTGGACTTTGTGTTGCTCGGCACACTCGTCCGCCCCTCTACGGTCTACTATGTGATTTCTGTTCGTCGGTTCGGGAGTTTGCCCGCTGGCATCCGGCTTCCTTCAGACTCCGCCTTTCGATGGACACCCTTGCCTTCGGCTAAGCCGGACGCACATAACGGCCGTTGCAGGATTCATCTTCTGCAACGGCCTTAAAAACGCTATGCAATGGGATTATTCCGCTGTCGGTATCAGGCGAATCAGCGCGGTGGGAATCTCTGCATCGGTGAAGTCCAGCGTGAACACTGCGTTTTCACCTTCCACGATGTAGGGCAGATCAATTTCCGTACCGTCGGCATTCAGCAGCGCCAGGGTAACACCGTTCAGCAGATCGGCGGGCATCGTGATTTTTACCTCGCCCTTCGGCTGGGTGAGCTTGCCGGAAACTTCAAAGCAGACGCTCAGCAGCGTATTGCCGTTCGCAGTTTCACCCATGCGCAGCACCAGCTCGCCATAGGGCAGATGCTCGCCCTCCGCCTTCACTTCTTCAACCAGCGCCAGATGCGTGCCATCGCTCACATTGCCGCATACGGGGCAGAGCGTGCGCGTCGCTTCATCCTGCTTGAATTCGACGATGGCGCATTCGGTCTTGCTGACGTGCTTGCAATCCTTGCGCTTGCAGGTCGCGCTGTGCGTGCCGTCGCCGTTACTCGTCCATTCGCCATACCAGTGCAGCAGCGTCTTCGTCTGGTGATCCTTATAGCTGTCATTGCAGTTTTTGCAGGTGTGCAGCGTGTAGCCGACCTTTTCGCAGGTGGGCTTGACGACCTTTTCGGTATAATCATGCCCGGGGGCAGGGATTTCCACCTTGGTGGTGTAATCGCAGCCCTCACGCTGGCAGGCGTCATATTCATCCCAGCCGATTTCGGTGCAGGTGGGCGCTTTCGCGTCGTGGTGCACCAGATTGTGTTTCAGCGCAGGCAGTTCCACCTTGGTGGTGTAATCGCAGCGGGAGCAGGTATCGTATTCCTCCCAGCCGGTCTCGGTGCAGGTGGGTGCCTTGGCGTCGTGGTGCACCAGCTTGTGTTTCAGCGCAGGGATTTCCACCTTGGTGGTGTAAGTGCAGCCCTCACGCTGGCAGGCGTCATATTCATTCCAGCCAATTTCGGTGCAGGTGGGCGCCTTTGCGTCGTGGTGCACCAGGTCGTGGTTGTTCGGGTCAGGTCCATTATATGGGTCTACATAAGTATCCGTTCCCTTGTGGTAGCAGTAGTCGCAGTTTGTGTAGTACACGGCCGGAGCAACGCAGGTGGCTGCGGACTTAAGGCACACGCTAACGGCGCCCTGAACGAACCAATGTGCGCCCATCTTAGTTTTCGCTTCGTGGCAGACGGTGCAGCTAAGCCAGTGGTTTTTGTCGTCCGAATGCCAGTTCTGCCCCGCAGGGAATGCATGTGCGCTGTAGTACTGCCCGCCGCAGGTGCTGCATGTTCCCAGCGTAATGCAGGTCGCGCTGCTGTCGCCGGAGCAGCTTGCGGTGTCGACCGCATCGCAGCCGTCACGCTGGCAGTGGCGGATATGCTCACTGTTGTTACCCCTGGATTGCCATGCGCCCCAGTCGTGCGGCCCGTATTCACCGTAGGACATAAGACAAGAAGTACATACCGCAACTTTCGTGCAAGTGGCTTTGTACCGGGGTGTATCTATGCTCCAATGATTCTCTGTAAACTCATCATAGCAGCGGCAACAGTACAGCGTATGGTAATCTTTTTCTCTTTTGCGTATTTCAAAGGTATTCCCTTCGCAATAGTCGCCGTTCAACCTGATATGCGCAGCCATCGCCGTGGTTGCTACAAAGAGCAGCGCAATCGCCAGGAGACATGTAACCAACCATTTTTTCATGTTTTTCTCCTCCTCAAATTTTTAAAAACGCTATGAAATGGAAATAAGATTATTCCGCTGTCGGTATCAGGCGAATCAGCGCGGTGGGAAGCTCTGCATCGGTGAAGTCCAGCGTGAACGCTGCGTTTTCACCTTCCACGATGTAGGGCAGATCAATTTCCGTATCGTCAGCATTCAGCAGCGCCAGGGTAACGCCGTTCAGCAGCTCGGCGGGCAGCGTGATCTTTACCTCGCCCTTCGGACGGGTGAGCTTGCCGGAAACTTCAAAGCAGACGCTCAGCAGCGTATTGCCGTTCGCAGTTTCACCCATGCGCAGCACCAGCTCGCCATAGGGCAGATGCTCGCCCTCCGCCTTCACTTCTTCAACCAGCGCCAGATGCGTGCCATCGCTCACATTGCCGCATACGGGGCAGAGCGTGCGCGTCGCTTCATCCTGCTTGAATTCGACGATGGCGCATTCGGTCTTGCTGACGTGCTTGCAATCCTTGCGCTTGCAGGTCGCGCTGTGCGTGCCGTCGCCGTTACTCGTCCATTCGCCATACCAGTGCAGCAGCGTCTTCGTCTGGTGATCCTTATAGCTGTCATTGCAGTTTTTGCAGGTGTGCAGCGTGTAGCCGACCTTTTCGCAGGTGGGCTTGACGACCTTTTCGGTATAATCATGCCCGGGGGCAGGGATTTCCACCTTGGTGGTGTAATCGCAGCCCTCACGCTGGCAGGCGTCATATTCATCCCAGCCGATTTCGGTGCAGGTGGGCGCTTTCGCGTCGTGGTGCACCAGATTGTGTTTCAGCGCAGGCAGTTCCACCTTGGTGGTGTAATCGCAGCGGGAGCAGGTATCGTATTCCTCCCAGCCGGTCTCGGTGCAGGTGGGTGCCTTGGCGTCGTGGTGCACCAGCTTGTGTTTCAGCGCAGGGATTTCCACCTTGGTGGTGTAAGTGCAGCCCTCGCGCTGGCAGGCGTCATATGCATTCCAGCCAATTTCGGTGCAGGTGGGCGCCTTGGCGTCGTGGTGCACCAGGTCGTGGTTGTTCGGGTCAGGTCCATACCATGGGTGTACATAAGTATCCGTTCCCTTGCGGTAGCAGTAAGCGCAGTTCGTGTAGTACACGGGCGGAGAAACGCAGGTGGCTGCGGACTTAAGGCACGAGCTATCGTTGCCCTGAACGAAGAAATGTGCGCCCACCTTAGTTTTCGCTTCGTGGCAGACGGTGCAGCTAACCCAGTGGTTTTCGGCATCCGAATCCCAGCCCTGATTCGCAGGGAAGGTATGTGCGCCGTAGTACTGCCCGCCGCAGGTAGTGCATGTTCCCAGGGTGATGCAGGTCGCACTGCTGTCGCCGGAGCAGCTTGCAGTGTCCACCGCATCGCAGCCGTCGCGCTGGCAGGTGCGGAAATGCTCACTGTTGTTGCCCCTGGATTGCCATGCGCCCCAGTCGTGACCGAGTTTGCCGTATTGAGTGCCGCACCGGGTGCAGGTTTTGCCCGTGGTGCAGGTCGGCGTTTCGGTGCCGCCAGAGTGACGGCCGATTGGATTGTCATCAAATAGGGCATAGCTGCCTTTACCGCAGTGTGAACATATGTAAATTACATAATGATAATCGTCGTTGAATCGCTCGAATCTTGTAATCTCATGATCTGCCGTCGTGTTGCAGAAACGGCATTTGTCGCGGATGGTTTCCGCCTTCGCTTCCGGCGCCATTCCCGGCAGCAGGCACAGCAGCAGCGCCGCAGCCAGCAATATGGCAAAACTCTTCTTCTTCATCTTCGTCGCCTCCTTAAAGTTAGGGTAACACCGCACAAATGAGGTGGTCGGCTGGCAAATGGATTGTGCGGTGCTGCCTTTATGATGGATTTACTGTGCCAGTTCCACCAGCGTGTCAAACGCGGGCTTCGGCTGGGCATCCTTGTCGAACAGGAGCGGGTACTCGTCCGCGCGCCAGCTCAGGTCGTCCACTGTGCCCCATACCTGCACCGCTTCGATGCGGTCGGCGTAACGCAGGAAAATCTTCATCAGGTTGCCGTAATACTTCGCCTGCTTCTGCAGATTTTCCTCGCTCGTGTCGTCAATGCCCACGTCAAGTTCGGACACGCGCAGGAGCAAATCACGCTTGGCAATCTGCTGGAACGCCCAATCCACGCGGTCAATCGTCGGACTGCCGACAGAGTAGTGTGCCTGGAAGCCGTAGCCGTCAATCGTGCCATCCGCAATCAGGCTGTCCAGCAGGACGCAGATGCCGTGCAGCTTGGGGTCAAGGGGGGTGTTGTAATCATTGTAGTACAGCTTCACGCCGTCCGCGGCGTACTTGCGGGCGTACTCAAACGCGCGGTTCACGAAATCCTGACCGATTGTCTTTGTCCAGTTGGATTCGCGCAGCTGGTCGCTGCCGTCCGCCACGGCTTCGTTCACAACGTCCCACGAGACAATCAGCCCCGGATAATTCTCGTTCGTCCACGTCAGCACCTGCTGGATGTAGCTTTCCATGCGGGCGAGCATGGTTTCGCGGCTGCACAGCGGCTTGTGGGTCGCGTAGCCCTCATGGAAGAAGGCTTCGGGCGTCTGGGAGTGCCACACCAGCACATGCCCATGCACCTTCACGCCATTGTCGCGGCACCAATCGAGGAACGGAATGCAGTTGTCGAACTTCACAGCGACGGCCGTGTCGTCCGTGCGGCTGAGCTTGCGGCATTCCGCCATATCCAGCAGCGAATCCGGCTTCATCTCGTTTCCCGCGGTCATGATGGTGAACTGGCTGCCGTAGAACGCCATGCGTTTGCTGTCCGCCACTTCACTGGCAACAACCGCCGTGCCGAAATCGAACTTATCCGCATAGAGCGTCTTGAGGACAGGCAGCGAAGTGGTGTCGAAGGAGTCAATCTTCTCGTCGCAGGTGAAATTGCGGATGGTGAAGGACGTTTCCTTGCCCGCGCCCTCAACGTACAGGACGTACTTGTCATACCGACCGGGAATGTACGCGCCGGACAGCATTGCCCATTCGCCTTTCTTCGCCGTGCCGGTGACAATGTTCTCATAGGATTCCTCGCCGTCGCGGGTATGGGCGACGGACAGGATGAAGCTGCACGAATCCATCTCGTCCTGCTTCACCTGCACGGACAGGTTGTAGGCGCGCCCCGGCACAAGGTCGAAGTCGCGGCCGGGAGAGTTCCACGTCGCGGTACGCCCAGTGATGTACAGCCCGTCAGCGGTCGTCTCGATGGTAGCACTGCCCGCAGAACGCGCATACCAGCCGTCCGTGCCGCTGGTAAAGTCCGACGTGTAGTGAATCTGCGGCGCGTCGGAGTAATCCATCTTTTCGGGCGCGGTGATGGTCAGCGTGACGTCATCAATGCAGTAGTTTTTGCCCAGATAGTTATCCGACGCCGTGAGGAAGCGGATGTTGATGCCCGCGTCCGCCTCGAAGTCGCAGGAGATTTCCGTCCACTCCTTGCCCTTGACGTTCACCTGCGCGTAGTAGGCGTAATCGCCGCCCGCCTTGCCAATCGCCACAGCGCCGTCTTCCGAGCTTTCGACGTAGACGCAGGCGGACAGGTGGACTTTCGCGCCGGCCTCGATGCCAAGCGACGCAGCGGAGAGGTCAACGGCATCCCAGTTATTGCTGCCGCGTCCAGAAACTTGCAGGCTCTGCTTACCGCTGTGTGCCTGCGATTCCGTCACACCGACGGTGCAGGTGCCAGACTGGCTGAACGCGGCGGCGTTGCCATCCTCAAAGTCGATGGTGACGGCGGTCTGCGCGGCTTCTTCCGCTGCGGCGAAGCAGGGCAGAAACAAGCAGACTGCCATCAGCAGAGAAAGCGCTTGTGCGACCCAGTGTTTCATGTTTTATTTCCTCCCTTAGCGTCTTGGGGGTCTATGGAATGGATGATGCAATAATTTAATTATACACAAAAATTGTGTTTTGTCAAGAATGTCTGATTTCTTACCAGAACGAAAATGGTTTCGTTGGGTGGTTTTTTCGGATTCTATGCTGATGGGCATGTTTGAACTGGTCTTTTCCATGCTTCCAGAGGGCAATGAAAACGGACAAAGTCCGCGGTTGCCTGCTGGGCACCTTCGGTTTCGCCACTCCTGTCGCTGGTTTTTATCGCCGCTTTGTGGCTTTTTTCCGGCTTTTTGTTACTTAACTGATAGGCAAGAAATATTGTCGAAATCTTTCCAAAAGCCCCCTTGAAACAAGGAAAAAACCGTGCTATCATCAAACCGTTTCTAATGAACTTACGACTGAACGACACGTCTTTCTACAAGGGAGGATAACCCCATGAACATCCGCTGCTTCTGCTGCATGGGCGACAGCATCACCAGCGACCAGGTCAGCGGTATCGGCACGATGGTGGCGCATCGGCTGAACGCGCAGGAGGTGCTGAATGCCGCCTGCGGGTACGCAACCTGCTCCGACTGGCACGAAGGCGATAGGAACATCACGCCTGTAACGCTCATCGAGCCGCCGAACACGAACACGGCGGACAACGTGCTGTCCAATCAGGTGCGGCGCGTTTTGCAGGCGCTTACGCCGAAGGGCAGCATCATCCGCTGGACGGTGGATGGCATCGAGTATGCGATTCCGGCGGAAATCGGTATCGGCACAGGCACGCTGAGCACGCCGGACGTCATCTACATCGCCATCTCCACCAATGACGGCAATCAACCGGAAAATGCCCCGGCGGATGACTTTGCGGCAGTCTGTGAACTCCCCTACGCCGCCCTGACCCGCACGTCGATGGCATCTGCGCTGCTCTGGGCGGTGCGAACATTGCAGGCGGTCTGCCCAAACGCGGCGATTTTTCTCGCCACGCCGCTGCAAACATACACCCCGCAGGAATGGATGGACGAATCTCACGGGCCGCTCAAGCGCAGTGTCATCCAGAAAGTCGCGCAGAAAACGGGCGTGCACTGCATCGACAGCTTCTACGGAAGCGGCTTTGACCGCAGTGTTGCCCGCTCTCACGGCGAAGTCCACCCGGACGAGGAATGGAAAATCCGCATTGCTGACTTTGTGACAAAGGAAATCGAATCGACCCTGTATAAGGAGTAACCGATGGAGAATATCAAATGGCTGTGGGGCGTAATGGACAAGCGCTACCACAAGTGGCACATTCTTGGTCTCATCATCAGTGCCGTCACGTCGCTGATGCTGCTCATCAACCCCTACCTGACGATGCGCCTGATGGATGACGTCATTGTCGCGCAGAACCCCGAACCGCTCGTCGGCTTGCTGCTGGCGATGCTGATTGTCAAGGTTACGCGCGAAGGTCTGCGCTACCTGATGGTTGTCCTGCTGGAGCATTCCTCCCAGAACACGCTGATGAACCTGCGCATGCGGCTGTTCACGCGTCTGCAGTATCAGGACATGCGCTTTTTCGACATTCACCGCACGGGCGACCTGATGACGCGCCTGTCCGCCGACACAGACTGGTGCCGCCATTTTCTGGCATACATAGACTATGTGGCGGTAGACAGCATCGTCATGTTCGTGTCGTCGTCGATTTACCTGTTTTCGGTGAACTGGAAGCTCGCGCTGGCAATGGTCTGCGTCACGCCGCTGCTGATGATTATCACGAAAGTGTACTCCAAGGGCGCGCGGCGGATGTTCGTGGACATGCGCGACAAGATGAGCGACATGAACGCGAAGGCGCAGGAGAACATTGCGGCAAACCGCGTGGTGAAGGCGTTTGCGCGTGAGGAATACGAGGAGAACCGCTTCGACGAGCGTTCCCGCGCCTTCCGCGATGCGAATCTGGATATCAACAAGCGCTGGCTGTCCTTCTACCCCTTCATCGAGATTCTGGCGAACGCCATGACGCTGCTGACCGTCTTTTTCGGCGGCTACCTGATGATTACCGACGGCATGACGGCGGGCGAACTGACGATTTTCACCCAGCTGGCGTGGACGCTGAGCGTCCCCATGCGGCAGCTGGGCAACCTGCTCAACGACTGGCAGCGCTTCATCACCTGCTCGAACAAGGTCATGGAGATTGAAGTCTCCCGCCCGGAGATTGTAGACAGCTCCTGCGCGGTGAATCACGACCACATCGAGGGTGCGATTTCCTTTGACCATGTGTCCTTCGCTTACGGCTCGCAGCCGGTGCTGTCCGACGTAACGTTCTCCGCCAAGCCGGGGCAGACCGTCGCCATCATGGGGCCGACCGGTTCCGGCAAAACGACGCTGATTCAGCTGCTCGCCCGCTGCTACGACGTGACCAGCGGCAGCATTTCCGTTGACGGCTGCAACGTGCGCAAGTGGAAGCTGCAGCAGCTCCGCGACGGCATCGGTACGGCAACGCAGGATGTTTTCCTCTTTTCCGACACGGTGGAAGGCAACATTGCTTTCGGCGACCAAACGCTGACGGAGGACGAAGTGCACGACTTCGCCCGCCGCGCAGCTGCGGACGACTTCATCAAGGGCTTGTCCGAGGGCTACGACACGATTATCGGTGAACGCGGCGTGGGGCTTTCCGGCGGACAGAAGCAGCGCATTGCCTTGGCGCGCGCGCTGGCAGTCAAGCCCGGCATCCTCGTCATGGACGACACCACTTCCGCCGTCGATATGGAGACGGAGAAGTACATTCAGGCGCAGCTGCGTCAGCTCCCCTACGACTGCACGAAGCTGATCATTGCCCAGCGCATTTCCTCCGTCAAGGATGCTGACCTCATCCTGATTTTGAAGGACGGCGTCGTGACCGAGCGCGGCACGCATCAGGAGCTGCTGCGTCAGCGCGGCTACTACTACGAAACGTACTGCCTGCAAAACGGCATCACGCCCGACACCGCTCCGCAGGAGGTGATGTAACATGGCGCGCAACAAATTTGACGTAGACGAGCGCTTGGAAACCCCGTTTGACTTCCGGCACTTGAAGCGCGTTGGCGTTTACATCGGCAAGCACAAGTGGAAGATGCTGCTGGCGCTGTTTCTCTCCGCCTTGGCATCGGTAACGAGCCTCGCCGTGCCGAAAATCACCCAGACCGTCATGGACGTCGCTGTGCCGCAGAAAAACGTTGACCTGCTGCTGAAGATGGCGCTGGCGTTCATGGGCATCATCATCGTCGGCATCGTCTTCACGGTCATCCGCTCGCGCATCATGGCGTTCGTCAGTCAGCAGATCATCTACGACATCCGCAAAGACCTCTTCGCGCACCTGCAGCAGCTGCCTTTCGCCTACTACGACAGCCGTCCGGCGGGCAAAATCCTCGTGCGCGTCATCAATTACGTCAACAGCGTGTCGGATATTCTTTCCAATGGCATCATCAACTCGATTCTGGAAATCATCAATATCATCTTCATCGTCGTCTACATGTATACGACTGAGCCGACGCTGGCGACGATTGTTGTGGCGGGTCTGCCGATTTTCGTGGCGATTATCATCATCCTAAAGCCTCGTCAGCGCCGCGCGTGGCAGAATCAGTCGAACAAAAACAGCAACTACAACGCGTATCTGGCAGAATCCATTGACGGCGTGCGCGTGAGCGAACTGTTCGCGCGGCAGGACGTCAACTGCTCCATCATGCAGCGGCTGGCGACGGCGTGCCGCGCGGCGTGGCTGAAGGCGATTTACATCTCCAACAGCGTCTGGCTCTCTTCGGAAATCATCACCCAGATTGTTTTCACCCTCATGTACTACGCGGGCGTGTACTGGCTGGGCGGCGCGGTGGTCTCCTTCGGCGTGATTCTCGCCATGGGGCAGTACGTCAGCCGCTTCTGGCAGCCGATTACGAATCTGGCGAACATCTACAACAGCTTCGTGAACAACATGGCGTACCTGGAGCGCATCTTCGAGACGATGGATGAACCGGTCGTAATTGACGACAAGCCGAATGCCGAGACGCTTCCGCCCATTACCGGCGCTGTTGATTACAACAACATCACCTTCGGCTACGAGGAAGGGCAGACCGTCCTCAAGGATGTTGACCTGCACGTCAAGGCGGGCGAAAGCATTGCGCTTGTCGGCCCGACCGGCGCGGGCAAGTCCACCATCGTCAACCTGCTCTGCCGCTTCTACGACCTGCGCAGCGGTTCCATCACGCTGACGGATGAATCCGGCGTGAAGCACGACATTACCGACGTGACGCTGCACTCCCTGCGCTCGCAGATGGGCATCATGCTGCAGGATTCCTTCATCTTCTCCGGCACGATTCTGGATAACATTCGCTACGGCCGTCTGGACGCGACAGACGACGAGGTACGTCAGGCGGCGGCGGTTGTCCGCGCGGACGACTTCATCCGCGAAATGCCGCAGGGCTACAAAACGACCGTGAACGAGCGCGGCGGCAGCCTTTCGCAGGGGCAGAAGCAGCTGATTGCCTTCGCGCGCACGCTGCTGAGCGACCCGCGCATCCTGATACTGGACGAGGCAACCTCCTCCATCGACACCAAGACGGAGAAGCTGCTGCAGGACGGCATTCAGGCGCTGCTGAAGGGACGCACGTCGTTCATCATTGCGCACCGTCTGTCCACCATCAAGAACTGCGACCGCATCCTGTACATTGGCAATCAGGGCATCATGGAAGCAGGCTCTCATGACGAATTGATGGCCAAGCGCGGCGCATACTACGAGCTGTACACCGCGCAGGCGCGCGACCAGGGCATGGGGGAATAAGGCGCGCACGGCGCTTCTGAAAATTGCATAGGGACAAAAAGCGGGGTTGCGTGAAAAATGCGCAATCCCGCTTTTTTGGTTCTTCACGGAAACTTGGGGGAAGAGCAGCTTGGGGGCGCGTCTGCGGACGCGCAAAGTTACTGGCAGGGACGCTTCGCTGCCTGC
>OBAR01000545.1_pt1 | contig 43545 bp, 32 predicted proteins | sample 1517911 | NCBI WGS metagenome assembly OBAR01 (sample SAMN04571709, study PRJEB22368) | human gut metagenome | biome: human gut; material: stool | host: Homo sapiens | place: Luxembourg | collected 2012-10-26
TTGCTGGGTACTCTGGGCGAGGTCAGGATCGATAACCAATCCCGCCTCAGCGCAGAACAGGCCGCCAGCTTTTTGAGCAGCCTGCATCAGGGTGACATTATCAAAAACGCCCCGCTGGAAACAGCACTGAATAACCTGAACGACTTACCGGGCATAGCTGCCGCCGGCATCCTGAGTGCAGGCACAGAAGTAGGCAGCACCGACCTGACCGTGACGTTGGCCGATAAAAAACAGTTCGATACCGTCTTATATACGGATAACCACGGTGGCCAGTACAGCGGACGCTACCGCTATGGCTTCCAGACGACCATGAACAACCCTGGCGGATATGGCGACAAAGCTTTTGTTGGCGGGATGCTGACCAACAGCGACCTGCACAACTATAATCTGGGCTATGAAATGCCAGTGGGCACTAACGGCAGCCGTTTAGGCGTCAGCTACAGCCTGATGGATTATACCTTGAGCGGCTTCTACAATATTCTGGACGCTGTCGGCAGGGCGAAAACCTTCAGCATCTACGGCAGTACGCCTATAGTGAATACCAGCCGCAGCTATTTAGCAGCAGCCTACGGCTACGACAACCGTCAGCTGCAGGACGAACTGAGGACCTTCGGTTTTAATACTAAAAAACACAGCGATGCCCTGCACTTGGGCATTGTTGGCAACAGCAGGGGAGCAGGCAGCTACACCGGCTACAGTGCCCTTTACTATGCCGGAAGATTGACCTACGACGACATCAGCACCAGTAACGAAGGTACCTACCATAAATTCAATACCGACGTCAACCATATCCAAATGCTGGGACATGCTGTTAACTTACACGTCAACCTGCACAGCCAGCTGGCCAGTAAAGATCTGGATGGCAGTGAGCAGTTCAGCCTGGGCGGCGCCGACGGAGTAAGGGCCTATCCGCAGGGCGAAGCCAGCGGCAGCGTGGGCTACCAGGCAACGGCAGAACTGCGCTGCGCCACGCCCATCACTAACCTCAGCCTGGCGACCTTTATCGACTGGGGTGAGGTGGAAGTGAGCAAAAGTATTGGCGAGCGCCGTAATCTGGCAGGCTGGGGCGTTGGTGTGCAATACGCCAAACCGAATGATTATTACCTGCGTGTCGATTACGCCAGAAAGATCAACGGCGAAGCCTACCAAAGCGAAGAAAATGATAAAAATGGCAGGATATGGTTTTTAGCCTATAAACTGTTTTAAAAGCGAGCGGGAGAAGGAGAGAGGGAAGCATGAAGAAAACAAAACTGTTATTACATAAACGCATACTGGCGGCAGTGTTGAGCGGCGGTATGCTGCTGCTGCCCAACTGGGGTTATGCCCTGCCCCAGGGGGGAACGGTAGTTGCAGGAAGCGTAAATCAAGGTTCATTCAATCCCAGCGGAAACCAAATGAATATCACAGGCAGCGGCAATGTAGCTATCGACTGGAACAGCTTTAACATAGGGAAGAACGAAACAGTCAATTTCAGCGGGATGCAGGCCGTGCTGAATTATGTCACCGGCAACACCAAAAGCGAGATATTGGGTAATATTACTGGTAATGATGTACACGTTTTTTTAGTCAATCCTAACGGTATCCTGTTTGGAGCCGATGCCAAAGTCAACGTCGGGCAGCTGACGGCATCGACACGGACGATAGAGGACAGAACAGGTTTTGACGGCAGTGCTTTCAGCACCTTGAGTGCGGCTGCGGCCAAAAAAGTACGCGGTGACATCATCAACCTGGGCGAGCTGACTGCCAATAAGATCGTGCTGGAAGGCGATAACATTTCGCTGCTCAATGCTGCTACGCTGAAAGCGGGCAGTAATAGCGACATCACCCTGCGTGCTAATAATAAAGTGACGGTTGGGTATGAAGTAAAGAAAACTGCAAATATAAATGTCAGCGATTATGCAAGTGGTGAAGCTGTTGATAAAAAAGGCAGTGAGGTACTGTCAGGTACCAATATACAGGATCTGAGCGGCAACAGTAAAAATATAACCGATGCCATGCTGGTACATAATATTAATGAATTGCAGGCGGTCAATAATAATCTTGCTGGTGATTATATGTTGGCTAATGATATTGATGCCAGTGATACAGCAAACTGGAATACGGGCAAGGGATTTATTCCTATTGGCAGAGATAGCGGTTTTAATGGTTCTTTAGATGGGGCTGGCTGCGCTATAGAAGGCTTGTATATCAATATCGATAGTAAGAGTGATCCTGAGGCAGTATATTATAATAATGCAGGGCTCTTTGATGTTTTAAATACAAATGCTTTTGTACATAATTTGACGATGCAGGGTGGAAGTGTATCTTTTTTTACTGATTCCAGTGGCGGTAATGTTGGCAGTATTGCAGGAGAGAATCTTGGACAGCTGAAAAATGTTTACAATCTTGGAATGAAGGTAAGCAGCATAAATCAGAGTGCCCGTATCGGCGGCATTGCAGGTCATAACGCAGGAATTGTAGCTGACGCACATAATCAGGGCACAGTTCATGATGGAGGAACAAGTATATCTTCACAGATTGGCGGTATTACCGGTTACAATGATAACGGCGGCGTGATCAGTTATTCTGATAATAGTGGAACTTTAACAGGCAAAGGTGAGGATTATTTACTGGGTGGAATAGTTGGTAAAAATGATGGTATGATCAGCAATGCTTTTAATAATGGAGATATAAAAGGTGCTGGTGAAAGCAGCTGGGGTGTGTATATAGGTGGTATTGCTGGAGAAAATTATGGTAATATCAGTGATTCCTATAATAAAGGCAATATTAGTGACGATGATATAGGCGGATATGATATGGCATTGGGAGGTATTGCCGGTTATAATGAAGGGGATATTGATGGCGTTTATAATAGCGGAAATATTAAAGGGCAGTATTACTTAGGTGGTATTGCAGGCCAAAGCTATGATGGTAGTATAAAAAATGCTTATAATACTGGTGTAATTACTGGAAATGGTTATGATGCAACTGCTGCAGGCATTGTTGCAGTAAATGACGCTGAAATAAAAAACGTTTATAATACTGGTAAAATAGTAAATGGATATAATATAATTGCAGATGGTAGCGGCATTTCAAATGCCTATTATGCAGTCAGAAACGGCGATACAATTTTAGGCTATAAAAAATTTGGCAGCAGTACATTACTCAGCATGGAAGACTTTGGCAAAGCATTTGAAGCTGGATTAGATACGGCGTCAAAAAATTCCTGGAAATTCTATAATGGGTATACTACGCCTCTTTTAAAGGGCTTTTTGAAAAAAATCACGATCAATGGTAATGATATTAACGCTGCTGCCAATACTGTTTACGATAGTACTGAACAAAGTTCGGGGTTAAGTGGTTTTGCAGACGGTATTTCAGTAGGGACTAAAAAGAATGCCGGAGAGTACGCTTTGGGTGATCTACTTTATTCCGGGCAGGACGGTTATGATATAACTATAGTTAATGATGGCACTAAATTCACTATCAATAAAGCAACGCTGACTGTTACTGCTGATGAGGCTGAGATTCAGGCAGGTGATTCATTACCTGATTTTAAAGGTACTATCAGCGAGCTGGCTGTCAACGATAAATGGGAGGAATTAGATGTAGATATTAAGAAGGATCTGCATTTTACTACTGACACAGACGGTAAGACGGCAGGAGAATTTGCGATCAACGGCAGCCTGGATAAGACGCTGGCTAATTATGAAATCAAACAGGCTGAGGGTAATGCCACAGCTTTGGTAGTCAAGGGCAATAAACCGCCAGATCCACCAAATCCCCCCGAACCGCCAAAGCCGGAAATACCAAAAGAAACTATTTATCGTAATGCATTGGTAAATATTGATATTACAGAGCAGGAAAACAGGCCGGAACAGCAAAATATCAAGCGGCGCATCAGTAACAGCCTCACCAGTGACCAAGAAGAGCATGTTAAAGTGATGATCGAAGGCGACGGCATCAAATTTGGGAACGAGCAGATCAAGGTAAATGTCGATGACGACGGTATCAAAATAGAGGAAGAACAGGATTGATCCAGAACGCAGACTTCGGTCTGCGTTCTTTTTTGGTATAGTAATGAGAGTGTCAAATGATTATTTTGTAAATACAGATACATTTTTTATTTATTGTTACTTGCGTTACACTTTGCTGTTTTAAAAACAGTAAATTCTTAAATTTCAGTCAAAATGCAGGAAAAGCCCTTGTAATCAGCGAATTGTAATAACATCAAATTTTCTAGGACAAGGGGGAGTAATCATGAAAGAGTATACTGGAGATAGGATCAGAAACGTGGCCATTGTGGGTCACGGTGGGGCTGGAACGACGTCTGTTACCGAAGCCTTACTGTATCGTTCGGGAGCAATTTCCAGAATGTGCAAGGTAGAAGACGGGGCTACCACCACTGACTATGAGCCGGAAGAAATCAAACGCGGCGTATCTGTCAATGCAACTTTGGCGCCTGTTGAGTGGCGTGATACCAAAATCAATTTTATCGATACACCGGGCTTTGCTGACTTTGTAGCCGAGGTCAAAGGCGCTTTCCGTGCCGTTGACAGCGCTTTGATCGTTGTATGCGCTACTTCGGGCGTGCAGGTCGGCACTGAGCAATGCTGGAAACTGGCAGAAGAAGCACATTTGCCGCGTATCATTTTTGTTAATAAGATGGATCGTGAAAATGCTGATTTTGATAGTATTCTTGAAAATCTGCGTGCTAAGATCGGTAAACGCGTATTGCCGCTGCAATTACCTCTCGGCAAGGAAGCCGATTTCTGCGGCGTTATCGATCTTTATAAAATGAAGGCTTATAAAGCTAACGGCAACGATTCCATCGAAATGGACATTCCTGAAGATATGCTGGAGTATGCCAAAGAAGCGCATGAAAAAATGGTCGAAGCGGCTGTTGAGGCTGACGATGACTGCATGATGCGTTATCTGGAAGGCGAAACTATCAGCGATGAGGAAATTATGGACTGCCTGATCAAGGGCATTCGTCAGGCGATTATTTTCCCTGTCCTTTGCGGAAGCGCATATAAAGATATTGGTTTGGGCCGTGTTATGAACGCGATCATCGACTTTACCTATCCGGCAATACTGAACGATTTTGTCGTTACGAATCCGGAAACCGAAGAAGAAGAGATCCGCGACGCTAACGCGCCGATGGCCGCTTTGGTTTTCAAAACTACATCCGATCCGTTTGTGGGCCGGTTGAGCTTCTTTAGAGTATTTTCGGGTACGATCAAAGCCGACAGCATGGTTTATAATGCCAGCCGTGAAAAAGAAGAACGTATCGGCGGTATTTTTACAATGCGCGGTAAAACTCAGATTCCGATGAAAGAAGTAGTTGCCGGTGATATCGGCGTTACTACTAAATTGCAGTTTACATCTACGGGCGATACGCTCAGCGATAAGAATTCTCCTGTGTTGTTTGCACCGATCGCATTCCCGCTGCCGATGTATACTCGTGCCATTTACGCTAAAAAGAAAGGCGAGGAAGAGAAGATCGCCACTGCTTTGAACCGTTTGATGGACGAGGACCCGACAATCATAGTTACTAAAAACACTGTTACCAAGGAAACTCTGGTCAGTGGTATGGGCGATCAGCATATCGAGATCATTATGGAGCGTATGAAACGTAAATTCGGCGTGGAAGCCGATCTGCGTGCGCCTATCGTTGAATACAGAGAGACTATCCGCGGAACTGCGGAGGTTGAAGGCAAGCATAAGAAACAATCCGGTGGACATGGTCAGTATGGTCACGTAGTGATCAAAATGGAACCCCTGCCGCCAGGAGAAGGCTTCGAGTTTGTTGATAAGATTTTTGGCGGTGCCGTACCGCGTCAATATATCCCGGCAGTTGAAAAAGGTATGCGTGAATCTATGGAACACGGCATTTTGGCCGGGTATCCGGTAGTAGATGTTCGTATCACGCTGCTTGACGGTTCTTATCATACCGTCGATTCTTCGGAAATGGCGTTTAAGATCGCTTCTAATATGGCATTCAAAAAAGCTATGGAACAGGCTAAACCTGTTTTGATGGAGCCGGTTTATAATTTGGATGTTTATTGTGCCGAATCGATGATGGGCGACGTTATTGGCGACCTGAATTCGAAACGCGGACGTATTTTGGGTATGCAGAGTCTGGAAGACGGTATGGGCTGCGTCAAAGCACAGGTCCCTTATGCCGAGATCTCTGAATATGCAGTTGACCTGCGTGCGCTGACCCAGGGTCTGGGCACTTTTGAAATGAAGTTTGACCATTATGAGGACGTTCCGATGAAAATGGCCGAAAAGATCATTGCCGAGGCTAAGGAAGCTCAATAATTGATGTAGTTGCTGCAAATGTAAAAGGAAAAGCGGTTTGTTTTAGTGGCAAACCGCTTTTGTGACTCCAATATATTGATAAACCCTTTGGTTTTGGTAAATTTTGTTAAAAGGTCAGAAATCAGTAGACCAAATGCACCAGCATATATCCGGCAAAGCAGGCACTGCCTACGCCAATAAGTCCTGGCAGCAGGAAACTGTGATTGATGATGAATTTGCCGATATGTGTCGTTCCTGAACGGTCAAAGCCGATACAGGCCAGATCAGATGGATAAGTAGGAAGAACGAAATAACCGTAAGCTGCAGGCATAAAGCCAACTATTACTAAAGGACTGACACCAACGCTCAATGCCATTGGTACGATTACGGTTACAGCAGCAGCTTGGGAATTGATCAGTTTGGAAACTAAAAATAAAACTACTGCATACATCCAGGGATAAGCAAGGACCACGTCACTTAAAGATTGTTTCATAACGGGCAGATAAGCACCGAAATATGTATCGGCCATCCAGGCTACACCGTAGACTGAAACAATAGCTGTCATACCTGATTTGAAAACAGAGCCGGAAGCGACTTCTGAGGTTTTTACATTACACAGCACCATGATAACAGCTGCAATAGAAAGCATCATTAGCTGAATGGTAGGCGTCATGGAGAAGGGTTTTAAAATGCCTTTGGCATTGGGAAAATGAGGTAATAATTGTGGGAAACTGCCAAAGATGGCAATGACGACGATACCCAGCAGAAAAACTAAAGCTGCCTGATAAGCGCTTTTGGGTAGGGAGACATTTAAAAGACTTTGCTCTTGCAGACCGCCGTAAATAAATTCTTTTTGTTCAGGGTCTGCGATTTTGGCCTGGAATTCGCTGTCTTTATCAAGATCTTTGCCGCGGTTGAGGCTCCAAAGGCCGGCGATTATAACGCCTATAAAAGTAGCCGGAATGGAAATGGAAAGGATCTGCATAACGCCGAAAGGCTGGTCGGTAGCACCTAAAATGGCTACGGCAGAAACAACGGCTACTGAAGCCGGCGAAGCGCAGACGCCCATTTGAGAGGCGATGGAAGCAACAGACATGGGTCGTTCCGGACGGATATTTTGTTTTATGGAAATATCATAAATAATAGGGAACATAGCGTAAACTACATGCCCGGTACCGCATAAAACGGCGAGCAGCCAGGTGGTAAGCGGCGCAAGGATCGTAATATATTTGGGGTTACTGCGTAGAAATTTTTCCGCATATTTCAGCATTACGTCAAGACCTTTGGACGCCTGTAAAAATGCTGAACAGGTAACTACCGCCATGATCGTCAGCATAACGTCGACCGGTGGTTTACCGGGTTTCAGGCCCATAATAAAAATAAAGAAAACAAGGCCGATACCAGAAATAGTAGCCAGGCCGATACCGCCGCGTCGAACGCCGATTACCAGACATGCCATCAAAACGATAAAACCTAAAAACATTAACATCAAGACACCTCCGAGAAATAAAATAAATAATAATAAAAATATATCTAACGACGTCAAGGTATACAGCTTTACCTGTTATGCCACGGTCGGAGATGCCCTTTTCCAATACGCACATAGTTTTTAGAAGGCAAGGGGCCCGAAGGGAATGGTGACACTATATAAATAAAGTGTATGATAATAGCGAAATAATCACAGGAATTAGTATACACTATTTTGGCGTTTATGACTAGACCTTAAAATTTTATTTCAAGAAGGATTGTAATGTGAAGAGATAAATAAGCTTTATAATGCTTTGCTAATGACAAAAAACTGATAATGGACTGTCAGATAAAAAACACTGGAAAATACACGATGTTAATTTTAGCAACTTATGCTATAATTAATGTATTACTATGACTTATTGGGAGGGTTCAGTAAATGCAGGCTATTGATCATGCATCTGTTAATACTTTACGCTTCTTGGCGGCTGACCAGGTAGAGAAGGCAAAATCGGGGCATCCCGGCTTTCCTTTGGGCACGGCACCGTTGATGTATACTTTGTGGGACCGTTTTATGCACTATAATCCAAAAGATCCTAACTGGTTCAATCGTGACCGTTTTATTTTGTCGCCGGGTCATGGCAGCGCACTGCTATATGCAATGCTGCATCTGGCCGGCTACGATCTTTCTCTGGAGGAACTGAAAAACTTCCGTCAATGGGGCAGCAAAACTCCGGGGCATCCTGAATATGGCCATACGGCAGGCGTAGATGCGTCTACAGGTCCGCTGGGACATGGCTTTGCCATGGGTGTAGGTTTTGCCATTGCTGAAGCGATGCTGGCGGACAAATACAACAAACCTGAATTTACTGTTATCGATCATTATACTTATGGTCTGACTTCTGACGGCGACCTGATGGAAGGCGTTGCCAGCGAGGCTGCTTCTTTGGCAGGTACTTTGGGACTGGGTAAATTGATCTACCTTTATGACGATAATAAAATCACTATCGAGGGTTCTACCGATATTGCCTTCACTGAAGATGTAGAAGCACGCTTTAAAGCTTATGGCTGGCAGGTGCTGCGTGTAGCTGATTCCGAAGATATCGACGCTATGGAAGCGGCTGTGAAAGAGGCGCAGGCAGATACCTCGCATCCAAGTCTGATCATTGTCCGTACCCATATCGGTTATGGCAGCCCGAAACAGGACAGTGCTTCCTGCCACGGTGAGCCTTTGGGCGCGGAAGCGTTGGCGCTGACTAAAGAAAAAGCAGGTTGGCCTGTTGGTCAACCTTTCTATGTGCCGCTGACCGTCAGCCAGCATTTCAAAAATAAAATCGAAGATTGCCAGGATAACCAAAAAGCCTGGGAAGCATTGATGGCTGATTATAAAGTTGTTTATCCCGAACTGGGCACTGAACTGGAAGAACGTATCAGCGGCAATGCGCTGGTAAATCTGCATGATCTGGAAGCGATCTTTAAAGATGTTGCTAAAACAGCTACCCGTGAAGCTTCCGGTGATATCCTGCAAAAACTGGTCATGCAGCTGCCTGATTTGGTAGGCGGCAGCGCTGACCTGGGGCCTTCTAATAAAACTGTGATGAAAAATGCCGGTTATTTTTCACAAACCGACCGCAGCGGCCGCAATATTCATTTCGGCGTGCGCGAACACGCTATGGGCACCGTGCTTAACGGCCTTGCTCTGCATGGCGGCTTCATTCCTTTCGGCGGCACCTTCCTCGTTTTTGCCGACTTTATGCGTCCGGCTATGCGTATGGCGGCCTTGATGGGACTGCGTTCTATTTTCGTGCTTACGCATGACAGTATTGCTTTGGGTGAAGACGGACCGACGCATCAGCCGATCGAACAGACGATGAGCCTGCGGATGATCCCGGGATTGTCGGTATTCCGTCCGGCAGACGCTTTGGAAACTGCGACTGCCTGGCAGATGGCCTGCATGAACATGCATAAACCGACAGCGTTGCTTTTGAGCCGTCAAAAATTACCGGTGCTGCATGATTATGCCGCTACCGTACACGAAAATGCTTATAAAGGCGCTTATGTGCTGAACCCGGGTCAGGGAGAGGCAAAAGCGGTCGTTATCGCTACCGGCAGCGAAGTGCATCTGGCGCTGGCAGCTCAGGCTGAACTGGCGAAAGAAGGTATTGCGGTCAGCGTGGTTTCGATGCCAAGCTGGGATGCCTTTGAACTTCAGAGCGACACTTATAAAGCTTCCGTATTGCCTGAAGGCTTGCCGAAGATTGCTGTCGAAGCAGGCGTTACTTTGGGCTGGAGCCGTTATACCGGCAGTGAAAACAATGTACTTGGCATCAACCGTTTCGGCGCTTCGGCACCTGGTGATGTGATGATGGAAAAATATGGCTTTACTGTTCAGAATCTGGTCGCTAAAGTAAAAAGCGTCCTCTAAAATCTAAATCTTAACGGGCATGGTGCTTACTTTTAGGCCCGTGCCCGTTTCGTTTGCGGCAAACAATGTCACACTGCTGACCGCAGATAGGAGTAATGATGAAACATTTATTAACGATAGCAGGCAGCGATTCCAGCGGCGGCGCCGGGATACAGGCCGATTTGAAAACCTTTGCCGCCCATGGCACCTTCGGCATGAGCGTTATTACCGCGGTAACGGCGCAGAATACACAGGGCGTGACGATGGTGCAGGATATTGACGCCGAAGTGGTCGAGGCGCAGATCAACGCAGTCTTCGACGATATTCGCGTCGACGCTGTCAAAATAGGCATGGTTTCGCATCCTGAAATCATTAAAACGATCGCCGGCAGATTGCGTTATTATAAACCGCAGATCGTGGTGCTGGACCCGGTAATGATTTCTAAAAGCGGTTATCCGCTGCTGGCGCCGGAAGCCTGTGAGACGCTGGTCAAAGAACTGCTGCCGCTGGCGACGCTGGTAACGCCTAATTTGCCCGAAGCAGAAGTGATCAGCGGCATGAAGGTGGAGACAAAGGCAGAAATGCTTCCGGTGGCTGCACGCATTTTAGAACTGGGAGCCCAGGCAGTGCTGGTCAAAGGCGGGCACCTGAACGGCAGTGCCGATGATCTGCTGTTTGACGGCAGCACGGAACGCTGGTTTATGGGTGAACGTATCGATACTAAAAATACGCATGGAACAGGCTGCACGTTATCGAGCTCGCTGGCAGCCAACCTTGCCCTGGGCCTGAGCCTGGCTGAGGCAGTGGCAGCTTCGAAAGCCTATGTAACGGAAGCGATAGAGTACAGTCTGCCGATCGGCGGCGGCTGTGGTCCGACACATCATTTTGTTGATTTGTACAGAAAGGCAGGCTGGTTAAAATGAGTTTGGTCATCAAAGGCCAATTTGGCCTGATTGTCGATGCAGTGCGTGCAAAACGGCCCGTTATCCATCATTTGACCAATTATGTGACTGCCGGCGACTGCGCCAACATAACCTTGTGTGCGGGTGCTTCGCCGGTAATGGCCGATGAAGCGGAGGAAGCAGCTGAAATAACGGCTAATGCCGACGCGCTGGTGCTGAATCTTGGCACTATTGCCAAAGCTAAAATGCAGGCTATGGAAACGGCGGCTGTTACTGCCAGGAATAAAGGCATAGCGGTCGTTTTAGACCCGGTAGGGGTGATGGCGTCCAAGCTGCGTCTGGCTTTTGCGCTGAAGCTTTTGCGTGAAGGGCTGATAACTATTGTCCGCGGCAATTATGCTGAGTGTATGGCGCTGCTGGAAGAAAAAGCCGAAGGCAAAGGCGTGGATTCCAGCGGTGATGTGCCTGACGGGCTGCGGGTAGCGAAGGAAGCCGCAGAAAAATATGGCTGCGTTTTTGCAGTTACAGGCGTTACTGATTACGTCAGCAATGGTAAACAGGCGTTGGTGCTGACAGGCGGTCATGAGCTGCTGACGCAGATCACCGGGGCCGGCTGCATGACGACGACGTTGTGTGCCTGCTGCGCGGCAGTGACAAAAGACCCATTGCTGGCTGCGGCTTTAGGCATAGTTATCATGGGGCAGGCGGCAGAGCTGGCCGCAGGCTTTATGGAAACCAAAGATGGACCGGGAATGTTCAAAACACGATTGTTTGACGGCGTTTACCACGTTACGACTAAATGGAACGTGTTGCATTTGGACCCGGAACGGAAGCAGTGAGATGGAACAGATGAAACAAAAAATAGATTACAGCGTTTATCTGGTGACAGATACAGGCCTTTTACAGGGGCGTGATTTTGCCGCCTGCATCGAAGCGGCGCTTAAAGGCGGCGTGACCCTGCTGCAGTATCGTGATAAAGACGCCGACAGCCGCACGCTGTTTGAGCGGGCGCAGCTGCTCAAGAATCTGTGTACGGTGTATAAGGTGCCGCTGTTGATCAACGACAGGCTGGATATTGCCTTGGCGGTGCAGGCCGACGGCGTACACGTAGGGCAAAGCGACTTGCCTGTTGCCGTAGTACGCAGGCTTTTAGGCGGTCAGGCTGTCATAGGCGCCTCGGCCCATAATGCCGAAGAAGCCAGGCAGGCTCTGGCAGATGGTGCCGATTATTTAGGCTGCGGCGCTGTGTTTGGTACTACTACCAAAACCGACGCCGGTTATTTAGGGCTGGAAGGTCTGCAAAGCATCAGGCAGGCAACTGCGGCGCCTATCGTCGGTATCGGCGGTATCAACAGCGCTAATTTCGGGCAGGTGCTGCAAACCGGCGCCAACGGTGCCGCTGTTGTCAGCGGGATTCTGGCGGCAGCCGATATTGAAGCAGAGGTGCGTAAATTCAAAACGATTGCCGCTGCCTATAAAAATGCATAAAAAAGCACATAAAAATAGCTATCGCTGTTACGGCGATAGCTATTACTTTTTTGCTGTTTTTTAGTTATTTTCGTTCAGGATCTGATTGACGCGGTCGCGCATTGAACCTGTCTGCGGCGACTTTGCTTTATCGTCGCTGAATTCTTTTTGCAGTTCCTGCATTTCCTTGTCCAGTTCTTTCTGCTGGGCCTTGATTTTGGCTTCAGCCTGCGCACGCTCAGATTTTTTGATATCCTTCAGGAAGGTGTTATCATCAAAATCCCTGAACTCGTTTTCCAGCGACTGCGTATCATAAATAGCCGGTGAAGAACCTGCTTCCGTGATATGCGGTGTCAGGATCATCATGACCTCGGTTTTATTTTTAGTAGTGCTGCGGTTTTTAAACAGCTCGCCTAAAATCGGGATATTGGAGAGGAAGGGGATCTTCTGGATATTTTTCTGTTCTTCTTCGTTGATCAGGCCGCCGATGATCAGCGTTTCCCCATTACGCATCCTTACATAAGTATCGGCAGTACGGCTGGTGATCTTATAATTTTTGATTTCAGAAACCAGCGTCGGGGTGCTGACTTCAGTATGGACGGCAGAAGTGATCATGTCGTCCTCGCTGACCAGCGGAGTATAAGTAAGCTTGATACCTGCATCTACATATTCGGTAGTATTGACGGTAACGCCGTTTTCGATCTTTTCGGTCAAAACAGGGATGTGGTCACCGATGAAAATACTGGCTTCCTTACCGGGAACGGTGATGATGCGCGGAGTCGCTAAAATTTTTGCCTTGCCGTTGGCAAACAGCGCGTTGAGCGTGGCATTGAAGCGGAACTCATAGCTGGCGCCAAAATGGACTACGCCGCCGAAATCTTCTTCATCGTCGTTGTTACCGCCGCCGTTATTGTTGTCCTCGCTGTTTTGCGGTATTTTATCCCAATTCCAGTTGATACCAAGGTTTTTACTGTCCTCTTTATTGATGGCAATGATCTTGGCTTCCAGAGTGATCTGTTTTGTAGCTACATCCATTGCTTTGATAGCGCTGCGCACACGTTCTTCATCAGTGCTGCTGCCGCTGAACAGAATGGAGTTAGTGATCGGATCGATACTGATTTTTTTATCGCCGTCTAAAATACTGTCCAGGGCTGTTTTAACATCTTCTGCCTTGGCGTAATTCAGTTTAAAAACATTGACGCTGCCGTTGAATTTATTCAGATTTTCCTGCGTGGAAACCAGAATAACGCCGTCAACGACGCGGTAAGCCAGGCCCTTGGCGCTGGTGATCAGTTTGATCGCCGTGTTAAAGGGCACATTGTCCAAAGCGATCGTGATCCTGCCTCTGACAGATTCGTCGGTAACGATGCTGGCATCGGAAAGAGCAGAAATAGCAGTCAAAACGTCGCGAACCTCGCCATCGTGCACATTTAAGGTAACATTAGGCGCGGCTAAAGCAACAGCCGTGCTGCTGAATGCTAAAAGTGCGGCAAGAGTAGTGTTCCGCAGCGATTTTTTCCAGGAATGCATCAGTTATTCCTCCCAAGTGTCAAATGGAGTGGCGCCTGCGGATGGCTGAGATCAACGGAATCAGTACCGATAGCGGCAACGGTATAGTCGCCGAAGCTCTGACCGTCTTTATAATAATTGCTGGTATTGTTGAATTCGATGATCGCCAGCTGTCTGACGCCATTATTAATGATGCCGCGCAAAACCGGCGATCCTGCGTAAACAGCCGCTCCGCCTGTGGCTGTGCCGGCAGATACGGCAGATCTGTTGAGCAGCGCCGCCGGAGCCATAAATGGATTACGGACGATAGTTTGCATTTTAGCTGCAGGGACTAAAGCATCTTCAACAGGCATGGCAGCAGCTGCCGGTTGAGTTTGCACGATAGCCTGCGGCTGTTCGGCCCAGGCTTTTTCGAACAAACCTTCTATATAGCTGCCTGCATCAAAGCGGCACATAAAATGCGAGGCGCTCAAAACCAGGAAAGCTGCCAGAATGACAAGTGACAAACGATCAGTTTGTTTTTGCTGTTTTCGCATGATGATTCCTCCAAATATAAATTAAACTGATAATTATAAAATCTTAATATAGTTATTATATCACAAGATGAAGAAAAACAAATAAATATTCTTGTTGTTTCTACTAAAATAAGTTTGTTTTAGAATATACATCGTAGTATAATAAAATATAAAATAAAACATACATATTATTCGTTCTAAAACCAATAAAGTAACTAATGTAATTTTACTGTCAGTAAAGGCAAAAACGGAGGTACGCAACGTGGCAACGCAGAAAAGACGCCTGGGTGAGATCCTTGTCACTTCGGGAGAAATAACGCAGACTCAGCTGGAACAGGCTTTGGCTGAACAAAAAACAAATGGCAAAAGACTGGGCGAGACCTTGATCAGCCTGAACTTTCTGACGGAACGGAAGATGCTGAAGACACTGGAAAAACAGCTTTCCATACCGTATATGTTTTTGAGCGATATCGAGATCATGCCGGAAGCCATTGCAGCGGTACCGATATTTCTGGCGGAACGTTATACTTTAGTGCCGCTCAAAAAGGATGGCAACCGCCTTACGATAGCGATGAACGACCCGACTAACTTTTACGCCATCGACGATGTGCGTATGGTCAGCGGCTGCGATATTTCCATCGTCTTGTCCGAGCAGCAGGATATCATCAATGCCATCAATAATTTTTACGGCGTCAGCGGACGTGTGGGCGGCAGTCTGAACAAATTGAAGGAAGATTCCTTCGCGCCTGTCATTCGCAGAGTCGAGGACAGCAGCGACGACGCTCCGGTAGTCAAAATCGTCAACTCGGTCATCGAACAGGCGATCCGTGATAAAGCCAGTGATATCCATATCGAGCCGCAGGAAGAGGCGACGCGTGTGCGCTTCCGTGTCGACGGCGTTTTGCGTAATGCCGTTACACTGCCTAAAAACAGCCACGGTGCCATTATTTCACGTATCAAGATCATGGCGGAAATGGATATCGCCGAAAAACGGCTGCCGCAGGACGGACGCATCAATATCGAACAGGGCGGACGCGAGATCGACCTGCGTATTTCAACGCTGCCGACGATTTTGGGCGAAAAAGTCGTTATGCGTATCCTTGACAAATCAGCGGCATCGATAGCGATCGGCGATTTGGCTTTTACTGCCAAGAACATGGCTTTGTACAGCAATCTGTTCAGTTCGTCTTACGGCATCGTGCTGGTTACAGGTCCTACGGGCAGCGGTAAGTCTACCACGCTGTATTCTACGCTGACTAATATCAATCACCCCAGCAAAAACATCATCACGGTCGAAGACCCGGTCGAGTACCGTATCGACGGCGTCAATCAGGTCGCTGTCAACAATAAAGCCGGACTCACTTTCGCCAACGGACTGCGCAGTATTTTGCGTCAGGACCCGAACATCATCATGGTAGGCGAGATCCGCGACGTAGAAACGGCACGCATCAGTATCCATGCGGCACTTACAGGTCACCTTGTTTTCAGTACCCTGCATACCAACGATGCCGCCGGCGCTATCACACGGCTGATCGATATGGGCGTAGAGCCATTTTTAGTCGCTTCTGCTTTGCGCGGCGTCGTTGCGCAGCGTTTAGTGCGCCGCATCTGCCCGCATTGTAAAGAGGCTTATGCTCCCGATGCAGCTGAAAGAGCTTATATGGGCATTGCGCTTGACGAAGATGTCAAAATCTATAAAGGCGCCGGCTGCGGCAAATGCAATTTTACCGGTTATGCCGGACGCATGGCGATCCACGAGGTTTTGCCCATTGTTCCCGAAATGAAAGAACTGATTTTGAAAAATGCCCCGGATACAGATATTTTTGCCGCCGGACGTCCCCATGGCGTCACTTCCATGAAGGAAGACGGTATCCAAAAGGTGTTGGATGGTGAAACAACTGCCTCAGAATTGCTGCGCGTAGCGTATGCCTAAGGAGATGACAAAGTGATCAAAGAGTTAATGCGTGACGCTTTTGAAGTCAACGCTTCCGATATCCATTTGACCGTGGGACTGCCGCCGATGCTGCGTGTCAACGGTGTGCTGCGTAAGGCCGGCGAAGAACCGCTGCGCCGTGAGGATACCTATAACATGGTCATGGAACTGATGGATGACCGCCGCCGCACGCAGTTTTTGGACAACGGCGAATCCGATTTCTCGTATGAAATCGAAGATATGTGCCGTTTCCGTGTGAACGTGTTTAAGCAAAGCAACTGTGTAGCAGCGGCGCTGCGTTTGATTTCCAATAATATCCCCAGCTTCGAAGATCTGCATCTGCCCGACGTTATCAGCGAGCTTGCCATGCTGCCGCGCGGACTGGTGCTGGTCACAGGACCTACAGGCAGCGGCAAGTCCACGACGCTGGCGGCAGTCATCAACAAAATCAACAAACACCGCAAAGACCACGTCATCACGCTGGAAGACCCGATCGAGTACAAACACAACCATATCAACAGCATCATCAACCAGCGCGAAGTCGGCAGCGATACCAAAAGCTTTGCCAACGGCCTGCGGGCAGCGCTGCGTGAAGACCCAGACGTTATTCTGGTAGGCGAGATGCGCGACACGGAAACTATCGCCACCGCGATCACTGCGGCTGAAACAGGACATCTGGTGCTGGCGACACTGCATACGCAGGATGCGGCATCGACAGTCAACCGCATTATCGATGTTTTCCCGGAACATCAGCAACAGCAGATCAGGATCCAGCTGGCAGGCAATCTGCAGGGCATCGTGGCCCAGCAGCTGCTGATGAACCGCGAGCAGACAGGACGGCTGGCAGCCTTTGAGATACTGGTCGCCACACCGGCGCTGCGCAATCTGATCCGTGAAGGTAAAACGCATCAGATACCGTCTTATATCCAGACCGGTTCTAAATTTGGCATGATCTGCATGGACGCTTATCTGGCACAGCTGGTACGCCAAAACAGGATCGACCGCAGCGTTGCGGAAGAACGCTGTTATGACCCGCTGACACTGGAACGCTATATGCACGGACTATAAAGCTAAAGGAGGAAGCGCAGTTTGGAGCAATTTAAATATAAAGCCCGTAAACGTGACGGCACTGTAGTCTACGGCACCGTCAACGCCCCCAACGAAGCTGCTGTCGCCGCCTTTATCCGTAAACAGGAAATGTATGTGGCCAATATCACAGCCTCTAAAAAGAAAGGTCTGCTTGCGGGCGCACTTTTTGAAGAAAGCATCAACCTTTATGATATCTCCATCTTTGCCCGTCAGTTTGCGACCCTGCTGGGAGCGGGCGTACCGCTGTTAACAGGCCTGGAGATACTGACGCAGCAGTCTGCCAAAGAACGGCTGCGTAATGTTTTAGGGCAGATCACTACCAGTGTTCGCGAAGGCAAGGCCTTATCTGCGGCCATGGCCGAATTTCCCAAGGTCTTTCCCGAGCTGATGACTAATATGGTAGCAGCGGGCGAGGCCGGCGGTATTTTAGAGATCGTTATGGACCGTCTGGCAGCACAGTTTGAAAAAGACTACCGCATGAACGCCAAATTCAAATCAGCTATGATCTATCCGGCAATCGTTTTATCGGTGGCAGCCATCGTTGTTGCTATTATTATGATGTTCGTCATGCCTGTTTTTGTCGGATTGTTTGAGCAGCTAAAAATAGAACTGCCCTTTGTTACCCGTGTCGTTATCGGTATCAGCAACTTTCTTGGGCATTACTGGTATCTGGTTCTCGCCGCGCTGGCGGCATTGTTTGCCCTTTATAAATGGGCTGGGACTAAAGAAAGCTTTCGCCTGTGGCGTGACGGTATTTATCTCAAAGTACCTATTTTCGGAGATCTGTATAATAAAATCATCATCACCCGCTTTGCCCGCACTTTTGCCAGCTTATCGCGCAGCGGCGTGCCAATATTGAACGCCATGAATATCGTCAGTAAAGCGACAGGCAGCCTGCAGGCCGAACGGGTTCTCAATCAGGCACGCGGCAGCTTGCGGCGTGGGCGGACACTGGCAGACCCGATGGAAGCCAGCGGTATGTTTCCGCCGATCGTTATCAGTCTGGTCAATATCGGTGAAGAAACAGGCGCTTTGGATACTATGCTCGATAAAGTAGCCGATTTCTATGGTGCTGAGGTCGATGATACGATCGGACGTCTGCAAACCATTATGGACCCGATCCTGATCGTTATTTTAGGCGTTATCATCGGTACTTTGGCTATAGCGCTGTTACTGCCGATGTTCGAAATAGTTACTAAAGTTGGCAGTTTATAAATAAAATACTGCTTTTATAATAAAAATACTTGATAAAAGGCTAAAAAAGAGTTATTATTAAAATATAAATAAAGTAGCGGCTATGTTATGTGGATGATCATAGTAACGCTGCATAAAAGAAGGGATGAATTCCAATGAAAAATTTTATTAAAAACAGAAAAGGTTTTACCCTGGTAGAACTGGTAGTAGTAATTGCTATTCTGGGTATTTTGGCAGGCCTTGCTATTCCGCGGTTTATGGACGCAACAACTAATGCCCGTGGCTCCAGATTAGTTGCTGATTTGAGAACTATCGAAAGTGCAGAATCTATGTATTTCGCTGAAAAAGGTCAATTTGCAACAATGTCAGAATTGGTAAATAATGGTTATTTGGCAGTAGAACCTATTCCGCCTATCGGCAACTTTAAAGTGGCTGAAACTAATCAGACTGGTGAAATTAAAGATGCTGTAACAGCTTATACCGTAACACCTAATAATGGTACTACACCTAAAACTGTTACCATTAATGCCGGTACTGGTATTGATTTAAAAACTTTAATGACTAAGAAAAAATAATTAAATTTACATAGGCAGATAGGAAATTACAGCCTGTCTGCCTGTTTGTTTAGATTAGGAAAGGAAAGGTTATGTTCAAACACAGTAAAGGCTTTACCCTAGTTGAACTTGTGATCGTGATTGCTGTCATTGGAATTTTAGCCGGTCTTGCTATTCCTCACTTTTTAGATTCGCAGGCCAAAACAAGAAGTGCCAGAGCGGCGGCTGATATGCGTACTTTACAAAGCGCTGTTGAACAATATATGGCAGCAGGTAATAACATCAGCGACCTTACAGATGATCAAAAGGCAAATGGCGAAAAAGTTTTTCAAGAACTTGTTGCGAAAGGCTTTTTATACGCAGTACCAACTCCGCCTCAGGGTGAATATTACTATGCAGTCTTTGGAGAAAGAATATCTTTTAATAATTGTGCCTACGGTATCGAGAAAGCAAGTTCAGGTATTGGCAGTAGTGAAAATAAAAGAAAAATAACAGTATCTTTTCTTAATGGATTGGGCAGTGGAAATGCTGGCGTTCCCTACTCGATGTTTATCGAGCAATATATTTTAGGAAAAATGTAAATTACATATTTTCACTTAGAAGATCAAAGTTATAAAGATAAAAACAGCTGTCTAATTTTAAATTATTAGACAGCTGTTTTTATTTATCGATTTTTAATATCCCATTATCATTTTTGACAGTAACGACAGTCTGTGAGGAAGAAATAACATTACCGTTTTTAAAATTATATACAGTAGCGTTCACTTTACCAGGACCGGTAAGCGTGGGGAACACATATATGCTGTAATTACTGTTATTGCCTCTAATAGCCCAATCACAGCCACTCAGGCTTATTCCTTGATTAGTTAGATAATTGACAATAGCTTGAACTTTTGCACCATTGGTACTGGTAGAATCAATAGCTCCGATTGTAATACCTGCGTTTTCTAAAGCGTCCAGCAAATTATCTTTGATTTTTTCGGCCTCACTGCTGCTCAGAGAAGCGGCACTAACGATTGACACCGGTCCACTTCCCCGTCCAGCCTCGCCGCCTAAATACTGCTCCAACGTCTTCTGATCAATGGTTGCCCGGCCTTCATAAGCTTTATCAGCAACTGTCTGGCTATTATAAGCATATTCATATGGTTTATCGCCATTGCTTAGATTATAACGATAATTGACACCATTATAACCTTGCACTATAGCATATCCGCCCGTAGATACAGGCCAGCTTTCAAAATATTGCTCAATAAATTCTTTATCTTTGCCTAAATTCCCTTCTGTACTGACAGTAGGGAATTTACCGTTTTTTGTATAATAAACAGTTCCTGCGCTTTCAATAGAACGTAAATCAGCCAATAACTTGGCTCCCCGGGCAGTTTCTACGGAATCCATAAATCTTGGTATCGCGATTCCGGCCAAAATTCCCAGGATAGCAATAACTACCACTAATTCTATTAATGTAAAACCCTTTTTGACACGCATAACACCACCCCAAAAATTATATTCTGTATATTTGTATTTTAATTATATCATATATTTTATTACATATAATATAAATAATTGATTCGAAATATAAATAATCCCCGCTGACATAAATAGTCAGCGGGGATTGTTTCATTTGGCTTCGATTTTTTCGATATTGCTTTGGCACAGGCCAATACTGGCCAGTGTACTTTCGATCTTAAACTCGTCCTTTTCACGCTGCAGCAGAATGTTATAAACATGTTCAAACCGGGAAAACATATCGTGGTCAGCTGTACATAGCGTCATATAACCGATGTCGTGTACAGCCTGAGCAACTAATTTATTTTCGTAATGAGGTTTTTTATAAGGATTCAGCTGTTTGCACGCCATGTGCCATGCTTCTGCCGCAGTCAGTTCGCGCTGTCCGGTTTGGTGCTGCAACAGCATTCTGGCTGCCTGCACAAAAACGGCAGGCTTGGGCGGGTCGAAAGCGGTGTTTTCAATAAGATACATCGCCGCTGCCTGCGCCACATCAAGCGGGAACTGTGCAATAAATGGATACCAGTCTGTTACGACTTCGCTGCCGTTTTTTACCAACATAGGAAAGTAACGGCCTAAACGATCAAGAATCTTAGCTACATCCTGCTGCGTGACCTGATTATTCATGGCGGCCTCCCTGTGCTAAAGCACGGATTTGCGCGGCACCGGCAGAAAGCATGGGTTTGGCTGGATGGGAAAAGGAAGAAAAAGAAGAGTTTTGATAAAAATTATTCTTCTTATCTTTCTCTTCTTTCTTATTCTTCTTATTAGATGCAGAGCCTTTGCAATCGCTTTGCACTGCATTTGTAAGGTCTTTGCAGCCATCTGTGCAACGGTCGCCATCAAGGTACTGATAAGCGCCCCAATTAACGATAGTCAGCAGGCGTCCGGTCTTTGTAGATTCGTTTGCTAAAAAACCAAGTTTTACAAAGCGGTCTAAAGCTCCCCGAACATTACCTGTACTTACGCCTTTGCCACAGCGGTCAGCAATATGCTGTAAACTGGTAATAGTCTGCCCTGGTTGCACGTTGAACTTTTGACCTTGCCATTCCCATTCGGCGGGCGCAAAGTTGACCATAGAGAGCAAAGTAAGAAGAACAGTTTTTTGGATCGGAGTAGACTGTTTCCAGATCGGTTTATCCCAAAGTTCACGATAAATTTTAAAGAAGCCATTGTTCATACAGAACACCTCGATTTTTTATATTTTTAATATAAAAAACAAGGGATTCCCGGCTGGCTGGATGTAATGATGTCTGCTTACAGGTGTTCTGCCGCTTAAGAGCGTTTTTTATCCGGCTAAGGCTCATCGTTGCTCAATGCTTGTTTATTGCCGTTGCGTAGGATTTTATAACGTCGTCGCTTTAGTTTGCTGTCAATCAAAACATTTTACATATCGCGCAGCGTCTTGTCCTGTTTTTTGAAGCCTTGCTTCACTAACTGTGGGTTGAAGGCAACCTGTTAAGTATGCGCTTTTTGATGGTGTTTGTCAAATAAAAAACGGCTGACAATTTTGTCAGCCGTTTTTATTTTAAATATTATCAGGGGTTAGTTATTTGGTTCCACCTAATAATTCAGTAAGTTCTTTACCATCCATAGTACCACCAGTTAAAGTGAGTACACCTGGATCAGCTTGACCTGCACTAGCATTTGTGTAGGTGTAAGCAGTAGCAGTAGTACCAGCAGTAAATGTTCCAGCAGTATCTGTTCCTAATGTTTTAGCAATTGAAAAGCTTCCATTAGGAGGAGTAGGCCAACCGCCTTGGATTAAAGCAACAAAATTTGCATCTCCTCCAGTAGTTGCTGCTGTGTTAGAAGGATATTTAGCATATTTTGCATAATACATTATTTCTGCAGCTTGGATAGTACGCATATCAGCTACAATTTTTGCACCACGGGCAGTTTCTGTTGCGTCGATAAAACGCGGAATTGCAATACCAGCCAATATACCGATAATAGCAATTACTACTACCAGTTCTACCAGGGTAAAACCTTTTCTGTTTTTAATAAAAGCGGAGGTGTCTAAGAAAAATTTTTCTGGCAGGTGAGCAGTCAGAAATTCTAACATAAGCAGGTTGGTATTTTGTGCATTGTCATTGTTTTGTAAGACTCTGGTAAGACACAAATCAGTATTTTAGTTGATTAACGGCGTTTAAAAGCTGCCGGATATTTTTGTGAGTATAGCTTTCTGTAATATCAGCGTTGGCGTGGCCGACGATACGTTTTAAAATAACGCTGCCGGCGCTGACACCGCAGGTATCCATACCGCTGATAAAGGTGTGCCGGCAATCGTGCGGCTTGTGCTGCAGATTTAATTTTGCCATCAGCAGCTCAAAAAAACGTTTTTTATAGGTGTCATAGGTAAGTTTGTGGCCGCTTGGTGTTTCGATCAGATAGGTGCCGTGCATGCGGGCGGCGATAAGTGGCAGAATATCCTTGTGCAGTGGCAGGATACGGTGTGCAGCCTTTGTTTTTGTGCCGTGCAGGTCGATGATCTGCTTTTTGAGGTCGATATGTGCTATTTGTATTTCCAGTAATTCGCCAATGCGAATACCGCTGTAGAGCATGATGAGTACGGTGTCGACGAGGCTGACATCGGTGTAGTGGTGACGGCTGCCGTCAGCAAGCGGCAGTGCCAGGTCAAGGTTTTGCCAGAGCTGCCTGATCTCGCTGCGGGTAAAAATACTGCGTGTGGTTTGGCTGACTGCGGCTGTTTTTTCCAGATAAGATGAGTAGTCGACGCTGATAAGGTCATTTTCGAGTGCCAGACGAAAGATGCCTCTGAAAATAGTTTTAAGACGGGTCTGTACGCTGGGTGACAGATGCTGGTTACGATCCAGCACTGCCTGCATGTGGGATTTTTTTATTTTATTGATTGGTTGTTCAAACAGGTCACTGCATTTTTTCCAGGCGGCTGCAAAGCTGTTGCGCGAGGATTTGGAAAGACGGGCTGTGTGCTTGTCGTACCATTGTTCGTAAAGCTTGCTGAAGGTGAGTTGCTGCTGGTTGAGGTCGTAGGGACGTTTGTTATAGTCGGCAAGCGCTATCAGGGCAGCACGTCGGCTGGTATAATAGCCTAAGGTGTGGTATTTTTGCAGCAGCTTGCCATTATTATGTCGCTGCCAGCCTGCTGTCAGCCTTACGCGATATGGTTTGCGGCGGTTGCCGGGCAGTTTGCTGATACCACCGTAGCCGTTGGGGTTTTTCATAGTATACCTCCTTTTTTCTTATCTTAGCAGATTATTTTAGCTTTCAAATTGTAAGACACAAGTAAACCACAGGAAAATAATTTTGTAGATAATGAAAGTGTTATTGTAGTTTTCAAAATGTTCACAGAAGTGAATAATTTTGTATAATGAAGACAGTAAAGGACGGTGATACAGTATGACATGCGCTAAATTGGGTGATCGTTGGCTCAAGGTATTCGTGGTTCTGCTGATCGCGGGCGTTTTTGGCGGCTTTTGCCTGCCGCATTTTGTGGAAGCAGTGGCCGGTGGCTATAATACCCGCGCTGTCGGTGTTTCGCTTGGCGCAGAGGGCTTGGCGGCGCCTGTTTTATCAGCTGATTTTAAACCGCAGGGCGGCGAGCTGGCTTTGGCTAAGCTGGTAGAAGCAGGTTATTTCGACACTTTGATCAATTGAATACATGTATACAATACAAAAGTACTTGCTTTTTTCAAACTATCTGCTATAATAACTAACATCACAAGTGAATAATGCGTGGATGAAACATATGGGAGAAGACGATGCGTCTACCGAAGGAGCTAAACTCTCAGGTGCCTGTAAAACAGGCGGAACCGTATGCGGACACAACTCTGGAGAGTCCCTTGAATGGGCGCCGAAGGTGCACGAACGTCGTTGACGTTTTTATCTCTCAGGCCAATGGACAGAGCAATAGCAGTAGTTCCGCTGCCTTTCAGGCAGGGGAGTACTTATATCGTTTTTTGCCCACCGGAGTTGTCGTTATTCCGGTGGGTTTTGTTTTTTATTTCGCAAATGGGAAGAGGGAGAATTTTATGTTGGAGCTTTTGAATGAGATCGACAGTTTTGTGTGGGGGCCGCCGCTTTTGGTATTATTGGTTGGTACCGGTATCTGGCTGACCCTGCGTTTGAATTTGTTGCAGGTGTTGAAACTGCCTATGGCTTTGAAATTGATTTTTTCGGCGAAAAATGACGGTGACGGCGATGTCAACAGCTTCAAGGCTTTGTGTACGGCTTTGGCTGCTACTGTCGGCACAGGTAATATCGTCGGTGTTGCGACTGCTATCAAGGCAGGCGGGCCGGGTGCTTTGTTCTGTATGGCGACTAAATATGCCGAAGGTCTTCTGGCTGTAAAATACCGTACTGTAGATGCCAATGGCAATATTGCCGGCGGACCGATGTATTATATCGAAAATGGTTTGGGTAAGTCTTATAAACCGCTGGCTGTTTTCTTCGCCGTATCCGGCGTATTGTGTGCTTACTTTGGTATCGGTACTTTTGCTCAGGTCAATGCTATCGTTGAGATCACACAGCTTTCCGTTGGTATCCCGGTTATTTATACTGCAGCTGTGCTGACTATCCTTGTTGCCGTTGTTACTATCGGCGGTCTGAAATCTATCGCGAATGTAGCAGGTAAGATCGTTCCCTTCATGGCTTTGCTGTATGTTATTACTACTGTTGGCATCCTGCTGGTGTTTGCCGATCAGGTCCCGGATGCTATCGCTACAGTGCTGACTAACGCTTTCAGCCCGACGGCTGCTGCCGGCGGCTTCCTGGGCGCAACTGTTATGATGGCGATGCGTAATGGTATTGCCCGCGGCGTTTTCTCTAACGAATCCGGTCTTGGCAGTGCGCCGATCGTTGCTGCTGCCGCAAAAACCAAATGGCCTGCTGAACAGGGTCTGATTTCCATGACCGGTACTTTTATCGATACGATCATTATTTGTACTTTGACTGGTTTGACTTTGGTTGTTACCAATGTCTGGACTGGCGATTTGAATGGCGCGGCTTTGACGCAGGCTGCTTTTACGATGGGATTCCCTATCTGGGGTAAATATCTGCTGATGGTTGGCCTGGTACTGTTTGCTTTTACTACGATCTTAGGCTGGAACTATTATGGCGAACGCTGCATCGAATATTTGCTGGGCGTTAAAGCGATCCTGCCGTACCGCATTATTTTTATCGGCTTGATTGCCTGTGGTGCTTTCCTGAAATTGGAAGCCATCTGGGTACTGGCAGATATCGTTAACGGTTTGATGGCTATTCCTAACCTGATCGCCCTTTTAGGACTGACTGGCGTTATTATAGCTGAAACGAAACGTTATCATGCACATTTGGCTGAAAAGAAGCAGCAAGCTGTTCTGGCTGAAGAAGTAACTGAAGAAGCCTGATTTTATAGTAAGCTTGTATTTAAAAAGGCAGTTTTAACACTGCCTTTTTGTTTTGGTCAAGTATAGTGATAATAAATTGTCTGCTAAAACACGAAAAGACTTGACTTTAAGACCAAAAATTTATATAATATCCCTTGTATTCGGGGCGTGGCTCAGTTTGGTAGAGCACCTGCCTTGGGAGCAGGGGGTCGCAGGTTCGAATCCTGCCGCTCCGACCAAATACATAGAGCATTGCTTAGTAAATTGCGGGTGTAGTTTAGTGGTAAAACCTCAGCCTTCCAAGCTGATGTTGTGGGTTCGATTCCCATCGCCCGCTCCAATTTTTGGTCTGGTAGCTCAGTCGGATAGAGCAACGGCCTTCTAAGCCGTGGGTCGGGGGTTCGAATCCCTCCCAGATCACCAACAGCGTAAGTTAGCTGCAGACTTGTTCTGCAGCTTTTTTGTTTGCTATGGTATAAAAAAAACACGGGTCTAAGATGCAAAAATGGTACCAACGGAAAACCCCCTCAATTGTCGAGGGGGTTTTTAATAAAATATATTTTTTTGATTTTTGTTGGGATCATATTATCATACTCAGGTATTGCGTGTATATATAAGCCTAATGTATGGCTTGCTTTACTGCGCCCGAAACGTTTAGCAATCTCCAGCAATGGTACTCCATTTGCAAGTAATTCTGTAGTATGAGTGTGACGGAGATGATGACGACAAAATTCGATAGAATACGGCAATATAGATTATAAAAAGGTAAACAAAACTGTCGAATGAATAGAGATCAATAAAGAATTATGAGCGCTTGTTAACTATAGATAAATTATGGAAAATAGAAAATTGTCAAAATTATTCTTAAAACAATGACTTTTTAGGAATTATTTGGTATTATAAGAGTACTATATATCTTACACTTGAGTGTAAGTATTACTTTCGGCATAGAAGATATATAATTCTAGCAGAGAGGATGTGAATCGATAAACGTGCATCCATTTTTGAAATGGCCAGGAGGAAAAAGGTGGTTGATTGCAAATTACCAGCACATTTTTCCTGCCGAATACAATCGCTATTATGAACCGTTTCTCGGTGGTGGATCTGCTTTTTTTTCCCTAATGCCAAAACAAGCCACCATATCAGATATCAACGGTGAATTAATAAATACATATCGTATTATGGCAAAATATCCAGAACAGCTCCGAGAGCAATTAATTCAACATCAAGAGCATCATTCGACTACTCATTACTATGCTGTAAGAGCGAATGTGCCTAATAATGCTGTTGAGCGTGCCGCTAGATTTCTTTATTTAAATAGGGCATGTTTTAATGGCATGTACCGTGTTAATCGTTTAGGAGAATTCAATGTGCCCATCGGCACGAAACAACAGTTTATTGATGATGTACAGCAATTTGAAGAATATTCTGAAGCGCTGTACAATGTCCATATACGAAAACAGGATTTTGTTGATACAATACGTGAAGCGACCGTTGGCGATCTTGTTTTTGCTGATCCGCCTTATACAATTGCACACAATCAAAACGCTTTTATTAAGTATAATGAGAAACTATTTTCATGGAAAGATCAAAAGCGCTTGCTTAATGCTTTGATACGAGCAAGAGATAGAGGTGCAATCATTATTGCAACTAATGCTAATTATCCAGCTTTACAACAGATGTATGATGATAACTACTTTTATACACAAGCCTTACATAGGTTCAGTTCAATATCTGGACTGGCGGCTGGACGAGGTACACAGGAAGAATTGTTGGTATCTTCATACCCTATTAATTTACAGGAGGAATGACGATGAATACGTTGACGGGCCTCATTGACAGGTCAATTTATCAGGACAACCCTATTTCTGCGTTGATGTCCTTTATTGAACAGGAGAAACGGCATAAGAATGCGCGTGAAGTGGAGAAAATGCGCTTTATCGGTTATGTATTGGAGCTAGGGTTTGACAGCGCAAAAATCATTACCTCTGATCAATACAAGATTATAGTTGGTGGCGTTCCTAGAGGTTCTTTTTTGATTATGGTTCCCAGCGAGTTTGGAAGTGCGCCTCCACATTTTTCATTACTCCGCGTCAGAGGCGTCTCGACTACACCATTGAGCAGCCAAGTTCAACAAACTTATTTTGAACTACATAAAAAAGCTATGCCAGAACTTGACATTTGGACACAGAACGAACTTCAATGGGGTGCTTTGGAGTGCGATGTGTTAGGTATGTTTTATGCAAATCCCAAGGTTTCTAGTAAACTAGAGTTTTCAGGAGACGTGAATAACATAGTAAGTGCCCACAGATATGAAGTCTATGCTCCCAGTGATGAGCTGTTAAAGGCTATCATAAATGGCATTGTACCGGAAAAATCCAGATTTGAACTAGGCGATTTACGCACAATGGAATGTCGGCTAATTGAAGGTGATATTCCGTCAAGTGATATTCCGGTGTATGTGTCAATGGAGGATTTCAAGGGACGCCGTACAGCGATGTTTGGTAAAACAAGGTTGGGCAAATCCAACGTAGTCAAACTTCTTGCTCAAGGGATGATTAATGCAACGAATGGACTGCCCGTTGATCAAACTGTTGGACAACTGATTTTTGATATAAACGGAGAATATGCTAATGACAACCCGCAGGATGGTAACAAGTCTTTGCGCTCATCCAATGAGAACCGTTGTATTGTATATGCGCTCACCCCGCGAGAAGGAACTCCATCAGAAGTTCTTCGGATGAACTTCTATGAGTACCCTTCTGCAGGACTTGGGCTATTAGCATCTTTTCTTAGCACTGATAAAAGAAATTCGATTTATATTACAAGTTTCACAAGTTCAGCTATTATAGACTTTGATGAATTGGAGTTGTTGGAAGAGGGTGACAAAACCAGAGCAGCAAGAAAAATATTGTATTATTGGGCTGTCTTGAAAAAAGCTGGGTATCCTGCGGATGAGAGCAAAATCCGTTATATGGTTAAGAGTAGAAATGCAATTGGCTTTGATCCCGGCTTTGGAGAAAAACTTCGAATGGCAGCTCATGGCGTGGCAGATCCGGAAATGCTGCCTGATGTAAATTCTTTAGATGCACTTGTCGAAGAGTTAGACAAGATAAATGCCTTCCGACTGTACCACCCAAAGGAAAACGATAAACTTTTCATTTCAACCTTATCAAAAAAGCCGATCTTTGATTCGGATGATTGTGCCTTGCTGGATTTTTTATTCCCAAAGGCAGGGGCCGGTCCGGACATGATACGTAAGTATCGTATTTATCATGATGCAAGAGCAAGCGATTTTACCGCTGATATTCTTAAATCTTTAGATGAAGGAAAAACTGTCATTCTGGACCTTGGTAATGCACAAGATGCTATACGGCAATACTTTTCGGATATTTTATCGACAGCCGTTTTTACTCACCAAGAACAGAAATTTGTCAGCAATTCGCTAAAAAGTCATTATATACAGCTTTATTTTGAAGAGGCACACAACTTGTTCCCGGCAACATCAAATAGTATAACAGATATTTATTCCCGTTTCGCAAAAGAAGGTGCCAAATTCCATATTGGAATGATTTATTCCACACAGTCACCGTCAACGATCAGTAAGGAACTGTTAGCGCAGACTGAAAACTTTTTTGTAGGGCATCTTTCATCACAGGATGAAGCTCATGCTCTTGCGCGTTTGCAGGTTGCCTTTGACGGGATTGAGCAAGATATTTTGCGTGCAAAGACACCTGGATTTATGCGGATGCTTACAATGTCGAACCGATTTGTTGTTCCGGTTCAGGCTAAATTATATGAGGGAATTTAACTTGGAGGTGGAAGCATGGCGTATTCTTCAACTGGAAAGTTACCCGATGAACATGCCTCAAAATTAGGTCACTTGTCAGTTATCCAGAGCCAATGGGTACAATCACTGATAGAAGATTTTGAGGATAGTCAATCTCGGGAGACAGACCACGATATGTCTTTATGGCATGATTTCGATGTGGGTCAATTAGAAAAACTAAAGTATATTTGGGCTGTGGACGGCTCTTTTGTTTCTGTAAAAACAAACCCGCCTACGGGTAAGGAAGTTGCATTTATAAAAACTGCTTTGCTTTCTGTTGATAAAAAGAATTTGGAGAAGATTGATAAGAAAAATCCACATCCACTCTTGCTACAAGACATTATGGCTGGTAGTGCTTTATTTCATGCAACTGTTTTACCACTTAAAAATGTAAAAACGAGTTTAGGCAACAACTATAATGCAATTCGGCATATTATATACGACTCTATACGTGTTGATGAGGATGGTCAGTATTTTCAGACACTCAAGTGGCTTTCATACAAAAAGTGGGAAGACAGCAAAGGTTGCTCGCCAAAGTTTGATTGCCCTCATTGTTCCAATGAGATCCCAGGATTACCATATGATTCATCAAAAGGTGAATGCCCTCACTGCCACAAAGAAGTGTTATTGACTGATATGATAGGGTTTCATCTTGATATGGAGGAAGATAGTGCTTCCGAAAAAATAGTATCCTCCTATATGCTTTTGATGGAACATCTTATGCTATTTACAATTGTACGACTTATGTGGCATCATACAGATAAAAGTGTTTTTTCGGATACGCTTTTTATCAAGGATGGTCCTTTAACATTGCGTAGCCAGTATGCGAAGTTTGTTCCCTTAATCCGTGATTTCATTGAATACACAAAACGAGTACAAAGGCCCATACATATTATCGGACAAGAAAAGAGTGGCGTTTTTCATGATCATCTGACTGTACTTTGTAAATATGTTTCTCCTAAACAATTGGGAGAAACACCAACGGTAGCTGTACTCACTCATGAATATGTAAGAAAGGAAGTCTATCGAACAGGAGATCTTGCTAATCCTTATGGCTCAAGAACCAATTGGGGCGAAAAGGTATATGTTAAGTTAGATCCCGATACCGCGCTTGTCTTGAATATTCCAACGGGAAAATATAACGAGAACCCACAATTTCCGCAACAAGATGATCTTGTCGGGTTAGGGCGCATAATGGCAACTCTCCCAGATTTGATCAGCAGGAGACATGAAGGGGCATTGTTTCCTGTAGAACTAGCTAATGGAGTAGCATCAATGTCTAGCTATCCGTCAGCGAAAATATTACAGCGTTTTATTGAAAGCAAATAAGTAATCATACTATAACAAAAGTCGATGTGTAATTGATACATCGACTTTTGTTATAGTATGATATAAAAATATTTTTTGTCGTGGCCTTGACATAAGGGTGGCAGAGATGGTGGCGACAAAAGTCGACAGAGTACGATAAAGCATGACACCGTTCGATAGGTCGCGATATGGTTTATTTTATAATAATTGTATGATATACTCAAATCACCGGAAATCACAATTGCTATAAAAAATATGGATTATCAAATAATATGCGTGTTTATACATACTGGAAATCAGCAAATATCAACTTTTTGCAGGAAGCCCATTGATGAACTATTGCAAAATACAAATGACGATACAAATGATATTTTGAGTTTTGTTGAGGTACTGCAGTCAGATGTATTTAAATATTTGGCTGCAGGACAAGATAGTGATAATATATGCATAGACGATGTGATTTTGAATAATTGGGGATTTATTGATGAACCTTTTAAAGCATACTATGGGACACTTTCTGCTGCTGCCCTTGGTGAATGGTATAGTAATTATGATAACAAGTTATTTGCCAAGAATATACGTTACTACAAAGGTGATACAGAGGTAAATCAGGGGATAAGGAAAGTTTTATTAGAGTCCCCGGAAAACTTCTTTTACTACAATAATGGTATTAAAATTCTTTGTAAAAAAATTACTCGAAAAGCAGCTTTTAGTACAAATGCTAAAACAGGTTTATTCGCACTTGAGGGAGTGTCTTTAGTTAATGGAGCGCAAACTACAGGAACTATTGGTACTACATTCTTAGAGAATCAAGATCAAGTTAGTAAAGCCACTGTATTTGTTCAATTAATTGACCTTGCAGATGTAGATGAAACTTGTGCATTACAAATTACGAAGTTATCAAATACACAAAACAGAATTGATAGTAAGGAATTTGCTGCATTAGATCCAGAACAAGAACGCCTAAAAACAGACTTGATTTTCTCAAATATTTATTATCTGTATAAATCAGGTGCTAAGATTGAGGACCCCATACATCAGGTTTCAATCGATGAGGCAATAGTGGCTCAAGCTTGTTTGCAAGATGATATAACTTATTCAACTATTTGTAAAAAGGGTGTAGGATCATTAACAGAAGATATAACAAAACCTCCTTATAAAATTCTTTTTAATGGTTCTACTAATGCATTCACTATGAAAAATAGTATTGAGGTTTTGAGAGCGGTTGATAAGTATCTTCAGATTCACGAAAATGATTATCAGGCTAGAAATCGTTTGGCATTAATTCATGGAAATCGTTTTATTTTGTATGTTGTATTACAGAATATAAAGAGCCACCCTAAGTATACTACTGAAATGATTGATGTTAATGAAATCTTAGATTTGGTTAACAATCAATGTGAAAAAGTAATTCCTAAAATTGTTGATGCTATGAATATCAAATTCCCAGATGCTTATCCTGCATATATATTTAAGAATATTGGGCGTTGTCGTTTATTATTTGCTGAAATTAATAATTGCGAGTAAGTTAAGAAATAGCAAATATTTGATGAGATTGTATACAATACGTAGGCTGATGTGATCTTTGTGGTCTATCATGGTGGCAAGGCAGAGCAGGATATTGCTTTGGCAAAAATGCGTAAGCAGATTTTTGGTAAGATTGAAGCCGTGTGTAAATAGCGTATTTATCCTTTGCCACATAACAGTGTTGTAGCTACTGGAGTACATACTGTTGATATTATTAAATTACTGCGTGAAGGTATATGTCCTGAAAATTAAGATATTCAAGCCGTTCCTAAGCAGGAACGGCTTTTAATATAAATTAAAAGAAAACCGTTCGCAGGGGATGGTTGCGAACGGCTTCTTCATAGGAAAGCTGTTTATGATGAATTTGATGGGAAGGGTATAGCAAGTTCATCACTTGCTATGACTTAAGTATACAACAGATATTTGACAGAAAAAGGGCAAAGCTTCAAAAAAAATGTGAAATTTTAATTTTGATGAAATTGAATAAAATTGGAAGGCTTTTAAATCTTTACCGCATAAAAGCAGAAATATTTTTGGGAAAAAGACGAAAAACAGTTGAGGAATTGATTAGTATATGCTATTTTAGTATATAGTAAAATCTATTATCCAAGAAAAGAGTGACGCTGATGAAGAACATATTGGGAAGTTTACCGGCCCGTCTTGTGCTGGGTGTGATCGCTGGTATTATTGTGGGCTTATACGCCAACGAAGATTTGATGCAGGTGATACTGACAGTCAAAAATTTACTTGGTTCGCTGATCATTTTCTGTGTACCGCTGATTATTATCGGTTTTATTGCGCCGTCTATTACACGCCTGGGGCAGCATGCATCGACTATGCTGCGGGTCGCGATCATATTGGCCTATGTTTCTTCCGTGGGTGCGGCCTTCTTTGCGATGTTATCCGGCTACGGTCTGATACCGCATTTGAATATCGTTTCCTCTGTCGATGGTTTAAAAGAGCTGCCGAAACTGCTGTTTGATTTAAAAATCGACCCGATCATGAGCGTAATGAGCGCATTGGTCTTTTCTGTGTTGGTTGGTGTGGCGGCTGCCTGGACTAAGGCTGCTGTAATCACTAAATTTTTAGAAGAGTTCCAGAAAATCGTTTTAGCGATCGTGACCAATATCGTTATTCCAGTGCTGCCGATCTTTATCGCCTGCACCTTCTGCGCTTTATCGTATGAAGGCACGATCACAAAGCAGCTGCCGGTATTCCTGATCGTGGTGCTGATAGTAATGGTGGGGCATTATCTCTGGCTGGCGTTGTTGTATGGTCTGGCTGGTCTTTATGCCGGCGCTAATCCGATGGAAGTGCTCAAGCATTACTGGCCTGCTTATATTACTGCCGTAGGCACCATGTCTTCTGCGGCAACTTTGGCCGTTGCGCTGGAATGTGCCCGCAAATCCAAAGTGCTGCGTAAGGATCTGGTAAACTTTGGCATTCCGCTGTTTGCCAATATTCACCTGTGCGGCAGTGTTTTGACAGAAGTATTTTTTGTGATGACAGTTTCTCAGATTTTGTATGGCACCTTGCCGGAACTGGGTACGATGATTTTATTCTGCCTGTTGTTAGGTATTTTTGCTATTGGCGCACCCGGTGTTCCTGGTGGTACGGTTATGGCGTCTTTGGGTTTGATCATCAGCGTGCTTGGCTTTGATGCTACAGGCACGGCGCTGATGCTGACGATCTTTGCCTTGCAGGATAGCTTTGGTACTGCCTGCAATGTAACTGGTGATGGTGCTTTAACGCTGTTTTTGACTGGTTACGCCAAAAAGAATCATATTGAAGAAGTCAATGAGATTTCTGTATTGTAAATTAAGCTGATCTTGGTTCCTTGTGTAAAGCAGCATTAAAAAATAACGCTTGTAAAAAGCCCCTTTCGTAAGCTGGTAAAAGCTTTGAAAGGGGCTTTTTTAGGGAATATTTTACAGAGCTGCAGATAAATAATTAAATACAGTGCCTGATTATCAATAAACACATTCCTGATCTGATGGAATGTGTTTATTTTATTTTGAAATAATTATTCTTTTATTTGATAAGTAATTGTTAAAATGATAATATATTATGTAATTGATAAAATATATTTATAAATTGTGTTAAACGCAAGAAGGAGAATGAAAGTGTTTACTTTCTGGGAAAGAATAAAGAATAATAATTTTATTATCAAAAATTTCAGAGTGTTATGCGTGCTGGTAATAGCTTTCGATATTTTGACGACAGTATATTTCTCGGTGCAGATGCTGAAAAGTAATATCAGGGAAATTCTGACAACGACTAATAATGAAATTGCACTATATATTGATTCAACCTTGCGGCTGGGAACTGCTATTGCCAATGATGAAGAAATAAAAGATACGACGATACCGCTTGTTGAACGTGCTGCCAAGCTGGACAGTTATACAAAGGCTTATAATTTGTTCATGGTAGGCGTTTTGGATAAAGAGGGCAACATTGGTTCGTCGATACGGCATAAAACAGGTTATGTAGGCTACAGGCCTTATTTTAAAGAGATGCTGGCAACCAGGAAAACTGTTTTGAGCGACCAGTATGTTGCCGGTGCCGATCACGAAACTAAAATCTATACTTTGTGGATACCGTATTATGATGAAAAACATTTGCCGGAGGGTGAGATCGCCGGCGCTATTACTATGTCGATTTACTTCGATAAAATAGAGGATATTATCCAGAATAAAGGTGACAGCAATACTGCTTATGAATGTTCGGTAGTTGACAGCCGGGGGATAATCAGTGCCAATAATAAAGAAGATATGCGCGGCATGCAAATAGAAGACGCTCTGGCAAGAGCTAAATGGCGCAGTATGTCTGATGAGCTTGTTAAAGAACATTTGAAAACGCATAAGGAATTTTCGTATTGGGCCTGGGACAGAGCCTTTGAATACGTTTCTTATATGCCGATACCACAGACAAACTGGCTTGTTTCCATGCGTATTGACGTTTTTAAGTCTTATAGTATTTTACTGTGGTCGTTGTTATTGAAGCTGCTGGTATATTTTTCTATTTTTCTAGTTTTATCTTTGCGGAAAAACAGGGAGATCTGGCTGCATGATAATCTGTTCAATATGATGTCGATAAATACGGACGATGTTTTTGGTATTTTTGATATAAAAAAGAACAAACCCGAATATATAAGTTATAACATTGAGCGGATCATGTCTGTTGACCATGATGAAGTTTTTAACGATCATAGTTTGATGAAAAAATATTTTCAGGTCGATTTTGAGGTTATCAAAGCAAAACTTTTTGAAGCAGAGGATAAAACCTATGCGTTTGAGCGGGAATGGCAAGATAAAAGCTTTTATTTTAAAAGTTATTTGGTAGAGCACGACGGTGAGCTGAAAATAATTATGATCGTGCATGACAGAACAGAAGAAAGAATTAAAAATGACAGATTAAAAACTGCACTGCTGCAGGCGGAAAAGGCCAATATTGCCAAAACAGTTTTCTTATCGGCAATGTCGCATGATATCAGAACGCCGATGAATGCCATCATGGGGATGACGGCAATAGCGAAAGAGCATCTTCATGAATTACCGCGAGTTGCTGACTGCTTGGATAAAATAGATGTTTCGTCAAAATATCTGCTGAACCTGATTGACGAAGTGCTGGATATGGCGCGAATTGAAAATGACAAAATGATTCTGCAGGAAACAGCGGCAGATTTAGAAAATATCGTTGATGAAATTTTTAGTATTCTTAAAGTAGGCCTGTATAAAAAAGACCAAAAGCTGACAATCGATTTGTCTGGACTGAAGCATCGTTATGTGTATGCCGATAAGGAAAAACTGCAGAAGGTACTGGTCAATATCGTTTCCAACGCCATAAAATACACTGATGTCAAAGGTAAGATTAAACTGGAGGTTAAAGAACTTGGCTGTGATGATAAAGGCTTTTGCAGCTATCAGTTTATCGTTACTGATAATGGCAGTGGGATCAGTAAAGAATTTCTGCCGAAAATTTTTCTGCCTTTTGAACGTGAAGAAAACAGTGTTACTAATAAAATTCAGGGAACCGGTCTTGGTCTGACGATCAGTAAAAGAATTGCCAATATGATGCAGGGCGATATTACTGTTAAAAGTGAAAGCGGGCAGGGGTCTGTATTTACAGTTGCAGTAAAGCTGAAACTGCAGCAGGAAAACGACGGCAGCGGACAGGAGTCTGAAGACGCAGCAGAAGCTCTGGAAGCGCCGCCTGATTATACAGGCAAACGTATACTGGTCGTAGAAGATAATGAGTTAAATTATGAGATCATTGCCGAGATTATTGGTTGTGCGGGCATAACGGTAGAATGGGCAGAAAACGGTTTGCTTGCAGTTGAAAAAGTACGCAATTCAGCAGAAGGGTATTTTGATTTGATTTTTATGGACATTCAGATGCCGGTCATGGATGGTTATACTGCTAGTAAAAATATCAGAAATCTGGAACGGGAAGATGTAGGAAAGATGCCTATCGTTGCCGTATCAGCCAATGCATTCAGTGAGGATGTGCATAAATCTTTTGTCGCCGGGATGAATGAACATCTGGCGAAACCGATAGATATCCAAAAACTTTATACAATACTTAAGAGATATCTTACCTGTTAAACAGGCAAGCTGTTGGTAGACTGAGGTCAAATAGTAAAATCATGAATGAGAGATAAGAGGTTTTCAAGGCAGCAGAGCTAGAACACTGCTGCCTTCTTTTATGTGGATAAAATTTGCGGTATTGGTCTGAGCTTGTAATGATTTATTAATATTTATAATTTTTATTTATAAAGACGGTTTTTGGTATTTGAATATACTTTATGAAAGTAACAAATATTATTTGATTTATGTGATATAATAAATATTAAATAATCCAATTGGACGCAGGAGAGGTTTCGATGACCGATAAAGAGATTTGTTACGAAATCATTAATAATAGCGATGATCTTGTTTATGTTACGGATATAGAGACGAACAAGGTCATTTTTGCAAATAAAAGGCTGCTGCAGGTGATTGGCAAAAGTGAGTCCGAGGTGTTCGGAAAACTTTGTTATCAGGCTTTGCAGGGCAAGGAGAGTCCGTGCGAGTTCTGCACTAATGCTGTGCTTTCGGCAGAAAAATTTTATGAATGGGAATTTTTCAGAGAAGATCTGCAGCAGTATTTTATTTTGCATGATAAAAAAATCATAATAAATGGCCGGGAATGCCGTGTGGAGATCGGTAGTGATATTACTGCGCAGGTACAGGAAAAACAGGACATCAAAAATAAACTGAATATGGAACGAACGCTGATCCAATGCATCGATACTTTGAATCATGAAAATGATGTCAATAAAGCGATCAACGAACTGCTGAAGATCGTTGGCGAAACATATGAAGGCGACAGGGCATACATTTTTGAAAGGTGTGAAGCTGATAATACTGTTTCTAATACCTATGAGTGGTGTAAGAAGGGCATTGTCCCTCAGCTGGAGTTATTGCAGAAAATACCGTTCAGTTATTTTGGTATGTGGATCGAGCGCTTCAATAACCATAAATCCCGGATCATTTATTCTTTAAAAGATGAGCTGGAACACGAGTCAGAAGAATATAAAATCTTAGGGGCGCAGAATATCAATTCGCTGATAGCCGCGCCGTTGTTTAATAACGGCCAGCTGATCGGCTTTATTGGTGTAGATAATCCTTCGGTTGAGTATTTGCATTATGGCTTATTGGAACAGGTCACGTCTTTTATTGTTAATGACCTGCAAAAACGATTGCTGATCGAAAAACTGCAGATTCTCAGTTATAAGGATTCTTTGACCGGCGTTTGTAACAGGACGAGTTATATAAAATATTTAGACGAGCTGAAAAATAAGCAGTACAGCAGTTTAGGCGTTGTTTTTCTTGATATCAACGGACTGAAAAAAGCTAATGACAGCAAAGGTCATGATTATGGTGACTATATTATCATGACGATCAGCAAGCTGCTGCAAACTACTTTTGGCGAAAAAGTGTTCCGTATCGGCGGCGATGAATTTGTGGTGCTCTGTGAAGACATCAAGAAAGCGACGTTTGAGGAAAAAGAGCGGTCTTTACGTGCGTTTGCGCTGCGGAATACAGAAATAAAATTTTCGCTGGGTGCGGTTTGGACGGATCAGGTCGTAGCCGTTGAGAGATTGATCAGCAGTGCTGATAGAGCAATGTATGAAGAAAAACGCAGTTATTATAAAAAATCTCTGCGTTGTGACAGTGAGCTGTAAAGCTGGCCAAACGATTAGCCGGCAGATGTTTGTGTGTGATTTTGTCTTTTTTTTAAGACCTTTTAACAGTTCTTTTTACGCTTATATAAAGTAAAAGTATTATAATTTAAGGTATATTTTATCTTAGGACGTGGTTGAGTGTATTTATTATTTTGCTTATATTTTGTGCTGGGTATTGTGATCGGCAGTTTTCTGAATGTCTGTATTTACAGGCTGCCTCTGGGAATTTCTGTTGTTAAACCGCCGTCTGCCTGCGGCAGCTGCGGCCACCGGCTGGGGCCTTTGGATATGGTACCTGTTTTAAGCTATATTTTCCTGCGCGGCAGATGCCGCTACTGTAAGGCGCCTTACAGCCCGCGCTATCTGCTGGTGGAGCTTTTAACAGGTATTTTGTTTGCTTTGTGTGGGCTTTATTATTTACCGGGGCTGAAAATAGCTTTGGTATTCTTTTTTGTAGCTTGCCTGATCGTGCAGGCGTTTATTGATCTGGACCACCAGATACTGCTGGATGAAATTTTGATGCTGATGCTGCCAACCGGTATTATTTATGCTTATTATGCGCTGCCGGATATGTGGGATGCGCTTTATGGTGCTTTATTCGCCGGGGGTCTGATGCTGCTGATCTTTTTACTGAGCCGCGGCGGGATGGGGGCCGGTGATGTTAAGCTCAGCTTTGTTTTAGGCGTTTGGCTGGGGTTGAAGGCAAGTATCGTTTGTCTGATGCTGGCTTTTATTTTGGGAGGCGTCATAGGTGTACTGCTGCTGGCAACTGGTATCAAGCAGCGCAAGGATCCGATTCCTTTTGGGCCGTTCTTATGTACAGGCGCGTATATTGCACTTTTATTTTCGCCCTATTTGATTTATTTTTACTGGAGTTTGTTTGTATAAGTTTATAAACTTATGATATAATTTATAAGATATAGTATTGAAATTGATTTTATTTATATAAATCAGGGAGGTCTGCGCAAGTGAATGTGCAAGCCATCGTAAAAAAATTGTTTCATGCAAAGCCGTCTAAAATAATCGGTGTCGATATTGGCACAGGCAGTATCAAGCTGGTACAGATAGAAAACGGCAGTAAGCCTGTAGTTAGTTGTTTTGCTGTAGCAGAGCTGCCGCTTGAACTGATCAATAACGGTTTTGTGCGCAACAGCGATGCGATGATAGGTTTTATTAAGGGTTTGCTGGCCAAGTATGATTTTAACGCCAGGCATGCAGTGTTTACTGTAGGCGGGCGCAATGCATTTGTACGCGAGATCGATATGCCGGAAATGCCTGATGAGGAAATGAAGCAGTCTGTGGCCTGGGATTCTAGTCAGTATGTGCCTTATGAAGCCGATACCTATTATGTTGATTCGGCAAAATTTGGTTCGTTTACCAGTGACGGCTTGCAGCCTGTACTTTTGGTAGCTTCGCCCAAAGACGTTATTGATTCGTTATTGGAGATCAGTGATGCGCTTGGCTGGCAGACGATCGGTATCGATATCGAGGTTTTAGCCGCATACAGAACCTTGCCGCAGCAGCTGGAAAATTTTGTTTTGCTGGATATAGGACGTTCTTATTCCATGCTGACTATTTTCCAAAACGGCGCTCCTGTAGCTCAGCGCAGTATACCCCAGGGCGGGCAGATGTTCGATGCCGCTATTGCCAGCGGGGCCGGCGTTGATCTGGCGGCAGCGGAAAAGATCAAACTGGAAGATGAACTGCTTTTGAGCAGCTTGGAAACGGATAAAACTAAATATGCGGAATTTTTTAACGAGATCGAAAATCTGGGCCGTGAAGTGCGCAGGACCTGCGAATATTATTTAATCAATAAAAAAGATGCCAGATTTACACATCTGGTTCTGGCGGGCGGCGGCGCGAATATGGCCGGGCTGCCTGAATTTTTGACCGAGGGCATGGAAATGCAGGTCGTCGTTAATGATCTGCGCCAGGCAGTAACTTTTGCCGATAAGCTGGACCAGCGGGAATTGAAAAAATATCTGGGAGCGCTGACAGTTGCGATAGGCGCTGCTTTGTATGGAGGGGAAGCTGATGATTAAAATCAACCTTTTACCTGAGTACAGGCGTAAAACAGAATTTCCGACATGGAAGCTTTATCGCATTGTAGCCTATGTATTTTTAGGCTTGAGTATTTTGCTGTGGGGCTATCATTTGGCAATGTTCAAGTATACGGAAAGTAGATTCAGCGAGGTCAACGAGGGCATCGCTTCGATGAAAGTCTGGCAGGAACGCTTTGATAAAGCGCAGCTCCAGAATGCGGAAATCAATAAACGCAATACTATCGTACGCAATCTTTCTAAAGACCGTATCGTCTGGAGCCGCTCACTGGCAGAGCTGGGTAATGTTACACCTTACGGCTGCTGGCTTACCAGTGTCAAGCAGGGCAATCAGCCGGACCAGATGAGTATAGCCGGTAAGGCGATGAAGATGGATGACGTGCTTAAATTTATCAGCCTTCTGCAGGCCAGACCGGACGTTGCCGGTGTGCAGCTGGTTTCTGCCAGCGAAAGCGGCAGTAATAATAACAGCAGCAGTGTTGGCGTTATTGATTTTGCTTTGGAAGTTCAGCGAAGCGGGGTGAAAAAGTGAAATTAGAAATGCCTGACAGCAATATGTCAGAAAACAGTAGATACTCTTTATTATTGCTGGGTTCAGTGCTATTATTTGTTTTTGTAGCGCTGTACCTTGTCCAGCCGCTGCGTGAGGATATTCAAAAAAACGAGCAGGAGCTGACGCAGGCCCAGCAGCGTCTGGCCAGTTATCAGACCTTTGCCGGACAGAATAAGGATTATAATGCTTTTGCGCTTAAGCAGGCAGGTTATCTTGCGGAAGCTAAAAAGCTGCTGCCCGATACGGTAACCGTACCTGAATTAGTACAGGAATATTCAAATCTTTCCAAAGAATGCGGGATCCAGTTTAAAAGTGTTAAGCCGCCCAGCACTGCCTTGAAGCAGGTAAGCGGAGCGTATGAAGTGCCGCTGAATATTTCTATCAGCGGAAACTATTATAAAATGGTCGAGTTTTTACAGAAGGTAGAAAACGGCGGCAGATTTGCTAAATTGAATAAAGTCAGTATCAATACTGTCAAAGAAAATGACACTTCCGGAAATTTGGATATGACAGCCGAATTTACTGTGTATTCTCTGAAGGATACTTTAGGGAAGGTGAACAGTGCTGATACCGGTGAAAAAACTGGTTTAGAGCGAGTTAAAGAACGCGATGCAGCCAATATGGCGGCAGTAGAAGAAGCGAGAAAATAAAAATAATAAACATATTTTGGCCCTTGTTGTTTTTACGCAGCAGGGGCCTGTTTTTATGCTGCAAAACATATCAGGAAAAGACTGTGAAACCAGTGCTTTGACCTGTAATTTTCTTGCTATTATGTATAAAAAAGTTGTATAATTAAAATATCTATTATTGTAATTAAAATTACCTTTATTCCGATAAATTGAGGAGCAGAAAATGATGTGGCAGAATAAAAAAGTTCGTATAGCAATTATCGCTTCCCTGGTTCTTTTGACAATCATAGCTTACCGTATTTATGGCAATATCCAGGCTAACAACGAGCGTGCGAGCAGTGTTTCCCAAGGCCGCAGCGTTGCTGTGGCTACAGCTTTTCCGCAGCGTCAGAGTATTATTCCAGTCATGCGTTTTGCAGGCAGCCTTGATCCAGTCTGGCAGGCTGATGTGGCAGCAAAGATCGATGGCAGGGTAGAGAAGGTCTACGTCAACGAAGGTGACCGCGTCACAGCGGGTACTGTACTGGCACATTTGGAGCAGACTGAGCAGACGGCTAATTTGTTGTCGGCCAAAGGCTCTTTGATGGACGCCCAGACTACTTTGGAAAAAGCTGAACGTGAACTGCAGCGTTATCAGGCTTTGTATGAAAAGGGCGCTGTATCAGAGCAGACTGTTGATAACTATTGTTTTGCAAGAAATAATGCCCGTGGTAAGCTGTCGGAAGCTCAGGGCGTATGGGATAATATGCAGGATAAATTGAGCGGGGCCAGCGTTATGGCGCCGCAGGACGGTATCATTGCCAAGCGTTACTATCAGGAAGGTTATTATGCCAAAGTCGGAACGGCGCTGTTCAATGTCGCCGATATTTCCGAACTGACTGCTAAAATAAATATTCCGGAAGGACAGATCAGCAATATTGCCGTGGGCGGTTTGGCTGATATTACTGTGCCCGCTTATCCAGATGATAAATTCAGCGGCACGATCACCCGTATTTCACCGGTGGCCGATATGCCGGCACGTACTTTTGCTGCCGAGGTCACTGTTGACAACAGTGCCGGGAAGCTGCGCGGCGGCGTTTATGCCAATGTGGTCATTACTGCTGCGCCAAAAGAAAACGCGCTGGTAATCCCGATGAGCGCTATTGTTATGCGTGAAGATCAGCGTACGGTTTTTGTTGTCGACGAGGAAGGCGTTGTCAGCCGCAGGGTATTAACGATCGGTTTTGTGAATGATAATATGGTA